>Ga0209017_10000149_pt1 | contig 70512 bp, 70 predicted proteins | sample YNPBryunderm2012_FD_185812 | JGI IMG/M metagenome (GOLD analysis project Ga0209017, IMG submission 185812) | Anoxygenic and chlorotrophic microbial mat microbial communities from Yellowstone National Park, USA - YNP Bryant MS undermat 2012... ... | reverse complement strand
TCCAAGAGGGACCAATGGAGACCGCCACCGTGCTGCGGATCGGCCTCCAACTGCTGGACGCCTTGCGGCACGCCCACGAACGGGGTTACGTCCATCGCGACATCAAACCCTCCAACCTGCTGCTGACCCCGCGGCCCGGCGGCGCGGTTGGCTACGACCTGAAACTGGCCGACTTCGGTCTGGCCCGCAGTTTCCGCGACCAAGCCGGATTGACCGGACTGACCAATCCCGGCGACCTGGTCGGCACCCTCGGGTTCCTCGCGCCCGACCTGATCCGCGACGCCCGCGCCGTCACCCAATCGTCCGATCTGTACTCAGTAGGCGCGACTCTCTACTATCTTCTCACTCGTGAATATCCTTATTTGAACTTCGATCCTCGACGCGACGACTCGTTCCAGGTGGTTTTGGAACACCCGCCCCTGCCTCTGACGGCGCGGCGTCCCGATCTTCCCGAGGCGTTGAGCCGGGTTTTGGAGCGTGCGTTGGAGAAGTCGCCGCGGCGGCGTTGGCCGACGGCCGCGGCGATGGCCGACGCGCTGAGGCGGGTTGCGCACTTGATGCCCCGTTCCGAGTCCTCTGGTTCGTGACTCGCCGTCCTGGGGTTGGGCTTGGTTGGCCCGTCGCCCGATCGCGCTGCGGCTTACGGTGGTTGGTGGGGGGGGGCGGGCGGAAGTCGGCGTTCGACTTTGGCTCGGCTCCCATCAACTCATCAACGTCCCGAACTTCACGGACTTAACGGCGGATCGAGCTTGAACCAGTAGAAGCCGTGAGGGCCCAAGGACAGAAAATAGGGCAACTCGCCGATGGTGGGGAACCGCACGCCGCCGATCATTTCCACCGGCGTCCAACCCTGGTAGCCTTGGATGTTGAGGTCGAACTGCACCGGCTGAGCGTAGCGCGACAGGTTATTGACGATCAAAACATGTTCGTTTTCCCAGGTGCGCAGATAGGCCACGATTGCTTTGTTCGCCGAGGGTACGAACCGCAGGTCGCCCCGACCGAAGACGCGGTATTCCCGACGCACGCGGATCAGACGCTTGAGCCAGTTCAGCAGCGACGTGGGGGCTCGGGACTGTGCCTCGACATTGACCGCCTGATAATTGTAAATGGGGTCGAGGATCACCGGCTGATAGAGCATCGAGGGGTCGGCGGTTGAGAAGCCGGCGTTGCGGTCGCCCGACCACTGCATTGGGGTGCGCACACCGTTGCGATCCCCCAGGTGGATGTTGTCGCCCATGCCGATCTCGTCGCCGTAGTACAGCACCGGACTGCCCGGCAACGACAGCAACAGGCTGTTGAGCAGCTCCATTTGACGCCGTCCGTTGTTCATCAACGGAGCCAGACGCCGACGGATTCCCAAGTTGAGACGCATCCGGGGGTCGTTGGCGTACTCCCGATACATATAGTCCCGGTCCTCGTCGGTGACCATCTCCAGAGTCAATTCGTCATGGTTACGCAGGAACAACGCCCACTGACAAATGCTGGGAATGGACGGCATCTGGTTCATGATGTCTTCGATTGGCTGACGGTCCTCCTTGCGGATCGCCATGAAAAGGCGGGGCATGAGTGGGAAGTTGAAGGCCATGTGGAACTCGTCGCCGTTGCCGAAGTAGGGCACGAGGTCGGCCGGCCACTGGTTGGCCTCGGCCAGCAGCACGCTGCCGGGCTTGACCTGATCCACGAAGGCGCGCAACTCCTTGAGGAACTCATGAGTCTCTGGCAGGTTCTCGCAGCTGGTTCCCTCGCGCTCGATCAGGTAGGGGACCGCGTCCACCCGGAAGCCGTCGATGCCTCGCTCCAGCCAGAACCGAACAATGTCCAGCATCTCCCGCCGCACCTCGGGATTGTCGTAGTTGAGGTCCGGCTGGTGACTGAAAAATCGATGCCAGTAATATTGGCGCGCCACCGGATCCCACGTCCAATTCGAGGTCTCGGTGTCCTTGAAGATGATCCGAACCCCCTGGTATTTCTGGTCGGTGTCGCTCCAGACGTAATAGTTGCGCTTGGGGGAGTTCGGGTCGCGGCGTGCCTCTTGGAACCAGGCGTGTTGGTCGGAGGTGTGATTCACCACAAGGTCGGCGATAATTCTCATGCCGCGGGCGTGGGCGGCCTTGGTCAATTCCTCGAATTGCTCGACGGTGCCAATCGTGGGGTGAATCTTGCGGAAGTCCGAGATGTCGTAGCCGTCATCCTTTAGCGGCGAGGCGTAGATCGGCATCAGCCAGAGGCAATCGACCCCGAGGTCCCGCAGGTAGTCCAGTCGCGCAGTCAGACCCGGCAGGTCCCCGTTGCCGTCGCCGGTGGAGTCGAAAAAGCCACGAACGTACACCTCGTAGAAAATGGCGTCCTTGTACCACTGGGGATCAGAGTTCATCGCGGCGGCGGCTCCCAGGCAAACGAAACGTACAGGAAGCGGGGCAGATTCGTCGAACGAGACCAGACGGAGGACGCAACAGCGCGGGTTGGTGGACGATCACCCGCCCAGGCGGCGGGTTCGTCGGCTTGACTCCAACCCAGCGCCGTTTGGGAACGGATCCCCCTCCCAATCCGCGGCTGGGGTTCAGGGGGTCTTATCCTAGCCCCTTGTCTCGGCTTTTCCAGGTCGGAATTCGCTGGCTAACCTCCTCCGGGGGCGGCGTCGAACTCGATCCCGTTGGAGGCTGGTTCCAAATCGAGAAACCGGACATTCTTGAGGATGGGGGCGACTTGAACCCGAACCCTTTGCGGTCCTACAATCTGATACGCCGAATTGAATGGTTTTGTCCTCGGATGTGACCTCTCAAGCCGCGTGGGGGCGGACGGTTGGAACATGACGATTTCCAACCGGTTCCGATTTCAACGCAAAGGAAGCTCAAGCCATGGCGGCGGATTACTATCAAATCCTGGGGGTGGATCGCACCGCCACGGCCGACCAAATCAAAAAAGCCTATCGGACGTTGGCCAAGAAATACCATCCCGACTCCAACCCCAACGACAAGACGGCGGAGGCCAAATTCAAAGAGATCCAGGCGGCCTACGACGTTCTGGGCGATTCGGAAAAGCGGGCCGTCTACGACCGGATCGGTCATGAAGCCTACGTGGCGACCGGCGGCCAAGGATTCCCCGCCGGTTCCTGGGTTGGCGGTCGGGGACCACGAGGAGCTGAAACGGTCAACATTGACTTCGACTTCAGAGACCTGTTCCAGGGAGCCAATGGCGCGCGGGGATGGAAATCCAGCGTGGTGGGCGGTGGGGGGATTTTCGAGGAACTCTTTTCCAGCTTCAAAGGCGGCGGACGCGGAGGAGCGGCGACCGCCAGCCATCGTCACGCCACCAAGCCTGCGGATCAGGAAATCCACCTGAAGCTACCGTTCCTGGTGGCGGTTCGCGGCGGCCCTCACACCTTCGAGGTTCCCGGTCCCGGCGGCTTCCCCGAACCGATGCGGTTCGATTTCCCTCCCGGCGCCAAGACCGGCGACAAGCTCCGCCTCAAGGGCAAGGGCGTCCAAGCTCACGGCGGCGTTCGGGGCGACCTGGTCTTGATCCTGGAGGTTGAGCCTCACCCTCAATTCACCCGACCCGGGGATGGTCGGGACCTTCAGGTGGAAGCCCCTATCACCTTTGGCGAGGCTGTCAACGGCACCCGCATTGACGTACCGACCCTCGACGGACCCAAACCACTGACGATCCCTCCCGGGGTCTCTTCCGGCCAGAAACTCCGCATCAAAGGCAAGGGAGTCCCCGCCTGGCGCGATCGTCCCGCGGGTGACCTGCTGGTGGCCGTCAAGATTGTCCTTCCCAAAAACCTTGACGACCGCGCCCGCGAACTCGCCCGCGAGTTCGACGAACGCTATCCTCTAAACCCCCGCGAGGGTTGGATCACCTCCGCCTAATTGGATCAAGTTCAAGTCACCCGGACGCTCGATAGTCAACCCCCCCTCTTCTCGCGCTCACGCGGTTCCCACTCCGGAGGAGTTCCGCCCACGTGATCCCGGTTCATCCCTTCGGCCAAACCACCACTCCCATCCCGACGGACGATCCGCCTCCCAATCGACAGGCTGAGAGCGAAGCGGAACCGGTCTTCACCGTTCACACCGATCTTGCCAACAAGACCGCCGCCGGTACCAATGTCGGGGTTGCGGTTCGCTCCGCCCCGCTTGATCCCCCCTCCCGCGAACTTGGTCTGGCCGCTGCGCTCCTCATGGGAGTCACCCTGGCGATCATCGTGGTGTTCGGCCTGCTCCTGGGTTGGTACGTGGTTCGTCGGGGCCGGTTGCTCCGCGAACGCATTCCTCCCCCCCGTGTGATCGAACCGCTCCGCGACCCCAACGCCGACCTCGATCAACCCACCGCCGATGGTCCCGTCACCCAACCCTGAGTCCACTTCTCCTTTCCCCTAGCAACGACATCGACAACCAACAGTGAGCGACCCTCCGACCCCGGCGCGTCCCACCTCCCTGGCTCCCCCCCACCACCGCCGTGCGGTCTTCCGCAAGACGCATCGCCTGCGCGCTGCTGCTGAGTTTGCCGCGGTGTTTCAACATCGCAAGACCTGCTCCGACTCGATTCTGATCGTCTACGGTCATCCCAATCATCGCTCCGAAGCCCGTCTGGGCCTCTCGGTGGGCAAACGTAAATACCGTCGCGCCCACGAGCGCGCTCGCTTCAAACGATTGGTCCGCGAGGCATTCCGCCTCGCCCGCGCCAGCGGCGAACTGCCCGAGGGAATTGACTACGTTGTGGTTCCCCGAGGCGGCCCCCTGCCCCGCTTCGATCAGGTTCGCGCCTCGCTGACCCATCTTTGCCGCGGCGTGGCCCGCCGTTTGAGTCTCTCGGTCTCGGGACCTCAACACGCCCTTTCCCAACCCGCGCCTCGACCTAGAACCCTATCCCCACCCCCGATCGAACTCGATCCTTGAGCGTTGGCATGTGCGCGTCGCCCGACACCCCGGATTCTCACGCCCGGCTTGGCCCAGTTTCCCGTCTGATCTCCGCCGGCTTAATCGGCATGACCCGGCTTTATCAGTTCACTTTGAGTCCTGTGTTAACGCTGCTGGTCGGTCCGGTTTGCCGCTTCGAGCCGACCTGCAGCCACTACATGATCCAGGCGATTCAGAAACATGGACCTTGGCGCGGCTTGCTCAAAGGGTTGCGTCGTCTAAGCCGTTGCCATCCCTGGGGAGGTCATGGTTACGACCCCCCGTAAACCGTCCTATTCCACGCTAAGCGACGCCAACTCGCCAACCTGATCATCTGTCTGATGGAGATATCCAATTGTCTTCCTTTGCTTTGCTCAACGCGACACGAATGTTCCCCAACCCCGCGTCAGACAGGCTGGTGTCTCCTGGCGCAACCGTGTGATCCAACGTTGAGCTGATTGGCGCTCTGATGCGGGTAAGAGTGGGGTGATTGCCTCCAGCTCCGCCAAAGCGCGGGTGCCCTCACCCTTCTCGGCTAAGATCAATCCCAGACGATAGCGGAACAGGGTCGCCGCGTGAGGAAGCTCCGCGAGAGCCGAACGACAGCGGGTCTCCGCCTCGTTCAAATCGCCCGCTCGGGTGGCGTTGACGATCAGGCCGTCCCACGATCGACGAACCAGTTCCGCCACGCGCTCCGGTGTGGGGTTCCACTCCTTGGCGTCCCCAAGTCGATCGGGGTCGAGCGACTGCCGCCGTGCCGCCCACAGTGCTTCATCGCTTCGCGGGAAGTCGGCTTCCGCCTGCGCCATCATCCCTTCAAGCAACAACGCGTCGGGATGGGACGCCGCTTGGGGATCGCCTTCCAGAATCACACGCGCTTCGGCGAAGCGATCCAGTTGGGCCAAGCTCTGGGCGAGTCGAATCCGGTCGATCAGGCTCGATTTCGAGTCGGTCGAGACGGCTTGCGCGACGTGATGGGTAAGGCGGGCGATCGTCCGATCGAGACGCGCTTTGAGAACAGGAGGGGGTTGGCCGTCCAGCGGCGTGTTGTCGCCCAAAGCGATCAGTTGGTCCACGTATCTCCGGGCTTGGACGTAACGTTGAGCTTGGAGCGCGTCTCCAATATCGATTCGCAGTCGCTCGGCTCGGTCGGTGACATAGAGGAGGGAGGGAAGGGTGGCGATCAGAACCGCCGCCGCGTCACCACCGATCCGGTCGAAACAATTCCCAGGGGGGGATTCTCCGGTTGCGACACCGACCCTCTCCCGCAACCAACACGCGGTCAGAGCAAAGGGCAGGACCAGTCCCAACCCGATCACCACCCGCGCAGCGGCGGCAAGCTCCCATCCCAAGGAGTCTGCGAAGTTGAGGCTGTCGGGGCGATGCCACACCGCTGCGGCGAGGGCTATCACTGCCCCCCAAAGAGCCACGGCGACCAGGCCAACCCGTCCGGCCCGCCACCTGACCGCCACTCCGCCCAAACGCCACGCCAGGGGCCAACCCATGCACAGAACGACTAACGCTATATCCCAACATCCAAATGGATAAGGTAAAAGAGAGCGCGTTTCTGCGGAGTCGGTTCGCGTCCAAACGATTATGAGCAGGTTGAGTGGAATCGATCCCAGCATCAGCGCCGCGACGCCAAGCCTTCGCGCGTGGTCGGAATGACCACGTGAGGTCTTGATTGAGGAACTCGTGGAAGTGATGCCGAGTGGATTCGTCATCGGTTCAGACTCCCAGCGAGCGGGCGGTCTCGGGTCGTCGCAGTTTCCAAATCATTCCGTCGTACGTGTAATGCAGGAAGGCGGCTCCCAAATTGAGGCCGGCGGCCCACTCGAAGAAATGACGATGGAGCATCCAGTCGGCCATGCCCCAGAGGGTTAGATAGAGCAGTAAGACCACAGTCCAGTGTCGCGCCATGCGTTGAAACAAGCAGGCGGTGCCCCTTTCGGCGCGCCCTCGGGCGTAATGGGTAACGATCGCCAGATATTCAATTGCATGGAACAACGCCGCTGCCAAGAAGAGCGCGTTCATGGTGGTCGAACGGCCCAGGGTTTGCGTCAGGATCATCGCTGAATACAAGAGGCAGACGCTGGTGAGATAGGCTAGGCGTCCCCAGGTTGCCTCGTTGGGACGCAGCAGCGTGCGGGTCAAGATGAGGGCGGGCACGGTCAACGCCAGACCGTCGGCCAGGGGCAGCCAGGCACGCCACGCTTCGGGCAGACCGCCCGCCGACCATTCGGGAATCCGAAGGATCGCATAGACGACCAGAAATCTCATTCCTTGTTTTTCCAGGGTCGAGGGTGCTGCGCCAGCCTTACGCCCGTAGATTCGAGCGACTCCAGCGTGTTGCGAGCCGAAGTGCCAGGCGTTCCACACGAAGTCGATCAGCACCAGGCACAAGAAGGCGTTGGTCGAGAGCCGCAAGGTCAAGACCGCCACTGCCACAATCACCGCCAACCCGAGAAAGAACCGTCCCCGGCCGCCGCGGCGGTCGGGATCGAGCGCGACGAGGAACAAGGTGATCCAACGATGAGGCGTCGTCAGGAAATAAATCTGAATAAAGTCGATTGGTCCCGACCGTCCCGAATCGACCAGGCCGGGGATGAGCAGGACAACCCAAGCGAGGTTAGCCAGGAACAGCAGGTCGAACCAGGGCGCGACGATCCAACCGCCGGGGATGCGGGACGACGGCATGACAAAGCGACTCGCAGCAGACGCGGCGGTAGGCGGAAGAAGTGGGAAAGTCCGAATTCACGTCAAGGGTTCTGGATCGCGGTCACGGCAGCGGAGCCGACTTGAGCTTCCAGACGTCGCCTTGCTTGACAAGCGACCACTCCACGATCCCCTTGGGTTCCTGGGATGCGTCGCCGGCAGGTGGCGGAGTGCTGTCGTCGAACACCTTGACTTGAATTGTGCAGGCGTCACTTCCAGAGAAGATCGGTTTGGAGGCCGGCTCGAACGAAAGCCCCTCGTACTTCTTCAGCTCGGCTTTGGTCAGAGCCGAGCCGTCCACGAACTGACGCGGGAAGGCTGGACTGCCTACAAGATCGGCCATCGACATGATGTATTGTTCAACCTGGGTGTCGATGGAATCCCCTCCCGAACCGACCGGCTGGCCGCCTCCGCAACCTCCAAGCCCAACCAACCACGCAAACCCGAGCCAACCCACAAGCTGGCTGGATGAAACCCGCGTCATTCCGTTGTCCTCGAATCAAATCAAATGAGGTTGTGCAGTTCGCCGAGCAGAGTTGGACTGATGACTGGTGATGAGAAAAACCGAAAGCGGGTGGGTTGGATCGAGGGTGGCTTCACGCCACCATCGACCGACCTGATTGAACGCTGGCGAGCGGGTGCACCTCACCCGCTCACCTGATTGAAGTTCAATGGTCTTGTTGAGAAGTTTTTATTTAGAAGGCGTCGGCGGAGACGACTTCGCCGCCAGCGCGGGTGCCAGTGGCCTGCCAAATCAGAGGGTTGATCGTATCCTTGACGAACCGCACGCTGCCGTCGGCCATCGCTACGTTGACCCCGCCGGGGTGACGGCTGCGAGCCGCCGCGAAGAAGCCGCCGTTAAGAGCGAGATGTCGGGCAAGGGTACTGTTGGGGTCGGTCCCGCAGTGTAAAATATTGTTCACAGGGATTGTCGATTCGCAGGAGGCTAGCAAGTCGTTGACCCGCGAGTTGGGCGTGGTCTGGGTCGAGAAGGCATTGGCTCCCATCGTGGGGACGACCCAGACGCCGCGGATGTCGCGGGTGTCGGCTCGCCCTGGTGTGTTGCCGTCCCAGGTCAACACTTCTGAGATCATGGCCGTGTTGCTGGTGCCGTCATTAATTTGAGCCAATCGCACCCCCGTGCCGGCACGGCCCGCCGGCGGGAACTTCTGGATGGGTCGGGTCGAAAACACGCCGAGCATCATCGGGTTGGGGTTGGCGGTGGCCATACCGTCCATCGTGGTGGCCATCGTGCCGCCGCCGAAGCAACCAGCGTAGTTAGCCTTGCGCAGACCTTCCAGGCTCAGCGAGCGGAAGAAGATCGTGTCGTGGTCAGTCCCCGAGCTGGGACACCGCCAGACCGCGAAAATCGTCGAGCCTTGAGAGCCGTAAAGCGTTCGACCCGCGTCCAGATTATCCATCGGGTTGGACTGGATGTATTCCTCGGGATTGTTTTCGATGCCTTCACGGAGCAAATCAGCCATCGCCCGTTGCTCGACGAAGGCGTGCAGTTGAAGCGTCCAGCTTGGACCGTAGCACTCGGCACGCGAACCGCCGCCTCCCGTGAATTGCGTCCCCGAAACCAACCAACCCGGTTGATTCTGGTTCACATAGCCGGGACTGGGACCATCCGCCGGGGCCGGCATGCTCGCCTGACGATCCACACACGAGGGATTACCCGCCGGGAAATAGCCGTAGGTGCTCTCGAAGTTGTGGGCCGAAAGTGAGATTTGCTTAAGATTGTTGACGCATTGGGAACGACGGGCCGCTTCTCGCGCTGCCTGCACCGCCGGCAGCAGCAGTGCGATCAACACAGCAATGATGGCGATGACCACTAACAACTCGATCAGAGTGAACCCTACACGACGATTCGAACGCATGACAACTTCCACAAATCGAAGGATGAGAAACACGATGAAGCCGTCACCTCATAGGTCAACCCGGGCAAATGGCGCGCGGAGTGAAACTTCACACCATCATAGTGTAAAGTCCAATTGTGAAGTTAACGCGCCGATCCAATGAAAATCTTGCAGTGAAACCAAGAATTTCCAACAAAGACGCCGCTGCTCAATCTCGGTTTGCCAGGGTGTGCATTGTCTCACGCGCCAAAGCCGCTCCGGTGGTCATTCCCTTGCCACCGAGGGCGGCGACTAGGTGGATGCGGTCCCGTACGGTTTCCAGATGAACCGGGCGGCGGCGGTCCAGAGTATCCACTCCTTGCCAGCGGGCGACGATCTGCCAACGCGACGGGTCAAGGTTCGCAAAGCGGTTGGCTTCGCTCAAAATTAGATGTTCATCGACGGGGTCGACCGTGGTTTCCAGGTCGTCGCAGTGGGAGTAAGAGGCGTGGGTGTCGCCCACCACGAGCGTGCCGTCAGCGCTGATTCCAGACCCCTGCGCCGCCAGTCACCGGGGGACATGGCGTCGGGGATGATCATGCCGAAATTTGGACCGACGCGCCGCGGGGAACACGGTCGCGGTCGATGAGGACGACCCGCAGCCTGTTCTCGGCGGCGTGGAAGGCGTGGAACGCTCCTAGAACGCCGCCGCCGATTACATCAGTTCCGGTTGGGTCCAACCTGTCGCGCCGGTCATGGGCGGTGACTCATTCGGGCAGCTTGGCGAGTTCATCCTGAATGGTGGCCATCAGCGGACCAATCGTCCTGGGCGAGAAGTCGAAGCGGGCCCCGGCGGCGTGGAAGAGTTCGGGAAGGGGGCGGGTGCCGCCCAGCGATAGGGCACGGCGGTAGGCGGCCACGGCCCCGGCCCGATCGTCGAGCGATCGTTTCCAGATTTCTAGCGCGCCGATCTGAGCGAGGCCATATTCGATGTAGTAAAAGGGATAGAGGAAAATGTGAAGCTGACGATGCCAGGTGTGGGCTTTCGCTTCGTCCAGGTCGGACCAATCGACCCCAGTGTTGAAGCGGTCCATCAGGTCGCTCCAGGCGGCGCGACGTTGGGCGCGGTCGTGGTCGGGGTGGTCGTAGACCCAATGTTGGAAGGCGTCCACCGTGGCGATCCAGGGGAGGATCGTAACGATGCCTTCGAGCAACTGGCGATGCGACCGCGCTGCCTGGTCGGGCTGGTAGAACGGGGCGAGGTCGTTGGCCCCGAAGAGTTCCATTGTCATCGAGGCGACTTCGCAAAACTCGATGGGAGCTTCGCGGAGCGGGCCATAAGGCAAATGGCGGGCTTCCAGGGTGTGGAAGGCATGACCGCCTTCGTGGAGCAAGGTGCGCACGTCGTCGTCCACCCCGACGGCATTCATAAAGATGAATGGCAGGCGTTGGAATTCCAAGGTCGTCTGATAGCCGCCGGGGGCCTTCCCTTTGCGGTTGGCCAGATCGAGCAGGTCATGGGTGCGGAGATATTCGAAGCGGGCTCCGAGTTCGGGGTCGATCGCGTTGAAGACCGCTTGACAGCCAGTCGCCAGGCGTTGGGCGTCGTCGAAGGGGCGCAACGGGGGACGTCCCAAGGGATCGACCGCCAGATCCCAGGGACGCAGACGCTCGACCCCCAGGCGTTGGCGGCGTTGTTCGCGGAGTTGACGGGCCAGCGGCACCACTTCGGTTTCGACCGCCTTCTGGAAGTCGGCAGCCGCGGAGCGGTCGTAGTCGAATCGTTCCCGATCGCGGTAGGCGTAGGCGACGTAATCGGCGAACCCGGCCTCGCGGGCGATTTCGACACGCAAGCGGATCATCTTGTCGAACAGATCATCGAGCGTCTCCTTGTCTTGGAGACGACGCTGGGTGGTCAGCCTCCAGGCTTGTTCGCGGACGGCGCGATCGGTTTCTTCTTGGAACTTGGCCATCGCCGCCAGGGTGCGCTCCTCGCCCTGAAAGGTGACAGTCATCGCGCCGATGATCTTCTGATAGGATTGTCCGAGTTCGGCGAGTTCGGTTTCGCGGGGGATGTTGGCCTCACGGAACAGGTCGCGGCGGTTGGCCCACAACCGGGTCAAGGGGGCGGTGGTCTCTGGTGGCAACTCGGCGCGGAAGGGGCAGTCGAGGTATTTGGAGCGGAGGGTGTTGACGACTGATTTGACGTGGGGATCGACGTCGCGGAGGAATTCGAGGTAGGCAGCTTCGCGGGCGGGGTCGTCGGTCTGGCAGGTCATGGCGATGTGGCGGCGTTCCCGTTCTTGACCGACAGCAGACTGGAGCTCGTCGAAGTCGGCCAGCCATTCTTCCAGGTCGCGGGCCGAGGAGATCGGCCGTTCGACAAGTTCGCGGTACCACGGTTCGATTTCGGCCCAGGTGGTCAGGCGGGTCTGGTCGTTGAGGCGACGGCGGGGGATCGGCTCGGGTTGATAGGTCGTGACGCTCATCGCGGAGGACGTTCCAATAAGATCAGAAAATGAAAAGGAGGGCGGCAGGCGTAGTGGATCGAAATCCCATCGAGCAGGCGAACAAACGAAACAGCGAGGAGGAAACGAGGCGGATCGATAAGCCGGATTCTGTCGAACAGCGGGCAAGGGAAGGCGTCTCCCCTCGCCGCGCCGAACGGACGGCCATTTCTCTAGGCCGGCGGTTGCCCGACGGCTCAAGCGACCTACCCGGGAGTCGAATTGGTAGCGGGCCGGGCCGACCCGCGGCGGGAGTCTGTCCCTCGGGCCAAGCGGCCGGATCGAAGCCCCCGCGCTGCTCCCCTATTTGGTCTTGCTCCCGATGGGGTTTACCGAGCCGAGGCGGTCACCCGCCCCGCTGGTGAGCTCTTACCTCACCGTTTCACCCTTACCGCGCCGCCGGAACGGAAACGAGTTGCCGCGTGGCCGCCCGGCGTCGAGGCGGTTTGTTTTCTGTGGCACTGTCCCTACCCGACCGAAGCCGGGCGGTGGGGGTTACCCACCATCGCGCCCTGAGGAGTCCGGACTTTCCTCCCGCGTCCACCCTGATCCCCGAAGGAACCGCAAGTGACGCGAGCGGCCGTCTGATCCGCCTCGTTCCTCTTCGCCGTTCATTTTACCGACGCGCTTCCCTTGGGGAAAGTTCCCGACCTGGCCGGAAAATGCGGTTCAACGCCTAGCGGCCCGACTCAAGGTCCATAGCCGCGATGTAGCGGGCGATCAAGGGCGGATCGACTGGGGGACAGACAATCCCCCGCGGTTCCAGCAAGGCGCGGGCATCCCGATCGTCGAACCGGATGCGATAGACCAACGGAAAGGTTTTGTGTTTGGCCGCGGCCGCCGGAGGGAACAGCCGCACTGCTGCGCCGATCCGGGGATCGTGAGTCTCAAAGGCAAGACGCTCGGCGGCCTCCAGCCAATCCTCATAGGGCAGCATCTCGACCCGATGACCGAGTTCGGCCAGCATCGCCAGCAGTTGCGGCACGGTCCAGTTCCGGGCGTTGACTAGATGGAAAGCCCGTCCCACGCTGGCGGGCGTTGTCGTCAACGCCACAATCCCCCGCGCGACGTAATCGACCGGCGTGAGGTCGAGATCCCCCTCGAACGGAAACGCGGCGTGGAACCGCACCCAGGAGCGCAGCAGGTTCGAGAGCAGGTCGTCGGCCTCCCACGCTCCGGTAACGCTGTCGCCAATGAGCAGGCCGGGACGGTGGATCGTCACCGGCATCCCAGCGCGTCCCAGGCGGGCCACTAGGGTTTCGGCCACGGCCTTAGTCTGGGGGTAGCCGCCGTTCATGCCGCCCAGGTCGCGCGGGGGGTCGTTCTCGTAGGCGTGGCCGAGTTCAACGTACCAACGGGCGCTCACCGATCCGATTGACGAGACGTAATGGAGCCGCTTTCCTCGTCCGGTCACCGCCAGTTGCAGGGCCGCGAGGGTGCCACCTACGTTGATCGGCTTGAGACGGGTGTAGCTGTTGGCTAAATTGATCCGCGCCGCGTTGTGTAAAATGGTGTCGATTCGACCAGCCAGATCGCTCCAGGTCGGTTCATCCAACCCCCAGCGCGGTTTGGAGACATCGCCCACCACCGCCTCGACTCGATCGGCCAGCGCCTGGGGATCAAAGGTCCGGCGTTGGCGGGTCAGGTTGGCAGCGATCCGCTCCTTGAGCGCGCCGGGGTCCGAAGCGCGTCCCAGACAGACGATGCGGGCGTCGGTCTCCGCCAGCAACTCGGCAAGCAGAAAACCGCCCAGGAATCCAGTCGCGCCGGTCAACAACAGCGTGCCGGGACGATCCACCACCCGCCACGCTTCCGCCACCCGCTTGGCTTCGACCGTCGGTCCCGCGGCGCATTCCGTCTCCCACGGTTCGCCCAGGTCGGGCGGTTTGACCGCGATCAATCCAGGCCGTTCTTGCCATGCCCTTGGTTCGGTGAGGGACCTCTGAGGCGGGGAGTCGGACACGTTGGACCTACCTCGCTTTCGTGGTTGAGCGATTCGCACAAGATTTCATTGACGTTCGAGAATCAAGTAATTTTGATCAACGTGAACGTATACATCAACGAGTCGATTCAGGCGTTGCTGCGGAAGTAGATGATATCGCCGTCCTTGACGATGTAATCCTTACCTTCCAGCCGGGTTTTGTTCTGGGCTTTGGCCTCTTTGACCGAGTCGCATGCGAGCAGGTCATCGTAGGCGAGAACCTCGGCGCGGATGAATCCTTTGGCGAGGTCGGTGTGGATTTTACCGGCGGCTTCGACGGCGTTGGAGCCGGCTTCGAGGTTCCAGGCGCGGACTTCGGGATCGCCCGCGGTAAAGAACGAGATCATCCCCATCGCGTCGTAGGCCGCGCGGATCAAGCGGCCGCGACCCAGTTGGGTGATCCCCAGGTCCTCCATGAAGGCGGTTCGTTCCTCCTCGGCCATCTCTTCAAGCTCCAGTTCGAGCTTGGCGTCGAGAGCCAGCGTGTTGGGAGCCATCGCGCGGAGCGACTCGGGCACGCCTGCGTCAGTGGGGCCATTGAGGACGATCACCTGGGGCTTGTCGGTCAACAGGCCGAAGGAACGCATCGGCTTTTTCTCCTCGGCCGAGAGGTTCAGCTCGGCCACGGCGCGTCCCTCCTCCAGCGCTGCTTTGACCCGTTGAACCAGTTCGAGTTCCTTCTGCTGAACCTCCCAGTCGGGACGGTGCTTTTTGACCGAGGCTTCCAGACGTTCGGCCCGGTTGGTGACGACCGAAAGATCGGCGAACAGCAGTTCCTCGCGGAAGGCGGCGAGGTCATTGACGGGGTTGGCTCCGGAGAAGCCATCAAGGATGACCACCAGGGCGTCAGCCTCGCGGATCAGGGCCAGACGCTGGGGGTTGTCGCCGTGGGAGCCTTGGATGAGTCCCGGAGTATCGACCAGTTCCATCGAGGCCGGGGTGATCTTGCGGTTGCGGGGCTTGTACCAGTCGGCCAGACGCTCCAAACGAGGATCGCGCAGGACCGCCGTGCCGACCTGGCCGGAGAAGACCTTGCCGGGATCGGGTTTGGCCCCGGTGAGCAGTTGGAACACCGTGCTTTTGCCGCCGCCGGTGAACCCGGCCAGTCCCGCCCTCATGAAAATCCGCCTTTGCTTGGGGAACGTTGGATGAGAATGAATCCTTTCAAGGGTATCACATCCTCGTTAGAACAGATGGAGGGAGGTTGAGTCAACCTGTTCCTCGAGGAGCGCTGGTCTCATAGGCGCGACGTCCCGACCTACTTGAACTTGAACCGGCTTCCCGAGCCGACCCGCTGCGGATTGCCTGAGTTGTGTCTGCCCCTGAAACCGAGCAGGCGGGCACCTGTTGGGCGTTGATCCGATAAAGCTCCGCACCGGTTGGGGTGGGATAATTGCCGGTGACGCAGGCGCGGCAAAGATGACTGACCGGCTTGCCGATTGCCTCGGCCAGCGAGGAGACTGAGAGATATCGCAGGCTGTCGGCTCCCAACTCGCGGGCCATGCGATCGAGAACCTCGCGGGGATAGCCGCCGTTCTCTAATTCGTCGGGCAGGCCGAATTTGGGGGCGAAAAGCTCGTCGGTCGTGGACATGTCGATCCCGTAGTAGCAGGGCGCGACGATGGGGGGGCAGGCAACTCTCAGGTGGATTTCGCGCGCTCCTCCCCGGGTACGCATTTCGTGGACTAGGGCCCGAAGGGTGGTGGAGCGCACGATCGAGTCTTCGACCAACAGCACTCGTTTGCCCTGAAGGACTTCGGGGATGGGGGTGTATTTGAGTTTGGCGCGGGTGGCGCGGTCAGCGTTGCCTTCGATGAAGGTGCGGCCGAGGTAGCGGTTGCGCATCAGACCTTCGACCGAGGGGACGCGCAGGGCGTAGGCCATTGCGTCGGCGGCGGCCTTGGCGGTGTCGGGAACGGGGACCACGATGGTGTCCACGTCGATGGGGACATCCTCCAGAGCGGCCAGGCGACGACCCAAGCGGCTGCGGCTGACGTACACCGATTGATCATCCAGCACGCTGGCGACGTTAGCGAAGTAGATCCATTCGAAGAAGCAGTGTTTGGGGGCGACGGGTTCGGCAAACCGCTCGAAGCGTGCTCCTTCGGGACCGAGGATCGCCAGGGTACCCGGGGGCAGCGGTTCGACCTTTCGGAACCCCAGGTTGGTCAGGGGCACGCTTTCGCTGGCGAAGGCCCAAAGCGCTCCGGAGTCGTCCTGCGCTTGGCAAAGCGGATGGATGCCCAGAGGGTCGCGGACCACCACGAGTTCCCCCCGCGCCGAGAGCAGCACGATGTTGTAGGCCCCATCCCACCGCTTCGAGGCGCGACGGAAGACTTCGACCCAATCGACCGGACTGTTGTTATTGGCCGCGTCCCGACCATCGGCGGCTCGGCCATGCACTTCCGCCAGTTCGTGGCTAATGGTGTGCATGACGATTTCGGTGTCGGTGTCGTATTTGAGGTGATAGTCGCCGGTGGTCAACAGATCGTGGCGCAGTTGGGCGACGTTGGCGAGTTGGCCGTTGTAGGCGAAGGTGAACCAGCGTGAGGTGCGGCCGTGGTGGCGCTCGAAGGGTTGAGCCTGGCCCAGGTCGTCGCCGCCGCAGGTGGCGTAGCGGACGTGGCCGATCGCGGCGTGGCCGTCCAGACCGGCCATAAGCGACTCGAAAACGTCGCGGCGGTTGAGCCGGAACGCCTCGCCCACGGTGCCGAGGTCTTTGTGGACGGTCAGAAGTGAGGGCCGGGCCGGGTTGAAGCTGGACATGCCGGCGGCGAGTTGGCCGCGGTTTTGCATGTCGAGTAACATTCGCGGGACCAAGCGACCCACCCGCGAGGCGGCTCCGTCGGGAGCTAGAGGAGAGGGAATGGTGGCTCGGGGGTCGTGGTACACCGCCGCGACCCCGCACTCATGACGCAATTGGCCCATGTTGGCACCGGTCTCCCCGTTCCGCGCCCGCCCACGCTTCGCGGCGATCCCTCGCCGATCCGACTCGCCACCAAGTCGAACCGAATCGGATCGAGCTGCGACGCACGCCTCGCGGTGGTGAGGACGCCATTTGGGTCGCAACGCGATTCGGCTGGGCCGCCGACATTGTTTCACTATAATGGCCAAGCGGCGGTGGGGCAACCAGTGAGGGTCAACGGATCGGTTGGCCTGGCGCGAACGCACCACGAACCACGCGCCGCTCCGTCTTCGTCTCCGTCTTTGATGGCGCGGTTTGTCCCGATGGTGTGCGTTCCTCGGTCCCCCGGTGGAGTCTTTCCGAGGCCATGATCGCCCCTTTCGCTTCCAATGCAGTTTCGTCCAACGAGGCGCCCGCTCGCCAGGCGGGTGGACCACGACCCGGTTCGCCCCTAGTCCGCGATCTGGTGCGTGACGAAGTGGTGATGTCGGCCGACGTGTGGGTCGTCAAGGTCGGCTCCAGCGTCTTGACCGGCCCCGATGGACGGATCGACCCGCAACGTCTTCACCTAATCGCCCGCGAGATTGGCCAGGTGTGCGACACCGGACGCCGGGTCGCTTTGGTTTCCTCAGGCGCGGTGGCCGCGGGGATCGGTCAACTCGGGCTGCCGGGACGTCCCGAAGCGCTGCGGCAACTCCAGGCGGCCGCGGCAGTGGGACAGGCCCATTTATTGCACATCTACGACGAGGTTTTCCGCCGTCAGGGCCGCCACGCCGCGCAACTGCTGCTCAACCATGACGACTTCGACAACCGCGAGCGTTACCTCAACATTCGCAACACCATGCACGCTCTGTTCGAGTGGCGTGCGGTGCCGGTCATCAACGAAAACGACTCTGTAAGCGTTAATGAAATCAAGCTGGGCGACAACGACACCCTGGCGGCGATGGTCGCCAACCTCATCCCTGCCCCCTTGCTCGTCATCCTCTCGGTCGTGGATGGACTGTACCCCACCGACCCAACCTGCGAAACCGCTTCGGACCCCACTCGACCTAACGAGCCAATCCGATTGGTTCCTCGTCTTGACGAGGCCACCCTCAAACTCGCCGGGTTGTCCAAAAGCGCGTTGGGGACCGGCGGCATGACCACCAAGCTGCGGGCCGCCGGCTTGGTGACCCGCGCTGGTGGATCAGTCATCATCGCTTCGGGACGCCACGAACGCCCTTTGACCCGCTTCCTCAACGGCGAACCGGGCGGCACCCTGTTTCTGGCCGAAGGTCGAAGCCAGGACGCCCGCCGTCGTTGGATCGGTCTGACCGCGCGGCCCAAGGGCCGTCTCATCGTTGATGACGGCGCGAAGGTCGCACTCGTCGAGAAGGGCCGCAGTCTGCTGCCGATCGGTCTGCTCGACGCCCGCGGCGACTTCGACAAAGGGGATGTGGTGGCCGTCGAGGATCGTCAGGGCCGCGAATTCGCCCGGGGACTCGTCAACTACGGCCTGGTGGAAACCCTTCGGGTCCGGGGGTTGCGGGCCGATCAACTCAAGAAAATCCTGGGAGCCGCGCTGCATGATGAAATCATCCATCGCGACAACCTGGTCATTCTCTGAGCCAACGCCCTCGTTTCCAACGCCACGGCCAAACCCGCCTGATTTGGATCGCGGTCTTTCCGCAAGATTTCCCCCACGCCGTCGAATCACTCAATGGATGAAGTGAGGGTTGTTATCCCGCTTCCTCCCGGTAGATTGCTTCCCACGGATTTTGCCCCCACTTGGTCGGCCAACCCCGGCCCAATCACAAGGGTTTTTAGGTCATGGGACTCGACCTTGCGCTCCTCGTCGTGGTCGGCATCAACGCGGTGGTGGGCCTGTTTCGAGGCGTCTTCACTCAAATTCTGAACTTGACCGCCCTGGTTGCCTCGATTTTCCTGGCCGACCCCGTGCGGGATTGGGCTTTGCCCCATGTTCACCCCTATTTCCAGGCCATTGCCGAGCCGACCTTCGCCAAAGTCCTCTGGTGGGTCTCAGCCTTGGTGATCATGTGGACAATCAACGGTCTAGGCAGCTGGCTAGGTCACCTGCTCTTCCAGACGTTGCCCAAGACGGTCGGCAATCCCCTTGAGCGGGTCAACCAAGGGCTTGGATTTTGTTATGGAGCCGCTGTCGGTACCCTCGTCACAGCGATTCTCTGCGCCGGCCTCATCCGCTTCGAGGATATGGCCTCGCGGTTGCCCTGGGTCGGCGACCAGTTGCCAGAATCGCGCGCGGTGGAGTTGAGCCGGCGTTTTGATCCGATCGGTCGCCTTTGGAACGCGCCACCAATCCTGGTTCTCCGTGATCAAATTGCCGCCAACGGATTCATCGACCTTGGTGTGGCCGCCACTCCGACCGAAGATCAACCCCACTTTGGCGCCGCCGACTCTCAACCTCCAGCTCACGACGAGGAGGTGCCCAAGCGGTCTGGAGATTCCCGTTCTCCCTCCGAATCCAACGCCCCACGCGACGACGCCGACCGGATCGGGACCGACGACAACGCCGACCCCGCCGCGTTGCCTGACGACGACGCCGAGTGGTGGTGGTCGATCTTGACGCCGAAGCGGGGCTGAGGTCTGGTGAATCTCCCGCCAACGGGCCTCAGCAAGGTGAAGGGTGGGGTAGGGTGAGGAAATGGTGTGAAGAGGGGTAGGGGATTAGGAAGCCTAGTCCGTCTTCATCTCGTGAGGTACACCCAACTCGGATCGGCTCGTTACGCTCGACCGGCCCCACCCCACGACGGCGCGGAGAGATCGAACCGTTGGACGGCACGATCAAGGCAAAGACAACGGAGCGCTTGACTCACCTTTGGGCCACGGTGCGGCCCTGGTTGATTTTCCTCGGCGCGACCCTGACCGTGATGGGCTACGAAAGCCGCAACGGCGATCAAGCCTATCGCCTCCCTTTGCTTTTGCACCGCCACGACCCCACGCTCTTCGCCGACGATCCGTTTGTCGCCGCCTTCGCCACCTTCAACCCCCATGCTGGCTACCTCGCGTTGCTCGACGCCAGCCAGCGGGTCGTCGGACTCTCCGCAACGCTCTTTCTCGGCTGGGTTTGCGCGTTTGGGCTCACCGCGTTCGCGTTGGCCCGAATCGCCCGTTGGGTCGCGTCCCTGTCACCCACTCCAACGCGGGACGCGGGCTTGGCGTTGGGGCTGACTGCCTCGGCCTTGGCGATGATCGATCGGGCGGGCAACATCGGCACCAATCACGTGTTCGCCTCGATGTTGCTAGATCGTATGATCGCTCATGGTCTAGGCTGGAGCGCCGCGGCGCTTTGGATCACGGGGAGTTGGCAGGCCGCCCTTTGCGGCCCGGTTCTGATCGGCGCGGCGGCCTGGATTCATCCCGCGTTGGGGTTGCAGTGGGGGATGGTCCTGGGAGCTTGCTGGATCATCGAAGCGCTGGGGGGTTCGCGTCTCCGGCCGTGTCGTCGTTCGCAACCCCACCAGAGCTTCTTCGGGCGCGGACCGCAGACTGCCGCAGTGTTGACGCTGGTGATGCTGTCGCCCAATCTCGCCGCCCTGCCCTCGCAAAGCCGAGCGTTGCTGGAGGGTCTGGACCCTCAAACCTTCTTGATCCTTTCGGCCTGGATTCAAAGTCCCCAACACATGTTGCCGGGTCAATGGCGTTTCGAGCAGTGGGCTGCGTTTGGGTGTCATGGGGTGCTGGCGGTTCCCGGGTTGGTTACGCTGGTGGGGGCCTTGCGTCGGGGCGATCCAAGAGCGGGTCGTTTGATCTTGCTGGGCGTGGTGTTAGGCCTGTTCCTGTTGGCCTCCTGGGTAGCCGTCGTGGTGATGGAGGATCTCAAGGCGACCCTCTTTCAGCCGTTCCGCATGGCGACGGCCGCCCGAGTCTGGGCGTTGGTGTTGATCGCGTGTCACGTCGCCGGGCTTTGGAACCGACGAACTGCCTGGGGCCGGGTTCGGGCCGTTCTGATCGCGGCGGGTCTCACCGGCGATTGGCGTTTGGTGACGGTAACGCTGGCCGAGTCCGCCGCTTGGTTAACCGAGCGTGTGAGGGGAGATCGTTCCCTCGTCGCGCCCGGTTGGGCGGAGGCGTTTTGGTTGGGCGTGCTGGGGGGCGGCCTGCTCCACCTACTCCACCACGACACCCGCAACGGCGCGTCGATCCTCGGCGGGACTTTGGTAGTTTGGATGGGAGTTGAAGCGTTGATCCGTCGGCACACGCAGCGGATTGACCGCGAATCCACCAAGGAGAAGAGCCTCCCACGATGGGAACCGCTCAGCGCGATTCGTCCCCGACCAGGTGTTTGGCTGGGTTTGGCGTGGTTGGTTCCGGGCGCGGCCTGGTGCCTTCAGGTGGTCACGCCCGCGTCGGATCGAGCCGATTGGCCCATCGCGTTGACGGCCCGCTGGCGATTTCTGGAGCGTCCTATCGACGACGAGGAGCGATTGGCCTGGTGGTGTCGCACCCACCTGCCCGCCGAGGCGCGGTTGGTGACGCCGCCGGGTCCCAAGTCGATTCGTCTGTGGTCCCAACGATCGGTCGTGTTCAACCGAGCGGGTGGACCCTACCACGCCCGCGGCCTGGCCGAGTGGGCCGAACGGTTTCGCCTTCACGTCGGCTTCGAGGGCGACCTCCAGACCTTCGCCGCCGCTTATCTGAACAACCGCGTTGCGCTTGAGTCCCGCTACGACAAGCTGACCGACCGTCAACTGGCCGATCTCGCCCGAAAGTTCAACGCAACCCATGTTTGGACGCGAACCAACGCGCAAGCCACAGCCGACTCGCCGCTGATCCTCCTCAAGACGATCGGACGTCACCGAGTTTATCGGGTGCGTGAAGATTGGGAGTCGCTGGCTCCTCCCGAGTCGCCAACCGACGGGTCAGCCGAGCCAGCCGGCGACGGAACAAAGTCATCACCAAGAGGTGCGCTTGTGCTTGAGTGAACTGATAAATGTACCAGGGTAAGCGTGGTGGGTAATTATGAATACCCACCAAAAGCTTGGTACCGTTGAGCACAGCTCGGAACTCGAAGAGGCCACGGGGCCGCACCGGCGCGGGGCTTGGGTTTTCAGCGACTTGGTTGGCCTGAGTTGCCTCGGGAGGGGGGGGAACGACCATTTGATTCATCGAGTCTGGCACTGGAGCGTCGGGGGGACGGGTCAGCAAGCCGCCGGTGATTCGGTAGGATTGACAGGCTTCGCGGTCGGAGGTCTCGGGGTCGTGGCTGAGTTCCAGCAGAGTCAGCCCCAGGGGGACGAAGCAGAAGCGGTGGGCATCGCGTCCTTGGAGGTCGGTAAGGTTCTCGCAACGAATGAACGGCCAGAACCGGCTGGAGAGCCACTCGAAGTAATCGCGTCCAGCGCGGGGGGCATCCCAACCGGCGGGCAAATCCATGCGTTGGATCGAGCGGACCCAGCGTTGCCTGCGCAAGTCGGCGTCGTCCTGCTTGCGAAGGGAAACCCGCGGGTTGGGAATAGGGCGTCGATCCTCGTCCAAAGCGCGTTGCAGGGCGGCGTCGAACCCCAACGCTTCGGGTTGCAGCCAATCCAGCAGCGGGTTGGGCGAAGCGATCATGGGATGGATTTGTGATTCAATGAGCGGGTCCACCAGGGCCGAGGGGGCTCCACTGACCAGGCTGACCAACCGCTTGACCAACCAGGTCGGAGCCCACGAAACGGTATAAATCGGCCGCTTGAGCCGCATGACTGCTACAGCGCGTTCGACCATTTCGCGATAGGTCAAAATGTCCGGCCCACCGATGTCGTACACCCCCGACTCACCTTCGGGACGATTCAGGCTCCATTGCACGGCACGCACCACGTCGGCCAGAGCGATGGGTTGAGAGGGGGTCGAGACCCAGGGGGGTAGGATCAACACGGGGAGGCGACGGACCAGGTTGACCAGCATGTTGAACGAGGAGCCGCCCGCGCCCACAATCAAGCCGGCCCGCAGCGAAATGACTGCCGCGCCGTGGCTGCGGAGGGCCTCTTCAACCTCCAGACGACTGGCCAAATGGGGCGAGAGGGCGGAACGGTCTTCGGTAGGGGTGATACCGCCGAGATAGACGATCCGCTTGACCCCCTGCTCGGCGGCGGCCCGGCCCACGGTGTCGGCCATGAGCAGGTCGAGGTCCATGAAGCTGGCCTGGGTCAAACGCGCCGAGGGCAGCATTGAGTGAACGAGGTAGAGGACTTGATCGACCCCACGCAACGCTTTGCGAACCTCGACGGGGTCGAACAGGTCGCATCGTCGCCAGATGGTGGGATCGTCGGGATCGACCCGCTTAGCGCGGGTGGTCGAGCGGGTCAGACCGATGATCTGAAAGCGGTCGGCCAGGACCCGGCGGAGGGTTTGACCCACGAACCCAGTCGCGCCGGCGATGGCGAGGGTGGGTCGGTGGGAGGAAGCGGCGACCGTCGCGCTCATAGCGTCTGTCTCGGATCTCCCAGCAGAACGAAGGAGGAGTCAAGGGGAGATGGCGAGTGGTGGGCCGCCCCGCCAGGAACATCCACTGGTGACCTCCGGAGGACGCTCCAACCCAATCCGAACGCCTTGACGACGACGCGCCGTCAATCCATCAAACCATCAATCACAACCATCTTGGTTGGGAGGAGTGATCGTCACTCACCGCGAGTTAGGACCTCGACTCCTTGGGCGGTGATGGCGACGGTGTGTTCAAAGTGGGCGCTGGCGCGTCCGTCGCGGGTCACGATCGTCCAGTGGTCGTTGAGTTGCCGGACTTCGCGGGTGCCCAGGCTGACCATCGGTTCGATAGCTAGAACCAGGCCGGGTTCCAGGGAGAAGTCCTGTTCCAGCATTTCGGCGTTGACAAAGTTAGGCACTTGGGGCGATTCATGCATAGCTCGACCGATGCCGTGGCCCACGAACTTTTCAACCGGATGCAGGCCATTTTCGACCACGAGCGCTTCCATGCGGGCGGCCACTTCGGACCATTTGCGGCACTGGGGGATCAACTCGATGGCGAGATCCAAAGTCGCCTTGGTGATCTCCAGCAGTTTGCGGTGTTCCTGGGAGATTTCGCCGATGGCCAGGGTGATGGCCGAGTCGCCACACCAGCCGTTGAGGCTGCACCCGGTGTCGATCGAGACGATATCGCCTTCGACCAGGACGGTCTTGTGCGAGGGAATTCCGTGGACCACTTGTTCGTTGACGCTGGAGCAAATGACACCGGGAAATGGCGGCTTGCCCCGTTCGGAGTTGGGATAGTTGAGGAACAGGGGCCGGGCTTGATGCTTGCGGAAAATCGCCGCGACCTTGTCGTTGAGTTCGCCGGTGGTCACGCCGGGCTTGGCGAGTTCGCGCACGGACGCCAACGCTTCGGCGACCACCTTGCCGGCCTCGCGCATCAGACCAATCTCGCGCGGGGTCTTCAACACCACTGGCGGCCTTGAGACATGGTCCCGTTTTGGTTTCGCCAACGCTTTGCGCAGGTTCAGGTGACGCATGGGGGGTCGGTTGGTCATAAGGCGGTCGAAAGGTGCGGGATCGGGATGGGGGCGGGCTGTGGCGAGGCCATTCAACCGAACTCGGGGACGGGCGGAGCGCGATGGAGAACGCGACCCGTGCCTGGACGAAGAACGTGAGGGGGCAAGAACGTGAAGTTAGGCCGAGGTGAACGCGGCGGTGTAACGAGAACGAAGATGGGCACGCCATTCCTGGTGGGCCTGGAGCAGCAGAGATTCCGTTTCGTCCCAGCCGATACAGCCATCGGTGATCGACACACCGTAACGTAACGCCGCGCGGTTGGAGGTCAAGGGTTGGTTGCCGGGAAAGAGGTGGCTTTCCAGCATCAATCCCAGCAGATGGCGTTCGGGTGGGGGTTCTTCGAGGGTGCGCTTTAGCACCGAGCGAAACACCCGTCCTTGTTCGGCGGGATTCTTGTTCGAGTTGGCGTGGCTGCAGTCGATCATCACCCGCGCAGGCAGGTTGGCGGCGTTGAGCCGAGCCACCGCGTCGGCCAGTTGTTCGGGGGAGTGGTTGGGACCACCCCGTCCCCCCCGCAGAATCAGGTGTCCCCAGGGGTTGCCGCGGGTCTGAACCACGCAGGTGCGTCCTTCGGCGTCAATCCCCAAAAAGGCGTGGGGAGCGCGGGCGGAAATCAGGGCGTCGATGGCGGTTTGACAGTCTCCGTCGGTGCCGTTCTTGAAGCCAACCGGCATCGACAAGCCGCTGGCCATTTGCCGATGGGTGGGGGATTCAGTGGTGCGCGCGCCAATCGCGGTCCAGGCGATCAGATCGGCGAGATACTGGGGAGTAATTGGTTCCAGCAACTCGGTAGCCGCTGGCACCCCTTTCTCGTTGATCGCCACCAGCAACCGGCGGGCGATCCGCAGCCCGGTTTGCATGTCGAACGAATCGTCCAGGTGCGGGTCGTTGATGAGACCTTTCCAGCCTACCGTGGTTCGCGGCTTCTCGAAATAAACCCGCATCACTACGAGGAGGGTTTCTTCAACCCGGCGAGCCAGGTCGGCCAGACGGTCGGCGTACTCCAACGCCGCGGTCTCGTCGTGGATCGAACAGGGTCCCACAATCACCAGCAACCGTTCGTCTCGACCATCCAGGACGCGGCGGATTGCCTCGCGTCCCTTCAACACGGTTTGGGCTGCACGCTCGGTCAGAGGCAGTTGCTCACGCAAAACGATCGGAGGCGTGAGCGGACTCATTGCCTGAACATGAAGGTCTTGAGTGGACGTGATCGGTGTGGTCATTCCGGAACCTGATTGCGGTCGGATCGGATGGGGAGGGATCGCGGGCCGAGCCGATCTTCCACTCCGCCGCGGCCACGGCCTTCCAGCAAAATGGATCACCCTTCGCCTGGCACTCGATATCTTACCAGATCGTCTGGAGGAACGTCGAGTCAACTCGGCGTCGGACCGGACCGGGGTCCAAACCCAACTCGGGCCAGGTCGTCCGGTCACGTCTAACTAAGCTCACAATTGAATATTAGATCATATTGGTTTGGGTGGGATTGACTCCGGTTTCGATGGGCAGGTCGTTGCGGGTTCCCCACTCGTTCCAGGAGCCGTCGTAGTTGGCGAGGTTCTCGAAGCCCAGGCGGGCTAGGGTGAAGAGGGCGACGGTAGCGGCGACCCCGCCGTTGCAGTAGGCGATTACGGGTTGGTCGGGGGTCAACCCGGTGGCAGCGACCAGTTGGCGGAGTTCCTCCAAAGGGCGGAAGCCGCCGCCCTGGTCGGCGGGTCGGAAAAACCGTTCGCGGGGTAGGTTGAAGGCGCCGGGGATGTGACCGCCTCGGGGACCTCGGCGTTTGGCTCCGGTGAACTGTTCGGGGTCGCGGGCGTCAAGCAATCGAGGGGCGTGGGGTTGTCCCAGCAAGTTGCGGAGCGTCTCCGCGTCGATGCGCCAGGCAGGGTTGGGACAGACCAAAAATGATTCGGGTTCAACGGTGACGGGACCCGATTCAGTGGGACGACCTTCGGCTTTCCAACGGTCGAGGCCGCCGTCCATGACCTTGACCCGATGGGCGGGGTGGCCATAAACGCGAAGCGCCCACCATAATCGGGTGGCGAACTGGCCACCATTTTGGTCGTAGATCACCACGGTGGTGCGGGGGCCGACTCCGGCCCGGCTCATGACAGCGGCGAACCGCTCGGGTGGAGCCAGTTGGACCGGCACGTGATCGTCCGGATCGATGATGTCGCGGGTCCAATCGAGATAGACCGCGCCAGGGAGGTGTTCGGCTAGATAGTCGGCCCGGCCATCGAGATAGTCCGCCTCCTCCACTCCTTCGGCGATTTGGCGGGTGACCACCTTGCCTCTCATATCAATGATTCGCAGATGATCTTGTCCCAGATGGTCGGCCACCCAGGAGGGTTGCACCAGGGGGTCAGGATTGGTTTCGAGCGCGGGGTTTCCAGTGGAGGCTTGATGGTCGTTGGAGGTGCGGGATTGGAGATGGGGAGAGGGGGTATCGGTCATCGGCGGACCTCGATTTGGCGACGCGGGAGACACTCGGGGGAGGACAGCGTTCCAGGGAAAATCACTCCGACGAGCGTGCCGGGTGATTTGCATCCCCCCGAACCCACCGCATCGATTAGGATAGCGACCCGTTGAGAGGGTTCCCAGGGAGCGCCGCGTTTCCGAGGCGGTTCGGCCTTGCCGTGTCGCGTGGTTCGAGCGGGTCGCGGATCAATCCTCATGGACCGAGCGATCATGTTGAATGAATCGCATGGACGTTTGATCGACTGGACGAACGCGAAGGAAGGCGGTCGGGATGAAGCGGGTGGTTTTCGAGCGATGCGGCGAACCGGCGGAGGTGTTAGAGACGCGCGAGGAGCCGACTCCCACGCCTGGTTCGGGACAGGTGTTGGTGCGGATGATCGCCTCGCCGGTCAATCCCTCGGATTTGCTTTATGTGCGGGGTCGTTACACTTTCACCCCACGCACGCCTTCAGGGGTAGGGTTCGAGGGGGTCGGCGTGGTCGAAACAGCCGGGGCCGGTCTGGGCAAGCTCTGGGTGGGGCGACGGGTTTGCGTCCTCAATCAAAACGGCGGCAATTGGGCTGACTACGTTGTGGTAGACGCCAAGCGGGTCATCCCGGTCGCGTCCGACTTGCCCGACGAGCAGGTGGCCTCGATGTTCGTCAACCCTGCGACCGTGCTGGCAATGGTGCGTCATGTCCTGAAGGTGCCTCAAGGCAGCTGGCTTCTGCAATCGGCCGCCGGGTCGGAACTGGGCAAAATGGTCATTCGGCTGGGCAAGCGCGATGGATTCAAAACCGTGAACGTGGTGCGGCGTCCCGAAGCCAAGGCGTCCCTCTCAGCGCTCGGAGCCGACGCAGTGATCTGTTCGGCCGAAGGACCGATCGACGAACAAGTGCGGGCGATCGTGTCCGAGGGGGTGAAGTTCGCCCTCGATCCGGTCGGCGGCGAAACCGGCACCCAGATGATTCGCGCCCTCGCCGAGGGGGGCAAGATTCTGTTTTATGGCACCCTCACCGGCGAGCCGGTTTGCTTCCACCCGCGGTTCCTATTCGGCGGCGGGCGGCGTTTGGAAGGGTTTTATCTGGGCTGGTGGATCGAATCCCAGTCGATCTTCGCCAAGATCAGTCTGTTCCGCGAGATCACCAAACTGATTCGTGAAGGAATTCTTACCACCGACGTTGGCCCCTCGTTCCCGCTCGATCGGGTCCGCGAGGCGGTCCAAGCCGCCGAACAGCCCGGACGCGCTGGCAAAGTGTTCATCCGCCCCGCCTGACCGGGCCAGGAGCAAATTGGAGACGGATTAGGAGACTAACCCGTCGAGGGTTGGCGATGATGACGCGGAGGTGGAGTCAATTGAAAAGTGAAGTCAATTGGAAATCAAAGCAACCAAAGAGCGTGGAACCTAGCCCGTGCGGTCCATGATTCGGAGCCTCGCTTCGGATTCGGATCATGGTGACTCCACCTCTGGCTCCTTCGCGTCGCCCCGGACTTCATCGTGTCCACGTTCGCCTCCCCCTCAATGCCAATCAAAGCCAAGCCCAACCCCGATTGGTCGTCGCTCGACCCGGTTCAAGTGAAGCGAGGATGTCTGGGCGACACCCGCCCATCCGACCCCTCCACGCCGTTGCGGATTTTTTATGAACATCCCCGTGGCCATCTTGTCACTGGGGATGCCATCGCTTGGCTCAATCAACTCGACGCCGCCTCGGTGGATTTGATCGTGGCCGATCCTCCCTACAACCTCCAAAAGGCCAAATGGGACCGCTTCGCCACTGAGGAAGCCTATCTGACTTGGTCTTTAGAATGGATCGCGGCCGCGCGACGGGTCCTCAAGGAGACCGGCTCGCTTTACGTATGCGGCTTCTCCGAAACGTTGGCCGACCTCAAAAGGCCGGCGCTTCGGTGGTTCGCCGATTGTCGCTGGCTGGTTTGGCATTACCGCAACAAGGCCAACCTGGGCCGTGACTGGGGACGTTCCCACGAGAGCATTCTGCACCTGAGGGTGACCCCGGCGTTTCGTCTTCGGTTGGACGCAGTTCGGGTGCCTTATGGTCGTCACACAGTCAAATACCCGGCACGGACCCAGGCTCGAACCAGTTGTTTCGGCGATGGACGCTCTCGCGCCCCCTGGGTACCCCATCCCGCAGGAGCCAAGCCGCGCGACGTATTGGAGTATCCCACCACCTGCAACGGCATGGGGGAACGCACTCCGCACCCCTCCCAGAAGCCGGAAGGGCTGATCCGTCACCTGATTCTCGCCGCGAGCGACGAACACGATCTGGTGATCGATCCCTTCTCGGGTTCGGGCACTACCGTGGTGGCCGCCCAGCAACTCAACCGCCGTTGGATCGGCTGCGACCGCGAACCCTCCTACCACGCCTGGGCGGTTCGACGCCTGGAAACCCTCCCCAATCGCTCCATCGCCGACTGGCTCGACCACGACCGCCGCGCCGCCTCCCACCGCGACGGCATCCGCTAAACCCGCTCTAGGAATTCAAGCCGTGTGGAACCAATAGGTTCAAGAAATCTCATGACTTGACTTCGTTTACCCAATCTTGGTCTTACGGAGCCGATGGCCAAGAAACCTGGGCGCACCCGCCACGGTTTCAATCACCTCCTCTCGTTCCAAAGTCAGACCACAAGAGTCGTAAATCAAGCGCAGACGTTTAGCGCTTTGACAGAGGGTGTCTCCAAGAAAGCCGGGAAGCCGTCGTCCTGACCAGTCGTAGACAACAGAATTGACGAGCATCCGCAAGCCATAAAACCGCTTTTTGAAGTGAGCACCGTGCAAAAGGTAGTCCCAACCGAATCCCCAGCCGTGATAGGTGGCGTGCACCAGGCCGCCGGGTTTGAGAATCCGGCTCCATTCTCGAATAGCGCGACGGGAATCGGTATAGGGAATCACCACGCTGCACACCACCGCGTCGAGGCTTGCGGAGGCAAGCGGTATAGCTTCGGCTCGCCCTCGGATGACGAAAAGTCCCCGCTGGTGGCAGACACGGGTCAACTCCGGATCGATTTCGAGACCGAAAACCTTGTCGAATCCCCCCTGACGCTTCAAGACCTCGAGGAGCTCGCCATCGCCGCAACCAACGTCCAGCAAAGCTTCGCCACGGCCCAAACCCTCCCGCAGGAACCGTCGGCAGCGTTGGGAGGTTTCCGGTTCGTGGTGAGGTGGTTCGGCTTCAATAGGGGATGCGATGGAATCGGAATCGAACACCACGACGCGCTCCGTCGGAATGTCCCGATCCGCTTTGGACTTGCCCTGCCCAAGTCCAGCGGGATGCGGATGAAATCGTGGGGGGAATCAGTGGTCGCGTTGAACGACGCAGAAGACAACCCCGGACGAGGGTAGGTAGGATAACCGGCCTCTCTGAAGATTTCATCGGCAATCCGCGCGGGAACGCTCTCGAACACGATGATCATGCGAAGCGATTCCCCCAGAGCCACTGAGCTGGCTAGAGGGAATCGCTTCGGGAGCGTGGATGACGTGAGGCGTCTTCAAGGCGATTCGGCAAAGAAATCACAAGGCGTCGGCGGAGATCACCTCGCCGCCGTTGCGGGTAGCCAAGGCGCGCCAGGTGAACGGGTTGATGGTGTCCTTGACGAACCGCACCGAGCCGTCGCCCAGCAAAACATTGAGCCCGCCGGGGTGGAGACTGCGGGCAGCCAGATAGCCCTGACCATGAATGAAGATGTCCGGGCTACGGCTATTGGGCAGATGGTAGGCCAAAAACAGGCCTTGAGCAGCCGTACCGATAAACCAGGAATTGCCGCGATCCCCCCGCCAGGACGTGGCGATGGCGGCCAGTTGATCCAAGTCGGGGTTGATGAGTGGCGGGATGTAACCCTGGCCTCCGGCGACGGAGCGAATGTCTCCTCGACTAGCCGAGCGGCGAAACTCAGGATGACGCCCGGCGTTGGGGCCGTTCGAACCCGCGCCCCGGATCATCTCGGCCGCCAGGATGGTGTTGCTGGTTCCGTCCACGATGTCGGCGATCCGGACCGCGGATTGATTCCAGACCACACCGTCAGTGGGCCAACGCACATCGGCGTTGAGACCTTGACCCGTTCCTCCATTAACCGCGTAGTTGGTCCCCGCGGACGGGAAGGTGTAATATCCCGGCACGGTCAACCCCGGCTGACCGTCGCTGGGACAAAGGTAGCTCGACACCACCGTCGTTATCGCCGTCCGATGCGCTGGACTCACGGGAAAACCCACGCCAGGGACGAAAGAGAGGACCTGGACCTGAAAATTGATCGCGTTGTTGAGTTGAGCCTGCTCCATAAACGGCAGCAGCCGCGCTTGGGCCGAGAACCCGTTGAACGTGACAATGTCAACCAGCCCCCCCCCGAAGCCGGGAAACACGCCGTTGACGCTCTCGTAGTTGTGCATCGCCAACCCAATCTGCTTGAGGTTGTTGGTGCATTGAATGCGCCGAGCCGCCTCGCGGGCCGACTGCACCGCTGGCAGCAACAGCGCGATCAGCACCGCGATGATTGCAATGACGACCAGCAACTCGATTAGCGTGAACCCGACGCGAGGACGACGAACCCGCCATGAACCCATCATGGTGCGACTTCTCCTGAAGCTCAATACCGATGGAAAACGGAATGATCAGGTTCTCTGGCGATCCTTCGCCGACAAGCAACCCGCTAAGCTCGTCATCACCACGCCCCGTGAGTGGGATCTCCTCCCAAACCCGTGTCTCCCCTCCTGAAGCGGACGACGAGGACAAGTCGTCGTGAGGCGCGGTAATGAGAACCCATTATTATCAAGTACCAAAGAGAGTCAAGAGTCGAGACTCGGAAGCGAGTTGAAAAGGTCGTCGAGGGGTTGGAGAGCGCGGTCGATCGAGGCTGGGTTGTCGTTGGGTTCACAGGGGACCAGGAACGAGCAGAAGGGGTCGCCGGTTTGGAAACGGGTACCGGGTAGGGGTAGGTCGGCGAAGGTGGGTGGAGCGGGGTCGAGGCAAACGGCACGTTCGAGAGCGTCACGCCACCAGAGCGGCGGGGGGTCGGGCAACTGAAGGGGTCGGGGGGCGTAGGCGACCCATTTGAGCGCGGGGGTCTGCCGCGACGCGCCACGTTCAAACAGTTCGGCGGAGGCGGGGGGACGGGGATTGACCTCGACGACCTGGAATCGTCCTTTAGAATCGAGAACGCCATCGACCCCGAAGAGTCCGGCGAGTCCGAAGGTTTCGGTCAGTCGTTGCCCCAACCCCTCCAGTTCAGGATGGAGGGTGGGAAGGGGAGGATACCAGGGAGCCAGATTGCCTCGATGGAGGAATGGGCGGCCGGGCAAGCCGTGGAACTGGCGCGTGATTCCAACAAGCTGACAGTCGTGGGATGAACCGACGCGATAGACCGCCGACACGGCGACGCCTACAATGCGTTGCTGCCAAAGCCAATCCGAAGGATTGTCGAGCCTCTGCCCCCGCCAGGGTTCAACGCGCCGTCCGCCCGCCGAGGCTCGGGGCTTGAGTAACCAAGAGCCGTCGCACGGTACCCCGGCGTGATCCAACCGGGTCTCGGGAGCGGCGAAGTGGTGGCGGATCAGAAAGGGTCCCAGCTTGCGCCAGTCGCGGACCGCGCGGGTCGCCTCGGGTGAACAACCCAGGGCTGGTCCCGTCACGCAAGCTTTGATCTGTTCGAGAACGTTGGGATGATTCTCCAATCCCCCCACCGCCAACCAAGCGGCGTCGGAGGGCACCCAACCGCGCGCCAGGTTGGGCAGATGGCAGGGATACCGCCGAGAAGCGATCCGCCGGGATCGTCCCCGGGTGAGGACCCGCGTGTCAGCGTCGGCGAAAAGGTCGATGGTCCAGGGCGTCCAGCCTGCCCTCCTCAAGCCGAAGGCCGCCGCCCGCGCTGAAGCCCCCACAATCAAGACCGGATGACCCCGCTCCGGAGGCTCCGGCCACAAAGTCGTTGTCTCCACTCCAGCCCACCCCATACCAATCAGCTCTAGAGAATATCAGAATCAATTTTTGTAAAGATTCAATGTCATTTCAGCGAAGAAAAGCGCGATCTCTCGCCTCTAAACCGAGTCAACAATCCACAACGACAGGTGCGGCGAAGCGGAAAGCGAAGGTTCGCGGTTTCTCAAAAGCGGCACAAGATCTGACTTCGATGAGAATAACAAGAGATGGTGAAACGCGGCCAAGAGGACCTTGGAGAATCACGCGCCTCCCCGCCGCACCATACCAAAACCCCAATTCAATTCCAATTTAGGACGAGGAGGTGTCGTTCAACTCCAGGCTGGCGGCGAAGGGGCCAAGGTCGCAACGGGAGACCGAGGCGGGGGGGCGCAGCGGTTCGGCCTTCATGGGAATCAGGCTCAACCGTCTGGGTTCGCGGGTCGAGGCCGCGTAAGTGGTGCCCCGCCAGGTGACTTTGCCCGTCCAACACATCCACAGCGAGCGGAACAGCACCACATCCATGATCAGACCGGCCAGCGCGTAGCCCAGCGAGAATTGGGGGTGGCGGGTCGAGTAGCGGTAGAGGCGATGGAGCAGCGACACGCTCAGAACCGCGTGCGCCAGCGCCAGGGCGAGCAACGCCTGGGCGAATTGGGTCTGATTGACCGTCGTGGCGGTGGAAAGCAAAAACAGCGAAGCGGGTAGCGCCAGCTGTCCGGTTTTGGTGAAGATCAGCGGTTCGATCATGAGCCAGGCCAACGGCCAGGGGTCGCGGCCGCGGGCGTCGTACAGGATGCGGCTCCATCCCCGCACGATTTGACCAAGCGAGGTGTACATCCGAGTGGAGCTGAGTCGGGGCGCGACACTGACCCGGATGGCGAACCCCGCCTCCTTGACACGTCGCGCCAGATAAATGTCTTCGACGAACCGGTGGCGGACCACCTCGTGCCCGCCGACGGCATGATAGGCGTCCCGCCGGACTAGGATGAACTGACCGTTAGCAAAGGCGCGGCGGGAATGGCGGGAATTGACGAGAACCAGCGGAAAGGCCCGCATCAGAACCACTCCAGCCAGGGGCTGGATCAGATTCTCCCAGAAGGTTTCCCCTCTCAAGGTGGGCAACACGCTGGCGAGGGCCGCGTCGTGACGGATCGCGTGGGCCAAGACAATCGAAAGGCAGCGCGGGATGTGGCGGGTGTCGGCGTCCAAGAACCAGAGCCAGTCGCCCTTGGCGTGTTGGGAAGCAACATGAAGCGCGTGGGTTTTGCCGGTCCAGCCTTCAGGGAGGTGGTCAATGGGCAAAACCCGCACTCGTGGGTCACGGGCGGCGATGTTCTCGGCGATGGCGCGGGTGCGATCGCGGCTGCGATCGTCCACCACGATCACCTCCAGGCGGGGATAATCCTGGGCAAGGACGCTGTTGAGACAGTCGGCCAGGGTGGACTCCTCGTCCTTGGCGGGAATGATCGCCGTGACCAGAGGCCAATCCTGTTGAGGACGATCCGACTTGAAGCCCTCGGCACGTTCGTCCAGCTGGTCGAGACGGCGGCTGAGGATCGTCAAGCCAAGATGGCGCGCTGCCCACCAGCTCACAATCGCGCCAAGTCCGCCAAGGATGATCGTCTGCGTCAAACTCATGGTCGTGGTCATACGACAGATCTCGATCGGTCGAAGGAAACGGGGACGAGCCGGTGGAGAACGACCATGAGTCCATCAGTTGTCAAAGCGGAGTTGCGTGTCGCCGTCGGTTCCACCGTTCAAAGCGACGCGGGAGCTGGTTACGGTCTCATCGAGATGCCAGGCATGTTCGATAAGGGTCACCGATTCTCGGATCAATTCCACTTGAGCTGGAGTGTAGCCGTATTCCCGGGCGATCTCATGGGTCGGCACCCCCATCCTCAACTGGCCGGCGATCCGCTCAAATCGGCGCGCGACCTCGCGTTGGGCCTGTCGCGCCCGCTCGTCGTCGGGAGCTGGCGAGAAGTCGGGCAAGCTGAGGAGAACCGGAGGCGGGGAGGAGTCCGTGGTCGCGTGCCCCTCATCGAAGCGGGCCGTGACTGAACCATCCCCCTGCTTGCCGCCGGGGGGAACTTGGTGCGGAGCGCGGTGATCCGGAGGATCAAATCCCAAGGTTGCGGAACCCGAGTCGTTCCGACGCCGCCTGAACCAGGTTCGCGGGTTCCACCAACGCCAACCGCGTCGCGGTTCATCCCAAGGCGGGGTTGGCTTCGAGAGGCGGGAATCATCTGGACAGCGACGGACGCGACGTTGCCTCGATCCCGTCCAGGCGGCGATCAGGCCAACGATGAGGCCACAAAGCGATGAAAAAAGGATGATCCCCAAAAACCGTGAGGGGCGCGACCAGGCATTCGGAGTTCCAGCCTCCACCTGAGCCCACACCGCACCGAAGGGGGGTGCGTCGCCGGCCACCCACGGAATCGTCACCATCGAGTTCCACTTCGAGACCCAATCTCCATCGCCTTCTGCAAAGGTCAGGAGGCGGAGGAATTCAATCAATTCGAATTCGATCATCATCCGACTCCTTCCTTGGAAAAAACGCTTAGGCCATCGGCTTACAACTTGTCACCATGCTCCGAATCGTGAGAGTGGCCATGCTCATGGGGCTCATGGGAGTGATGATGCTCGTGAGAGTGGCCATGATGACGATGAGAATGACCATGCTCGTGAGAGTGGCTGTGCGGGTGGTGATGCGGGTGAGTGTGATGGTCGATGGTCGAGGCCGATTCAGAGGAATGACTGCCCGACCCACTTCCCGCCTCCTGTCGCTCGTTTTCGTTCTGGACACGTCCCGCAACCGGCGGGGCCAAGCGGAGGTAAGCGTCGCGCGCTGCCTGTTCGACGAGTCGCAAAGGCAAACCGTGGTCGCGGGCCGCAGCAGCGCAGTCGTCGTATTCGGGACTGAACGCGGGGGGATGGGTTCCGAACCAGGCCACCTTGACTCGAATCGGACCATACTCGGTTTGGACTTGAACCGTCGTCCTGGGCAATTTGCGACGCTGAACCGCCAAACGACGCACACCCAGGGTGCCGGTTTCGGCGAACAGAACCGCCTCGATTCCTTCAACAGTGGCTTCGCCACAAAGCGCTGCGAGCAAGACACCGGGCCGGTTCTTCTTCATCTGAATTGGAATGGTGTACACATCCAACGCGCCGGCTTCGAGCAAACGATGAGTCGCGTGGCCGATTGCTTCGCCCGAGAGATCGTCCAAATTGGTTTCCAGCAGGACGACCCGATCCTCCTCCAAACCGTCGGTCCTCGATTGGGCAAGCTGACCGACCAACACACGCAGCAGGTTGGCGTGGGTTTGAGGATCGCGGGTCCCAGCGCCCATGCCGATTGCCTCGATGGTCATGGCCGGAGGGGGACCAAACCGCTGGGCTAATGCCGCCACAATGGCCGCTCCGGTCGGGGTGGTCAACTCCATCGGGGTGTCGCTGGGCGGGGAGGCCAGCGGAATCCCTTTGAGCAGCAACGCCGTGGCCGGGGTGGGAATCGGCATCGCCCCGTGCGCAGCGTGAACCACACCGTGACCCGTCGGGATCGGCGAACACTCAACCCGCTCGATTCCGAGCAGATCGAAGCCAACGGCCACCCCTACGATGTCGATGATCGAATCCACCGCGCCGACTTCATGGAAGTGAACCGCCTCCAGGTCAATTCCGTGGACCTCGGCCTCGGCCACGCCCAAGCGGCGGAAGATGGTTTTGGCGAGGTCGCGCTGACGCGGGGTCAGTCGGGTCGCCTGGTCGATCAGACGCTCGATGTGACTGAGATGACGGTGGACGTGTTCGTGCGGAGTGTCCACAATCGCGTGGGTCGCGCGGAAGCCCCCCCGACGCACCGCCTCGAACCGCAACCGTCCCGGCAGATGGAGCGACTCGACCGCCGCGATCAACGCGGCAGGGTCAGCCCCCGCGTCCACCAACGCCCCCAGGGTCATGTCGCCGGAGATTCCGCTGAAGCAGTCGAGATAGGCGATCCTCACAGCTTGATTTCTCCGACTCTCCGTCCGTCGTGGTAGTATTGCGACGAGTGGGGGCACGACCAGAATGGATGGATGGAATAACGAGGAGGAAGCCCACGCCGTGCTGGAGTTGATCTCAATCCAGCTGCGAGATGTTCTTCGTTCACGCGGGCCGACACCGATCATAACCGGTTGACCGCTCTTAGCAAGGCGGCCGCGCCCGACCGTTTGGCTTAGCGCGATCAGTCAAACCCTCAAGTTACGAAATTGTTCGGCCCTTCAAGATTCAAAGGCGCGGGGGGCAGGAAAAAATCACGAATCCGACTTGAAATCCCAAGATGAATCCGAGACAATGTCACCCTACGCCCGACCAGGGATCAAATTCCCCGAGGTCAAATCCCCGCGATCCTTCTATGTCGGCGTGATCAACGCTTCAGGGCCGGAAGGTCACACTTCGACCCTGAGAGTTTGATCAACTGCGGGAAGGATTGCGTTCGTTCCCGTCCGCCAGCTCCCAGCTTTGAGGCGTTGTGGACCTGTTTGATCGCCTCGTTTCGATTGGGTGGTCGCGTTGCGATGACCGAATCAAATCGAGGACGTCCTTCGAAATGGCACCAAGCCGCTCAAGCTCGGGTCAGGCGTCACCGGGGACAACTGTGGCGCATCGCACCTCCCGGATATCCACCTTCGGGTGGGTTCGTGGAAGGTGCTTCGCCAGTTCGTCACACGGGTCCTTCTTGGCCGCGGTTGTCTGCGCATGAAGGCCTTCCCCGTTGACTTGATCCGGCGACGGATTGCGTCGTGCGGCGAACCGGCGACTCACCCTGACTCGACCCGCCCTTGACCGAATCGGCGGCGTCGGTTAAGGTGAGGGCTTGCCCCAGCGGTTGTGTCCCGGCGGCGTGATCCCTCTCAACCTGTTTGATCGCATGGGCAGCGCGGATCTGGCCGATGGCGTGGAGAAGAAGCGAGGTTGAACGGCGTCGGCCGCGCCCGGCGAATGACGCCGCCTCGCCGGATACTTAATCGCGTTGGGTTGTGTGATTGGTTTGGAATCGTTCACCCCTACTGGAGATGCTTCCCCGCGGCCCCCTTCCCCGCCGCGCGGCGTGGTCCCAGGAACAAGGAACCCCGGCATGGCGGGCCCCAGCCACCAGCGGATTCGGATTCGGATGGAAGCCTACGATCATGTGATCCTCGATCAGTCGGCCCGCGAAATCATCGACACGGCCCGACGAACTGAGGCGGTCGTGCATGGTCCCATCCCCTTGCCAACTCGGATCGAGCGGTACACCGTGCTGCGTTCGCCGCACATTGATAAGAAATCGCGCGAGCAGTTCGAGATTCGCACGCACAAGCGGTTGATCGACATCGTGCAACCAACGATTAAAACGATCGACGCCTTGAACAAATTGTCCCTCCCAGCTGGGGTGGACATCAAGATCAAAGCCTCCCAGGCTGGCGGCTGAGCCGTCAGGCCTTCCCGCTTGGATGACTGACTTAGCGGCTTGTCGGGTCCGCCCCCTGCCCACGGGAGGGGACTCGAAACCGATGAGACGAGTGAAGTGGATTGTCGGAACGCCTCTGATTTGACGAGACGGAGTGGGAGTTAAGTCGCCACGGATGCGGTCGCGTTCCTTTGGTTTTGGTTGACGCGCGACACCTTGGCGTCCCCTCCCAACGAACCCGGACCTCTCCGAAGAAGGGCCCGAGTCCATCCGGCCCGGATCGACCGCTGTCTCCCCCTTGACGGCGGTTGGGGGGCGCGTTGCCGCGGCGCGGCCTCGGGGGATTGGGCGGATGCGTTGGCGTCGTTTGAGGCTGGGTCGAGCGGTCGCTCCGATATCACCCCGCTTGACGAACTGAGAACCGAGACGGTTGGTTGGACTGAGACAGGACTCCCACGATGGTCGTTGGATTGTTGGGCCGGAAGGTTGGCATGACCCAGATTTACCGCGAGGACGGCCAGGCGGTCCCAGTGACGGTTCTGGAGTGCGGCCCTTGCACTGTGCTTCAGGTCAAGACGCCGGAAACCGACGGCTACTGCGCAGTGCAACTGGGCTATCTGGACCGCAAGCGCAAGACGGCCACCGCGGCGGCTCGCGGCCACGCCCGCAAGGCGGGCAACGCCGAACCCAAGCGGTACATCCGCGAAATCCGCCAGGACGAACCGCCCACGCTCAAATTGGGAGACCAGCTCACCGTGTCGGTGTTCGAGGCGATCAAGCGGGTGGATGTGACCGGGGTGAGCAAGGGCCGAGGGTTCGCCGGCGTCGTCAAACGCCACGGCTTCCGCGGTCTGCGCGCCACCCACGGCGTCAAGCGGATGCACCGCCACCCCGGTTCCTCCGGCCCTTCCGCGGACCCGTCGCGGACCCGTAAGGGGATTCGCAAGCCGGGTCACTTCGGTCACGCTAAGGTCACCGCGCTGAATCTCGAAGTGGTCAAGGTCGATCCCGATGCCAACCTCCTCGTGGTCAAAGGAGCTGTCCCCGGTCCTAACGGTGGCTTCGTGACGGTTCGCCAAACCAATCGTCTGGGCTGAACCGAGCCGCCGTTGGCCTCGGGTGGTCGCGGCGGGCGTCGCGTGTCGCCCCTTCGTCCATCCCGTTGACTTGGTTGATTCATTCCCATCCCCGTATCCAGCTTGTGCCTTTTGAGGAGCCGACGGCCCGACGTGGTCGCGGCCGGCGGAGAGAGACGCGATGGTGACCGTTCCCGTATACGACCGCGAAGGTCGCAAGGTCGGCGAAGAAACGATCGACCCGGCCGATTTCGGCGGCGTGGTCAAAAAGCAGCTGCTGCATGACGTGGTGTTGATGCATCTGGCGGCCCGTCGCGTGGGGACCGTCAACACGCGGGGCCGGGCCGACGTGGCCGGCTCAGGCAAAAAACTCTTCCGTCAAAAAGGGACCGGCAACGCCCGCGTTGGTTCCAAACGAACTAACAAACGCAAGGGTGGTGGCGTGGCGTTCGCCCGCCGCAACCGCAACTATCGCTACACCCTTCCCAAACGGGCAGTACGCGCGGCCATCCGCATGGCGGTGCTGTCCAAGTTCCTGGACCACCAAGCGCTGATTGTTGAAGACTTGCCGATCAACCGCGACGCGCCCAAAACCCGTGACGTGGCCACCCTGCTCCGGGCCCTGCCCCGCCCCGACCTCAACGGCGAGGCGGTCCAGCCCACCGAAGGCGAACCCAAATCCCACGCCCTCAAACGAACCTTGGATCACCGCAGCGTGTTGATCGGCCTGCCGGCCCACGACCCAATCGCCTGGCGGGCCGCCCGCAACGTCGAAGGGGTCATGGTCGCTCCGGTGGCCGAGTTCAACACCTACGACATTCTCAAACAGCGCTACCTGCTGCTGACCCGTCCCGCTCTGGAGGCGCTCAAGCAACGCGCCAAGACGATGATCGGACGCCGCCCGGCGCTGGCCGTGGCTGCGGCTTCCCCCACCACTGCTTCGGAGGCTTGAGCCGCTGATGGTCACTCTGCGTCGCCCTCCCCAAATCCTGATTCGCAAAGGTCCTCAACTCGAGCCCTACCAAGTCGTGCTGCGTCCGTTGGTGACGGAGAAGTCCACCTACCTTTCGGAACGGTTCAACGCTTACACCTTCGAGGTCAACCTGTTGGCCTCCAAGACTGACATCAAGAAGGCCGTTGAAGACCTGTATCAAGTCAAGGTCGTTGACGTGCGGGTTCAAAACCGCGCTGGCAAGGCCAAACGCTTCAAGTTGACCAAAGGTCGCCGCCGCAACTGGAAGAAGGCGATCGTCGCCCTCGACCCGGAATATCGCATCGACTTTTATTGAGCTTGAGATGGAGGAGGAAGGCGATCTCACCTGGCCGCCACGAGCGGGAGCCAGCTCGCCGCCTCGATCAAGGGCGGTCGCGGCCGCCGCGTCCAGCCCCTCATTCACACGCCACACCCGAGCGGTTCAAGGTTGACCACCCGTCGGGTTGGGGTCGGTTTCCACCGCGTCCTCAAGGATTCAGGTTTTGTCATGGGTATTCGATTCTACAAGCCGACCAGTCCCGGACGGCGGTTCGCCTCGGTCAGCGACTTCGCCGAACTGACCGACAAGAACAAGAAGCCGGAGAAGTCACTGACCGCGCCGCTCAAAAAAACCGGCGGCCGCAACAACCAAGGCTTCATCACCTCGCGCCACCGCGGCGGCGGCCACAAGCGGATGTACCGGATCATCGACTTCAAGCGCAACGACCGCGATGGTCAAATCGCCGAAGTCACTCACATCGAATACGACCCCAACCGCTCAGCCCGGATCGCGCTGATCCGCTACCAGGACGGGGTCAAGCGCTACATCCTGGCCCCCGAAGGTCTCAAAGCCGGCATGGTGGTGCAGTCGGGACCCGACGCCGAACCCAAGCTGGGCAACTGCTTGCCGCTCAACCGCATCCCCACCGGTCTGGCGGTCCACAACATCGAGATGCAGCCGGGCAGCGGCGGTAAGCTGTGCCGCTCGGCGGGATGCTCGGCCGTGCTGACCGCCCGCGAATCCACTTGGGCCCAATTGACCCTGCCCTCCGGCGAAGTGCGCCGCGTGCCAGCCGCCTGCCGAGCCACGATCGGCGTGGTTGGTAACGCCGAGCACATGAACATACGGCTTGGCAAGGCGGGTCGAGCGCGGTGGTTGGGTCGTCGCCCCCACGTTCGTGGGGTGGCGATGAACCCGCACGACCACCCGATGGGCGGTGGCGAAGGTCGGACCTCGGGCGGTCGTCATCCCTGCTCTCGGACCGGCAAGCTGGCCAAGGGAGGCAAGACCCGCCGCCGCCGCAAGCCGTCCAACTCGCAGATCATTCGCCGTCGCAAGAGCGTGCGTTACGGCCAACTCAAGCTCTGAGGCGCGCGGGGTTGGGTGGTGGTCCAGGATGGTTGGGACCGCCCCGCGTTTCTTTCTCCCTGATTCTCGTTCGGGACGCCAGTTGTCATGGGACGTTCGCTCAAGAAAGGGCCTTACGTGGACCTTCGGCTGTTGTCGAAGGTCGAGAAGGCTGAAGCCGCCAATCAGCGCGACCCGATCAAAACCTGGTCGCGCGCCTGCACGATCATCCCGGAGTTCGTCGGCAAGAACTTCGCCATCCACAACGGCCGGACGTTCATCAAGCTGTACGTCACCGAGGATATGGTTGGACACAAGCTGGGGGAGTTTGCCCCCACCCGCACCTTCAAGTCGCACGGCGGCAAGGCCAAGGGCAAGAAATAAATAACCGTCGTCCGCTTCGGGCGAGTCTGGTCGGCCGCCCTACCCTGCTTGGCTCCGCTCCGCTTTGGCTTTGAGTTTGGTCCGTTCGCCCCGGCTTAGGAACCCGCGTCATGCCCAGTTCGACCGCCCCCTATCACGCGCATCATCGCTTCGCCCGCTCGTCGGTGTTGAAACTGCGGCCGATCTTGAATTTGATCCGCAACCGCTACGCCGACGAGGCAATGAATATCCTCAAGCACCTGCCGCACCGGGGGGCGCGGATGATTGAACAGGTGCTCAAAAGCGCGATGGCCAACGCCGAGAATGCCGGCGTGCGGGAGGTCGGCAGCCTGGTGGTCACCGACGCCCGCGGCGACGGCGGCCCGATGTTCAAGCGGCTCATGCCTCGTGCCCGCGGCACCGCCTACATGATTCGCAAGCGGACCTGTCACATCCACATTGGATTGTCGGAGGACTTCGCTAGCGACTCCTCGACGCGGTTTGAGGCAAGTCAAGCTATGGAATCCTCCCCGGTCAAGGCGGACGCCGACGCTGACGCCAGCGCAGTCGCGGCCAACGCCTGAGCGTCGCCCGGCGGGTCGCTCCACGCCTGATCTGACCCGCCGTCCCGTCCATCGCCGGCCACGGCCCCATTCTTGCTTGGTGTGTGGCAAAACAAGACAAGACAAGGCACATCGTCGGATGCCGTTGTTGTTGGTGTTGTTCCCGTTCATCGCCTCGGCGCGCCGCGCCGAATCGTCCACCCGGCTCGGCCCGGATCGACGCGAGGATCATTCGTCATGGGTCAAAAAGTCAGACCAACCGGCTTTCGAGTTGGCATCATGGAGGACTGGCGCAGCCGCTGGTACGCCTCCAAACAGGATTTCAGCGATCTTCTAGTCGAAGACTTCAAGATTCGCAAGTATATCAAGACGAAACACGGCAACGCTGGGATCCCCAAGGTCGAGATCGAACGCACCCGGGACGCTGTCAAGGTGATTCTGTTCACTGCGCGGCCCGGCGTGATCATCGGCAAGAAGGGAGCCGAGGTCGAAAAACTCCAGGAGGAGCTGCAAAAGCTCACCGGACGCCGCATCGACATCAAAATCGAGGAAGTCAACCGCCCGGAAATCAATGCGCAGCTGATCGCTGAGGACATCGCCGACCAACTGCAACGCCGGGTATCGTTCCGCCGCACCATCAAGCGGGCTCAGGAATCAACGATGGAGGCCGGGGCCAAAGGAGTCAAAGTGCAACTCTCCGGGCGGCTAGGCGGGGCCGAAATGTCCCGCACCGAGCAAGGCGCAGCCGGCTCGATCCCGCTTTCCACCCTCCGCGCCAAGATCGACTACGGGTTTGCCGAGGCCAAGACCCCCCAAGGGCACATCGGCATCAAAGTCTGGGTCAACCAGGGGGACTATTTGAAGCTGGAGGGTTCCGCCGATGGCCATGATGCCCAAAAGGGTGAAGTATCGAAAAAGTCAAAAAGGCCGCGTAAAAGGTAAGGCCACCCGCGGCAACTACGTCGCCTTCGGCGACTATGGCCTGCAATCGCTGGGCTCCGCGCGAATCAGCGCCCAGACCATCGAAGCCGGCCGCGTCGTGGCGGCTCAAGCCGTGCGTGGTCAGGGAAAGGTCTATATTCGCATTTTCCCGCACAAGTCGGTCACGGCGATCCCGGCCGAGACACGCATGGGCAAGGGCAAAGGCGAAGTCGAATACTGGGCGGCGATCGTCAAGCCCGGCACGGTGATGTTCGAGGTTTCGGGGATCGGTGAAGACGCCGCCCGAACCGCCCTGGCGCGAATCGCCTACAAGATGCCGGTCCCCTGCCGGTTCGTGACCCGCCGCCCAACCCTGTGAACGCGGGTGACCTCATTCCGTATGCCGACTCGACTAGGTTCCCGCTTGGCGGATTCCCGCTTGGCCGTTCAATCGGGCGTTGTCCGCCCGAAGGTCTGGGCGGCTGCGGTCGCAAAGGCCGCCCTACCCCCCCAATCCTCTCCCAGGCTCGGCGGGGTCCTCCTCACGCCATCTCGGCTCGCCCACGATTGCCTTGCCTTTCATTTTCATGTTGTTGATCCACCTGAGGTTCGTCCGATGAACGCCGCCCAGGAATATCGCAAAGAATCGACCGAACAACTGCAACTCACCCTCAAGGAAATCCAGCGCAACCTGTTTCGGTTGCGGGTCCAAAGTGAAACCGAAAAGTTGCAGGCTCCGACCGAGATTTCCAAAGCCAAGAAGTCGATTGCCCGAATCCTGACTATCCTGCGTGAGCGGGAACTCGAAGCTCAACGGTCCGGTTCGACTCGCTCCTAACCCAATCCACCGCCGGGAGGCGCGGCTTGGGTTCGACCCACCGGCCCCGGCTTAGCACACCTTAACACCCGTCACGCTCCGAGCGGGCTCCGATCATCCCCCCTTTGGTCCTTGGAAACCGTCCATGAGTGTCCCGTCCTCCGCCAATCCCACCCCCAACCCACCGCGGAACCGCCGCAAGACCGAGGTGGGTCTGGTGACCTCTGATAAGATGAACAAAACCCGCCGGGTCGAGATTGAACGGCTGGTCCCCCATCCCAAGTACGGCAAGTTCGTGCGTCGGCGCACCGTCTGCCACGTCCACGACGAACATAACGAAACCCGCGTCGGCGACCTGGTGGAAATCATGGAGACTCGGCCGCTTTCCAAGCTCAAGCGGTGGCGGTTCGTTCGCATCGTCCGCCCCGGCGTGCGTCACGGCGAGGCGGTCGCGGCCTCCACTGAGGAATGAACCGACCTGATTCGATTTGAAGTTACCACGAACCTGAAGTGAACCCCAAAGGGAGTCGCCGCCCGTCGCGCGGCTCCCGGCGAGACCCGCTCCGGGATCCTCCCCCTGATCGACCCGGCGTGGAATCGCGTTGTACGACGAGAAGCACGCGTGGAAGTGTCCTAGGCAAGATGGCTCGAAACTGGTCAATCCGGCGCGACTCGACTTGTCGGGTCGAGTCCAGGTGGGGAACGGGCCGGCGTTCCCGTGGAGCGTTCCGCCAATGATTCAGATGCAAACGCGGCTTGACGTCGCCGACAACACCGGGGCCAAGGAAGTGATGTGCTTCAAGGTGCTCGGCGGCAGTGCGTCGCGGTACAAACGACGGGTCGCCGGGTTGGGCGACGTGATCATCGCCTCGGTCAAGAAGGCTAGTCCCAGCGGCGACATCAAGGCTGGCGAGATTGTGCGTTGCGTGGTGGTGCGGGTGCGAAACTCGACCCGACGGGCCGATGGTTCCTACATCAAGTTCGACCGCAACGCCGTTGTGATCATCGACAACGACGGCAACCCCAAGGGAACCCGCATCTTCGGGGCCATCGCCCGCGAACTGCGCGAGACCAATCCGCCGTTTATGAAAATCATCAGCTTGGCCGCCGAGGTGTGGTGAGGCGAAGCGCAGCGTGATCCCGCCGGCCAGCTCCAACTTTTGGTGATCCCTTGACTTGACGCTCCCCCCCTCCCCTCTCCTCCGCCATTCTCCACCATCGCGTTTGGTCACCGCATTCGATTGGACCCAAAGCCATGCGTATCCGCAAGGACGACGAGGTCAAAGTGATCTCGGGCGACGATAAGGGCAAGATTGGCAAGGTGTTGCGGGTTCTTCCCGATGACGACAAGGTCGTGGTCGAAGGAGTCAACCTGGTTTACAAACACCTGCGTCCCAGCCCTAAGAATCCTAAAGGGGGTCGGATCTCCAAAGAGATGCCGATCCACGTTTCCAACGTCATGATCATTTCCAAAGCGGCCGGTCGCCCAGTTCGGATCGGCTACCGCTTTCTGGAAAATGGCCAAAAGGAACGGTATTGCAAAGAAACCGGGGCGTCGTTGGGCCTGGTCGGCACGCCCAAACCCCGGCGGGCCGCGGCGTTGGCCCGCTCCACGTCGCGGGACTCCTAACCGGGCTGTGCGTCGCCTGTCCCCGGCTTGTTTTCGCGGTCCCGGTCCCCGTGACGTTGGCTTGGCCGCCATCGCCGGGCGCAGCCGGGCTCTTGACCCGATTGCCAACCCGGACGCCACCCGTTCGGTTCGGTTTGGTTTGGCTCTGTTGCGTTTGGTTTGATTCGGTTCCGAGTCCGACTCCGGTTCCGCTTCGTTTCCCCCCGTCTGGATGACCTCCGCTCATGGCTCGCGCGACTCCATCCGCACCCGCCGCCACCGCCAAGGCCCCCGCCTCCAATCGACCGGCGCGGCTTCAGGCGCTTTATCACACGACGATCGCGCCAGAACTCAAGGCCAAATACCAAATCTCCAACCCCATGGCGGTTCCCCGCCTGGAAAAGATCGTCATCAACATGGGGGTCGGCCGCGCCACCCAGGATAAGGCGATTTTGGAGTCGGCCGTCGAGACCCTCTCCAAAATCTCCGGCCAGAAACCGTTGATCTGCAAAGCCAAGGTGTCGGTCTCGCAGTTCCGGCTCCGCGAAGGCAACAATATCGGCTGCAAGGTGACCCTGCGCGGCAAGCGGATGTACGAGTTCCTCGACCGCCTGGTGACCCTGGCGCTGCCCCGAATCCGCGACTTCCGTGGGGTCAACCCCAATAGCTTCGACGGCAACGGCAACTATTCGCTGGGCCTGACCGAACAGGTCGTCTTCCCAGAAATCGAAGCCGACAAGATCGTTCACACCCACGGGATGGACATCACCCTGGTGACCAACGTTTCCAACGACGACCAAGCCCGCGAACTCCTCCGCGCCCTGGGAATGCCGTTCCGCAAGCCCGTCGTTCGCAAACCTCAGCCGGTCGAACCCTCGAACAACTGACTCGACTCGACTCGCTCGGCCTCAACCCCTTCTCAAATCGTTCCGATTTTGGTAACCTGATGCATTGACCCAGCGCGAGATCAAGCGAGGCAACGACTTGTTGGCGTCCCATCGGTTTGATCACCGTCGCGCTGGAGTACCAAGTTCACCCTAACCCACCTGGAGGGTTCACGCCGGAACTATGTCCACCAAGGCTCAGATGATCAAATCGATGACCCCGCGCAAATTCGCGGTGCGTCACCGCAACCGCTGCAAGCTCTGCGGCCGTCCTCGAGGTTACTATCGCAAGTTTGGCATTTGCCGGATTTGCTTCCGCAGCCTCGCCAGCCGCGGCCTCATCCCGGGCGTGAAGAAGGCAAGCTGGTAAGGCATTGGCCACGCGGCCCCACTCCCACAGCCCCCTACGGTCGTTCCAACCTCCAACTTCGTTCCAACGATCTCCCCCTCGCTCCTCAGCTTGCGGATTCCGACCCCTATTCTCCACCCACCCGCCGCCCCGCCGAACCGGAGACTTGGTTCGTGACCGGCGACGGAGATCAGGACGCCTGCGACCATGATGACCGACCCGATCGCCGACATGCTGACCCGAATCCGCAACGCTTCGCGGATCGAGCGGCCGGTCGTCGAGATGCCGACCTCGAACATGAGGCGTGGAATCGCCCAGGTGCTCAAGGATGAAGGCTACATATGGGACTTCGACGAGGTGGAGACCCGTCCGGTCCGGACCCTGCGGCTGCAAATGAAGTATGGCCCTAACGGTGAACGCCTCATCACCCGGATCGATCGGGTCAGCAAGCCGGGCCGCCGCATCTACTGCGGCTATCGCGACCTCAAACCGGTCCTCAACGGCCTGGGCATTCGAGTCCTCTCGACCCCCCAAGGGATTTTGTCGGACCGCCAGGCCCGCGACAAGAAGGTGGGCGGCGAAGTGTTGGCATTGATTTATTGACCCGCGGCCAGTGGGTTGAACCTACTCCGCCGTTGGCGGCGGGCGGAACCAACCGGCTCCTCCCTCCCCCCATCTTATCCCTCATCGAGTGATTGGAACTTGCACCCATGTCGCGTATCGGACGGTTGCCGGTGGCGATCCCGGCGAACGTGAAAGTGGCGATCGCCGACTCGGCTATTCAAATCGAAGGGCCCAAAGGCAAATTGACGTTCACCCATCGCCCCGAGGTGTCGGTGGAGTTCGATGAGGCGGCCCGTCAAGTCAAAGTGACCCGTTCGAGTGACAGCGGCCCGGTCAAGGCGTATCATGGTCTGACCCGAGCCTTGATTCTGAATATGGTCAAAGGAGTCACCGAAGGGTACGTCCGCAAACTGGAGATCCAGGGGGTGGGTTACCAAGCTCAGATCAAGTCCCCCAACACGATCACGCTCCAGGTAGGCTTTGCCAACCAGATTACGCTCAAAGCCCCCGAGGGGGTTACGGTGACCTTGAGCGACCCTACCCACATCACGGTGAGCGGGTCGGACAAGCAGGCCGTGGGTCAATTCGCCGCCGAGATTCGCGCCGTCCGTCCCCCCGAGCCGTATAAAGGCAAAGGAATTCGGTACGAGGGTGAAGTGGTGCGCCGCAAGGCGGGTAAGGCGTTCTCCAAGTGATTGGATTGGATTGGATCGCCATTGGTGGCGACAACCCGCCCGGGCGGGTCGGTTCGTCTGGGCTTCGAGCTTGGTCGTGCTACGCGACGACTGGAAGGTGCTTGGAAACCCGACCCGATTCGATCGGTTCAGCGACGACCCTTCTCGTTGGCGAGTGAGTTTTGCGTTAGGAATGGGTTTCGAGTGTTGCGTTTTGGGGCTGGATGACCGGTCGGCAATCGGTGATCCCCAAGGCCCCCCAACCTAAGGATGTCCTCCGTTGAGTCACCGCGAAGTGGTTCAAGCCCGCCGGCGTCGTCGCCAGTTGCGGGTTCGCAAACGCCTTTTCGGCACCCCCCAGCGTCCGCGTCTGGCGGTGTTCCGCAGCAGCAAGCATATTTACGCCCAGATCATCAACGACGTCGTCGGCGTCACCCTGGTCTCGGCCAGTACGCTGGACAAGGAGATCAGACCGTTGTTGACCGGATCGGGCGGCAACAAGCCCGCGGCCGATCTGGTGGGCAAGATGGTGGGCCAGCGCGCCAAGGCCGCCGGGATCAACAAGGTTTGCTTCGACCGTCGGAGCTACCGCTACCACGGGCGGGTCAAGGCCTTGGCCGACGCAGCGCGGGCTGCGGGGTTGGATTTCTAACCCCCAAACCCAACCCAAGTCCTGTCCAGCGGCAAGTACGCCTGTCTCGTTTCGCTTATCCATACGTTTAGTCGTTTCCAAATTTCCAAATAGGTTGCGAACGGGGTTTTCCACTTCTTCTTCATCGTTCTCCTTCTGCGGGAGTCTCATCAACCGTGGCGATCGAAGGGCAGGACCGCGACCGGGATCGCGGCGGCAAGGAATGGCAGGATTACGTAGTGACGATCCGACGCTGCGCTGCGGTGGTCAAGGGCGGTCGTCGGTTCAGCTTCAATGCGCTGGTGGTGGTGGGCAACGGCAAAGGGACCGTGGGCTGGGGCTACGGCAAGGCCAATGAAGTGCCGCCAGCGGTGGAAAAGGGTGTCAAGGACGCCCATAAGCAACTCAAGCGGGTCAACCTCAAGGGAGGCACGATCCCGCATCCGGTGATTGGACGCTTTGGGGCTTCGCGGGTTTTGATGATGCCGGCCCGTCCAGGCACCGGCGTTATCGCCGGCGGCGCGGTCCGCGCTGTCTTGCAAGCCGCTGGTGTCACCGACATCCTGACCAAGAGCTATGGCTCGACCAATAAGCTCAACCTCGTCAAAGCGGCCGTGGATGGCCTGTCCCGTCTGCGAACTAAGGACGAGGTGGCCCGTCTGCGTGGAGTGGAACTTTAATAATGCAACTGCACGACGTCCATCAAGGCATCCAGCGTCGCAAACGGCGCAAGCGGGTCGGTCGTGGTCCAGGTTCGGGCCACGGCAAGACCGCCACCAAAGGTCACAAGGGTCACTCCTCGCGTCAAGGTTTCAAAATGAACCCATTGAGCGAGGGTGGCGGTCAACCTCTGATCCGTCGGGTACCCAAGCGCGGTTTCAACAACGGCGCATTCAAGAAGCACTTCGTCGTCCTGAACCTCCACCTCCTCGAATCCAAGTTCGAGGCGGGTTCGGAAGTGACCCGCGAAATCCTTCGCCAACGTCTGATCGTCAAAGGTCAGATCAAGGACGGCATCAAGATTTTGGGCGACGGTGAATTGACCAAGCCGTTGGTCGTTACCGCCGACGGGTTCTCCAAGTCGGCGATTGCGAAGATCGTCCAAGCTGGCGGCAAGGCGATCGACCGCAAGACCGGCAAGGAACTCACGCCGGTCTCAGCCGCTTCCTGATCCCCTCGACCAACCCGACCTGCGCCCTTGGTTTTGGTCGCGGTCGAGGGTTGGTTCGTCATTCCGTCCCCTTCAGTGTCCCGCGTCCCCGACCTGTCCCGGCCCCCCAGGAGTCCCGCCGTGGCCCTCCCGTTTGTGGGCACGTTGCGCACGATGCCCGAACTGACCAACAAGCTGTTGTTCACCCTCGGCTTGCTGGCGATTTATCGGATCGGGTTCTACGTCCCGTTGCCGATCATCGACCAGGCCAAGCTCCAGAGCTTCCAGGAAAGCGTCTCCTCGGAAGGCGGGCTGGGCAAGCTCATGAGTACCGTGGCGATGTTCGGCGGCACCGACATCGGCATGGCCACGATCTTCGGCTTGGGGATCATGCCGTACATCTCGGCCTCGATCGTCTTTCAACTGCTGGGAAGCGTAGTGCCGCAACTCGAAGCCCTCATGAAGGAGGGCGAGTCGGGTCGCAAAAAGATCAACGAGTACACCCGTTACGCCACGGTGCTGTTCTGCGTGATCCAATCCTCGGCCTGGCTCCGATTCCTCATGGAACGGGATATCATCCCCGCCGCCTACCAGTCGTTCGGCTTCATCGCCTCGTGCGTGATCGTCATGACGGCGGGGACGATCTTCCTGATGTGGTTGGGTGAGCAGATCGACGAATACGGGATTGGCAACGGCATCTCGATGCTCATCATGGCCGGCATCCTCGCCCGCGCCCCGGCCGCGATCCAAACCTTAGCGACCAACGCCACCTTCAAGCTGTCGGAGGATCCAGGGGAAATCGGTCCAGTGAAACTCCTGCTCCTGCTGGCGATGTTCATCGGCGTGATCGTGGGCGTGGTCATTATGACCGAAAGCCAACGCCGGATTCCAACCCAGTCGGCTCGTCATGTGCGTGGCCGCCGGATGACCGTGGGGGCGCGTCAATACCTGCCGCTCAAAGTCAACCAAGCTGGGGTCATGCCGATCATCTTCGCCTCCAGCCTGATGTCGCTGCCGTGGATTCTCTTCAACACCTTGAGGGGAGTGACCGCCTCCTGGATTGACCCGGACGCGACCACCTTGGGAGCCCGTTTTGCCTCGGGACTGGCCCAGTTCTTCGAAGCGGCCTCCGACGCCTTCGGCCAACCTTCCGGCTTCGTCTACCTGTTCCTCAACATCACGCTCATCTACTTCTTCTGCTACCTGTGGACCGCGATCACGTTCAACCCCAAAGACATGGCCGAGAACCTCAAGGATTACGGCTCGTTCATTCCCGGTTATCGCCCAGGCAAGCGGACCGCCGACTATCTTGAGAAGGTCATGTTGCGGATCACCTACGTGGGCGCGGCGTTCCTCAGCCTAGTGGCGATCATTCCAACCCTGGTTCAGGACTCGCTGGATGTCTCGCCAATCGTAGCCTCGTTCCTAGGGGGAACCGGGTTGCTCATCGTGGTGAGCGTCTGCCTCGACCTGGTCCACCGCATCGACAGCCACCTGGTCATGCGCAACTACCCCACGTTGCTCAACAAACGGTGAGCGTGGTCCTGGTCCCTCCCACGCCTCTTGTCAAGCGGTGATGAGTTTGATAAACTTTCCCGTTCTTCCGTGATCCAGTCGAGATGACGGAAGAACAGCCCGGTTCGGTTTCACTTGGTTTGCTTGCCAAGCGGGTGATTCAACTGGTTTCGTCATTCTTCACTTCATTTTCATTTGGTCTTAACCATGACGACAATGCCGAATCCCGGTCCTCGTCCGGCTCCGATGATGGATGGTTCAGCATTGCTCGCGGTTGAGGGAGCCTTAAGCGATGAAAGTCCGATCAAGCGTCAAGCGGATCTGTGAAAGTTGCAAAATCGTCCGGCGTCATGGCAAAATCCTGGTGATTTGCGAGAATCCCCGGCACAAGCAACGTCAAGGCTGATCCGCGTTGTTGCTTCATCATCCGCCAACCTCGCACGGGACGTTGCCCCCAAAGCGTTGGCGGCTTGTTGAATTGTGTGATTCAGATGGTTTGCGATCGCCCGTCAGCTTTACGACCGTTGGCGGGTCAATCGGTTCCCCTAGGGATCATCACCGCAACGTTCTTGTTCGGTCGCCTGGTCCGCAACAGTCTTGTTTCTCTTCAAGATCAAGATGGTTTCCCACGCCGCGTCGTTCGAGTCGGAGGGATGACGATGGGTCGGTTTGGCCGCGTCCCGCTCCCGTTCGATCGGACGGAACGCACTTAGGAGCGTTCAATCCATGCCCCGCCTTCTCGGTGTTGACATTCCCAACGACAAACCGACGCAATACTCGTTGCGCTACATTTACGGGATTGGACCAACCTTGGCGTTGGAGGTTTGCCAACGCCTCAATATCGACCCGTCCAAAAGGGCGCGGGACCTGACCGAAGAGGAATTGGCTCGGATCGCCGCGCTGCTCGACAACGAGTACACGGTGGAAGGCCAGCTGCGGCGACAGATTCAACTGGCGATTGGCCGTCTCCAAGCGATTTCCTGTTACCGTGGTTTGCGTCACCGCAAGAAGCTACCAGTACGCGGCCAACGGACCCGAACCAACGCCCGCACCCGCAAAGGTCCACGCCGTACCGTGGCGGGCAAGAAGGGCGTCAAGGATATGCGTTGAGCAATCACGCCCCCCTGACTCCTTTCCCTTCCCGGGCCGGTTTGCAGCCCCCCTTGCGGCAAGGGTGGCCAAGGTCGAACCCGGCTCAAGGTTCAAAAGGAAAGCGGGGCGTCACCCCGAACTTCCCACCCTGCCGCGGCTCGATTGGGACGGGACGCGGCTGACCTGACAACGCGCCACATACGGTTCCGGCGTGGTTGCCTGCGAATTGGATTTGAGTCGGCTTCATTTTGGACGGGAGCGTGCATCTCGTGGCCAAGGCCAACAAAAAGAAGAAAACCCGGCGCAACGTCAGCCGGGCAATCGTTCACATCAAGACGACGTTCAACAATACCCTGGTGACCGTGACCGACCCGACCGGCGACACCCTATGTTGGGCCTCCTCGGGGACCGTCGGCTTCAAAGGAAGCCGGAAAAGTACCCCCTTCGCGGCCCAACGCGCGGCCGAGACCGCGGCGAGCGCGGCCAACAAGTTCGGCGTCAAAGAGGTTGAAGTCAAGGTCAAGGGGCCGGGTTCAGGACGCGAAAGCGCCATCACCGCGCTTCACGCCAACGGCCTCTCCATCAAGGCGATCGAAGACGTCACTCCCTTGCCCCACAACGGTTGCCGTCCGCCCAAGAAACGGCGGGTGTGACCGCAGCAAAACAAGCCGACGGGACGATGGATTCGCCCGTCGCGTGTCGGCCTCGCATCATGTGTCCGCTCGTGAGTGCCATCCGATCGGATTCGGCGAGGCAATCGCCCCGGCCATCCAGGTTGCCGTGCGGGGCCGTTTCGTCCCCCTCACGATGCCACGCAACACCAGTCAGTTCAGTCCACGATCGTTGCTCTTCTTCCTTTTCCTCCGTTATTCTTTTTCCTCCGTTATTCTTCTTTAAACCAACGGCTTCGCCGGATTCGTTTCGATGGTACGCGACGCGACGCGATCCGGCCCGCCGCGAGGATGATTTTCGGTTATGGGACGTTACACCGGCCCGGTTTGTCGGCTCTGCCGGCGCGAAGGGATCAAACTCTACCTCAAGGGGACCCGCTGCGACTCGCCCAAGTGCGCGATCGAGCGACGACAGACCGTGCCGGGCATGCATCAGACCCGGCGGGGCAAGGCGAGCGAGTACGCCAAGCGGTTGCGCGAGAAGCAGAAAGTCAAGCGCTATTACGGTGTGTACGAGCGTCAATTCCGCAAGTATTACGCCGAAGCCAACCGGTTGCCGGGCAACACCGGCGAACGGCTCATGGCGTTGCTGGAACGTCGCTTGGACAACGTGGTGACCCGTCTGGGCTTCGCCATCAGTCGTCCTCAAGCCCGTCAGCTTATCAGTCACGGCCACATCCTGGTCAATGGTCGCAAACTGGACATTCCCAGCTATCTGGTTCGGGCCGGCGAGTCGATCACGCTGAAGGATCGGGAACACTCCAGGCGCGTGACCTCGGACAATCTCCATCAAGAAAACCTGCCAGCAGTGCCCGACTGGCTTGAGCGCATTTCCGAGGATCCACCCGAAGGCCGAGTGTCACGCTTACCTTCGGTCCAGGATATTTCGCTGCCGGTTCAACCGCAACTGATCGTCGAATTGTTGAGCCGTTGATCAGATCGAGTCCCTTTCGAATCTGAACGTTCTCATTCCTTCCTCCATTGCCTCGCGGGTTGGTGTCGTAGAACGCTTGGGAACCTGTCTGGTTGCCGCGTGCGACGACAAGCCCACCAACCCGTCCCATTACTTCACGACACCCCTTCCCTGCTTGACCACTCCGCCTTTTGGGTTGGGTTTGCCAGTCCGGGTCGGAGTCGTCCCCTTCCGGTTCCCGACGGAGTCCACGCGCGATGCGCATTCGATGGCGCGGCCTTGAGATCCCCAGCCGGGTCGTCCCTAACCGCGAGACCCTTTCCGACTCCTTTGGCGAGTTCGTGATCGAACCGTTCGAACGCGGCTTCGGGCACACGGTGGGGAATTCACTCCGCCGCATCCTGCTCTCCAGCCTGGAGGGCAGCGCGGTGACCCGGATCAAAATCGAAGGCGTCCAGCACGAGTTTTCCTCGATTCCCGGTATGGTCGAGGATATCACCGATCTGGTGCTCAACCTGAAAGGTCTTATCGTCAAGAACCACTCAGATCAACCCAAAACCATCGTCATCGAACGCGACCGGGAAGGGATCGTCACCGCCGCGGACATCGTTCATGACGAAACGATCGAAGTGGTCAACCCCGACCACATCCTCTGCACGCTCAGCGGCGACGCACGTCTGCACATGAGAATGACGGTTGAGAACGGACGGGGTTACCGTCCCGCCGCCGAAGGCCACACCGAGGACCTCGAACCGGGGGCCATCCCGATCGACGCGATCTTCTCGCCGGTTCAGCGGGTCGAATACCGCGTCGAGGAAACCCGGGTGGGCCAAAAGACCAACTTCGACAAGCTGATCATGCGCATCTGGACCACCGGCACAATTCGACCCGACATGGCGCTGGTCGAAGCCGCCAAGATCCTCCGCAAACACCTCAACCCCTTCGTCCAATATTTCGAGCCAGGGCCCGGCCTGCCCGCGGAAGGTTCCGGTCCCGCCGACATTGGACGCGGCCTAGAACCGCACGACGCCGAACTCGAACGCAAACTCAACATGAGTTTGGCCGAACTGGAATTGTCCGTCCGCGCCACCAACTGCCTGGAATCCGAAGGAATCACCACCATTCGGGAATTGGTGTCGCGCTCCGAGGAACAACTGCTCACCGTGCGCAACTTCGGTGAGACCACCCTCAAAGAAGTGCGCAGCAAACTCAACGACCTCGGAATCGACCTGGGCATGCTCGCCTCCAACCGCTCCGGTGGATAACCCCAGGCGATCCGATCCGGTTCGGGGACCGACGCGAGCCATTCCCCGCCACCGGCGTTTGGTCCGATCCGGTTCCGCTTCGTTTCCGTCCCACGCCTCGCGCGATCGCTAACCTAACCCAAACCGAACCGAACCCCGTTCGATTGGATAACTTCCCATGCGTCACCGTAAAGCCGGCCGGAAGTTCAAACGCAGCCCTTCCCACCGCCGAATGCTCCTGCGCAACCTCGCCACCGATCTGCTGGACCACGGCCGAATCACCACCACCTTGGCCAAGGCCAAGGAAGTCCAACCCTACACCGAAAAAATTATCACCCTAGCGCGCGAGGGTTGGAATCTGAACAACTTTCGCCGCGTCTTGACGGTGTTGACCCGCCGCGAGGTGGCCTTCCGGCTGTTCAACGAGATCGGCCCCCGCTACAAGACCCGCCCCGGCGGCTACACCCGAATTTATAAACTCGCTAAGGTCCGTCAGGGTGATTGCTCGGCAATGGCCGTGATCTCGTTGGTGGGCGAGGACGAAACCCCCTCCAAGCCGAACCTTCAAGGCGGCGCGTCGGCAGCTCCGCGGTCACAAGTCGCCTCCGGCGTGTGACGCGACGACCTCCCCAAACCAGACCAGATCCATCGACTCACCGGTCGATCGGTCGGTTCGGTTCGGTTTGGTTCGTTGCCGTTGCCAAACCATCGTGCCGGTTCCTCCCCATGATCCATCGCGCCGCCCCGCAAGGTCGCCCCGCCATGACCGAAGCCCTCTCCACCCCGGGCTCTCCCTATCCTCTGGATCGCTCCAACCTGTTCGCCCGGATCATTTTGGGCGAACTGCCGGCGGCCAAGGTGTGGGAGTCCGACTTGGCCTTGGCCTTTCTGGACATCCACCCCGCCGCGCCCGGACACACCCTCCTGGTGCCTAAAGGGTCGTTCGCCTCGCTGATGGACCTCCCTGACGATCTGTCCGCCCATCTGGGTCGGGTTCTCCCGCGGTTGTGCCGCGCCGTTAAGGAAACCACCGGGGCCGACGGGATCAACGTGATCGTCAACAACGGTGCGGCGGCCGGTCAGGTGATCTTCCACGTTCATTATCACATCATTCCACGCTTCGTCCAGGATGGTTATCGCTGGCCGTTCGCCGCCCATCCCTACCAGAACGACGCGATGGAGAAGATGCGGGCCGCCTTGGCGGATCGTCTGGCCCGTGAGACCGAATCAGCCGTTTGATCGCGGCCTTGGGGTCTCGGCCGCGGGTGTCCCCGCCAGCGCGTTTGCTCGACCCATTCGTTGATTCTTACCAGGACGCCGCCTCATGTCCCAAACCTCGGCCATTCGTTGGGGATTCCTCGGAGCTGGTCGAATGGCGACCGCCCTGGGACGAGGCTTGGTGGCTTCAGGTGTGGCTTCGGGCGAAGCGTTGATCGCATACGATCCGCTGGCTTCGGCTCTCGGACAATGGACCCAAGCCACCGGGGGACACTCCGCCCCCAGCGCGGCCGCAGTTGTCAAAGCGTGCGAAGTGGTGATCGTCGCGGTCAAACCCTCAGTGGTGGCCGCGGCGCTGGGCGAGGCGGCCGCGGCGTTCCAGGTCGAGCGACACTTGCTCATCTCCATCGCCGCGGGGATCCCGCTCGCCGCCATCGAAGCGCGGTTGCCCAGCGGTGCGGCGGTCGTTCGCGCCATGCCCAATACCCCCGCGTTGCTCGGCGTTGGCGCGACCGGGTTCGCCGCCGGTCGTCATGTGGACGCAACTCGTCTGGAATGGGCCAAACGCTGCTTCGAGTCGGTCGGCATCGTCCGCGTCGTGCCCGAGGCGTTGCTCGACGCGGTGACCGGCCTTTCCGGTAGTGGACCCGCGTTTGTTTATCTCATCATCGAAGCAATGGCCGACGGCGGGGTGCGGATGGGCCTGCCCCGTGAGGAAGCCCAGGCGCTGGCCGCCCAAACCGTCATGGGTGCAGCGCGCATGGTGCTGGAAACCGGTCGGCACCCCGGCCAACTCAAAGACGAAGTGACCAGTCCCGGCGGCACCACCATCGCCGGACTCCACCTCCTGGAACGCGCCGGCGTGCGCGGCGCATTCATCGACGCCGTCGAGGCCGCCACGCTCCGCTCCCGCCAACTGGGTTCCGGCTCCTCAGGATGACCAGTGAATCCCAAGCGCCTTGGAGAAGAGCATGACACCATCCGGAATCATCCACTCATTTCATCCTCATTCCACGCGACTCCCTTTGATTCACGATCGTCCTAGATATTCCCGACCGAACTTCGGTTGAGCAATCCGGCTCATGACCCACTCGAACGGTCCCGGCAGCCAATGAGCCGCCTGAACCACAGCCCAGGCGCTCCAGCTGGGCAACAGAAAGGCCGGGGGACGACGGCGATCCAACCCTCTGAGGATCGCGCGGGCGATGCGGTCGGTCGGTTCGCCGCGGGGAGCGTGGCGTTGTCCCCGGGCGGCTACCTCGTGGAACTCGCTTTGAGTCCGTGCCGGACAGGCGGCCCAGATCTTCACACCAGTGCCCCGCAATTCGTAGCGCAAACATTTGACTAAACCATTGACCGTGTGCTTGCTCGCAGTATACACCGCCGAATACGGCACACCTACAAATCCCAACACTGAAGAAATCTGAATGATCTGTCCTGATTTACGCACCTTCATATGAGCCATCGCACGCTGAGTAAGATCAAACAGCGCTACCACGTTGACCTGCCAAATCCGGTCGATCTCGGCAGGATCCTGCCGCTCGAACTCCGAATAGAAACCCAGTCCGGCGTTGTTAATGAGGACCGACACTCCGCCCTGTATCGCTGCCACACGGTTCCACATCGCTTCACGAAACGAGGCGTCCGCAAGATCGCCGACAATGGGGATGATCATGCCTTCGGGACACTCCTTGGCCAGCTGGTTGAGACGTTCGGCGCGACGAGCGACTGCCGCCACGCGATGGCCGCGCTCGGTCGCCAACTGCCGCGCCAATTCTCGACCAATGCCGGCCGAGGCCCCCGTCACCACTGCCAAAGGGCACTCGTCGGCTTGCCGGTCCCGTGGTGGTGAACCCGGCTCACTGCGCATCGGACTTCCTCCGATCGAGGGCCGTCTCAGGTGCGCCTGGAGGGTCCGCTGCCAACCGCCGGCCTTCTGACCGTTTCCAAGTGGTCCAGCACTTCGAGCGGTAACACTCCAAAATCGCGTCGCGAGCCTCAGCTGCCGTTTCCACGACAATCAACAAGTTGAGGTCCTCGGGCGAAATCATGCCCGTCCCTAACTGGGTGGTTTCCACCCAGTCAAGCAACCCCTTCCAGTAATCCCGACCCATCAGCACGATCGGGAACCGATGAATCTTGCGAGTCTGAACCAGAGTCAACGCCTCGAACAACTCGTCCAGCGTGCCGAAGCCGCCCGGCAGGATGACGAAGCCGTTAGAGTATTTGACGAACATCGTTTTGCGCACGAAAAAGTAGCGAAAGTTGATCGACGTGGTCAGATACTCGTTAGAGCGTTGTTCGAAGGGCAACTCGATGTTGCAGCCAATCGACGGTCCCCCCGCCTCGAACGCGCCCCGGTTGGCCGCCTCCATCAATCCGGGACCGCCGCCGGTGATCACCGCGAATCCGGCCTTCACCAGTTCATAACCCACGTCCCGCGCCAGTTGATACCACGGATGGGTCCGGGCAATCCGAGCCGAACCGAAGACCGTCACCGCCGCGCCGAGCTCGGCCAGGGCATTGAAACCGTAGACGAATTCGGACTGAATCCGCAGCACCCGCCAGGGATCGGTGTGGGTGAAGGCTCCCAACTCCGGCGCGTGGGGTTTGGGCAGCGCGTGGATCGCTCGGTTGAGCAGTTCCTCATCCTCAGTGGAGCTCGGCACCCTGACGCTCCGGCTGGGAAACGTTGCCTCCAGAGGGTGGGCCCCCAACATGGCCGGGGCGTGAGGGACAACCGCAGCCTCGGCGTGTCGATGAGTGCGCTGCGGGATAATCTCGTCGGCCTCCAGCGGCAAGCGGGGCGGTTCATCGGTCTTGTCGTCGCGCGTTGGGGCTTGAGCAGGGGGAAAGGAGGAATCCGTGAGCGGGGAAGTGGTCTTGCGTGCCATGCCTAAGGGTCGCCAATCAACCAAAGAATTGGAAGAAGAAGTCACAATGCAACACGCCGCGGTCGGCCAACCTTTCAAGTGTAGGTTGAATAGTCAACCCAATGGTTGGCAGTCGTCACGCTTCGACGTTCCAGTAGGACGATCCCCGATGCGATCCCGCTTCGTCGTGGGGTCTATGGTATTATCACGTTTTCCGAGTCTCCCGAACCCAACCGGCGCGTCCGACCTTCAACCCTTCCCAGACGATGCGCGTGGCGGCGACTCCATAATCGCAAACCCATAGGGAGCGCTCTGACAAATGACCGATTCTTCCCCCGCGGCTTCGTCCGCCAGTCCGTCTTCTGCCGCCATGCGCCGCGACGCGCCTTTCCTCCGCGCCTGCCGCCGCGAACCGGCTTCGGTGACCCCGATCTGGTTGATGCGTCAAGCGGGACGGTACATGCCCGAATATCGCGCAGTGCGGAACAAAGTGGGGTTCCTCGAGCTCTGCAAACGTCCTGAGTTGGCCTGTCAGGTGACGGTCGAGGCCGCCGAGATTCTCGGGGTGGACGCGGCGATCCTGTTTGCGGACATCCTCTTGATCCTGGAGCCCCTGGGGTTCGACCTGGAGTTCGCCAAAGGCGAGGGACCGATCATCCACAACCCGATCCGCCGCCCCGAAGACCTCCAACGGGTGCGCCCCCTCAGCGATCATCAGCCGCTCGATTATGTCACCCAGGCCGTCAAGCTGATCCGGGACACTCTGCCGCCCCGCCTGCCCCTCATTGGATTCGCTGGTGCGCCGTTCACCTTGGCCTGCTACGCGATCGAAGGCGGCGGCTCCCGCAACTTCGAGACCGCCAAGAGCTTCATGCGCACCCATCCCGAGGCGTGGCGAACCCTGTTGGATCGTTTGGCCGACGCCACCGCGATCTACCTCAACGCCCAAGTCGCCGCCGGAGCCGACGCGCTGCAACTCTTCGACAGCTGGGTCGGCAGTCTCAGTCCCAGCGACTATGTGGAATCGGTGCAACCCGCAATGCGACGGCTATTCGCTTCCCTCGACGCCACGGTGCCCCGCATTCACTTCGGCACCGACACCGCGATGCTGCTGACCCACCAGCGCGACGCCGGCGGCGAAGTGATTGGGCTGGACCACCGGGTGCCGCTGGATTGGGGCTGGGAGCGATTGGGTGACCAAGTCGCAGTGCAAGGCAACCTCGATCCCACCTGCCTGTTCGCACCGATCCCCGAGATCCGCCGCCAGGCCGACCGCATCCTCGCCGAAGCCGGCGGACGTCCCGGCCACATCTTCAACCTGGGCCACGGCATCTTGCCGGGAACCCCAGTCGATCACGTCAAGGCGCTGGTGGATTATGTTCACGAACGGACCAGTCGCTGAACCATGACACACCGTCGCCGCCCTTGATGAAGAGGAGACCATCGAGGAATGGTCGTTGTTCGACGAGTTCTGGAAAACCGGGGTTTGCGGCGAAGGCCGAAACGTCTGCGATCGACTCAGAATTCATTTCCTCCCGCCACCCATTAGGTTATGTCCCAGCCGATCCGATCGGCGTGGTCGTCTCGGACCCGGCCCACCCGACCACCCACAGCGACGCCGGGCCAATCCGAAGCGCTCTTGGGGACAACCACGCGATCTCGACTCCATTGCAAGGAGGAGTTGCGGCCTGATTAGAGATGGTGGATAGGGCGCTCAAGATCGACCCCGCCAATCGTTTTGCCACGGCACGGGAGATGTTCGACGCTCTGAAGCCATACGCCAAGCTGCCGAAAGCCTGAGTGCAGCAAACACTTGCCCGCCGAAGGTCGGGCCGCTAAGCTGCCGGGGATTGGTGACGTGAAACCAGACCCGGCGCGATCCCCAGGCGAGGCGACCCGTGAAGGTGTTCGAATTGGAGAATCTGCATAAGCGTTACGGCAAGGTCGTGGCGCTGCGGGGGTTGACGGTGGAGGCCCCGACTGGGGCGATTGGCTTGCTTGGACCCAACGGGGCGGGCAAGACCACCATGATCCGCGCGTTGCTCGGCCTCATCACCTTCGAAGAGGGACAAGGCAGAGTGTTGGGACGGGACATCCGCCGCGAACGGTTGGCGATCCGCGAAATCGTCGGTTTCGCGCCCGAGGATGAATGTCTGTTTCCGGGGCTGCAAGGGGTCGAGTTCGTCTGCTACGCCGGCGAGCTTTGCGGAATGCCCCGCAAGGACGCCCTGCGCAGGGCGCACGAGATGCTCGATTACGTCGGACTCGGCGAGGCGCGGTATCGTCCGGTTGAAGGGTATTCCACCGGCATGAAACAGCGGCTCAAAATCGCCTCGGCGTTGGTGCACGATCCCAAGTTGTTGATCCTCGACGAGCCGACCAACGGCATGGACCCCGAGGGGCGTCGGGAGATTCTGGAGTTGGCCCGCGACCTCTCCCGCAACAAAGGGATGTCGTTGCTGTTTTCCAGCCATTTGTTGCCCGACGTGGAAGCGGTGTGCGATCATGTGCTGGTCATGGGCGGCGGCAGGCTGCTGCTTTCCGGCTCGATCGCCGAATTGACCCGGCGGGAACGGATTCGCTATGTCGTCAAGGTCAAGAGCCATGTGGCCGAGTATCGTCGGGTGCTCGAAGCTCTGGGCGCGACCACCGAGACCCGCGAGGATCAAGGCCGGGACGAGTTCCTGGCCGAACCACCGGCTGGTCGGGATGTCGAGATTTTTTGGGAGACGGCGCGTGGCACGGGGATTCAAGTCAGGCGGTTGCAACGGGAGCGTACCACGCTCGAACAGGTCTTCCTTCAGGCCGTCGCCGACGCTGGATCCCCCAACGCCAACGAGGCCAAGACGGCCGAGGTGGAAACCGAGTTCGCCGCGGAGTCAGTGGGGGCAGTCTGATCTGATCGACTCGGCGTCCCGACCCGCCCTAAGGACCCGCCCACAGGTCGCGCCGTGGGCTCGGCGTGGTGTTGAGGGTTGGGGTTTTCGTTTTCGACCGTCCGACGCGGGGTTCGCTCATGCCGATTTTCGACCAAGGGTATCAACACTGGGAGGGTCCACGGCGTCCCCGGTCGCTGCGCTGGTTGACGATCACCCGCTCGGGTCTGGTGGCGGGGTTTCGTCCCCGTTCGGTCAAGCTGCTGGGGCTGGCGTCGCTGGCACCAGCGCTGCTGTTGGTAATCGCGCTGGCGGTCTGGGGCCTTTTGGAACAAGGCTCGTCGTTGGTGTCGTTCTTGATTCCGCTGTTGCGGTCGTTGCGGCTGCCCACTGAGGTGCTGGAAGACCCGAGTTTGATTCGTCTGCCGATCTGGAGTTTGGCGTTCGACCGCTTCTTCCGGATTCAGAACTTCCTTTGGGTGTTTTTGGTCGCGGCGATTGGTCCGCAACTCATCAGCCGTGATCTGCGTTTCAACGCCTTGCCGCTTTATCTATCGCGTCCGTTGACCCGGTTCGACTACGTTCTGGGCAAGTTCGGCATGGTCGCGGTGGTGATCGGCTCGGTGACGCTGGCCCCGATGGTTTTGGCCTACGTGCTGGGGGTGGCGTTCAGCCTGGAAGCCTCGGTGTTGACCGACACCTTCGGCCTGCTGCTCAACGCAACGCTCTATTGCGTGTTGATCATCGTCATCGCCGGGTTGTTGATCCTAGCGATCTCGTCGCTGACCCGCAACTCGCGCTACACCGGTCTCATCTGGATCGGCCTTTGGTTGGTCAGCGACGGGGTGGCCGACGTTCTGACGATCAGCGTCCGACAGCCGTGGTGTCACTTGGTGAGCCTGCCTAAGAACTTCGAGGCGATCCGAATTCACCTGATGGACGCCGACGCCTCGTGGGAGAAACTTCAAGCGGTGCTGCCCCAAACGCCTCCGGGGGGTGGTCCCGGCGGACGAGGACGCAATCGAGGACCATTCGGCAGTCGGCCAACGACGCTGCCTCCCGAGGCGATGGAGCAAAGCGAAGAGGAGCGGGCGATCCGGGCGTTGCTCCAAGTCGAACGTCCCGACTGGACCCAGTCGTTGGCCACCCTGTTGGGGCTCAGCGCGGTCTCGGCCTTGATCCTCTCGACCCGGATTCGGGGATTGGACCGGCTCAAATGACACACTCCCTTGCCTCACCCGCCGCGAACGCAACCACGACCGCCCCTCCCCCCCTGCCAGCGTCCGACGCCTGCTCCCAGGACCGCTTCGCGTCCCAAGCCGCGCTGATCCGGTTTGAAGGGGTCTCGAAGTGGTTCGGCAACGTCATCGGTCTGAACAACCTGACCGTGGAGATCGGGCCGGGACTCACTGGCCTGCTCGGACCCAACGGCGCGGGCAAATCGACCCTGCTGCAACTGGCCACCGGCCAGCTCAAACCGAGCCAGGGCCGGGTCGAAGTGCTGGGTGTCGCCCCCTGGGGACATCCGGGACTCAACCATCACCTGGGGTTGTGTCCCGAGCAGGACGCATTTTATGAATGGATGACCGGGCGGCGGTTCGTGACCTTTCGCGCGCGGCTTCAGGGAATGAGTCCCAAGAAGGCCGCCGAAGCAGCCGCCCAGGCGATCGACCTGGTCTCGATGGGTCACGCCGCTGATCGACCCATCAAAGGCTATTCCAAGGGGATGCGGCAACGGATCAAGCTGGCTCAAGCGCTGGTCCATCATCCCAAGGTGCTGTTTCTAGACGAACCGTTCACTGGCACAGACCCGGTCGCCCGACGCGAGATCATGGACGCAATTTTGGCGATGGGACGGCGGGGGGTGAGCGTGGTGGTCTCCAGCCATGTGTTGTACGAGGTCGAGGCGCTGACGGACCAGGTGGTGATGCTCAACCGTGGCCGTTTGGTGGCCACGGGACGTCTGGATCGGATTCGAGACCTGATCGACCGTCACCCCCACCGGATCGTCATCCGGGCCGACGACCCGCGGGCCGTCGCGGCCGAACTGGTGAAGTGGGATCACGTCGTCGGCCTGAACCTCAAACGAGACGACGGCTCGATCCTGGTCGAAACCCACCAACCCGACCGGTTCTACGACGCCCTGCCCGAACTGGCGACCCGTCCGGGATTGATCATCCGCGGACTCCACTCCGACGACGACAATCTCGAAGCAGTGTTCCAATATCTCATCAAGTGAAAAGCGGAATGAGTATATAACCCGTGAATTGATGAAGTTATCAAGCCTGACGCGCGTTCATGCCATAAGGGCCTTGCTGATGTCCTCCATCTCCACCACCACCACCTCTCCGCCTTCCGACCCGACGGCCGCCGCCCCGCCCGCCCTGGAAGTCGGCGGCGGGTTGGCGGGATGGAACCTCTCGGCGCTGACGGCGCTCTATGTCGCCGCGTTCCGTTCCGCCTGGCGTCCAAGGCGGTTGGCCATTCTCGGTCTGATCTTCGGTGGCCCGCCGGTGCTGGCGCTGGCGTTCCGCCTCCTGGGGGTGGTGAACGATTCCAACGAGGCGTCCAAGGCGGCCTTGTCGCTGATCGACAACTTCTATCCCAACCTCATCATCCCCCTGGCCTCGCTGCTGTTCGCCACGGGACTCATCCGCGACGAGGTCGAAGATCAGACATTGACCTATTTACTGGTCAGCCCTGTCGCGCGCCCCGCGATCTATCTGATGAAGCTCAAAGCGGCTTGCCATCTGACGATCCTGTTGGTGGTCGGCTTCGCGGCGCTTTCGGTGGCGCTCTTGACCGTCGGCGTCCCGATCGGCTCCGAAGCGCCGGCGATCGGCCTAAACGGGCGTCTGCTCAAGACGATGGCGATGTTCGCGTTGGCGATCGTCGCCTATTCGACCTGGTTCGGCTTGTTGGGGTTGGTGACACGGTATGCCACCACGATAGGCGTGGTGCAAATCATTCTACTTGAGAATCTCCTGGTGGGCTTCGATTTTCTGTTGCGGCAGGCAACGATCATCTATCATGTGCGGGCGCTGACGATGCGCTGGCTGGAAATCACGCCCGCAAACTGGAACATGACGCTCGACACCCTGCCCGAAGCCTCCTTCTCGCTTGAGGTTCTGCTCGGGGTGATCCTCGTTTCGACCGCGGCGGCGATGATTTTGGTTAAAACCCGCGAGTTTCGGGTCAAAACGCCCGAAGGATGAGAGCATGGCATCAGGAGCCAACCGATGACGATGCGACGATGGTGGATGATCGTGGTGGTCGCTGCATTCCTGGCTGTTGGCGCGGTGGGACAAGCAAACGACGAGCCGCCCACGCCCGACGAGGTGCGGGTCTGTTTGGAACGGGTCAAGGAGTTCCACGGCGGGGCCGGCCCTTGGGCGGTCGTCGGTTACCGCATTGGCATGCGGGCCAGCCGCGAGTTGGATCTACCGCGCCACGATTTCCGGTGGCGGGTGGTGCATCGCGCGCCGGAGGAAATCCCCTTCCGTTGCGTCGCCGACGGTCTCTCGGCCGCCACCGGCGCGACGGTGGGTAAGCTCAATCTCATCATCGAGACCGTGGATCGCTCGGCGCTGGAGACGATCGTGACCGACCGCCGCGACGGTCGAAGCCTGCGGTTTCGGCTGCGTCCCGAGTTGGTCGCGTCGATCCTCGACCTGCCTTATGATCGTCTGGCTGCCGAAGGCGAGCGGGTCGCAACGCTTCCGGACGAGGCGATCTTCACCCTGGAACCGATCGCCACTCAACCCGAGACGTCCGCGGTCAAGCCGGATTGACCAACACCGAGTTAACGAGAACGGGGGGGGGGCGGCTTGGCCGGAGCCGGATCAACTCGACCGCCCCCAAACCCTCCGCGGCGGTTTGGGGTCGGGTCGTCGCGGCCGTGGTTGCGGGTGCAGTTGGAACGTCAGCCTTGGGGTTGGTTGACGCGGGCTTCGAGCGCCTCGACGCGGGCGAGCAGGGCGTCGATGCGGAGGTTGGCGTTTTCAAGCGCCGACATGCGTTGGGTAAGGCTTTCGACCTGATGATGCGTGGCGAGGTTCATGCGGGTCAGGACAGTTTCGACTGTGTTTTCGATGCGAGCTTCCAGGTCGCTTTTGGCCTGTTCGGCAGTGGCGTTGAGTTCGTCGAGGAACTGGCGTCCCTCCTGCTCGGAGAGATTGGCTTGGCGGATCATCTCCCGGCCCATCTCTTCGAGCTTGTCCTTGGTCAGGACCGCCGCGCCCAGACCGGTATAAAGGGCTTTCTTCATTGTGTCCAGCATGGTATGACACTCCGGGTCGTTGGTGACGGGGCTCTGACTCGAGGAAACTCGCCTCTCCGCGGCCGTCCTCAATGGGAGTCGGAAGCCGGAAGGGGGACCGGTTGACGTGAAGTCGAGTCGAGTTTCGCCGCACGTCATCGCATTGTACGGGAACGAGGCGTCAACAACCACCGCATCCTTCCTTTGGATCGAAATTGGAGCTCAAGCGGAACCGGCAAGCAACGCAAGACACAGAAGGGATGGCGAGGCTTCCAGGATGGAATCCCGCGACGATGTCAGAACGACTCAGGGTCAATGAGGACCATGCGACGCATGGACGTGCGACAACCGAGGGAACGGTGTGGCGACGCGGGCCAACGAGCGCGACACGGAGTCGTCGTGCTGGCAGGGGTTTTGGCGTGGTGCGGCGGTTGCGCTAAGCCGTTGGACATCCGGACCCAAAATCGGTTCGACGTAGCCGGTTCAGTCGAGACCCGAGTGACAGCGGAACTCTCGGCGGTGTCTCAAGGGGGGCCGGTGGTGGCGGTCGCGGTCGAACCGGGGGTGCCGGTCGAGTGCGCCAAGGTGGCGCTCATCGACCTCGATGGCCTGATCGCCAACGCCCCGATGGCTGGGTTCTTCTCGCTGGGCGACAACCCGGTGGCGACCGTCTCGGAGAAACTGGCCGCCGCGGCCCGCGACCCTACGATCATGGCGGTGGTGGTGCGGATCAACTCTCCCGGAGGCGGCGTGGCCGCCACCGATGCCCTTTGGCGCGAGGTCCAGAGCTTCCGAAGTCGCACCCGCAAACCCACCGTCGCGGCGATTATCGACGTGGGAGCCGGCGGCGGCTACTATCTGGCGGCGGGCTGCGATCGGATCGTGGCCGCCCCTGGCGCGATCATCGGAGGCATCGGTGTCGTCCTGAACCTCTACAACGTCAAGGATCTAATGGCCCAATTCAACGTCTTCTCCCAGTCGATTAAAGCGGGCGACAAGATCGACCTGGGCAGCTCAGTCGAACCCCTCGATGACGAGAGCCGCCAGCTGCTCCAAGAAATGGCCGACGAATACCATGAGCGGTTCAAGCAGGTGGTCCGTCGCGGACGCCCCGGCCTAACTCCCCAGGCCGAACCGTTGGCCTTCGACGGTCGCATCATGAGCGCCCGACGCGCCCTGGAACTCGGCCTGATCGACGAGATTGGCCACCTGGAGGACGCTCTGGCCACCGCCCGCACCCTCGCTGGCGTGCCCGACGCCGTGCCAGTCCTGTTCCGTCGCCGGGGCGACGCGGCCTATTCGCTCTACGCTGTGACTCCCAACACCCCAATCCAAAACCAACTCCTCCCCTTCAGCATCCCCGGCGTGGAACGGGCCAAGTTGCCTGGCTTCCTCTACCTTTGGCAAGCCGAGCCCACCCTGGAGCGCGCGTCCGGCCGATAGATCGCCCTCCGCCCGCCCAATCCCTCCTTCCTCCCGTCCCGCCTCGCTCAACTCACTACCTCTCACACGTCCTCGGAACGTCTTCTTAGGGAATCTCGAGCCGATGAGCTGGTGGCGCTTGATCTGGTCCAACATTCGGCGACGACCCACCCGGTCACTGTTGACCGCGGCGGGAATCGCCGCCTCGGTGGGGGCGGTGGTCGCGCTCAGCGGCATCACCGACTCCTTCCGGCGCAACTTTCTCGACCTCTATCAAAGTCGCGGGATCGACCTGGTGGTGGTGCGGGCCGGCACCTCGGCTAACCCCGGAGCCAAGATCGACGCGGGCCTGGGCGAGCGGATCGCCGCCTTGCCCGATGTCCGCGCGGTGGCTCCCGGCCTAGTGGATGTGGTGTCGTTCGAGCGCGAGGGCCTCATCGGCGTGCCGATCCAGGGCTGGCCGGTCGGCTCGTTCCTCTTCGACGAACTCAAGTTCGTCGCCGGGCGGCCGTTCGTGTCCGGCGAGGACACCCCGGATACCCGCAAGGTGATCCTCGGGGCTATCCTGGCCCGCAACCTCTCCAAGACGGTCGGCGACACCCTGGAGATTCAGTTGGAACCCTTCGAGATCGTCGGAATTTACGAAAGCGGCAACATCTTCGAAAACGGTTCGGCAGTGGTGCCGATCGAGGCGCTGCGCGACCTGATGCAAATCGACGATCAGGTGACTGACTTCCAGGTGATGTTGGCTCAGGATCGCCGCGACGAGGCGCACGTCAAGCAGGTCCGCGACGCCATCGAGTCGCTCCGCGACGCCGAGGGCCGACGTCTGGGACTGGCCGCGCTGCCAACCCGCGACTACGTCAACGGCTTCGCTCAACTGAAAATCGCCGAAGGCATGTGCCTAGCGACCCTGACGGTGGCCTTGTTCGTGGGAACGATGGGCATGCTCAACACAATGCTGATGTCGGTCTTCGAGCGGACCCGCGAATTCGGCGTGCTGCGGGCGTTGGGGTGGCGTCCGGGGCGAATCGCGTGGTTGGTGGTGACCGAAGCAGTCACCCTGGCGTTGCTCGGCGCGATCCTGGGCATCCTGGGAGCCTGGGTTCTCGTGGTGGTGCTGAGCGGTCTGCCAGGAATCAACGGCTTCCTCACCGCCGATCTCTCGCCCCGGATCATGCTTCAGGGGGTGGTTCTGGCATTGATCGCGGCGCTTCTGGGCGGCCTTCACCCTGCTCGACGAGCCGCGCGTCTCTCACCCATCGAGGCCATCCGCCATGAATGAGACTTGCGACGACGACCGTGACGTCAACCCATCTCCCCCTCTTATTCGCGCTCGGGGATTGGACAAGCTCTATCCCGATGGTCGGGTCCACGCGCTCAAAGGAGTTGATCTTACGGTGCCACGCGGCCAGCGTTTGGCGATCGTCGGCCCCTCCGGCGGCGGCAAATCGACGTTGCTGAATCTGCTTGGAGCATTGGATTCACCTACCCGCGGCACGATCGAACTGGACGGCCAACCGCTCGACGCCACCAACCTCGACGCGATCCGGGCGCGACGGATCGGCTTTGTGTTCCAGTCGTTCCACCTGCTACCCACCCTCACGGCGTTGGAGAATGTGCAAATCCCCTTGTTCGAGACCCTCAACGATCGTCGCCGCCGTGTCGCCAAGGCGCGGGACTTGCTTGAACAGGTCGGTCTGGCCGATCGGGCCAACGCCTTGCCCGGCCAACTCTCCAGCGGCGAACGCCAGCGGGTCGCCCTCGCCCGCGCCCTCGTGAATGATCCCTGTCTGATCCTGGCCGACGAACCGACCGGCAACCTCGATTCGGCCAACGCCGAACTGGTCCTGTCGATCCTCGAATCCCTGGTGCGCGAACGTCGGGCCACTCTGGTGGTCGTGACTCACGACCTGGAAATCGCCGCTCGATTCGAACGGATCGTCACGCTGCGCGATGGTCGGCTCGTCGCTGATCAGACCCGCGGCCAATCGGACTCCCCTTTCCCCTGCCCCCTTTCCCACCCCGGCCTGGTTCGGGATGGGTCGGACGATTGCATCCTCTCCTCGCCTTCGAACCCGACCCACGATCCGTCGAGATCGCCCGCATGGGCGACTCCCCGCCCACCGCGCCAGCCCGCCTGAAACGTCTTGGACCGTCGTTCCCTCAACCTTCCGGTTGATGTCGGGCGAGGCGGTGGAGGGAATCGTCAGCGCCACCTCCCGTGCATGGTCGGGAATCGATGGGTCGGAGGCTTCGGTCAGCTCCCGCTGATGGAGTTTGTGGAACACTGTGCCGGGCGTCAGCGGGTTGCCGCAAACAAACAGCTTGCGGGGGTTGAGTGAA
>Ga0209017_10000148_pt1 | contig 70853 bp, 57 predicted proteins | sample YNPBryunderm2012_FD_185812 | JGI IMG/M metagenome (GOLD analysis project Ga0209017, IMG submission 185812) | Anoxygenic and chlorotrophic microbial mat microbial communities from Yellowstone National Park, USA - YNP Bryant MS undermat 2012... ... | reverse complement strand
GAACTCTCACCGACCACGCACAAGGACCGGGCATGACCCCGCCGCCCTCCTCCTCTTGCCCAGCATCCGCCTCCGCATCCCCCGCCGCTTCGGATCAAGACCGAACCAAAAGCCTCTACGACCTGCAATGGAACCGCTTCCCGATCATTCGCCCCGAAGAGGATCGGGCGACCTTGCACGCCCGCACTGGCTGGACTGCCGAGGATCTCGCGGGACGTCTGGTCCTCGACGGAGGATGCGGGATGGGTCGGTACCTCAAAGTCGCCAGCGAGGCAGGAGCCGCTCAGGTGGTGGGCTTCGACCTCAGCCAGGCCGTTCGAGCCGCTCGACAAGTCAACGCGCGGTTGTCCAACGTGCATGTGGTTCGCGGCGACCTGTTTCGGCCCCCGCTGCCGCCCCGGCTGTTCGATCGGGTCTATTCAATCGGCGCGCTGGATCACACCCCCGATCCCCGTCGAGCCTTCCTCGCCTTGGCCGAACTGGTGGCCCCCGGCGGCTCGATCGCGGTCTGGGTCTATCCCCGCCAACGCCCGGCGCTGGAGGCAGTCATCAAGCTGCATCGGGCCATCTCGACCCACCTGCCGCTGGGGGTCCTCATGACCTTGAGTCGCTGGGCCGCCCCCATCGGCGGTCTGAAGCGTCGGATGTTCGCCTCCAAGTCCTCCTGGGTTCGCCGCCTGGCCGTCCTGCTGAATGTGGCAACAATCGGCGTCTCGATGCACCCCGACCCTGAAGTGAGAGTGTGCGACACGTTGGACTGGTACGCCCCGCGTTACGCTTCGCGACATACCTTGGAGGAAGTCGTCGAGTGGTTCCAAGCCGCCGGACTCGTCGAGATCGAAAACCTCAGCGGCCGTGTGCCCAACTTCCATGTCGGACAGGGTCATGGAATCAACGTCCGGGGACGCCGCCCCACCGTTTCGCAACCCCGCGACGCGATTGAGAACCAAGACAAGCTGCAGCTAAACTGAACCCACCCCTCCTTCCCTTCCAGCTCCTCCAGAGAAGACCACCGAAGGACGCTTTCCCATGACCGCGCACGACGGCCAACGAGTTTGCGACCCCACCCTGAAACCGGATGAACCCTTCCGCACCGAAACCGATAGCATGGGACCCATCGATGTTCCAGCACGGGTCTATTACGGCGCGCAGACTGCCCGGTCGCTGATCCACTTCGCAATCGGTCGGGACACCATGCCGCCGTTGCTGATCCACTCCTTCGCCCTCTTGAAAAAAGCCTGTGCCCTAGTCAACCGCGACCTCGGCAAACTGTCCGCCGAGAAGACCGACTTGATCGTCCAGGCCGCCGATGAAATCATCGCCGGCAAGTGGGACGACCAATTCCCGCTGCGCGTCTGGCAAACCGGCAGCGGCACCCAGACCAACATGAACCTCAACGAGGTCATCTCCAACCGGGCGATTGAACTCGCCGGTGGGGTCATCGGTTCAAAAAAGCCGATTCACCCCAACGACGATGTGAACATGTCTCAATCCTCTAACGACACCTTCCCCACAGCCATGTCGATTGCCGCGGCAACCGCGGTGGTGAAGGACCTCATCCCGGCGGTCTCCCGCCTGCGCGACGCCTTGGAGGCCAAACGGGTCGAGTTCGACGGGATTGTGAAAATCGGCCGGACCCACCTGCAGGACGCCACTCCGTTGACGCTCGGTCAAGAGTTCTCGGGCTATGTGGCGCTGTTGGATCGGGATATCGAGCGGTTGAAGGCGGTGCTGCCGGGCTTGATGGATCTGGCGATTGGCGGCACAGCGGTGGGTACCGGACTCAACGCCCACCCCGAATTCGCCGAGCGGGCCGCGGCCAAAGTGGCCGAGTTGACCGGTCTGCCATTCACCTCGCACCCCAACAAGTTCGCCGCGTTGTCAGCGCATGATGAGTTCGTCATGGCTGCCGGCGCGCTCAACACTCTGGCGGCCTCGCTCATGAAGATTGCCAACGACCTGCGCTGGCTCGGTTCGGGACCGCGTTGCGGTCTAGGCGAGTTGAACCTGCCCGAAAACGAGCCCGGCAGCTCGATTATGCCCGGCAAGGTGAACCCCACTCAGTGCGAGGCAGTCACGATGGTGGCCGTTCAGGTCATGGGCAACGCCGCGGCCATCGCCTTCGCTGGTTCGCAAGGCAACTTTGAGCTCAATGTCTTCAAACCGGTCATCCTGCACAACTTCCTGCACGCCACCACCCTCTTGAGCGACGCCTGCCGCTCCTTCGCTGAACACTGCGTGGTGGGATTGACCGCCAACCGCGAACGCATTCAGCAACATCTCAACAACTCGCTGATGCTAGTGACCGCCCTCAACCAGAAATTAGGTTACGACAACTGCGCCAAGATCGCTAAAACCGCCCACCATCAGGGACTCACTCTCAAGGAAGCCGCTATCCAACTGGGACTGCTCACCGCCGAGCAATTCGACGCCTGGGTTGACCCTAAAGCAATGACCCATCCATAATGTTCTCCGAGCGATGATGACCTCGCAAGTCGTGACCCGATTCTATGCAATGCGGACCTTGTGGCTTCGCGTTTGATCCCCCGAGTTCGGTCGTGTGGTCGCTCCGATTCCGATCGAACTCGGAACAACCTCTTCCGGTCTCTTTGTTTCGACCCAGTGTTGTTTCCTTGAACCTCTTTGAGCGTTTTCACGCCACACCTTCAACCATTCTGTTCTTCCGAATGAAACCACGGGAGATGTGATTCGACTTTCGCATGGTGGCCTGGACCATCACCGTCAACGTCCCCCGCGCCTCCACGATGATACAGCCTTGGACCCGGGTTGTCACCGAGCCGGTCGCAACGATCCAGCGGCCGACCCAACATTCCGTCGTGGTGGAGAACGGCCCCACCACCGTCATGCAGTTCTAAACCCGCATTCAGAGTTGACGTTGAAACCCGGCCATCACAGTTGGGTCTCCCATGATGGGCGTTGCGGCTTATGATCAAATGAGTGGTAGTCTGGCTTTGTCTCCGACGCCCCCAGTTCCCACTCCGATCAGTCATCGAACTGATCCGCGTTCGATTGAGTTGCGTGTGTCTTTGCCTTTGAGGCGAGATGCGTGAAGGGATGCGTTCGGACATCCCCAGTCCCTAGCCGTGGGTTGTTCGAGATCATCCCCTTCGAACGATCCACAGGTGAGTTTTTGCGACAGTCCCGTCGCCCTCGGTAGTCGTGATCCAAACGGAACGACTCGCCAAAAGGAGAACCATCCGATATAATGTGAAGTGAACGTGGAGAACCTACAGCGGCGCAGGTTTGATTGTCGCGGCGAGGAGTCAACTCGACGGTGGGTGCAATTCAGGGGCGAGGGTGGAACCGATGGCGAATTCAATGGTCCGAAACACTCGCCAACGTGAAGCGATCCGTCGGGTGATTGAAGAAGCTGGTCGCCCTTTGGGACCCCATGAGATTCTTGTCGAGGCGCAACGCCAAGTGCCTCGGTTGGGTATTGCCACGGTCTATCGCACCATCAACGCCCTGATCGAGGATCAGGTGATCGTGCCGGTGCCGATTCCCGGTGGACCACCCCGCTACGAGGCTCGCGTCGCGGCGGAAACCCACCATCACCATTTCCTCTGTCAGCATTGTGGCCGCTTGTTCGACATTTCCGGTTGTCCAGGCGAACTCACTAGCCTTATCCCCCCCGGTTTTGAATTGAGCGGTCACGACCTACTCTTGCGTGGCACCTGCGCGGCCTGTGTCACTCAACACCGACAAACCAACTCCTCGTCCAGACCGGTTGAGAAGAACGATTGCCGTTCTCAGGCTCGGAATTGCCAACACGATCCAACCAGTGGCGACACCTGCGAACCTCAGAACGTCTCTGAGTCTCGAAGCAGTGGCTCCTGCTCCACGCTTCACACCGCCGGCGCAGAGTAATCGTTCCGTCGCCCCCTTTACCCGTTTTCAAGAGCGTATCCCTCTTCTATTGTGTGACGAGGGTTAGGAACGTTCGTCCAGCGTCCATCTACAAAGCCGAAGCGTTGAGTCCTTGGTGGAAGCATCCGGGGCTGCATCCCCATTTTGGGTTCCTCAACGCGAGACAGGCGGAGCGGAACGAAGTGCGCCGAGGGTAAGCCGAGGGTTGGTCAAGGAGAATGAGGTCGATCATCATGGCTGAGAGCATTGTGAGCCGAATGCGGAAAGCGTTGCCCGAGGCGATGAAGGCCAAGGACACGGTCAAGCTCAACTTCCTGAGATATTGGATCGCCAAGTTGACTCAGGGCGACGGCACCGAGGTTTCCAACGACGAGGCAATCAAGCGGATGAAGGGCGTCCTCAAGGAAGCCAAAGGGGGGTTGACGAGTTTCTCGCCCGAGGAGATCGAATTGATTCGCCAGTGGGTGCCTGCCAACCTAACGATCGAGCAAATCGAGGAGGCGTTGGCTCCAGTGGCCCAAGCCATCGCAGCGGCCCCTAAAGAAGGCATGGCGATGGGCCAAGCCATGAAGGCGTTGGCGGGCAAGGATGTGGACAGCGACGACGTTAAGACGGTGGTGGCCCGTATCCGCCAAGCCTCCGCCTAAGTGGAGTTCCCCTCCCCCACAGCTTACGTCAATTAAGCCAATCCGACCTCTCCCCCAAAAAGCGTAAAGGTAGGTCTCCTCGCGGCCTGGGAAGCGACCTCTAGCGACATGCGAAGCGAGGGGGTAGGTTCGACGCTTTGCCGATATCATGACGCCCACCTCCCAAGCCACTCCTGTGCCGGAGTTTCCTGGCCATGTCGTTGTTCTCGACGCGGATGTTTGGTTGGTTCTCCATGTTGTTCTCATCGTGGTGGTTTCGATTAGGGGCGGCCTTGAGTCTGACCATGAGCATCACCTCGCAACTCCCCGCTGGCGCTCGATCCGACGAGTCCGGTTATCGTCAGCCGCCCGAACCCATCGCCTCGATTTTGGACGCGCCGCCGCCGCCGGCGATCAGCGTCAGCCCCGATCGGACCCGCTTGCTCTATCTGGAGCGACGCGGATTACCCACCATCGCCGAACTCGCCGCGCCGGAGTTGGGGTTAGCGGGCGTTCGCATCAATCCCCGCGCCAACGCCCCCTCGCGCGTTTCCACCTTCATCGATTATGCCGTGCGCCCGCTGATGGGCGGCCCCGACACGCCCCTGATCCGCCCACAACGCGACCCAGATGATCCGCCCGGCACCGACCACCGCATCTTGTCGGCCCAATGGGCTCCCGATGGTCGGCGAATCCTGCTGGCAATTCTGGAGGATCACGGGGTGTCCCTGCGCCTCTTTGACCTGGAAAGCGGACGTGAGCGGCGTCTGATCGGTCCCCGGCTCAACGCCGTCTTCGGCGCAGAGTTCGATTTCCTCCCCGACGGCTCGGGTTTCGTCGCTCTGCTCGTCCCCGAGGATCGCAGCCCGGCCCCTGAACGACCCAGCACCCCCACCGGGCCGATCATCCAACAAACCGGCGACAAGCCAGCCCCCGGACGCACCTATCAAGACCTGCTCAAAGACCCGTTCGACGAGATCCTGTTCGAGTATTATTTCACCAGCCAACTCGTTTTCGGCGATTTCGAGGGCCACCTGACTCCTCTTGGTCCCCCCGGCCTCTTCACCAGCGTGGAACCCTCCCCCAACAGCCAATACCTGTTGGTCGAACTGCTCCATCGTCCCTTTTCCTATCTGGTTCCCGCCGGTCGCTTCCCCACGCGCGTGGAAGTGTGGAATCGTCGGGGTGAACTGGTCAAACAGGTGGCCGACCTGCCGCTGCGCGAAACCATCCCGGTGAGCTTCGACGCGGTGGCCGAAGGACCACGAGGTGTCACCTGGCGCGAGGACGCTGAAGCGACCCTAGTGTGGGCCGAAGCGCTGGACGGTGGTGACCCTGAAGTGCCCGCTGAAAAACGCGACCGAGTACGGGTCTGGTCGGCTCCCTTCGATGGAGAACCGACCACGCTGATCGACCTGGAATACCGCCGCGCCGGCCTGCTCTGGTGCCGCGGCGACCTGGCGATCGTCACCGAGGATTGGTTCAAAACCCGCCGCAACCGCACCTGGATCCTCGCCCCCGACCACCCCGACATCCCCCCCCGCGTCTTGTTCGACCGCTCCTCCGAAGACCGCTACAACGACCCCGGACGACTCGTCGCCACCCTGCGGCCCGATGGACGACGGTTGCTCATGACTTCAACCGACGGCCGCTTTGCCTACCTCAACAACCCCAGCGGCGCAACCCCCGAAGGCTCCCGCCCCTTTCTCGATCGCCTGGACCTGCAAACCGGTCAGACCGAACGCCTCTGGCGCAACCAAGGCGACTGCTTCGAGCAGGTCGTCGCCATCCTCGATCCCGAGGCAACCCAAGTTCTGATCTCGCGGGAGTCGCCCCTGGAGCCGACGAATTATCATTTGCTGACGCTAGCCGACGGTCAGACCACCCGCCTAACCGACTTCCCCGACCCCGCGCCCCAGTTGGCGGGCATCAAGCCGGAGTTGATCCGTTACACCCGCGACGACGGGGTCGAACTCAACGCCAAGCTCTATCTGCCGCCCGGCTACGACAAGTCGCAAGGACCCCTGCCGTTCCTGCTTTGGGCCTACCCCCGCGAGTTCAAATCGGCCGCGGCAGCTAGCCAAGTCAGCGGCTCGCCTCATGTGTTTGTTCGCCCCAGCGGCGACTCCCCGTTGTTTCTACTCACCCAGGGCTACGGCCTCCTCGACGGACCGGCCATGCCGATCATTGGCGAGGGGGACGAGGAACCCAATGACCGCTACATTGAACAACTGGTCGCCTCGGCCAAAGCCGCGGTGAACAAACTGGTGGAACTCGGCGTGGCCGACCGCGACCGCATCGCAATTGGCGGTCACTCCTACGGCGCGTTCATGACTGCCAACCTGCTGGCCCATTCGGACCTGTTCCGCGCCGGGATCGCCCGCAGCGGAGCCTACAACCGGACCTTGACCCCCTTCGGCTTCCAAGCCGAAGAGCGCACCTTCTGGCAGGCGCGCGACGTGTACATCCAAATGTCTCCCTTCACCTACGCCGATCGGATCAAGGTTCCCCTTTTGCTCATCCACGGCCAGGCCGACAACAACCCCGGCACCTTCCCCCTCCAGACCGAACGGTTCTACGCCGCGATCAAAGGAACCGGCGGCCATGCCCGCCTCGTGCTTCTACCCGCCGAATCGCACGGCTACCGGGCGCGGGAGTCGGTCGGCCATGTGCTTTGGGAGATGATCGACTGGTTGGATCGACATGTCAAACCCACGCGGTCCCCAAACGCCGCGACCTCCCAAGCTCGGGAGGAAACGTCTTCGTCTGAACCTTGAGCGCCACTCGAGCCTTCATCCTACCCTCGGCTCGACGGGGATTGCTACTCATGTAAACGTTCCTGAATCGACCCGTCACCGCGTTCAAACTCAAGACTCTCCCGACGGCGGCATAGCAGGCAACGCTTGGGGAGACGATTCCGTGGGTACGCGGGGTGGCGGGCTGAGGCGGCCGTGGGTCAACGACTCGCGGAATAGCTGATTAGCCTTCTCAGGCAGCCCAAGCGCCTCGTAGCCCGCCAGGGTTTGCTCGATGGGATACTCCACGCGATGGAGCTGAATGCGGCCATCCTCGATAATCGCGTAGGCGGCGCGAGGATCGCCGTCGCGGGGTTGGCCGACGCTGCCGGGATTCAGCACCCGTTTCTCGCCAAGATCAAGCAGAAATTGATGATGGGTGTGACCCACGATCGCTAAGTCGATGTCCTTGTAGTCCCTCAAACGCGCTGTCCAGGGCTCGACCAGCCCCATGACGTACTCATCTAGCGGATCGCGCGGCGTGCCGTGGACCATGAGGATGCGCAGACCGTCGAGGTCGATCCGTAGGGTCAACGGCAGTTCCAACAGATAGCGACGCTCGCGGGGCCCTAGGTCGGGCCACATGAACGGACGGGCGATCCGAGTCAGATATCGGTAGCCGTGGTCGCCCACGACCTCGACATTCTGAGCGACACCGTGATCGTGGTTGCCCCGAACGGTGTAGGCGCAGTGACTCATCGACCAACGGACACATTCGGCGGGAAAGGGGCCGTAATCGACAAGATCGCCCGCGTTGAGCGCCAGATCGAACCGCTCACGTTCGAGAATGGCCCGCAACGCCGGAGCATTGCCGTGGAGATCGGACACCACTAGGATGCGCATGATTGTGTCGTCGGGTCGGCCGCGACGAGACGAATCGAATCGAACCTGGGTGGTCGAGTGGGGTTGGATCGACTCGGATCGGCGGGGAACCACGGTCTCCTGCGTGAGTGGAGTGGAAAAGAACAAATGACAATTAGTTCTCGTGTTATAGCCCGAACGGTGCGGACGCCAGGGTCTGTAGGTCGCGGGCCACTCTCCAGTTCGAGACGGAGCAAGCGACGGGTCGGGGGATCCCGAACGTCCTTGCCAAGCCTCTCCATTCGAACCGATCGCCGCGACGTTGGCAATCCCATCGAATCGCCGTCAATCCAGGCGCGGCATGCTGGACGGAGCTTAGCTTAGATTGACAATCGATTCTGGTCACGCATCCACAACGACCGCCAAGTCAAGCCAGGTTGGCCACCCAATCGGCCGGCTGGCCGCGCCGCCACTCGTAAAGCGCCACCGCGACCGAAACGGCCGCGTTGAGCGATTCGATTCGGGGACTCATGGGAATGCGTCGGCGTTGAAGCCAATTGGTGGCGATTCCCGCCAACCCCGGGCCCTCCAGACCCGCGATCAGAGCGAACCGCGCTGGCCAATCGGCCTGATCCAACCGGGGCGAGGCGGGGTCGCGGTCCAGGGCGAGCCGGGGAACCGCAAATTGCTCCCGACCGCACAGATCGGCCAACGCGGGGCCGAACCGCAGTTCCAGACGCGCTGCCGCCGGCCCCCCGGCGCGAAGCGCTTTGGGATGGAACGGATGAGCCGCCTCACGGGTGAGAATCACCCGCCCCACCCCGAACGCCAGGGCCGACCGCAGCGCTGCGCCGATGTTCTCGGGGTCCTGGAACGGCAGCACCAAGGTGCAGCCTTCCGGCCAGGCTTCATGGGGGTCGTATTGGGGAATGTCGGGCAGACGAATCCAGAGCAACGGGCCGCCGGTGCCGAAGAGGTCGAGTTCGGCCAGCAACGGTTTGGTCAGACGCCACCAAGTCAAGCCCGCAGGTCTCTCAGGCGGGGCAGGGCCCTGGGGACCAGTGACCCAACCCAACGCCAACTCAGGACGGCACGCCAACATCTCGGCCACGATCCGACGCCCCGCCACCAGCGCCTCGCCCCGTTTGCGCAGACCCGAACCTTTCAGAAGGGTCCGCCAGTCCTTGAACGTCGCGTTGTGTGGCCGGGCGATGTCGCGGACAGGTCGATCCACCAGCGCTGATGCCGTGGCGTCCTCTCCGTCGCTACCCTTCAAAGCATCGAAGACCACCGGGGCGGAGGTTCGACGATAGACCACCAAACGGCGGCGATGCTCGGTGCCAGGAATGTCGTAGTGATGATCGTTGACCAGAGTGAACCAGGTTCGATGGGTTTGGTGGGCCTCGGCGATTTCGTCGTCGCACTCCGGCCCCTTCATGAACAGCATTCGGCCATCGGGGACCAGACAACGGGCCACCCGTTCCAAAGTCTCTGGAATCGAGGCCACCGCGCGGGTGATCACCCCGCGCGTGGGACGATCGTAGCGTCGGGTAATCTTGCCGGGATGAACCTCGACGCCTTCCAGACCCAACTCGGCCACCACCCGTTCCAAAAATTCCACCCGCGCGCCACGGGGTTCGGCCAAGATCAACTCCAACTCCGGCCTCGCCAGCTTGAGCGGCACCCCTGGCAGACCCGGCCCGGTTCCCATGTCGATCAGCGGCGTGGGCAGCGCCTCGAACCGCGTGACCAGTAAGCTATCGACATAATGTTTGAGAACCATGTTCTCAAATTGATGGATGCGGGTCAAATTCAGTTCGGGATTGGCCGCGCGGAGCAGCCGATGATAACGCCAAAGCCGTCCAATCGCCTCGTCGGACAAAGGGGTTCCGCAGCGTTTCAGCAGAGCGGCGAGAGCTTCAGGAGAGGGATTCATCATGGCCATCGGGTTCGAGGGTCGGGTGGGAAGCAACGAAGCGAAGCGGCACCGCGGTTGCAAGGCAAGTTTGACATCCAACCAGGTTAGCCGCCGGCGCTGCGATAATGACGGATCGACCATCTGAAGAGACGACGGCTGACCAGAAACACCACCACGGTTGCGGCCACGGTGTACCCCACCAAATTCCAATCCAAGACGCGGACCATGCTCGAGGCCGGCACATGCACAATCAGGAGGAACGGCGCGACGAAGGTTAAAAACCAGCCGAGCGGTTCCCCCCAGGGTCCTTTGTAAATCTCGCGGGGGTGGCGAACCAGGTTGGAGACCAACCACCAGATTTCCAACAACCCCTGGTTGCGAATCATCCACACCGAACAAGACGCAATGGCAATTAGAAACGAGTAGGAAAGGATCAAGCCACAAATGAACGTGACGACAAAAGCGGCGACCGCCGCCGCGTTTGGTGGAGAATCCAGCCCGCTTAAACCGGACAGCATGACCCCGGCTCCCATCGCCACGTTGGGCACTGTGCCCCAGTCGAACCGACGGATGCTGATGAGAAACTGCTCGTCAATGGGTTTGAGCAGCAACGAGTCGAGGTCGCCCGTGCGAATCAGGTCGCTCAACTCCTGACAACTCTCTAGAAAGAACGCCTCGACCAGACCATTGAGGGCAAAGAAGCAGCCTACGAAGAACAGGTATTGCGACTGGTTCCAGCCGCCAACAAGGTCGGTTTGGGCAAACACAGTTCGATAAAAGATCAAGAGGATGCCCAACCAGATCACTTCGACCAACACCTTGATCAAAAAGTTGGCCCGGAACGCCATCTCATGGGTCAGGCTGAACCGCAGCATCGCCCCCAGCAATCGCGGGTATCGTCCCAGACCGCCCACCCGCCCCGACCTATCGGCCGCGTCCGTTTGGACCCCGAACCGCTCGGGATCGACCGAGGGGGATTGATGCATGGTCATGGTCATGGACTCGGTTTCAACCTCCATATGCGCTGTAGCGTCGCAACCCACGGCCCAGCAGCAACCGAACCAACACCCAGAAGACCACGATCCAGGCCAAGCCCATCGCCAGGCCAAGCGGCAACTCCTGAGCCGCGACCTTACCGAGAAAGACGGCCGCCGGGAAATAAGCCAGGTAGGAAAACGGCAACGCCTTGAGCAACCCGCTCCAGCCTGCGGGCAACAGGTCCAGCGGCAGCATGTGACCGGACACGAAGAAATTGATCGTCATAAAAATATAAAGGATCGAGGTGATTTCCAGCATCCAGAAGGCGATCAAGCCCACGCTCAACTCGATCAGGTAACCCAAAACCAAGGCCAACCCCAGCGACACTACCCAAGCAACGATCACCTCCGGCGGCGGCCAACCCTCGAAGAAGTCTCGGCAAAGCCAGAAGATCGCGGCGTAGGGGACCACCGCCACCATCATGTAGGAGAGTTTGTGGGCCAGACGATGCATGAGATGGTAACCAACCAAGTCGAGCGGTTGGATCAAATAGCGCTTGAGCGAGCCATCCCGAATCTCGCGGGCCACCCCGGTGGCGAGGTTGGGCATGCTGGAAAAGGTTCGGCTGACCTGAACCAAAAGCAAATAGGCAATCATCTCTCGATAAGTAAAAGCGACTCCCTCTGAACCGCCGCCCAGTTCCTGGCGACCCGAACCCTGGTAAATCGCGCCCCAGAGTAACACCGTGGTCACTAGGGGAAGAAAGCGGAAGATGCTGGTGAGCAAGAAATCAACCCGGTAGGTCAAGCGTTCGGCCAAGGTGACGCGGAAGACCCAGAAATACTTGTTCACAATCGCCACACTGCGTGTCCAACGGCTGGGCGCGGCCCAGGTCGGGGAGCAATCCGACGTGGCCGACGACTCAAGCGAGCTGGACCGCGGCATGGTCGCGCGCTCCTGAACTAGGCGGGGATTGAACGGCGTTGGTCGTGTCGTCGGCGTGGGTGCGGGGACGGCTCTCGCGGAACATCCGCGCGATGATCGCCTCTAAGGGAGGGTCGGTGACCCCCACGTCCAGCACGACGTAACGATCGAGCAAATCGGCCAAGGTCGCGGCGACGCGGTCGCGTTCCACCTTGAGTTCCACTTCGGGCCCCTCGCGTTTGAGAACGTCACCGTGACGCTCCAGATGATCTCTGGGCGGGGCAGTCTCGGCGAACCTCAATCGCACTGTCTTTTCATTGTCAAAGCGGGCCACGATTCGCTCCAACGGGTCGTCGGCCACAATCCGACCATGATTGATGACCAAAACCCGCCGGCAAAGCGCCTCCACGTCGCGCATGTAGTGACTGGTCAACAACACGGTTACCTTGCGGCGGGCGTGGTAATCGCGCAAACATTGCTGAATGGCCACCTGCGCCACCACATCCAGGCCGATCGTCGGTTCGTCCAGCAACAGCACGTCGGGCTGGTGAAGCAGGGCGGCAATCAACTCCATCTTCATCCGTTCGCCCAACGACAACTCGCGCACCGCCTGACGGGTCAGACCACCCACCCCGAGCAGCTCGACGAGTTCGCCCAGGGTTCGGCGGTACTGGTCGCGAGGAATGCCGTAAATCTCGCGATGCAGCGCGAAGCTGTCCGCGGCCGGCAGATCCCACCACAGTTGGTTTTTTTGTCCCATCACCAACGAGATACGGCGACGGAACCCGTCCTCCCGCAACCAGGGGCGATACCCCAGCACGCTGGCGTCGCCCGAAGTGGGATGGATCAGGCCGGAGAGCATTTTGAGGGTGGTGGTTTTGCCCGCGCCATTAGGTCCAAGGAACGCCACCATCTCGCCGGGTTCGATCGTGAAAGAGACCTCTTCGACCGCGTGGACCTCACGGTATTCCCGCCGCCAAAGCCCTCGCAATGCTCCCCGAAGCCCCTCCCGCTTCTGAGCCACGCGGTAGGTTTTGGTCAACCTCCGCGCCTCGATGATCGGCATGGCGACGAACTCCCTCCCGTGACGGTTCCCGCGAGCGGCGTTGTAGCGCCCACGGGTCGATTGTAGGACTCAAACGGTCCGACTCCAAATCGAATCGGCGGGATTCTCGGCGTCGGCGGGGTTGCGAGCGCGGGCGGGGCGTGAAACCTCCCGACTCCCCTTACCCTGAGTTTACCAATTGTGACGACTACACCGAGAACCCCAATCGCTCAGAGAAAACCGTTCTGAATCATCTCGCCGGGTCGATCCGATTCAACCGGCGACGACCCTTAAACCAAAGGAGATCGGACTCGTGCGAAACGTGACGCGACGGACGGCATTGGGAGTCATCGGCGCAGTCGGTGGACTGGCCGCGACCCGGACCGAAGGTCAGCATCCTCAGTCGTACCCCTTTGACCTTCCTCCGATCCCAGCGGTGCTTCGGGCGGAGCCGAGCGGATCGCAGGTCGGGGTCGGCGTGTGCGGTCGTATGACTGGAGCGGCTGCCGCGGTGGAAGCGTTGATGCTGGAGGGGACGCCTTGCGTCTTCGGCATCCCAGGCGCTCAGAACAACGACTTGTGGGATGCCATGAAGAGCAAGCGGCTGCCTTATCTGCTTTGCACCCATGAGTTCTCCGCCAGCGTCATGGCCGACGGCGCGGCGCGGGCCACAGGTCGCGTGGGGGTCTTCGCGGTCATTCCGGGACCGGGCTTGACCAACTCGCTGACCGGCATCGGCGAGGCGCGTTTGGACAGCGTGCCGTTGGTGGGTTTGGTCACCGACATTGCCCACGGTCCGAACGCTCGGGCCTTTCAGGTCCACGCGCTGCCGACGGCTGCGTTGCTGCGTCCGGTTTGCAAACTGGTGCTGGAGGTTCGGCACGTCTCACGAATCCCTCTGGCGATCCATCAGGCGTTCCAGGTTGCACGCGCTGGCGAACCGGGGCCAGTTGCGGTGGTCATCCCGTTTGATTTGTATCGCGACGTCTGGTGCTATCAGGGCGAGCTTCCCGCTCCGTTGCCACGGCCCCTCGACGAGGCGGCCTATCGCCACGCCCTAGGGTTGCTCGCCGACCCAAGCCGCTCGGGACGAGTGGGCATCTATGCAGGCATGGGGTGCCACGACCACCCTGAATTGCTCCGGGCAGTCGCCGAGACCCTCCAGGCTCCCGTGGCCACCTCGGTCAGTGGCAAAGGGGCCCTGGACGATCGGCACCCCTTGGCGGTCGGCTGGGGCTATGGACGTTTTGGCACCCGAACCGCCGAGAACGCCTTCCGCAAGGTGGACACCGTGCTGGCCATCGGCGTGAAGTACTCGGAAGTCAGCACTGCGAATTATTCGATTCCCCCGATTCGCCGAGTCATCCATGTTGACGCGGAACCAGCCAACCTGGGCCGCAACGTGGCCGCCGACGTGGCGGTCCACGCCGACTCCGGGCGTTTTCTCGAACGTCTGCTGAGCGATTCGGCGGCGATCCGCCGCGAGGACGACCCCGGCTTGCGTCGCCGCATCGCCCAGGACCGGGCGTTGGACCGCGCGTGCCACGAGGCGGCCGAGATCACCCAGGCGGTCGATCCCATGCGGCTGTTCGTCGAGCTTCGCCGACAGCTTCATCCCGAGGATTTGATCTATCTCGATGTGACGGCCTCGACCCACTGGGCGGCCGAGTCGCTTTGGGTGCCCGGTCCCCGGCGCTATTTCGCCCCTTCGGACAATCAAAGCATGGGCTGGAGCATTCCCGCGGCGATCGCTGCCCAAGCGGTGCGCCCCGAGGTCCGGGTCATTTCGGTGGCGGGCGACGGCTGCTTCCTGATGTCCGGCCTCGAAACCTCCACCGCCGCCCGCGAAGGGCTGCCGGTCAAATTCCTGGTGCTGGACGATGGTGCGTATCACTACATGCAAATGCTCCAACAACCGCTTTACCGTCGCACCACCGCCACCCAGCTCGCCCCAATCGACTATGCGGCCTTCGCCCACGCTATGGGGCTAGCCTACATCCGCATCGGCACCAACGACCAAGTGCCTGGCTCACTTCATTCCGGGTTGAATTATCCTGGCCCCATCTTGATTCATGTCCACATCAGCTACAAAGGGCGCGAACTGCGTTGGCTCTCGGCGCTGCGGACCTCCTATCTGGACAAGCTGGACACCCCCGAAAAGCTGCGTTTGGGGACCAGGGTAGCGGTCCGCTCGGTCAAGCCCTTCAAGGTCAACGACTGAACCGATTGGGTTCGATTCGCTCCAAAACGCCGATCCTTCCTGACCCGACCCAGCTCAAAACGGGTTGGGCCGGATGGGGTTGGGTTGGTCTCTTTACAAAAGCCAAGGAAGACCACCAACATCGAGACTGGTCACGGTTTGAGCCGTCTGATGCGTTTGTGAACATCGACATTGACCGAGTGGTACGGTTGAACCAAGTTGCCGGTGGAGAACATCGGCAAAATGGCCTCAATGTCGCCATGACTGACCGAGTTGGTGAAGATGGTTCGGAGGTATTCAACCCCCTGGGCCGAGGGTTGCATCCGCTCCGCGTCGTAGAAGGAAGGGGCCATTGGGCGGTAGTGAATGACGCCGTAGCGATCCCTGAGCTTGTGGCTCTCAACGCTTTCCACCTCAAGCCCGCCGTCGCGGTAGGAGAGGGTGGCGATCTCGCTGTAGCGACGCTCCAGCAGCAACTCGACCGCCTTGGCCCCCAGCAGGGCGGCCTGGAGACGGTCAAAGCGGATCGGGCGGCCGCCGCGCTGGTCATGGCCGACCTTCCGCACGAAGATCGCCGCCTCGGCCGATTCGTGACGCCGTTTGCCGATGAAGTAGTGGTCGGAGAGTTGGTCCACCAACATGTTCTTGACCGTTTCCGCCGCGCCTCGATAAATCAGGTTGCCCGCCGGATCGGTGCCCGCCGTGACATCGCCCAAAAACCGCCCAGAGGCGTCCCGCACTCCTTCAGATACCACCATCAAGGCGTGTTTTTGGATCTCGATGAGTCGGATCACTTTCTCCGCGAGGATCTCGGGGTCGATCGGGACCTCGGGGACCATGATCAGGTCGGGTTGTCCGTAGGCGGTCCCCAGCGCGATCATGCCGGAGTCGCGGCCCATGACTTCGATGATAGCGATGCGTCGATGGCTTTCGGCGGTGGTCCGAATCCGCTGGACGCTCCGCGAGGTGACATACACCGCCGAGGCGTAACCGGGGGTCACGTAGTTGATCATCTCCTCCAGCCGAAAGGGACGTCCAGGTTCCTTGCGGCAGGATTTGGGGTCGTTCTCGTCGGAGCGAACCCATTCGTTGACTTCGTCGGGATAGTTCAGACCTAGATCGTTGTCGATTGTTTTCGGAGCCAACACCACAGGGATGTGATCGGCTAGGTTCATCATGCCGTTGAGGGTGCCATCGCCGCCAACGCAAATGAGTCCATCGATTTGAAGACGCTTGAGCCGAGACACGGCTTGGAGGACAATCTCGCGGTCGTCACTGCCGACGTAATCCCGCGACGCGCCGAGAATCGTCCCCCCCCGCGCTGGGTCGAGTTCGGGGATCGGGATCAGTAAGGGGTTGAGATGAACATGAGGCGCTTCGGGATTGAGCAGCCCGTTGAACCCTTTGATGAAGCCGAAGACTTCGACCCGTAATTGGTTGGCGCGGATCACCGCGCCGTAGATGGTGGCGTTGAGAGCCGGAGTGTCCCCGCCGGCGGTCAAAATGCCAATGCGATTCATAAGCGCGATTCCATCAAGGCATGGGCAGCGCGAACCCGTCGAGGGTCGTTGGTAGGCAACTCACGTGTCACTAACCTAACCGATCGCTGAACCCAACGGAACCCCGACGCGAGCGAATCACACGACCCGGCGGCCTCACCGGGCTCAAGTTGATGGAAGTGAAGATTGGATTGAGATAGGTGGTCTAGATCGACAAAACCATCATATTTATGATTTAGAAAAATCATAAAACCTTAAGTTCAGGTGTTGTCGGTCGTCGTTTGATCCGATCTGGGAACCTGTTGCGTCGGGCGGGTTGTCGCTTGATGCAACAGTCTCGTCGAATCCTTGTGTTGTGGAACGTCCGGGGTTTCTCCGAAACGGACCAACGGTGTCGGACGGCTCGGCAAAACCGCGCGGTCCACCGACTCCTCGCAAGCGAGTTGAGGAGGGATGATCCGATCAATCAAACAACTCAGGTTCGCTTCGTATCGAATCCGGAGGCGTTGTCCGGCAGGTCGAGCCGCGGGGAATGCCGTTCCGGCATGCCTGGCTAATGCGGACGGGAAGCGAACCGCGTGGGGGTCAATGGGGTTCCTCCTTCGTCGCAAAATTCCTCTTGCCAACGGAATCAAACCGCTCTATGGTGACCATGCACCTCCTGTGAACAAGACGCTTTGGCTTGTGTGAGTGGTGTTGTGACGCGCACGAACGATTTCGAACCTCACGCCTGGCCGTGCGGTTGGGGCGAGGTCGAGGACTTGGTCACGGCTCCTTCAAGTCGCTCCGAGAGGTTGGAGGCTTGGGTGTATGAGCGTTTGACCGGTTCGGTTCGTCTGTGTTTGGGTTTGGTTGGAGTCGGCTTGCTGGCCTGTTTATCTGTGGCCACCCAGCTTGAACCCGACCCCCGTGGCTTCGGCACTCACGAGCGGTTGGGATTGGCTCCCTGTCAGTTTCGCACGCTGTTTGGACGTCCCTGCGCCACCTGCGGAATGACCACTGCCTTCGCTTGGATGGTTCGTTTGGAACCGGATCGAGCCTGGGCGGCCAATCCGGCGGGGGCCACCCTGGCCGTTCTGGCCGCGCCGGTGGCCCTGTGGATGCTGATCCTGGCGGTGGTTGGCCGTTCCTGGCCGGTCCGATCGTTGGCCCCAACCCTGCCCATGCTGGTTTTGGGGCTGGTCGCGTGGACGATCCTGGTTTGGATCGCCCGGTTGTTGGCCTTCTAGGGAGGAGCGAGGAACAAGGATGTTCGGCTCTCATTGTCAGCTTGCCATCGCCTGGCCCAGACCTGCGGCCGCGGCGATGAATGCGGCCCGGTCCGACCGGGCGCATGTCCCAAACGCTCCGTCCGGTTGGGGTCGCCAGCCAATCCTCCTCGCCGCGTTGATGTGGGCCGTGGTCGGAGCGGCCGGGTGCGACCCCCGCATGGCGATGTTCTTCCTGCAACCGTTCGATCCGAAGATCGACCCCTTGGGACCCGACCTCAAGGGCAAGACGGTGGTGGTGCTGCCCCACGCCTCGCTTTCAACGTTGGGTGACTCCCCCACCATCGACCGCGACCTGGCCCGCGAACTCTCCGTGCTTCTGCGTGACCAGGGCAAGCGAATCACGGTGATTCCCACCACGAAGGTCAACACTTGGCTGGAATCTCACCCCGACTGGACCGACCCGGCCCAGATCGGCCGCGACTTGAAAGCCGACGCGGTGATTCTTATCGAGATCGATCAGTTCCAATATCAAGACCCCTCCAGCCCTGGGATGTTGCACGGCAACGCCCGCATTCATCTCCAAGTCACGGAACTGGCCCCGCCGGCCAAGGGCGAGGAGGAGGACGCGATCGACGGCAAGATCAGCCGGGTGATTTATGACGAACACGTTGCCACCACTTTTCCCGAACGCGGCCCCGTGCCAGCCGACTCGCGGGTAACCCCGATGGCCTTCCGCTCGAAGTTCCTCAAGCAAGTGGCCCAGGAACTCTCCTGGCATTTCGTCCGCCACGAAGCGGGCGATCGGATTCAGGACACTCGGTTCAACTAGGCTGGTCTCACGATCATACCGGCCGTTCCAATCAAGGATCGCTGTTGCAGAATCGATTCGCTCCCTTCACATTCCTCGTGATTCCCCGACCCCAGTGGGGTCGGGGATGATCGGAACGCTAACCGTCAGGGAGATCAAACCCGCTTTGGGGACGCTCCCATTCCGGGCGATTTGTCAGTCCAACCCAAGCTGCGCCGACCATCCCTCGGGTCGTTCGCGTCCCGTGGACAGATCCAATCCCGACAGTTGAGATCCCGGTGACTCCCGAACCCAACGCGGTTGGTTCCACGAGCAGGAAAGGGAGGAGTAATGTGAGGTGAGGAGCGAGTCCCAGATTCCCAACCCCATCTGGAGTTCGACTCGATCGAATGGTTGGTAAGCGGAATTAGGGAACTCTGCGTTGGCCAAGGCCGCGTGCGTCCGCAGATCTATCCTCCGACCAATCCGAGGGTGAATCACGGGGGTTGGTCAGAGGTTGGCGAGGTCGATTCCATATTTGCGGACTTGATCATAAACCCAGGCTCGGCTTCGTCCCAACCGGCGGGCGGCTTCGTTGACGTTGCCGTTGGTGACGCGCAGCGTCTCGATGAGCAACTGACGGGTTGCTTCCCGGATGGTCGTACTCGCGGGGAAGGTAGTCGGGGTGGTCGAGGCGGTCATTCCGCCTGAGGGCGTCAACGGTGAAGCGTGACGCAGAATTTCCGGTGGCAATTCCTCGCGGCTGATGGCGGCGCGGCGGCCCAAAATCACCAAGCGGTGGATCACATGTTCCAACTCGCGCACATTTCCCGGCCAGTCGTACTCGGTCAGGCAACGAAGCGCTTCCGGGGCGAAGTCACGGACGGGTGAATTGGGATTGCGTTCGAGTTGCCGTCGCAAGAACACCCGGGCTAGGTCGGGAATATCCTGGGGATGTTGTCGAAGCGACGGCACGGTGATTGGCACCACGTTGAGACGATAATACAAGTCTTGACGAAACTTGCCTTCACGCACGAGTTCGGCCAGGTCGCGGTGAGTGGCCGAGACCACTCGGGTCGAGACCGTGCGATTCGTGCGCTCACCGATGCGTTGGATGGTGCGATCTTCGAGAAAGCGCAGCAGTTTGGCCTGAATTTCCAGGGGCATTTCGCCGATTTCGTCGAGGAACAGCGTGCCGTTGGAGGCCGCCTCGCAGTAGCCGACTTGGTCGCGGTAGGCGTCGGTGAAGGAGCCTTTGACGAAGCCGAAGAGCTGGCTTTCGGCCAGGTGGGCCGGCAGCGCGGCCATGTTGACCGCGATGTAGGGGCCCTCGCGGTGGGGACTAAGTTGATGGATGAGGCGGGCCACCAGTTCTTTGCCGGTGCCGCTTTCCCCCATGATCAACACTTCGGCGTCGGAGGCTGCTACCCGCGCGATGGTGCGCCTCAAGTCCACCATGATCGGATGCGCGCCGAGCAACACCTGAGCCGCTTGAGCTTCCGCCAGCTCCAGGTCGTTGGCAGAACGTCCCTCCATCGCCTCCGCCGACGCCTCGGTTCCTCCCAATCCTCCGACTCCGACTCGGGAACCGATTTCCTCCACCACCTCCTGAAGCAGTGTTTTGAGACGTTCGGACTCGATGGGTTTGGTTAGATAGTCGCGCGCTCCCATCTGCATGGCTCGAACCGCGTGGTCGATCGTGCCGAAGGCCGTGGTCAACACGATCACCAAATCGGGCAGCCTAGCGCGCAACTCCCCCAAAATCTCCACCCCGTCGTCGGTCCCGAGTTTGACGTCGAGCAACACCACCTGGGGCCGCTCCCGCTCGACCTGTTCCATCACTTCGGCCCGGTTGCGGGCGAGTAAGGGACGGAACCGCCAACGCCGAAACCAGCCGGAGACCACCTCTAGCAGGGCTTCGTCGTCGTCAGCGATGAGTACGGCGGGTGGGGTCGCGGAGGCGGACATGAAGACGCTCCGAACCAAAACTCTCCGAATCGAAAACCTTGTCCCAACCTCAACTCAAACTCAAGGAGTTTCATCCGTCATCCCGCCGCGCGACGCTGGTTGCGTCGCGCGGATGATCCCAAGCAGGATCGGATTGAGGGGGCGGCGGGGGAATGGATTGGTCGAGGGAAACGGAACGTCTAAAACTACGGCATATCCTTTGAGAGGGACAGAAAAAGCCGGTTTGATTCAAAGAGTCAAGGGACGAGTGGCAAAAGGGCGATCGACGATCATCCTGAGCGCGCGTATGGTAATCCCTCAATCCATTTAGGCCATCACGAAGCGGAATGACGGGCCGGATGACTCTTATCGTCGTGGATGAAGTCGCTGAACTCAAGAGGGTGGCTGGTTCACCTCCCCAAAAGCCGGGATCGGGAACCCACGCGCCGCGCACTTACGGGACCTCGAATCGTATGGGCGAGCGGGTCGAGACTTGGGATAGCTTGCGCTAGTTGGGGCTGGCAGCGAGCCGTTCGCCAAATAGCGAGGCGACGAATTCCTCGGCGCGGAATGGTTGGAGGTCATCGATGCCTTCGCCGACGCCAATGAACCGCACGGGTAGGTCAAGGGTTTGACGAATGGCGACCGCGACGCCACCCTTGGCGGTGCCGTCCAGTTTGGTCAGGATGATCCCGGTGCAACCGATCGACTTGGAGAACATCTCCGCTTGGCGAATGGCGTTCTGGCCCGCGGTGCCATCCAGTACCAGAAAGACCTCGTGCGGGGCGTTGGGAATCTTGCGCTGGAGGACGTTGCGGATTTTTTCAAGCTCCCGCATCAGGTGGGTTTGGGTGTGAAGACGCCCGGCAGTATCGACCATCAGCACGTCAGCCTTACGGGCCAGGGCTCGATCGCAGGCGTCATGAGCGACGCTGGCCGGATCGGCCCCGGTCTGACCACGCACCAGATCGGCTCCGGTCCGTTGGGCCCAGACTGCCAGCTGATCGGCCGCCGCGGCGCGGAAGGTGTCACAAGCGGCCAGCACCAGCGACTTGCCTTCGCTTCGGATGCGGTGGGTCAGCTTGGCCACGGAGGTGGTCTTGCCCGAGCCGTTGACTCCGGCGATCAGCAGGGTAGTGGGGGGGGTGGGAGCATACCGAATCGCCTCGGGCGCGCCGCCGGCGGGGGTCAAGAGATTGATCAGTTCCGCCTTGACGAACGCCAACAAGTCCTCGTCGGCGGTCTTGCCCTCGAACCCCTCCTTGACTTTCTGGAGAAGCCGCTCGGTGGCTTTGACTCCTACGTCAGCCTGGAGCAGCTGCGCCTCCAAACGCTCCAGAAAGCTCTGATCAACGGTGCGGCCCAGCCAGGACCGCACGTCCAGCAACTTGGCCGTTTTGGCAAGACCGGCTTTGAGGCGTTCAATCCAAGATGCCATGATCAACCAGGCGCTCCACGGGAACGAAGTGAGGCGAGATATCCACTCGGTTTAGTTCAAATCAAGGTTCGCTGTGGCTGAAGAGACGAAACGTGATGAATCAGCGCGTGGAACAAACTCGGAGGGGATGCTTTCAACCGTGGCCGAGGCGTCAATCGTCGCGCCGCGGAGACGATCCCGCAACCGCTCCCATTCCCCTGGTCCCAAACCAACTGCCCCCACATGGCGACCGGCACGGCCGGGGTGATGGAAATCGGACCCGGCGACGATCTCAAATCCCAGACGCCGGGCCAAGCGGCCCATTTTGACGCGGGTGTTGCGGTCGGCGGCGGGCCAACGGGTCTCGACCGCCTCCATGCCCAGGTCGCGCCACTGGACCCATTGGGAATCGTCGAGGTCGCGGGGAGGGTGCGCCAACGCGGTGAAGCCGCCGGCTTGGCGAACCGTGTGGATGGCCTGCTCCAAGTCCAAACTCGGCCGGGGCAGGTCGAGTTGGTCGTCACCCAAAAAGCGGTCAAAGGCATCGCGACGACTGGTGACCACACCCTGAGTCACCAGATGGTCGGCCAAATGGCCGCGTCCCAGCGCCGCGCGGGGATAACCGGCCCGAACCGCCTCGAACTCGACGACAACCCCATGACGGTGTTCAAGGTTAGCCACGATGGTCCGCAACCGCTCCACTCGCGCCTGGGCCAGCCCGTCGAGCATCGCGTTGAGGCCGGGATCTTCTTCACGGAAGCCATAGGCCAACAGATGGAACTCCCGACCCCGCCAGTGGACTGTCAGTTCGACGCCGGGCACGAGAATGAGACCCAGACGCTCCGCCTCCAAACGGGCCGGGGACAACCCGGCGATGGTGTCGTGGTCGGTGATCGCCACGGCTGACAACCCCAACGCCGCGGCGGCTCGGATCACCTCCCCCGGCGCGCAGGAACCATCTGACCGACTGGTGTGGGTGTGCAAATCGGCCACAATCGGCAGAGAACTCGCGGGCGTGGTGGTCGCGGAACTCACTCGCCTCACTCCTCCGAGACGGCTGTGGGGGAGGACGCGCCGCCGTCCCCGAACTCCTTGGCCGTGCCCGCTTGGTCGTTGGAAACAACGGCCGATGGCCCACCGGCGGCCTGTCTCCGACGCGGAAAGTCCCCCTCCACGTGAGGAACCCGGCCGAGAATCCCGTTGACGAACCGGCTTGATTGGGCTGATCCGAACCGCTTGACCAGTTCGACCGCCTCAGTGATCGCCACCGCCACCGGCACGTCGAGGCGATACAGCACTTCGTAGGTGCCCAATCGTAAGACGTTGCGGTCGATCGCGGCCATGCGATCCAGACGCCAGTTGCGGGCCAGATCGGAAATCACCTGATCGATCGTTTCGCGGTGACGCCGAACCCCCTCGATCAACCCCCGCGCCTCGTCGCGCCAGGAGGGCTCACGCAACCTCCAGGCGAGGAATTGCTCGATCTCTTCCTGAGAAAGACCGGTGTTGTGATCCAGCATGTACAGAACCTGGAGCACAATTTCCCGACAGCGGGTATGAGGCTGGAACGACATGGTTCAACCGGCCGTCGCCGGACGGTCGCGGATTCCTAAAGAGAGAGTGAAGCAACGCCACGCGAGATGATTGAGGCGCTCCGATCGCCCAGCGCGAGGCATCCTCATCATACGACCGCCCACCCGTTTCGTCCAACGCCGATCGGTCAAAACCGCCGCCCTCTGATCGTGGGGGCACCCCGTGGCGGTTTGCCAGACGTTCCCGCAGCGTTGTTCCGGCACGTCGCGGCCGCCTCGAAATGGTTACTCCCAATCTACTTTCGCGTCGGGATTTCCAAAGGCAACGCTCGACTAGGGAAGAGATGCTCCACCAAGACTCGAACTCGCGCCGTGGAGCATGAGGACAGGTGGTGTTGCGATCTTTGGAATTGTGGTTGGGATGCGAACCAGGTCGGTTAGCGTTCCCGCCGTTCTCCAAATCAGGTCGAAAGATCACTTAGTTCATCGCTTTCGATGTAGAAACCGCCAACGAGGACCCGGCGAGCATCTGTCAGATTGGCGTGGCCATGTTCCATGATGGCAAGATGGTCTCCACCTGGTTGTCGCTCGTGGACCCTCGGGATTCCTTTCGGCGTCGCCATGCAGGCCGCCGACCTCGCCGCCTGGGCCGGTTGCGACGTGGCCAACACGGTCACCCGCAAAACGACAATCTTGGTCGTCGGCCTCCAGGACCCTGCTGTGCTGGCAAGTAAGTCCCGAAGCACCAAGCCAATCAGGGCCGAACGGCTCATCGTCCAGGGATTCTCCATCCGCATTCTCGACGAGCGGGCGTTTTACGCCCTCGTCTCGTTGAAGAAAAACATCTGGTCCTCGATGGCGATTCGGGTTAACCTGCCCCCGCCACGCGGAAAGAGTCCGCGCGGCGCGGTGACCTTGCAAGCCGCACGAGTCGATGACATCGCGTGCGGCGGTTGAATGGCCGCAACCCGGTGCGAACCAGGGAGGGAGAGGCGGGGATGAATCACAGCGCGGGTCGGGAAACCGCCGTGGGGGTGGTGGTCGTCGCGGCGCTGGCGGCCTTCGTGGCATTGCTCGTCAAGGCCGGGTCGGGACCGGGATTTCTGGCATCGCGTTTGGAACTGGACGTGCTGTTTCAAGACGGACAGGGGTTGCGTCAGGGTTCGCCGGTGCGGATCGCCGGTCTCGATGTCGGCCAAGTCACTCAGGTCGATCTTGCCGAATACGAAGGCAAGTTGATGGCCCGGGTGCGCATCAGCCTGCCCGCCGACTTAGTCGATCGACTCAAGGAGGATGTACGGATCACAATTCAGTCGAATCTGACCGGCCAAAACTGCGTCAACGTGGTGGGCACCGGCTCCTCTAGCCGTCCCGTCCGACCCGGCCAGGTGGTTCGCGGCCTGGAATCGACGATGTTCGACCCCATCCTGAAAGAGGTGGGGCTTGGTCCGGCCGAGAGGGCCGACATCGGCCACATCATCGCCAAAGTCCGCCAGGCGATCGATGAAGCCGAACCCACCTTGCAAGCGGCGCTGATCGACGCCCGCGCCACCCTCGCCTCAGCTCGCCACGTCGCTGAAACCGCTCAACCCGCCGCCACGGAGATCATCGCCCGCGCCCGCGCTATGGTCGCCCGCCTGGAGCAGCAGCTACCCCGCGTCGAGGCGTTCCTCGCCAACCTGGAGGCTGCCTCAGGCGAGGTTCGCACGGCCGTCGCCGACAACCGACCCAAACTCGACGACACCCTTGAGCACGTTCGCGACCTCTCCGGCATCTTGTTGGACACCGTCGAGACCGCTCGACCCAAGTTCGCCAAGTTCCTCGATGGCCTCGAACCGATCCGCGCCCGCGTCGAACGGGTCGCCTACAACGCCGAACTCACCACTGCCCAGGTGGCCGAAATGATCGCTCTCAACCGCGCCAACATCGACCGCGCCCTCGCCAACGCCCGCGACGCCACCCAGTGGGCCGAGCAAACCGCCCAGAAGATCTATTCCAACCCCTTCCTCATCTCTCCCTTCTACAAACCCCGCGACGCCGATCTCCGCGCCCAGGCGGCGGTGGACCTCGCCCGCGCGCTAACCCAGGGCTCCCGCGAACTCGCCGACTTGCTCAAAACCCTGGACCTCCTCCAACGCCAACCCCTCAACGACGCCCGACGTCGTGAACTCGACAACCTCCGCCAACGCATGATCCAACTCGAACAATGGATGTCCCAGACCGAACGCCAACTCGCTGAGAGCCTCCGAATCACCCCCTCCCGCCGCTGATTCCCCCCCCCTTCAACCCTCCACTCGGAGAAACCTTGGCCGGAAAAATCGCTATTTTCGGAGAATCCTCCAAAGTCTCGCCAACTTGCGGCCGATTGTTGAAAGTGTTCAGGCGGCGAATTGCCGATACCCAACACCAATGATGGGGGCAGCCGCCGCGAGATGGGTAAGCCGGGGAGGTTGGGCAATTTGGTCTCGACCTTAGTTCCGGTGGTCCCCGAAACGCTCACGAAGTCGGCGGCGAACGGCTTCATCGTTTGGTTCGATGCGATCCATCGCCGAGTCGGCTAACCGAGCCTTTTCACCCACGGGAGACGCACACATGGAAATCCACGGCGCCGGCGGCCTTCAGGGGCCTCAACCGATCACTCCGCGACTGGCAGCGCAACCGGCCGAGACGACCGCGCCGGCGGCGACTTCGCAAGTTCCCCGCGATCAAGTGGAAATCTCCAGCCTGGGTCAGATTCTTGAAGGGATTCATCGTCTGCCCGAGATTCGCTTCGAGCGAGTTGAAGAGATTCGTCGTCAAATCGCCGAAGGCAATTACGAAACGCCCGAGAAGCTGGAGATCGCGTTGGATCGCCTGCTCGACGAGCTGCAAGGCTGATAGCACCCCAAGCGGTTGGACTCGACGCCTCCTTGTCTTCGCTTTCTTGTTTGTTTTGGTCGGGATGCCGATCAAGTTCCTCGGCATCCCAGTCTCCTTTTTGGGTTGAGTTTGGACGCTCATCATCCCAGCGACCGACCCACCGACTCTGATCGAAGTTGAGTTGAGATGGGTTGCGACCCGATCCAATAGGGTCGGCGCGGTCCATCAAGTGGCGGCCAGGGTGCGGTCCGACATGGTTCGAGAAGAGCATCGCGGTTGAGTCTGAGAGCTCATCGCTGCGGTTTTCGTCACATCGCTCGACTGGACTTGAGCCGATTCCCGACCGGTGGTTCCCGGCCTCGATTCGATCGCTTCAGGCGATCAACGTGTCGCTCCCGCCCGACATCCCCACAGGTTCGCTGAGGGTGAAGCGTGCGGCGGGACGAACATGATTGCCGAGGACCGTTACCCAAGGCGATTCATCAAGCCGGCGTTGGGTGTCGCGTTCCATGTGACGATCGGCTTGGCTAGAATCGCCGCGAGAGGATTTGCGGCGGAAGGAGCCGTCCATGAGCAACCTGAATCCCGGTCGATCCCTCCTGGCACGAGGCATCGTCCGGCTGATCCTGGTGGGAGTCGCGCTGGAGTGCGTCCCGCCGGAAATTGGCCAAGGGGTCGAGCCTTCCCATGTCCTGGGCGGTTGGACACGCCTGACGCTGCCGACCGCACGGGCCGCTCAGGCTCAGCCTCCCGGCGAGCGTCGCGGGCTGTTCCAGCGTCTTTTCAACCGACGACCCGAACCGTCCCCCATTGGCTACCCTACCATCGGCGAAGCCAGCCGCCTCAACGGCTTGCCTTCGGGATACGACCAAGTAGCTCCACCGTCGCTCACCCCGCCGACCGCGGGCGAGGCGATTTATTCGAGCGGCGGGGGCGATCTAGTGGAACCGGCCCGTCCCTACCTGATGCCTAACGACCCCTCCCAACCGACCGCCCCGGCGATGCCCCCCGGCCAACCAATCCAACCCACGCCCAACCCCGCCTTGGTTCGGGTTGTTAATGAACCCTTCGAACCGCTCCTGACCCGAGTCACCCTCATCCGCACGCCGGACGGCAACAGCTTCGGGGTTTCCATGCATCTGTTCACCAATGGTTGGATCATCGATGGTCAGGGACCGCATCGGCTTACCCCCGAGGAGTTCGCCCGCATCCGTGCTGCTGCCCGCGCCGTCAAGGGTCAATCGCACCGCGGCACCAGCCCCGGGGGCGTGTTGACCCAGCAAAGTCATTATGTGGTGTTTGAGAAGACGCGTCATCAAACCTACGCCTTGCCGTTTGTGATCTCCGGAGATCTGAGCAACGCCCCAACAGAACTCCGCCAACTTCACGAAGCCCTCGACGAACTGGCGATTCGCCTGGCCGGTCCTGCCACCCCCGGAGCCGGCTCCGACGCCACCGCCACCGCCGCGACTGCAACCGTCCCGCAGCCTGATCGGATCGCCGCGGTGAAACCGCTAACGGTCTCGGAACTTGCTCCTATCCCGACGGCCGCTCCGGCCGCGGTGGAGACCCCTGAGCTGGCCGAGGCTCCCTCGCGATCGCCGCTCGATTTGCCTGATGCGTTGCCCAACCCACCAAACACAATGCCACCAACCGATCCCAAGCCCCAGCCGACGCCCAACGCGACGTCGCTCCCGGCTGCTCCGACGAACCGTGGTCCGTTGAATCCCAACCCTGCTCCTTCCACCGCGCCTCGTCCCAGTTTGCCGAGCCTGCCCACCCCCAACCCTGCGCCGGCAGCCAGCAATTCGATTTTCTCCGCGCCATTCGGCGGCTCGCTCGCTCCGCCCCGACTGATTCCACCCGGTGGCCGGTGACATCACTTCAAGCTGGTTTTGATCAACCGATCCTCACGGGTGCGACCGCGATGACTGCCTCCGCTCTAGGAAACCCGCCGGGCGATTCCACCGAAGCCATTCGGCCAACCCGGCGGCATCCCGAGGTGGGTCTGATTGTTGCCACCGATCGCCAGGGAGTCATTGGCCTTGGAGGGGGTCTGCCCTGGCGGCTGCCCCGCGACCTCAAGCGGTTCCGCAGCCTTACCTGGGGCCATCCGCTCATCATGGGACGCAAGACGTTTGATTCGATCGGCCGTCTTTTGCCCGGTCGGACTTCGATTGTCCTGAGCCGTTCCAACGCCTGGAACGCTCCCGAAGGGGTTCTGAAGGCCCGCGATCTCGACGACGCGCACGCCCAGGCTGTGACCCTCGACCCGAATGGTCCGATCTGGATCATCGGCGGCGGCGAGATTTATCGCCAGGCGATCGAACGCGATTTGGTCGATCGGGTCGAACTGACCCGCGTCGAACATCTCTTCCAGGGCGACACCTTCTTCCCGCTCGATTGGCTCGACTCCTGGCCCATCCTTGCCGATCGGTCTTTCCCCGCCGACGACCGCGACCCCTGGCCCACCCGCCACCTGACCTTGATTCGTCCCAACTCAGGCGTGACGTCGCTCCCCCAATGGCGATCCTCGATGGAACGACCCGCATGATGGTTGGCACCGCCGAGGAAACACGAACGCCCACACGCCGACGCCCCGCGTGGCAAAGCCCAGAGGACTCCGCCGCGCGGGGCGATTGGACGAAAGGAACGAGTGGACGGGACTCGTCGATCAGAAGTTGGTGGTGGCCAGAAACTCGGCGTTGGTTTTGGTTTTCTTCATGCGTCCGGTGATGAACTCCATCGCCTCGTGGGCTGGCATGTCATTGAGAACCCGTCGCAGTAACCAAACCCGTTGCAACTCCTCAGCGTCCATCAGCAACTCCTCGCGACGGGTGCCCGAGGCCGAGACATTGATCGCGGGCCAGATCCGTCGTTCGACGAGTTTGCGGTCCAGGTGCAACTCCATGTTGCCGGTCCCTTTAAACTCCTCGAAAATGACGTTGTCCATTTTGCTGTCGGTGTCCACTAGCGCGGTGGCCAGAATGGTGAGGCTGCCGCCCTCCTCGATCTTGCGGGCCGCGCCGAAGAAGCGCTTGGGTTTTTGAAGCGCCGAGGCGTCGATACCGCCAGAGAGGATTTTGCCGGTATTGGGAGCCTCGGCGTTGTACGCGCGAGCCAATCGGGTGATCGAGTCGAGCAAAATCACCACATCCTTGCCGTATTCGACCATACGTTTGGCCTTCTCAATCACCATTTCGGCGACTTGAAGGTGCCGCGCGGTCGGTTCGTCGAAGGTGGAACTGACGACCTCGGTGTGGTCGCCGCGCACGCTGCGCTCCATTTCGGTGACTTCTTCAGGCCGCTCGTCGATGAGCAGCACCATCACATAGCATTCGGGATGGTTTTTGAGGATGCTGTTGGCGATTTTCTGGAGCAGGATGGTTTTGCCAGTGCGGGGCGGAGCGACGATCAGGCCACGCTGACCTTTGCCAATCGGCGTGATCAGATCAACCACCCTCATGCTGATTTCGTCGGGAGTGGTTTCCAGGCGCAAGCGTCCCTGGGGATGAAGTGGGGTAAGGTCGTCGAACCCGACTTTCTCGGAGAGTTGGTCAGGGGTGTCGTAGTTGATCGCCTCGACCCGTAGCAAGGCGAAGTAACGCTCGTTCTCCTTGGGTGGGCGGATTTGGCCGGAGACGATCGCCCCAGTCTTGAGCCCGAAGCGGCGAATCTGGCTAGGCGAGACGTAGATGTCGTCGGGGCAGGGGAGGTAATGGTAATCCGGGCTGCGGAGGAAACCAAAGCCGTCGGGCAGGACCTCTAGGGTGCCCTCGCCGTACATCAGGCCATTTTGCTTGACCCGTTCCTTGAGGATTTTGAAGATCAGGTCCTGTTTCTTCAAGCCAACGATCTCGGTGACCCCCTCGGCCTTGGCCGCGCGGATTAGCTGAGCCATGCTCATCCGCTGAAGTTCCGTGAGATGGATCTCACCGCGCTTGATGTCCTCGTAGCGATTATTGAGCGCGTGATCGCCGAAGAGATCCGGGTCGATCTGCTCGTCGTCAGTCACCCGGTCGTCGTCGAGGCGGCCGATTGCCTCCTCCTCCTCGAACTCCTCGTCCTCGTCGTCGTCGAGGTCGTCGTAGTCGGGCTCGGGATTGAGGCGGGCGGAGGGGGTTTCCAGATCGTCCAGATCGTCCTCTTCCAGCGACGGCGCAGGAGCGGCCGCGGCGGTTCGACGACGGCTCAAGGGACCCGCTGAGGAGGAGGCCGTGGCTCTCTTGGTTGGCGTGATCGGTTCGTCGGTCGAGGCTTGTTCATCGACGGCGACGGCGGCCGATTTGCCCTTCACCTTGCCTCGCGCAATTGGTTTGGCCGGAACGGGAACGGCGGTGTCCTTATCCTTGTCTTTGTCGCGGGATCGGTCTCGGTTCATATGGCTTCGAATGCTGCCCCCCTCGCGGGGCGCACGCGACGAAACCGACGCGGTTCGAGGCGAAGCGCCATTAGACGAGGAGGCGGGGGAAGACGGATGGGAGACGGACTCGGGGGATTCGTCGATCCGATTCATGGTGGGCGAAGGTGTTGGAGACGAGGAATGGATGGACGGGGAGGAAACAACCGCTCGGGAAGGCGACGCGACGCCGTCACCCGTGGAACACGCGACGCTCCCGCCCAAGCGGGAACGGGGTCGGATCGGGTTGGATTGCGTCATCGTGGACGAACTCCCCAATGGTTGAGGAACGGACAAACGATAAAGCGTGATGGAACAACTCAACATCCCACGTGGTAACGCGATCGGGAACTCGAACCCGTCTCCTCCCGATCAGGGTGAGGTTGCCCGCTCCTTGGATGGGTGGGGCAAGCGTTGAAGAAGGGTCTGGGCGAGATGGTCCCAAGCAGCCTCGGCCTGTTGCGATGAAGATGTGTCGGGGTCGGAGCCCAGGTCCGAGTTGTCGAACACAATTTCGGCGGCGGAGGCTTTGCGGTCGCCGGACCACTGGGCTCGATCACGACGTTCTAACTCGGCGGCCGACCAACCGCGTTGGGCGGCGCGACGCTCCCGACTGGCTTGATCGGCCCGGACCGCCACCGTGAGGTCGCAAAGATCGTCCCAACCCGCCTCGAACAAGGTAGGGGCGTCCAGAAGCACCCAAAAGGGGGGCGATCCGGGTGTCCAGGCAGCGGCTAACTCATCCAAACGGGCGATGGTCCAGCGTTTCATCGGGGGATGCAGGATGGTTTCCAGATCACGACGGGCAGCGGGATCGTCAAACACCAGACGTCCCAAGGCATGACGGTTGATGGAAGCCACCGGGGAGGAGCCACAGTCGGCCGCGTCGGGATGAAATTCGGCGGGGTTAGTCAGAATCGCAGGGCCAAACCGTCGCGTCAGAGCGGCGACCACATCGGGGTCACTAAGCTGTTGATGGGCTAACCGATCGGCGTCAATGATCAAAGCAATAGGCAACCGTTGGCTCAACTCGCAGGTCACGCGACTCTTGCCCGCGGCGATCTCGCCGGTGATCCCCACCACCACCACCCCACGACGTTTGAGCCTGGGAGGCTGGCTTGGCGTGGCCGCGGTACGCGACCCTTCCCAAGGCGCGCAAGCCGCGCCGGCCTGGGAACCCGGGGAGAAAAGAATCACACGCTTCATAACGGAAATGGAAATTGTAAATAGGGAAGGGATGAGAATGTGGGGAGAACGGAGGGTGGGGGGAGGATTCAATCGTCTCCTTCGCAGCGCCAAGGACACAAGCAACGATTTGGCGTCAAGGAGACAAGCAGCCGGCTTCGTCGGGTCAAAAGGAATTCCACTCCTTCACCCACCGCGACGTGGCGCTTGGATGGGTCTTGAGGCGATGGGAGTTCCACGCCTAACCGAAGCGAATCACCCAACGGTGGGTTGGTCCATGCGACACCCGAACAAACGCGGCGCGGGGAATCCGCGGACACGGCGGGGGAACTGAGAGGAGGAGGCTGACGAATTGGCGCGGTGGTCACCTCGTGGGGTCTGAGGGACGAAGTGGGACGCACTCCGTGAGACGCCCTGACATGGGGAGAGGGGAAGGGGACGTTCGGAATCGGATGGTCGAACGCCGTAGCTGATTTTACCCCCGATCGCTCGGCGGGGCAATGGTTTTCGAGGATGAAGATTTCGGGTTGCGACAAGGAACGGTTGGCATAGGGAGGCATTGCAATAACACCAAGAGAGCTCGAACCGTCTCTCGATGTCGCGGCAGCGGGCTTATCCGACCAACCGAACGATCCTCTTGGAGTTTACGCATCCCAAGGCTCGTGTGTTGGCCGACGTCGATCATTCGCGTCGGCGGGAGTCCAGCGCGACCAAGGCGCATCTGAACGTTGTGGCGGTCCTCTTGGGTTTTCCGCCGCCAACGATCATCCAGGTTGTTCGTTCAAGTTTTCAAGGAACCGATGTTAGACTGCGACCCGCACTCAACCGATCCCCTTGGTTCTCCTAGCAACCATGCTAGCAGGGTCGGCTCCCAAGACCATCACCCAACAAATCGTTCGGACCGAAGGCGAATTTTTTTCCTGAAGCGATTCAATCACCTCACCTCGGCCCATGTTCTCATCGCGCCGGGTTGCCAACCGTCGCGCTGGGGATGAGGGTCAAGGTGTGAACGGGTTCACCGGCCAGCAAACGGGTGGAGTCGGCAGGGGTGCCGGCGGCCCAGGCAGCGAAGCCGTCCTGGAAGTGGGGCGAGAGCGGATGACCGCTTTGACCGCCCGGCAGTTGAAAATAGGCCGATTCCTCCCGACCCGGACGAACCGCCATCCGCTGCGAAGCCCCTTCGGACACCCCTTGAATCCGTGGCATGTCGCTCGGCGCTCCGGGCAACGGAATCACCGGCAGGCTGAGCCAGCTTTGCAGGCCGAACGCCGCCAGTTGGTCCGAGAACGGGTGAGTGGCATTCAATTGATTGCGCGCCCCCCAGGTCCAGGAGGTGAATGGCGCTCCGCCGCGGGTCGCCCGATCGAGCAGGGCGATCAACTCGCTTCGCAGAAACGCCTCCCACGTTTCATAACGACGATCCAGCAAATGCATCGGCTTGGACTCGATCAACGCCCAGATCGGCGCTTCGTTGCGGAGCAACCAACTCGGGTTGAAGTCGGGATCGGCTTGGAAACACGGGCGAAGCAGCCAATCCAGCACCGCGGAGTGGACCCGCGCGCGATATTCGAAGAGCAGGCGGAATCCAACCGAGTCGATCGCAGCGCGGTCGGAGTCGTTGACCAACAGGTTGCGGACCTCGGCGAATCGAGGGTCGGGCGACGGGTCGGCGTCGATCAAACCAACGAGCAAGTCACGCCAGCGGGCGAGGAACACGGCGCGGTCGTCGAGTTGAATCGCCAGCATGGCGGCCTCGTCGAACGCGTGGGGTTTTAGAGCGTCGAGACGGTCGCGGATGATCGAGGCCCGCGCGCCTCGGTCATAGGTCCCCATGCCGATCAGGGCGGCCTGGGAGGGGTCGGAGACGACCCGGTTGTTGGCGGTCCAGATCCGTCCTGAGGGGGGATCAACCACGCGGGGATGGTCGCTTCGGTCGGTCCAGCCCTCCCAACGCGCCGAGCCGTCGGCCCAGCCCGGTTCGGGACGCGACCCATCGAAACCCACCCGGCGGGGAATGCGTCCCAGGATCGTCCAGGCGACGTGGCCCTGGGCGTCCCCCAGCACGGCGTTGATGTGGGGCACGCCGATTTCGGGAGCGAGTTCCAGCGCCTCTGCGACATTCTTGGCGAGGTTGAGCCGCAGGATGCCCCCGTTGATCGCCTCGGGTTGGTGGGCGACCCATCGAAGGGCGTAAAGTGGTTCCGCCAACGGCATCACGTTGAGCTTATCGGTCCGTCGTCGTTTCTCGACGCCTCGTCCTCCTTCGGCGAGCATCGTGCGCAGTTGGTCGGCCTCAATGACCGGTCCCCAAACTGTGACGCGGAACCGAACCTCGTCGTCGGTGTCGGACCCGTTGACCTTGAGCGGTTCCACCACGGTCTCGAAATTCCGCCAACCGTCGGGAGTTCGATAACGGTTGGAATCGTTGGGGTCGAGGGTCAGGGGAATCCAGTCGAACCAGTCGCCCGCGACGTGGGTGACGCCCCAGGCCACCAGTCCGTTGGAACCGACGATGAAGCCAGGAGCGCCCGGCAAAGTACCGCCGCACAAACGCACCCGGCCCTCGGGCCACGACGGGTCAGGCCAGGCAGCCGTTGCCTGATACCAAGTGGCCGGAACGCCCAAACCCAGGTGCATATCATTGGCCACCAACGCTCGGCCGTCGTCGGTCAACGTCCCCGAGACCGCCCAGTTGTTGCTGCCCAGCACCACCTCCTCGGCAGAACGTCTCCAAAGGGCGGCGCGTTGATCATCCAGCGATTCGGAGGCACCCTCCACGCGCCATCCGGCGGGAGGGTTGCGCAGGTCGAGAACCTCGGGACCGGGCGGGATTGGTTCGACAAACCTGCCCCGGTCGATCGGCGCTTCCCAAGCGTTGCCGGGAGCTCGAAGAAAGGCGGTCAACTCAGGCGGCAGGTGAAGATTAAGGGCGTGTTGGACCAATTCAATGGTCAATTCGTTTGCTTGAAGAAGCATGGCCATCGCCAGCCCCACTACCAGACCGTCCTCCGGCTTCCAGGGGGCGAAGCGGGCTCCAAGGGCGGCGTATTCCCAAGGAAGGGACGCCAGCGACGCCGCTCCGGCGTTGACCCCGGCGGCGTAAGCCTCAAGTAACGCCCGCTCCTGCGGTGCCGCTGTCGCCAACGCCTGTTGAGCCACCCAACGGGCGCGATGAATCCGCTGCGAACGGTCGAAGCCGATCGCACGCATGTCCGAGCCGAACAATTCGGCGAGTTCGCCCGCCGCGGCGCGTCGGGTGGTGTCCATCTGAAAGAGACGGTCCTGAGCATGAACAAACCCCAACCCGAACACAGCGTCGCGGGCGCTGGACGCCTCGATCCGGGGAATTCCCCGGTCGTCGCGGGTGATCGTTACCTCCTCCTCCAAACCCGCGACTTCAAGACGACCCTCCAACGGTGGCAGACTCCGACTCAAGAACCACCAGCCCCAACCCACTCCCACTGCCACTGCCACTGCCACCAGGAGCAAGGCAACTAGCCCCCCCAGCACCATCTTCCACCAAGGACGACGACGCGGGGCGGCGGACGCCTTGCCCTCCGCCAAACCCTCCACTTGCTCCCCGACCGCGCCTGGGTTCGCATCGCCGCTCATCACGTCTCGGCCTCCCAGCCAATTGCACCAACCAACCCGATCCGATGTCCCATCAAAAGCACCGAAGACCACACGACGATGACCTTGTCCCAGCCCCTCCGCGACCGCCTCCCAACTTTACTCGACGCCCCCTTCAGTATAACAAACCCACCAACCCTACGCCGACCTCCCACAATCCGAGAGCTTAGTCCAAATTCGTTTGGCCTGATTGACAAACCCTCGCCGATCGTCTATCGTAGAACAACGATGAATCCTGACCAAGCGTGACGCCACGGCATTGAGGTGAAGAGGAGCGACGACGATGGCGAAGTGGGCTGAGTTGATGGAAGCAGCGCCCGTCTCCGAGGTTGGGGCGTGTGAGGGGGAGTCGGCGAGGGTGTTGGAACTAGCGAGGATGGCCAAGGCGTTGGGTCACCCGATGCGGGTACGGATTCTACGCTACTTGGCCGGACGCGATTCTTGCATGTGCGGCGATCTGGTCCAGGTGTTGCCGGTGGCGCAATCGACGGTGTCACAGCACCTGAAAATCCTGAAGGAGGCGGGGCTGATTCAAGGAACGATTGATCCGCCGCGGGTCTGTTACTGCGTCAACCCCAAGGCGTTGGCAACGCTGCGGGACCTAGTCGATTGGGCCGCGACGATTCCGCCGCGCGGTTCCGACGCGGACGTCGAACCGGCCGGCTCGTAAGCAGGAGCGGATTCTCCACGCGGGGAGCTTTCGCCATGAACACAACCCGGACGTTGGAACCTGGCGGCCGTTTGGGCGCGATTCGAGTCGAAGTGCTGGGGCCGGGTTGTCCCCGTTGCGAACGACTGGCCCAACGAGTCGAATGCGTGTTGGAGCAACTCCCAGCCATTGCGGGACGATTCGTCATCGTCAAGGTGCAGTCATGGACCGAGATGCTTTCCTATGAAGGCGTTCGCGCTCTGCCCGCCCTGGCGCTGGATGGCCAGGTGGTCTGCTGGGGTCGGGTGCCGAGCGTCGAGGAACTGGCGGGCTGGCTGATTAATGCGGAGCGCAACCCCTCGGCCGCGACGGCGGAGTGAGCCGTTGTGAAACCACGCGCGGAATCCTTCTGGTCAGGTTCCATTCCATTCATTCCATTCATTTCCTGAAGACGGGACGCAAACGAGATGAGCGGGAGCAAGGGAACGGCGAACGCCACAGCGGAGGAGATCACCGAGTTGGTTCGGTCGCGTTACGCGGCGATGGCCGGGGTGGGGCTTTCGAGCGCCCGTGAGGGGGTTCGGGCGGTGGCCGAGGCGTTCGGCTACACGCCGGAGGAACTTCAGGCAATCCCCGAGGGAGCGAACCTGGGTCTCTCATGTGGCAATCCGACGGCAACCGCCAACCTTCGACCCGGCGAGGTGGTAGTCGATCTGGGCAGCGGAGCCGGTCTGGATGTCTTTCTGGCGGCGCGCAAGGTCGGTCCGTCCGGCAAGGCGATCGGTATCGATATGACTCCTGAAATGCTGGCCCAAGCGCGGGCGAATCTTGAACAGGCGCGGGACGATGCAGGCCGGCCCCTAATGAATGTCGAGTTCCACCACGCCACGATCGACAAGTTGCCGCTAGCCGACGGCACGGTCGATTGCGTCATCTCCAACTGCGTCGTCAACCTCGCTCCCGACAAGAACGCTGTGTTCCGCGAGATCGCCCGGGTGCTCAAGCCGGGGGGGCGGGTGGCAATCTCCGACATCGCGTTGAAACAACCATTGCCGCCCGAACTGGCCAACGACTTGATGGCCTACATCGGCTGCATCGCCGGAGCCATTTCGATCGAGGAGTACCGCGCCGGTCTGCTCGCCGCCGGGTTCGCCCAGGTGGAGGTGATCGACTCGGGAGCCGATCTCAACGCCTACGCCAAGGTTGAGAACCAATCGGCATGTTGCACCCTTCCAGCGACGCCGACGGCTCAGGCGTCCGTGCCGTCCCACGGTCCCGCCTTGACCATGCTGCAAGAACCACCCGAGCCAGTGTCCTCCTCCTGCTGCGGCGGACCCGCGGCAACCATGAAGGAGAAGGTCAATGTGCACGAGCGTTTGGCCGACCTACTCACCCGTTACGACATCAACGCCTACGCCGCCAGCGTCAAGGTGTTCGCGGTCAAACCAATTCTCACGGCCTGAATCCCACTCGCTTTGCTCCGCATGGAGTCGGTTCCCATGGCGATTCCCGATAACGCGCGAACCGCGTTGACCGTGATCCTCGGCGGCTTCGCAGGCATCAGCATGTTGGTCGGCCTACACCAGGAGTGGCAACGCAGCCAGGTCGCGCCCACAAACGCGGCGAGTGAGACGAGAGCGCTGGAGACCTCCGCCGGCCAAACCGCGTTGCCGCCACGATTGATCGTGACTTACGCTCACGGCTCGTTGCGTTGCGAGACCTGCCGGACCATCGAAGCCTACGCCTCAGAAGCGGTGCGGCGGGCCTTCGTCGAGGAGATGGCCCGAGGCGAGATCGTCTGGCGCGACGTGGTGTACGACGCCCCTGAACACGCCGACTTTCCTGACCGCTACAACCTGGTCTCCTCGGCGATCATTCTGATCGCGCCGGGGAGCCCCAGCGATCCCGCCTCGGAACGCTGGCGGAGACTCGACGAGGTTTGGCAACTGACCCATAACCGCGATAAGTTTCAGACCTTCATCGTCGATCAAGTGAACGAGTTCCTCGACGAAACGAGGGTTCACAATTCGAGCGATTCAGACTCATAGGGATGGCTAATGTCCAAGGAGTTGGACCATGAATGGTTCCGAGGTGTTAACGGGAGAGGCCACGACCACCTTGTGGGCACCGGCCACGGCGGTGTGGTTGGGCGTATTGACCTCAATCAGCCCGTGTCCTCTAGCGACCAACCTGGCGGCGATAAGTTTCATCGGTCGGCGGGCGGTGGGGGAAGGCGAGGGCGCAGGCAAAGGGTCTTCAGCGGGAGTGTGGCGCGGTCCCCGTCGGGTGGCCGTCGGCGGTGTGAGTTATACGCTCGGGCGGATGCTCACATACGTTCTGGTTGCCGGGCTGTTGGTAGCTGGGTTGCTTTCGGCCCCCTCGTTGGCTCAGACGTTGCAGCGGGTGGTAGGCAAGGTGGTCGGGCCGCTGGCGATCGTGGTGGGCATGGTGCTGGTCGGCCTGATCCAGCTCAAAACACCGGGCGGTCCCGGCGACCAGGGCTGGACCAAACGTCTGGCCCAGTCGGGCGGTCTGGGTGGAGCGTTCCTGTTGGGCATGGTCTTCGCGCTGACCTTCTGCCCAGTCTCCGCGGCGCTGTTTTTTGGGGCGTTGGTGCCTTTGGCGTTGACCAAAGGCTCGCCGGTGGTCCTGCCGGCGCTTTACGGGATCGGCACCGCCTTGCCCGTCTTCGGCTTCGCGCTGCTGCTGGCCTTCGGGGTCCGGGCGGTCGGACGCGCCTTCAACGCAGTGGGCAAGGTCGAGCGGGTCGCCCGTTTGGGCACCGGCGCGGTCTTCATCGCCGCGGGAATCGCCGTCTGTCTCAGTTCGATTTATCATGTGTTCTGAGATGGCATTGAACCGCGCTATCGTTTCAAGGAGTCCAGTGACGATGACCCGGCGGGATTGGTCGCTCATGGCGACGTTTGTTGGGATTTTTTTGTTTGCCTATTTCATTCCCCTGTCGAATGAGAAGGTGACCAACGCGATCCTAGAGGCGTTCAAGACGTTGCAGTGGTACGCCCGCAACCACACGTTAGCCTGCGTGGTGCCGGCGCTGTTCATCGCCGGGGCGATCGCCACCTTCTTGTCCAAGGAGGCGGTGTTGCGTCATCTCGGCCCCAAGGCCGGTCGGGTGGAGGCGTATTCGGTGGCCTCGGTGTCGGGGACGGTGCTGGCGGTCTGTTCGTGCAGCGTGCTGCCGATGTTCGCCGGGATTTACCGAGTCGGGGCCGGTTTGGGACCAGCAACAACCTTCCTCTATTCCGGTCCCGCGCTCAACATCCTGGCGATCTTCCTGACCGCGCGGGTGTTGGGCTGGCAACTCGGAATCGCACGTACAATTGGCGCGATCGTCTTCGGCGTGATAATCGGCATGGTCATGGCCTGGGTCTTCAAACGCGATGAACAGGTCCGCGCCCAGGCATTCCTGGACGAACCGGAAACCACCCCCCGACGCACGGTGTGGCAAAACGTCGCCTTCTTCTCGGCGATGATGGCGTTCCTGATTTTCAGCGACTGGTTCAACCCTGGTAATGTTGTCATCACCAAAACCGATGGGACCGTCATCAAGGCGGTGCTGCTTCAGGAAACCCGTGATCAACTGACGGTTCAGATAGAACGGGGTCCAAGCGACCCGCTCGACACCGATCGTCTGGTGATCAACAAAGACGACATTGGCAGGTCTGAAATCGCCTCGCTGAAGCAGGTCGAAAGCTGGGTCATGACCATTTACGGTATCCGCTGGTGGCTCGCCGGCGCGATGGGGGTGTTGGTGTCTCTGATGAGTTGGCGATGGTTTGACCACGAGGAGCGCGTCGAATGGATGCGCAATACCTGGGAATTCACCAAACTGCTGGTGCCTCTGCTCTTCGGCGGGGTCTTTGTGGTCGGGTTCCTCGGCGCGTTGATTCCCGATGAAACGATCGGCGCGTGGGTGGGCGACAACTCGTTCCAGTCGAACCTCATTTCCTCGGTGGTCGGCTGCCTGTTCTACTTCGCCACTCTGACCGAAGTACCGATCCTACAAGCCTTGATGCGTCACGGCATGGCCGACGGTCCCGCTCTGGCGATGCTCCTAGCCGGTCCGGCCCTGTCGCTGCCCAGCATTCTGGTGATCCGCACCGTGTTAGGCTGGCGAAAAACGGTTGTGTTCGTGGCACTCACCGTTGTCATGGCCACTCTCGTCGGGATGCTCTATGGCGGGTTGGCCTCCTGAAACCGTCCATTCTCCATCGCTTCGATTCATCGAGGCGCATTGGTGTTCCCTCCCTGATGTTCTCAAGGGGTCCTGATCATGAAAACCGTGCAAATCTTAGGCACTGGCTGCGCCAAGTGCCAAGCGTTGACCCACAACGCCGAACAGGCCATTGCCCAAACCGGGGTGGCGGCCCGGATCGAAAAAGTGACTGATATCATGAAAATCACCGAATTCGGGGTGATGACCACCCCCGCGCTGGCGATCGACGGCCAGGTGAAATCAGCGGGCAAGCTGCTGACAGTGGATCAAATCAAAGAACTGTTGAGCTAACGTCAGTTGCTTTTGCATGATCGTCAAACCCAAGGAGAGGTCAACCGACCATGAACCCCGCTCTTGAGCCGTCCTTGGTGCGGTATGCCCCGGCGATCGCCGCATTAGGCGATTGGATTGCCGCGCGTTGGGCCTTCGGGTCGCAATCGACGCCGGATGCTCAGGCTCCCCTGGCCGAGATCGTCGTGGTTTGCACTGGCAACTCCCGACGCAGCGTGCTGGGAGCCGCGTTGGGCAATCTGGCGGCGTTGGAGGTCGGTTGGGCCGGCCGGGTGCGGTTTCATTCCGCCGGAACCACCCCCACCGCCTGCAATCCCCGCACCCTGGCCACCTTGGAGCGGCTCGGCGCGACAGTGAAGGCTACCGGGAGGCTCGCCCCGCCTGGCCCGGGGGGCGAAACCAACCCCGAGTATTCCATCACCTTGCGCGTCCCCGACCACCATGTGCAATCGAAGGCGGATCCCAACGCCTCAGTGGTTATGATCGAGTTCTCCAAAGCGCTGGGGGATCCGAGTTTGCCGGCGCGGGACTTCGCCGCCGCGATGGTCTGCGACGAGGCCGACGCAGGTTGCCCCATCGTGCCAGGCGCAGCGTTGCGAGTGGCGATTCCCCATCCCGACCCCAAAGCGTTCGATGGTCAGCCCGACGAGGCGGCCCGCTACGACCAAACCCGCGACGATCTGGGACGGCTAATGCGGGCCGTGATCGCCCACGCCCAAACCCGGCTCGCCCGCGAATGAGAGAAAAACGCCCCAGTTTTCACTTCAACGTTTCAACTAACATCAACACGATGACCGATCATCATTCTACGGACTCCGGTCTTCGTCCTTCCCCGTGATGGAGTCGCTTTTTCGATGAATCAAGCCGTCTCAACACCGCCGGTCTCCCCCGCCGCGCGGATGAATCCGTTCGAGCGTTACCTGACTCTCTGGGTGGCGTTCTGCATGGTCATCGGCGTGGGGTTAGGCCGCCTGGCCCCCGGCGCGATGCAGACCCTACGGGGTCTGGAGTTCGGCGAAAACAGCCAAATCAACGCGCCAATCGCTGTGCTAATCTGGCTGATGATCACCCCCATGATGATGAAGGTGGACTTTGGCTCAATCGTCAATGTAGGCCGACGGCCTCGGGGTCTGTTCATCACCTTGTTCGTCAACTGGCTGGTCAAACCATTCAGCATGGCGTTGCTGGGTTGGATCTTCTTTCAAAACCTATTCCAGAGCCTGGGCTGGATCAACCCGGACCTCGCCAACCAATACACCGCCGGGGTCATCATCTTGGCCGCCGCGCCTTGCACCGCGATGGTCTTCGTGTGGAGTCAACTTTCCGACGGCGACCCGGCCTACACCCTAGTTCAGGTCTCCGTGAACGACCTCATCATGCTGATCGCCTTCGCGCCGATTGTGCGTTGGCTGGTCAGCGGCGCGTCAGGTCTGGAAGTGCCGTTTCAGGTTTTGCTCATGTCGGTGTTGGTGTTCATTGTCATCCCTTTGACAGTGGGAATCCTCCTCCGCAAGCTACTGATCTCATCGCGCGGCTCAGCTTGGTTCGAGGGAGTCTTTCTCGCCCGTTTTCAACCGGTGACGATCCTGGCTCTCTTGGGAATGTTGGTGCTGATCTTCGCCTTCCAAGCCGACAACCTCCTGGCCAACCCGTTCCATGTTGCCCTGATTGCGGTGCCGATCGTGATTCAGGTGTACTTCAACTCAGGACTAACTTATGGACTTATGAAGGTCCTGGGCGTGCCTTACGCCGTGGCCGCCCCCGGAGCTCTCATCGGAGCCAGCAACTTCTTCGAGTTGGCGGTGGCCACCGCGATTGCCCTGTTCGGTCCCGAATCCGGCGCAGCGCTAGCGACCGTGGTGGGCGTCCTGGTCGAGGTGCCGGTAATGCTCTCGGTCTGCGCCGTCTGCGTTCGCACCAAAGGTTGGTTTGCTCAGGAACGACTCGCCGCCGACGGTGCCGATCCCACCGTGTAACCACGTCGCCAAGTTCGACGCCAGATCCGGCTTGACACGAGCGTGCGCGTGTGTCACGATCAAACCTGCCTTGAAGATTCCAGCTCGTCTTCCCTCTTCAAATTAAAGGGGGAAGAGGAGCTTGACCCATCTTGAGCTTGAGCGACCACCGCGCGATGAGTGAATCCGAAACCGACGTTAACGAGTCCGCTGCCTCTTCTTTGCCACGCGCAGCGATGCGGTTCGATCGTCTGGGTCGGGCACGGCGACCAGGGCAGGAGCGAGGGCTGATTCCGCGTCATCCGGTGCTTCCGGAGGATTGGGAGAGTCGTTCGCTGCGGGTGGCGATGCCGCGTTCGCAATGGTTGCGGTTGGAACAATTCGTAGCCCGTCTGCGCCGCGATGCCCGCGAGTTGGAGCTGTCCCAACCGCGTGCTCTGGGGCGGGCGTTGACCGAACTGCTCGACCGTGCCGACGCTCCTGAGGCGGATCCGTTGTCCGGCCCCAACTCACGGGAACCATCTGAACCTGCACTGTCCCTGGGAACGGCGTCTGGAGTTTCGTCGGACAGCCTGGCCGACTGGCTTGACTGGGAACATCGCAAATTCCTTCGATTGCGGCGGGCGCGCTCTTCTGCGTAACGGCGTGGCGCTCGCCCCATGATCCTTCACCGTTTGCCTCGGTGACTCCGCCCCTTCCGTTTGACTCGACGAATCGCAACCGACGTTCAGTGAGAGCGTCTTGATTCGCTTTTGATGGTGTTGTGATTTCAACTGAGGAGGAATCCTTCCTTGGCGACCGCTTCTGTTTCCCAAAGCGTGCCGGCGACGACCCCGGCTAAGTACGACGTGAAGGATCTGACGTTGGCCGATGTCGGTCACGAGCGGATCGTGTGGGCCGAGCGCGACATGCCGGTGCTACGGGAGATCCGCGCCCGGTTCGAAGCCGAAAAGCCGCTCAATGGCCTGCGCATGTCGGCCTGTCTCCACGTGACCGCCGAGACCGCTAACCTCGCGCGGACCCTCAAGGCCGGCGGGGCCGACCTGGTCCTGGTCGCCTCCAACCCGCTCTCGACTCAGGACGACGTGGCCGCCGCGCTCGTGCGCGACTTCGGCGTGGCAGTTTATGCGATCAAAGGCGAAGACGAACATTCGTACTATCGCCATATCGCCGCCGCGCTGCGACACCTGCCCAACGTGACGATGGACGACGGGGCCGACCTGGTCTCGGCGATGATCTTCATCGCGCTGGGACGTATGGACGACCTGCACCCCGAGGTCCGCGCCTGGGCCGCGACCCTCTCGACCGAGGCCCGCGCCAAGCTGGTGTCCGACGTTGTGGCCAGCATGGAGGAGACCACTACAGGGGTCATCCGTCTGCGGGCGATGGAGAAGGATGGTGTGCTGAAGCTGCCGGTTCTGGCGGTCAACGACGCCGAAACCAAACACCTGTTCGACAACCGCTACGGCACCGGCCAAAGTACGATCGACGGCATTGTGCGGGCCACCGACATGCTGATCTCCGGCCGGCGGATTGTGGTCGTCGGCTATGGCTGGTGCGGCAAGGGGGTTGCAATGCGCGCCCGCGGCATGGGCGGTCTGGTCACGGTCGTTGAGACCAACCCGATCCGCGCTTTGGAAGCCGCGATGGATGGCTTCGACGTGCGCGACGCCAAGAGCGCCGCGGCCATCGGCGACCTGTTCGTGACCGTCACCGGCAATATGCACGCGCTGCGGGGCGAACACTTTGCGCTGATGAAGGACGGCGCGATGATCTGCAATTCCGGTCACTTCAATGTCGAACTCGCGCTCGATCAACTCAAGGAGCAATCCACCGAGATCAAGCGGGTCCGCCAGTTCGTCGAGGAATACCAGCTCAAGAACGGCCGCAAACTCTACGTGCTGGGCGAAGGTCGTTTGATCAACCTTGCCGCCGCCCACGGCCACCCCGCCAGCGTCATGGACATGTCGTTCGCTGCGCAGGCTCTGGCCACCGAATGGGCCCTGAAGAACAAGGGACGACTCGGCCACACCGTCCACAACGTGCCCAAGGAGGTGGATGAGTACGTCGCCACCCTCAAGCTCCAAACAATGGGCATCACCTTGGAAACCCTCACGCCCGAACAAAAGAAATACCTCGAAAGCTGGGAAATGGGCACCTGATTGGTTGCTCCAGCGTTTTCAAGGGAACTCTTCATCAACCCCGGCTCCCCGTCACGGACGCCGTCCGTCTCGGGGAGTCGGGATGAGCTTGAGCGAAACCGCCCGCAACCCCGTCGAACGCTCCAGAGCAGTCGTTTCAGGATGTTTCGTTCGTCCCGTCTCGATGCCGACTCCGTGCGGGATTGGGTCGGAATTTGTCGTTGTCATCGCAGTGGCATCGTGCCTTCATCATTTTGCGTATGGCGTGGCCCCTCGTCACCCGCTCCACCCCAATTGTTGCGCTCCTTGGACTCGCCCAATCATGGCCGATCTTCGCCCTTTGCACGCTTTGCGCTACGATGTGTCCAAAGTCGGCGCGTTGTCCGACGTGACCACGCCCCCCTACGACGTGATCGACGCCGAGTTGCAACGGCGTTTGGAACAGCGGAGCCCTTACAACTTCATTCGTTTGGAACTGACTCCCACTCAACCGGGCGACGGCCCCGAGGACCGCTACCGACGCGCCGCGGCCATCTTGGCCGACTGGCGACGCACTGGCATCCTCACGTATGATTCGGCCCCGGCGTACTACCTCTACCGTCAGACCTTTGAGACCGAAACCGGCACCCATGTGCGCACCGGATTCCTCGGTCGGGTGCGGGTCGATCCGTTTGGAGTCGGGTCGGTCTATCCACATGAACAGACGCTTTCCGGTCCGAAGGCCGACCGTTTAGCGCTCTACCGCGCCACCGGCTGCAACCTTTCGCCGGTGTTCGGCTTGTATCCCGACGACCGCCAGGACGTGATCCGAACAGTCGAAGCCGGAGTCAAGGACAAGACCCCTTCGACCGCGATCGACCACCTGGGGGTCAAGCATGAGATGTGGCGGGTGGACGACCTCGAAACCCACGCCAAACTCCAGGCGTTGATGGCCGACAAGCCGATCTTCATCGCCGACGGTCACCACCGTTATGAAACCTCGGTGGCCGATCGCGACGCCTTCCTCGCCGAACATCCCGAAGCGGCCGACGACCTCGAACACCCATGTCGGTTTGCGTTGATGATGTTCGTGGGAATGAGCGACCCGGGGTTGCTGATCCTCCCCACCCACCGCCTGGTCTCCGGCTTACCGGGACTGACCGCCGAGACCCTGGCGGCCAGGCTCGCACCCGAGTTCGACGTGGAGCCGGTAGACTCCCAAGAGGCGGCCTGGACCCTGATCGACGCCCAAGCCGCGCAGGAGGTCTTCGGTTTCGGCACCCGAGCCGATGGGCGTTGGCTGCTGGCCCGTCTGCGTTCGGACGACACGATGGATCGCCTGGCCGCCGACCAGTCGCCTGACTGGAGGGCCCTAGGAGTCTCGATCCTCCATCGCCTGGTGCTGGACCATTTGCTGGCCGATTTGGGCACGCCGCGCTGCCGCTACGTCCACACCCTGGCCGAAACCCGCGCCGATCTGGCCGATCCCGAAGGCTGCGACCTAGCCTGCCTGGTCGCGCCGGCGACGATGGATCAGGTTGCCACGTTGGCCTCACGTTTGGAAAAGATGCCCGCCAAAAGCACTTACTTCTATCCCAAACTGCTCAGCGGTCTGGTGATCAGCCCGATTCGCCGCGACCACGAAAGTTGACGCAACGCCTCGGGCAGTCCGTCCGTTCTTTTGTGCCGCCCGCCGGGCAACTCCGGCGCGACGGGTCACGTCCCACGCCGACTCCTTCCCCTCTTCGCTGGGTCTCGGATGCCCGACGAAGCGAAGACGGCGTAGGAACGTGACTCCAAGAACAAGGCCGCGAGTCTCTCAATCCGCCCTGGCTTGCTGGATCACGTTCAGTTCGGTTCGGTTCGTGGGTGGACCTCTTCGGGAACCCAACCTTGGACATTCCAAGCGTCTCCCGAGCCAATTGGGGTTGGCAAGATTGACCCGATCCGGTTGATTGGGGGATGAATTCACGTCAGGGAACGGCAACGTTCGGGCGGCGTCGGTCAAGGAGGACGCGAGCATGAAGCCACATCCGACGATCGGCCCAACGCCATACCCGGTGGTTAAAACGCCCCCTCAACAGGGACGAGGACGAATTCGCCGGGGACGAATTCTGGCGTTGGTCGAATCCCCCGACCATGTGTGCGACCGCTACCGCATCGCCGCCTTCGAACCCTGGCTGCACGCCTTCGGATATGAACTCGAACGCTTGCCTTTGAGCCAAACCAAGGGACCGGCGCGTTGGCTGGCTCTGGCGCGAAGCGGAAGGTTCCACGCAGTCCTGCTGCAACGCAAGCTGTTGGCACCCTGGGAGTTGGCGATCCTGCGGGGCTTCTGTCGGCGTCTGGTTTACGACTTCGACGACGCCGTGATGCTACGCGACAGTCACGACCCGCGCGGTCCGTTCGACCGACGGCGGCGCATTCGCTTTGGAATCGTGATGAAACAGGCCGACGCAATCCTGGCGGGCAACTCCTTTCTGGCCGATCGCGCAGTGGAGGCCGGAGCCGATCCCCACACGCTTCGCGTGCTGCCTACCTGCGTCGAACCTCCCGACCCCGCGACGCTGAGCCGCTCGCCCGCCTTTGCGACGACGCCCCGCCCCGCCGGCGCGGGTTTGTTGTTGGGCTGGATCGGCTCTTCTAGTACCCTCAAAGGGCTTGAGAAACCCCGCGCCATCTGGGACGCGGTCGCCAAGGCGTTGCCGGGAGTACGGTTGCGGGCGATTTGCGATCGCGCTCCAGACCTGGGTTCGCTCGCGGTGGAGTGGGTTCCCTGGAGTCGGGAGACCGAAACCACCTCCCTCGCCGAATGCGACGTGGGCATCAGCCACATTCCCGACGATCTTTGGAGCCGGGGCAAATGCGGCCTCAAGCTTTTGCAAGCGATGGCCGTTGGTCTACCGGTGGTCGCCAATCCGGTGGGTGTCCACCCCGAAATGATCGAACCGAACGTCAATGGCTTTCTCGCCGTCACTCCCGAGCAGTGGGTGGACGCCCTGACCCGCCTGACCAACGACCCCGCCTTGCGAAAGAACATGGGCCAGGCTGGCCGGCTTCGCGTCGAACGCGACTATAGCGTGGCTATGCACGCGCGTTCCTTCGTGGAGGCGTTGTTGGGAGAGGATGCCTTTAATCCTTCAACTTCCTTTGACTCGGGGACCGAGACCCTTTCCGGGTCGCTCTCGTCGTCTCGCGGCCTTTGTCCTCACAACCTCGCCACCCCGCTTCAAGGTCGGTCTTGTGTTCGGACCGCCCCGGTCGGAACGGCCCCTCGGGAGACGCGGGCATGAGTTCCGCCAACGCCCAACCCCTCGCCTCGGATCGAGCCACCTCGCCGCGCGGAGTTGCCCCACGGCGGACGGCAGAACCCACGACCGCCTCGCCCAGCCACCCTTGGACCCCAAACCCGATCGTCGCGGCTCTGACGCCCTCGGGTCAAACGGATTGGCAGCGAACCTGGGTGACGGTGGATCGCGGCGGAATCCGTTGGCGGGTCGAGCCCACGCGACTACCAGAACTTCTCGGCCCCAGCGGCCTGCGTTGGGAGGAGTGGAGACGTTCGGGAGCCGAACGCCTGGTCAAACGGGCCGAGGAACGCTCGGTGCATCGAGTCGCCTTGCCAGGTGGAGCGGTGTACATTAAACAGTTTCATCCAAACGGGTGGCGTGCGCGGGTTCGCCAATGGATGAGACGGGGCAAGGGCGTCAACGAGGTCATTCGAGCCGGTTGGCTCAAATCGGTCGGGATCCCCACAATCCAACCCGTGGCGCTAGGAGAGCGCAGACGGTTCGGCCTGGTCCTGGACAACTGGGTCGTCAGCGAGGAACTGATCGACACCATGCCGCTGGATCGGTTTCTCGAAACGGAATTGCCGACACTCGCCCCCGTTCAGCGAGCCGCGCTGAGCCGCGCGGTGGTGGAGGAGTTGGCCGATCTGACCGCACGCTTACATCATCATCAATTTGTTCATCATGATTTACATCCCGGCAATCTCTTGATCCAATGGAGTTGGGAGCTGGACCGTGGCGAAACCTCCCTGAGGAAGGAACCGCCGCGTCCTCGAGTGAAGTTGACCCTGATCGACCTGGATGCGTTACGCAGGCGGAGTGGTCCACTTCCCAATTGGATGATCGAGTGGAATTTGGCGGTGTTGGACCATTATTTCCGCCACCGCTATCCGGCCGTACCCCGCCTGCGTTTCGTCACGCTCTATCTCCGAACCCGCCAGCGATTGCGGGCCGAGGCCCAAGAAGCCGGCCACAGCGTTCCCACCACGTCCACGGTCTTCGGCGGCCACGGCGAGCCCCTTGATCCCCGAAGCTTGGCTTCGGCGGTCTCGACTAGGACCCGCGCGTGGGCCGAGCGATTGTGGACCCGTTGGAGCCGTCGATGCTTGAGTGTCAACAAGTATTTTCAGGCGATTCGATTTGAGCGTGACGGCCGGTTGGTCAAGGGGTTTGTCGCCCGTGACTTCGATTCCGAGGCGTTGAGGGCGATTCTGAGCCGATCGTCCGCCTGGTTCGCCGCGTCCGGTTCGATCGAGGGGGTCGAGCCAATCAAAGTTTCCAGTTCGGCACGGATCCTGGCGGTCGATTCCCGCGCTTGGCGGTGCCAGACGTCGGGTAATCACCCCGAAACGACCGACGATTTGCCGTCTTCCTCGAAGCGGATCGCGGCCGCGGCATCCGATTGCCGCTATCTCATCAAGCGGCATGAATGCGGTCCGTGGTGGCGACGTTGGACGACTCTCGTTCGTTCCTCGCCGGCGCGACGGGCTTGGCAGGCAGCTCAGCACGCGCGAGTCCGCGGGGTTCCCACGCCTCGGCACTGGGCTTGGATCGTTGAGACCGACTTCTTAGGACTGCCGATCCGTGAAGACCTTGTCATGGAGGATCTTCGTCCCGCGCGACGTTTGGATCATGTCTCCCGCAAACGCTGGGTCGGTCTCAGCGAACCTCAACGCCGGCGGGCTGCCCGCGCGACTTTGGAACGGGTGGCACGTCTCATTGCCCTCATGCACGAGCGATCACTCACTCATCATGATCTCAAGTTGTCGAATCTTCTGGTTTTGTACGACGACGAGGAGGCTAGGGAGCCGACGGGGTCGGCAGACGAGCCGCGCGAGGTCGATCCCACCGCCGGTCCCAGGGAGATTTGGCTGATCGACCTGGCGGCGATGAGTCACCGACATCCTCTCGGCGAAAAAGCGATCATTCAGGATTTGACTCGTTTGGAAGTCAGTCGGCGCGCCTTGGGATGGCTCGCCCGAACCGACGCGCTGCGGTTTCTGCGAATCGCCCTGGCCGGCGGTTTGAGCGACCAAGATCGTTGGAAACGAATCTGGAGGCGGATCGACGCCGCCAGCCAAGCCAAGCTTGAACGGAACCGGCGGCGCGGCCGGCCGATCTCATGAGCAGCGGCGTGGTTGCGCGTGCCGTCGCGTCTGCAAGTCGGACGCTCGCGGCCAAGGTGATCCTCGGCGTGTTGGTTGTTCCAAGCGGGTTGGTGTTCAAATCCGGGTGCGTGGCTGCTTCACGTCCCGCGATCGATGACTCGTTGGCCCCCCGTGTCTGGGTAGGCGGCGACAACGACAAGAACTCCCAGACCGTAACGCGCGCAGACTCGCGGCCCCGCGTCGGGATGCTCGGCTCCTGGTGGCGTCGTTTGACCCAAGACGGACCGGATAGGTCGCAACCGCCGTTGTTGCCAGATCGCCACGTGGTGCGGATTGGTCCATTTCAAGTGTATTCGGGACGGCCTTTGCCGCCCGACTCGCCCGAGGCGCTTGCCTTAGCCACCTTGCCAGCGCGAATCGCTTCGACTTTAGGGATCGCACCCGAACCCCACGCGGCCCCCACCGTAGTCTACCTATTGGACAACCACGCGCGGTTTGCGCATTTTTTGCGTCATCATCATCCCGACTTGCCCGACCGCAGGGCCTTCTTCATCGCTGAAGGTCCGCAACGGCGGGTCATCTACGCCTTTTGGGGTGAACGGTTGGCCGAGGATCTTCGGCACGAAGGTACTCACGCTTTGTTTCACGCCGCCGGGTTGGACCTCCCGCTGTGGCTCGACGAAGGACTCGCCGAATGTTTCGAGGTTCCCGAGGGTCCCCGAGCTCCAGCGTGGGATCACCTGGCGCGATTGCTCGCCGCATGGGACCAAGGCTGGATCCCCGACTTGAATCGACTGGAACGGCTCTCGGAAATTGAAACTATGAGTTTGCGCGACTATTCCGAAAGCTGGGCGTGGACTCACTGGTTGATCGATCCCGACATCTCCGACTCCCTTCCCAACCCTCATCCGGCGTTGATGGCCCATCTCACCGCATTCCTCCGCGACCCTGAACGTCGCGCCCGGGCGTTGGGACACTCTCCCGCTCCCTCAACCCGATCCGTCGCGTCGCTGAGTTGGCGTTTGGAATCAGCCCAAGTTGTCGCTCCGGCCGCCGCGTCCGAGTCGTCGGCTCCCCGCGATGCTCAGGCCCGCCTCGCGTTGTTCACGACCTTTTCTGAAGAGGATCTCAACCGACGCGGTTCCGATTTGAAGACCAATCCCGCCGATTCGTCGGAGCCCAAGACGCTCGGCCCCCTCGAACAAGGGCTGATCGACCATTTGAAGCGATTGTCGCTGACGCAAGCAGGCGCGGCTCAGACGCCCCACCAACGCGTTGCTCCTTCACGGAATTTCGCACCAAACCCGCGCGTGTCTGCGCGACCGTCCTCCTGGTCGCCGTGGCGGGATGCCGATCCCGATTCTCCCACCCGCGTCACGCCCCCTTCAAGCGGCTCCGTCCCATGACCACGCCGTCCCTTCGGTTGCTCATCAATGCTCGTCTTCTCAGCGACCCGGCGCTCAACGGCTGGAACCGCTACACGACCCGTCTGACTGCAGCTCTGGTGGCGGTCGATCCCACAGTTCACGTGATCCTGGCGGGGGATCGGCCTCTCGCCCCCAACCATGTCGAAACGATCCGCGGCGACTCGGAGGCGACCGCCTCGCGGGTGGAAACGGCGATCGCCCCCGGGGGACGGGGCTTGGTTTGGGAACAGGTGATTTTGCCCCGCCTGGCCCGCGACCTGGAGGCCGACCTGATCCACGCCCCAGCCAACTACGGCCTTCCCTGGGCGGGAGCGATCCCCAAATTTCTGACGCTGCACGACGTCACCCTGCACCAGGAGGAACTCGCGGGCCCCCACCATCGTTTCAATCCCGACGCTTGGAGACTGCGGGGACGCCACGCGCTGTCGCGTTGGGCGGCCACGGCAATTGTGACCCCCAGTCGTCATGCTGCCCGCGAGATCGTCGAAATCCTGCGTGTCCCCGCTGAGAAGGTGGTCACGATCCCCGAGGCCGCCGACCCGGTGTTTCACCGTCCCATCCCAACCGACGCCCGAATCGCGTTGAGGAGACTTTTGGAATTGGGGGACGCCCCCTATTTGCTGGTGGTGGGCAACTTCGCGCCTCACAAACGAGTCGAGTGGTTGCTAGACCGCTTCGCCGAGGTGATCGCGCGGCGCGGTTGGGGAGTGTCCCCCACCCCGCGCGGCGATGCCGACGACCATATGGCTCGTTTGTGCCTGGTCTTGGTGGGAGGGGAACGCGATGGTCCCCAGGCCGCGGCAATCCGCGCGCGGGCCGAAGCGCGAGGGATCGGTTCGCGCTTGCGACTGGCTCCCCGGCTGAGCGACCCCGAACTCGCGGCTTGTTACGCCGAAGCGGTTGGCCTCGCCTGCCCCTCGCGCCGCGAAGGCTTCGGACTGCCTTTGGTTGAAGCCATGGCGGTGGGCTGTCCCATCCTCGCTGCCGACGCCACCAGTTTGCCCGAGGTACTCGGCTCCGGTGGTACGATTTTGCCGTGGGACCATGCCGAGTCCTGGCGGGCTGCCTTGGAGCGTTGGCTGGACGATCCCTGGACGTTAGCGCGGGATCGTCAACGCGCTCGGGAACGTGGACGTCTCTTTTCGTGGGAGACGGCCGCCTACGCGACCCTCGGTCTGATCCGTCGTCTGGTCGGACGCAACGTCCCCACCCCGTCTCGCTTCGCTCCCCCCCTCCCGCCCCACGCTTACCCATGACGCTATCCGCCGCGACCCCGCCCGATCCCGTCGCACCCTCTTCAGGCGACGACCCAAGCGTGAGCGTGCTGATTCCCAGCTGGCGACGTCCCGAACGTCTGACGGCCTGCCTTCAATCGTTGGCCGCACAATCCCATCCCCCCAACGAAGTCGCGGTGGTCTGGCAAGGTCAAGACGAGGCCACCCGCGACGCGGCCTACGACGCTGCATCCTGGTTCGGGCCGCCCACCCGTTTGTTGATTCTCCATCACCCAATCCCCGGGATCGTTCCCGCCGAAAACCTGGCACTCGAGGCAACCCGGGGCGATCTAGTGCTGCTGATCGACGACGACGCCATAGCTCCGGTGGATTGGGTCGCTCGCCACGTCGAACGCCACCGCGACCCTCAAGTGGGAGCGGTGGGAGGTCCCGCCCGCAATCACTTTCCCGACGGCACCCCTTATCCCATCCGCGAAAACGAACCGATTGGCCGCCTCAACTGCTGGGGTCGCGTCATCGGCAATATGTACGACCACCCCGACACCTGGCGCGATCGACCACCGCGGTTGGTGGATCATCTGGTGGGTTACAACCTCAGCCTCAAGCGAACCGCGTTCGACCGTTTCGAGGAACGCCTCAAACCATACTGGCAGCTCTTCGAGTTGGAGGTCTGCCTTCAAGTCCGCGCGCGGGGGCTTAGAGTTCTGTTCGATTTCGGCAACGTAGTGCGGCACCACCCCACCAACCCCACCTACGCTCCAGGTCGCAACGGCGATCTCAACATCAAAGTGGTCAACCCAGCCTACAACCTCGCCTTCATTCTTGCCAAACACACCCAGCATCCTTTCGACTTGCTAAGGCGTATCTGTTGGACCTTCGGCGTCGGGACCAGCAGCGAACCAGGAGTGCTAGCGCTCCCTTGGTCCATTCGACGACACGGACATCCTTGGACTGAGATGCGACTGGCGGCTCAGATCGCCCGTGCTCGTTGGGAAGGTTGGCGTGCAGGCCGCGCGGCTCGCGCAGCTGTGACCCCGCTTACCGATCATTTCACGCCAATCACCAAGATGGATGGTTAACTTAACGCGAAACGTGATCCTTGTGAGAATCAGCGAACACTCACCACGTTTGAATCGTCGTTCGGTCGGAGCATCCCAGCGGCGTCACATTGCATGAATGATTCATCTGTTCACGCCCGCCTTTGGGGAGTTCGTGAGAAAGATACCGTGGCCCCCCGCGGTGATCCTCGAGACGACTTCGACGGAGTCCTTTGGGGTCTCCTGTCGTCGTCGCCTCTCGTCTCTAGAATCTTCCTCACGAACTCCCCAAAGGCGGGGACGCCCCCAGCCCTTGCCTAACACCTCGAACCGAGTGAACTTGAAGCCAAGCGATGACCAAACCGGGCGCGATTCCAACGTCGATCGGCCTTCTGACCTCTTTCGACTACCCGTCGGGAACGAACCACTTTGCCGTGAGCCAAGAAGCACGGGAAGAGGTTCCTCACCGTCACGCTCGTCCCTCCACTTATAGAGATGCAATCCGGGCGCGCGGCGGAACCTTTTTTCCAAAAAAATCGTTCGACGGTCTTCAGCCGATCAGCCAGGACCGATCGCCAACAACAGTTCCCTCCCTATTTCAAGGACAAAAACCAAGTTGAACGTCGGTCCTGTTACGGCTGGGCGACTTCGGGGTTGACTTCGAGATGGAACTCCAGTGAGATAGGGACTCCGTGGGTTGTCGGATCCGAGATCCGATCCATCGCTAGACGGTTTTCGTCTTTTGGGACGAAACGACCTTACTCGTACCTCCCTTCCGACACGGTTCGGTCGGTTCGGCAGCTTTTCGATGCTCATGATCACTTCTTCACAGGCCGTCCAACCCGATTTGGAGTCTGGAACCCTCGATCTTCCAAACGATCTGTTGGATCTGCTCCGCGACCCCGTGGATGAACAACCACTTCGTCTGTCGGTTGGGACGATGACACAAGCGAACACCCAGAATGATTCGCTCGTTCCTTCCAACTCGGACGCTTTGGGCCATGTTGAGGGTGTGAGTCTATTCAACGAGCGAACCGGAGCGCGCTATGCCATTCGCGGCGGCGTGGTCCGGTTCGCGGGCGAAGCTTATGCCGCCAGCTTTGGGCGGCAGTGGAATCGCTACGACGTGGCGCGCCCCGAGGAAGACGCTGTGGTCTTCCAAGTCAAGACAGGTCAGGATCCGACAGCACTCTCGGGGTGGCTTTGCCTCGACGGCGGTTGTGGTGGCGGACGCTACACCCGTCTGCTCGCGGAGCGCGGAGCGCGGGTAATCGGTTTGGACCTAAGCACCGCAGTGGACAAAGCCGCTGCACTCACCCGAGATCATCGTCAACGAGTTCTCATCGCGCAGGCCGATCTGTTGCATCCGCCGGTCGCGCGCGAAGCCTTCGACCTAGTCTTCTCCCTTGGAGTGTTGCATCATACGCCCGATCCCCGCGCGGGTTTTGCTCAACTGGCCGCGCGGGTAAAGCCCGGCGGTCTGCTGGCGGTCTGGCTCTATCGCCGCAACACCCTCCCCCAGGAATGGCTCAACTCCGGATTGCGAGCCGTCACCACTCGACTGCCCGCCCAGATTTTGGAACCATTCTGCATAGCGCTTGGAGTTCTCGGCTCCATTCCCCTGATCAACCGCGTTCTCAACAAGGTGGTGAATTTTTCCAACCACCCCGATTGGACATTGCGAGTTTGCGACAATTTTGACTGGTACGCCCCGAAGTACCAGTCACACCACACCCCCGAGGAACTACAGAGTTGGTTCGAGTCCGAAGGCTTCGAGGCGATCGAGGAATTGCCGCCCCAAAAGGGAGGCGGCGGCGGTCTTTACGACTGGGCGCATCGCCACGGTCTGATTATCGGCAGCGGCGTTAACGTTGTGGGTCGCAAGCCGCTTGAGTCCCATGCCACGGCGACACCGTCACATTCCAAGACCAACCCTTGTACCATCTTCTAGGCTAGAGAACACGAGCCCATCCCAGGCTTCCACGCCTTGGGCCGATCTCATGTCGCCATGCCAATTCCTTCAGGTTGGTGGAACCCGAGACCTGGATTGGTGTTTGTTCTGAAGGATTCCGAATTAGTCCTGTTGATGACCAATCAACAGGCATTGCGGTCATTTGTATTGATCAAACTTAATATTAGGAGCATAATAACGATGACTTTTGCCTACTTTGGTCCTGAGACCACTCTTCCAATTGCTTCGAGCATGGCAGCGGTCGCCGGATTGGTTTTGATGGGCGGCAAGCTGGTCGTGATGAAGATCAAAGGCGTCCTAGGAATCAAACCCAAGAGCGAGTCACAGCAAAAGCCACCCTCGGACGACCCTTCTCGCCAAGAGTAACAGCGTCCCGAGTCATCCCAAACCGCTTGAGCCATATCTGGCTATCGGAAATTCATTTGTACGTCAACATGACAATTTAACAATCATTATTCGAGACGATCTAATGGCCCAATCCAGTGCCGCCGATTCCGCGTCAACGAAACGAGATCACTTACCACGATTTCCCCTTTGGATCTGGTTTGGGTCTGGTCTAGCGATTGGCTTGACTCAGCTTGCGATCCGCGCGGCTCTGATGAATCCAATGATTCGGTTTCATGAAACCGATATCTTGAGGTTCTGGCTGGCTCCAATTGTTCCGATCGTTCTCATGGGGAGCCTCGGTCTCGTCTGGTCGATGACAACGTTCGTTTCTCAAAGGGTGTTTCATCCAGTTACACCCTATCTTTATGTCCTTGCGGTTGTTCTTTTAATTGTTCTCGAACAACGATCTGTTCGTTTCACTCATGCCTTGATCTTGGCGATCGGGGTCGCGGTTTGGCTTGGCCCCTGGCTCGCGTCTGGTTCCCGTCGGTTTTTCCGCTGGAGTTTTCGCGTTTCGCTGGCGATGGGGGTGGTTTGGCTGACCGTGTTGTCTTTGCAGTTCGCCCGTTCGAATCCCAGGTTGAGCGACGCTTCAAACCGTCCGCTCCCTCCTGATGGTTCGCCCAATATCCTGTTGATCGTGATGGACACCGTCCGCGCCGAATCAACCAGCCTGGTGGCCAACCCCAAACGGGATGTGACTCCCAGGTTGGCGGACTGGGCCAAACGGGGCGTGGTGTTTGAGCGAGCAATCGCGCCGGCTCCCTGGACCCTCCCTTCGCACGCCGCGATGTTCACCGGCCGATGGCCGCACGAGTTGGATCTCGCGCCTGACCGCGGTTTGGACCGACGTTTTCCAACCCTAGCCGAACGGCTCAGTCAATTCGGTTACGCCACCGGAGGAATTGTCGCCAACCATTATTACTGTCATCGTCGGGTTGGAATCCATCGCGGCTTTGACTATTATGACGATCAGGACACCACGTTTCAGAACCTCTTTTTTCCCCAATCCTACATTCTCTACCGATTCGGAGTCAACTTTGCTTCTGTCCTTGAGAAGTTAGGATTTTCTTTTTACTCTAGGAGTTATCTAGACAAGTTGATTATTAATTCCGGCGAGAGGCGGTCAGCGAATCAGGTGTCAGGGCTTGCGTTGGACTGGATCGATCAACATCGAGAGCGGCCTTGGTTCCTGTTTCTGAACCTGTTCGACGCTCACGGCCCCTACATCCTTCCTCAAAATGTCAATCCTCGATTTGCCGCCGCTCCAAAAACATCCGAGGAGATTGACGAACTCAACTCCTGGGGAACCCTCACTAGTCCACCAACCGCGTCACTCGCCAACCGTATGCTTGACCATTACGAATCCTGCATTGCCTATCTCGACGAGCAACTTGATCTCTTTCTGAGTGAGCTGCAAGGTCGGGGCCAACTTGACAATTGCGTGGTGATCATCACCAGCGATCATGGTGAACATTTCGGCGAGCATACGGTCAATGGAACGTGTGTTTTGATACACGGCAACACACTTTACCAACAGGAGGTCCACGTCCCCCTGATGGTGATTGCCCCCGGCAGAATTGCAGAAGGTACGCGGGTAACAAACGCAGTCAGTTTGCGCGACCTGCCCGCTACCATTTTGCGTTTGATCGACCCCAAACTCAAGCATTCCTTCCCCGGACAAACCTTGACGCGGTTCCTCGACACATCCAACACGGTTTCCAACCAAGAATCGCCATCGGCTTCCGACGTCCTCACGGAGATGCATTATTCCCCCCTGTTTTTCCGGAACGTCCAGATGGGAATCACCGAGGGCGTCGGCCGTGCGGTTGTCGGCGAGGGTTGGTCTTACTTGGCCAACCCCGATCGTCCCGACGAACTCTACGACCTGACCAACGACCCTCGGGAACAAACTAACCTTATCGATAGTGAAAACGAATCCACCCGGCGGATGCTTCAGCGACGTCGCAACGACCTGAAGCGACTCGTGCCTCAGGAACATCAGGATTGAGCGTCCCCCAACCAAGACCCTCGGAGGAGACAGCGCCTCAACCAAATAGTGTAAGCCGTCAGCCGATCCCTCGGCATTTAGCATTTAGGTTAGGGTGCCAAGGGATCGGCTAGCATGATCCGAGAAGGCGTTGCCATCGGGGTGACATGGTGAAAACCCCAACCTAAGAAGGAGTTCGCCCGGCGAACCTTGCGACTCTGGGGGAATCAAACCGGGAATCTCGTCAAGAGTACGAGCAACCAATCGGAATGATCCTCGCCTCAGGATGATCCCCGCCAAAGCAAGGGTGAATCTCGAAGGGACTTACCAGGGTATGCTCTGGAAAGCCGCGCTCCGAACCATGGAAAGGGTGCGGCTCGGAACGACGAGTCGTTCCACCGCCTCCACATCGGCGGTTTGATCCTCCCCCTCCTCTCCACCCTAGTCCCAAAATCGGAGACTTCCCCCGATGCTCTTTCGTTTCGTTTCAGCGGTTCTCGTGATCCTGGCGGCCCTCGCGCCACAAGCTCCCCCGGTTCGCGCCGACGAACCCAACTTCCCGCCCGACCAGACGCCTCGGATCATCGGGGCCGACGGCGCAACCACGTCGGCCCGTCTGATCGCCCGTCACGGCAAGGGATTTCTTGAAGAGATCAACGGTTATCGCATCCTGCACCTGGAAGGCTCACCTTACGACATGGGGGTTCAACACGGTACGTTGCTCAAGGACGCGATTCGGGAACAGGTGCGATTCCTCTTCGACGTGAAGGCCAAGGAACTCGACGCGGGCATCGGGCCGTTCAAGGTCGATCCGTACAAAGTCATTCTAGGAATCTCCAAGACACAGCAACAATTTGTTCCGCAACGATTTTACGACGAGCTGCGGGGCGTCGCCGACGGCTCCGGGCTGCCCTACGAGGATATTGTGGTGGCCAACTTTCTGCCGGAGTTGTTCCACTGCTCCGGCTTCGCCCTAACCGGCTCGGCCACCCGCGACGGGGCGATGTATCATGGACGTTTGCTCGACTACGGCTGCGACTGGCGGCTTCAGGAACATGCCGTGCTAGTGGTTGCCAAACCCGAGGGCAAGATTCCGTTCGTGAACGTCACCTATGCCGGCTTCGTGGGCAGCGTCACCGGCATGAACGCCGAAAAGGTCTCGATCGGCGAAATGGGCGGAGCCGGTCTGGGACACTGGGACGGCGTGCCGATGGCCTTCCTAGTCCGCATGGCGCTTGAGGAGGCCGACGGTCTCGACCAGGCAGTGGCGATCTTCCGCGATCACCCCCGCACTTGCGAATATTACTATGTCATTGCCGATGGTCAAACTCATCAAGCGGTGGGGATGGAGGCCTCATGGAACGCCTTCAGCACGGTCAAGCTGGGCGAGTCCCACCCCAAACTGCCTGAGGCGGTGGCCGACGCCGTGCTGCTCTCGGCCGGCGACCGCTACACTGAACTCGTCCGCCGCGTCCGCGCTCAACACGGCGCGATCGACGTGGTCGGGGCGTTGAAGCTCATGAATCGTCCGGTGGCGATGAAGTCGAATCTGCACGCGGTGCTGTTCGAGACCAACACCACCCGCTTTTGGGTCGCCAATGCCTCGATCGACGGTCAACCCGCAGCGCACCAGCCTTACTACGAGTTCAAGCTGGCCGACCTGCTGACCCGCACCCCTGAAACCCTCGCCAACACCAGCGAACGTTGAGTTAGGCGGCCAGAACGGCTTCACGTCAAACCACGCCTCCTCCTCCTCGGTCACTCCCCAGCGAGGGGAGTTGAACGCCGGGGAGGAGGGTGCGATCAACTCTAACTCCTGGCACTACGCGATCCTGATGCTTCGCCCTGAATCTTCCCAACGCAATGCCAATTGACGAAATCCATCCCAAAGCGTAGTATTCGCTTTTAACCCGGCGCGCGGTCGGCTCATCACCTTCAGCGACACGGTTGAAAGGCCGCCCGTCTCCGATGCCACCGTAGCTCAACGGCAGAGCACCGCTTTCGTAAAGCGGGGGTTATGAGTTCGAGTCTCATCGGTGGCTTGGCTGATTGGTTTGTGGTCCCATTCCCCCTTCAGATCCGCGTGCGCTGAGGACCTTCCCGGCCGGACTTAAGTTGATCAGCCAACGACTGAATCGCCTTGTGATCGTCTCTCGCCAGCAGAACTTGCTTCGTGAATTCAAAACGAAGATGCGTCGATGATCGCCACGTCGTCTTCGGGTTGGCTCGCCGGTCGGCCACCTTGTGCCTCGTCGCCTCATGCGTTGCCTATGTCGCTCGAATCCGGAGGTGTGGAGACGATGCCCCAGGTGATTCGCCTTCATGGCGCTCGAATCGTAGCCGGCCCGGATCGGACCGGGATCCTCTGGTCGTTTCACCCTTTTCCAGGCGGACGTCACGAGGGTCCCACGGGAACCCTCTCGGTCGAAGCGCCTCGGATGGTCGAGGTGTACGCCCCCGACGACGCCCGGATTGTTCAACGCGACGGCTTGTCCCTGTGCGAGTTCTCTGACCCCAAGGGACGCCCCCTGGCAATCTCTGCTTTTCGGTTGGCCACCTTCGCCGCCGCCGAAGTCTATGGCTTCCGGTTCCGCGACCATACCAACGTCCTCAACGCCCCCTTCGGCTTTTTCAGCGACTGAACCACCTCATCAGCGCGCGACCCGATCATCAATCACAACAAGCGACCTCGCGGACCACCTCAAGACCCAACCACGTCCCACGACCATACCACTCACGCTTTCATCTGCTCGTACCCGCCAACGTTTGAGCCGGTCGATTGGCCTCCTCGCTTGCCTCACGAGCCGCGAGCCACACCATGACAAGGCGTGGTCAATCGATCTCTAGCGAATGTTGGGCGTACCATGATAGGCCGTCCGCCGCCAAATCGAGGTGACCTGGCAACGTCGCCTTCTCGAACTCAACCCCAACTTATTCCAACGACCTCTTGACATTCACCTGCCCGTTGGTTGCGTCTCAACGGTCAGGACCACTCGTTCTACCAAGGCGGAACCACGCCTTCACCATTGCAAAGAGCATGGCCGGCCGAATTAAGAAACCAAGGAAGGGGGGTCGCCTGAAAGGCGGCTGACTCTCACGCTCTGGTTCTGAAACCCATCTCAAGTTAAAGTTTGCGAAATTCAGGGAAACCACTTTCGAATCGGATGACGCGACGTGAATTTCGTTGGTGGATGGGCTCCAAGGCAAAAGGCGTTCTAGGCTTGCGACGGGCGACGGTACCGGTGCCGTCTCCCGTCGTGTCGGACGGAGTCGAGGTCGGATTCGGAAGCGTGGGATGGCCGCGGTCGCTCGCGCGAAACGAAGGCGGATGGTTCGGAAGGAGTCGGCGGACGTGGAGGTCGGATGAGGGTCGGGGTCGGACCTTAGTGGTCCAAGTCGCTCCAAACCGTTCCGAGTTCAACCATTCACCTTTTCGTCAACCGGGACCGACCAAGGTCGCCACCAGGGGAGCATTGCGGTCCTCTCCGTTTCAACCTCTCATCGCACGCCGGATCCATGCGATATCGTGGCGAGCGGAGCGGCCTTGGAACGCGGTTCAAGGAGATTCCTTTGGGAGACCACGCGGTGGGATACTTCAAGCATTGGGCAATTGGTTTGGGCGTCGGCATCGTCCTGGGCGTGGCGATGTGGGGGGTGTTCAACAACCCCGCCCTGTCAATCCTTGTGGGTGTGGCGTTCGGCTTGCTGCTGACGATCGGGTTGTGGTTCGCCGACAAGTCCCGTCTGGAGCAGGGGGGACAGCCCGCGACTCAACCTACGACGGAAAAGGCCCCAGCTGGTTCGACTTCCGAGTGACATTTTGGTCTTGGCGTTCCCCACGGGATTCGCTTGATCCCCATGCGATCGCGTGAACGCCGCGTCTTCCGTTTACTCCATCGCGGTCGGCGGCGCGATGGAGTCGCGCGGTTGGACATCTGGCAAACCTTGCCCCTCTCCCGCGAAGGGTGCGTTGGCGTTCTCTCGCCTCGTCGCAATTGATTCCCGCCTCCAGAACGATTCAAATCCCTGGAACCCTCACCCAACGGCATCGGATCGGATCGGATCACCTGCGTCGAAAAGGCGTCAGTCAACCGACCAAACCACTTCGACTATTGGCTGGGAACCCGCTTGTCGGTTGACTTGACCTTCTTTGATGTCGATTGAGAAAATCAATCCGCTGTACATAGACAGCTGATCTTCATCGTCTCCGCGACAGGCCCTCTCGAAATCGCAATCGGCGCTATGTTGAACATCCCCATGATGGATTGCTCGTTCGAATCACCTCGAAGGACGTGAAGCAAGACCGCTACACCAGCTGCGGATCAACTCCGCGCGCGGGGTTCAACCCTGTTCGTCCTCCGCCGTGATTTCCGCTCTGGACTCTCGAAGCGGTCTGGTCAGGAGGGACGAGATCGGCCAAGATCATGGAACCAAATGATCGGATGGTTCCTCTCCCACAAAGCGCCCTCGCGGGGGGGGTGCCGAGAGGTTCGTCCCGCATCCCGCATCTCGTTAATCCTCTGTCAATTGGAGTCGCCAGCCCATGACCACCCCGCTCTTGTCTGGCCCTCGTGTCTTCGCCATCGTGATGGGGGGTGGCCTCATGGTGGCCGTCGCTGTTGGGACCAGCCCAGCCCAACCGCCTCAGATCGACGACATTCCCCCTCGACAACGCCTAGAGGAACTGATCCGCCACGGTTTCACCACCGAAGAGATGGCCCGGGTTCTCCAAATCCCCGTCGATCAGGTGGAACCACTCCGGAAACAGCTGGGGGCGTGGCCGTTTCACGAGTTGCCCGCACGACATGCCAACGACCCGTTGCGAATCCTTCCCTATCCCGGTGTTCGCCACCCCCGCATCGGGTTCCTCGAAGGCGCGGTCAACCCCCGCGCTGAGTCGAAATTCTCCGTCTTCGCTCCCTGGGATGAACGCCACTACGTCGTCGTCGATTTCCCTGAGGCGGTCTTTTCCAACCTCGGCCTGATCTATCTGGCCCACACTCATGTCGAAACCGTCTGGACCCGCCGGGGCGTCGAACTCCCCGAACAGACCTGGATCCGCCGGCCTCATGGCGACCTGTTCCAAAGACGCGACCTGCCCAACCGGATCGCCTTCGAGACGTGGGTTCGTCCCCAACGCGACCGTGTCCTCATGCGTTTGACCTTGCATAATGGCACTGACGCACTCTTAAGCGGTCTCCGGGTGCAAATCTGCGCGATGCTCAAAATGATGGGACCTGGCTTCAACGCGGTGGACAACGCCAACGCCAACAAACTCTTCGCCCCACCTTACGCGGCCGTCTGCGACCGACCCATCGACTCCCAAGCCCTCGATAACCGTCCTCGACGCTGGGTCATCCTGGGATTCGAACCGATCCAACGCACTTGGGGCAATCCCCCAGTCCCCTGCCTGCACGCCGACCCCCAAATCCCCGACTGTCCGCCCGGCCAACACCGATCGGCCCAAGGGGCGCTGTGGTTCTTCGAGGGTGAGGATGTGCGGGCCGAACTCCGAAGACTCGACCAAACCGACTGGCGAACCGCTGTTTGGGAGTAACCCCGCTGGCCAGCACCGCTCGTCGTTTGGATTTTTCCGCTCGCCTTGCGAGTTCCTCGAACCGAACCGCGTCGTTTCTCCCCCTTTGCGCGCCGGGAGTGTTTGGAGTGCACCAGGACACCAACATCTTGACCGACCTCGTCGTTGTCTTCGCCGTCTCGGGGACGATGGTGGTCTTGTTCCAACGCCTGCGAATCCCTACGATTTTGGGAATGATGCTGGCGGGGGTTCTGGTCGGTCCCTCGTTATTCAACTTCGTCGAGGCCGAAAACATTGAACTGCTGGCCGAGATCGGGGTGGTTGTGCTGCTATTCACCGTCGGCCTGGAGTTTTCACTGACCCGCCTGCTCTCGATGTGGAAAATCATGCTCCTGGTCGGACTCCCCCAAATGACCCTCTGTCTGGGCGCGGGAACCTTGGTGGGACGCTTCTGGGACGGCTCGCCCTGGAACATCGCCATCTTCCAGGGCATGTTGGTGGCGATGTCCAGCACCGCCGTGGCGCTCAAACTCTTGATCGACCGCGGCGAAATCGGTACTCCCCACGGCCGAATTGCCACGGCGGTCCTGTTGTTCCAAGACCTGATGGTGATTTTGTTCATTCTGGCGTTGCCTCTGTTGGCCGACCCCCAAACCGCTCCCGATCAGCAGTCCGAACCGGGCTGGCTAGCGCTGGGCAAAGGGGTGGGGATCGTGGCGGCGGTGCTGCTGGCGGCCAAGTATCTTTTGCCACCGTTGATGGGACTGGTGGTCAAGTCGCGTAACCGCGAAGCCTTCCTGATCTTCGTGGTGGTCGTCTGCATCGGCACCGCTGCGGCGACCGCCTGGGCCGGGTTGTCGCTGGCTTTGGGCGCGTTCCTGGCCGGCCTAGCGCTCTCGGAATCTGACTATGCTCACCAAGTCATGTCCGACGCCTTGCCGTTTCGCGACACCCTCAGCAGCCTCTTTTTCGTCTCGTTGGGGCTGAGCCTCAACCTGCCCCACCTAGCGGCCAACCTTGGGCCGATCCTGTCGCTGTCGGCCTTTCTGATCGTGGTCAAAATGCTCACCGTCGCAATGCCCGTCATTTTGGTCGGCTACCCCATCCGCACCGCCCTGGTCGCGGCGGCCTCCATTTGTCAAATCGGCGAGTTCTCCTTCCTTCTAGTGCAAAGCGGCCGCGAGCTTCAGTTGATTTCGCCCGACCTCTCCCGCAACTTCCTAGCCGCCGGCATGCTGACCATGGCGCTGACGCCCCCCATGATCCGCATCGTTCAGTGGCTGGTCACCTCCTCCAACCGTCTTACTAACGACGCCTTTCTCCGCCTCCAGCGTCGGAAGCGGGACGCCTCCGGCAACAACGCCCCCTCCAACTTCCATTCCATCAACGGTTCAACGTCTCAAGCTCAACCTCAATCGCCTACGCAAAGCCAAGGTTCAACGTCTCAAGCTCAACCTCAATCGCCTACGCAAGGCCAACCCCCACCTTCTCATCGCAACGATTTCGAGCTAGAGGACCACGTCGTCATCGCCGGATTCGGCGTGGGCGGCTCCAACCTCGCCCGCGCCCTGAAAACCGCTGCCATCCCCTACGTCATTCTCGATGTCAATCCCGAACGAGTCCGGCGACTCCGCAAGGAGGGCGAGCCCATCATGTACGGCGATTGCTCCCGCGCCGTCATCCTAGAACACGCCGGCATCAAACAAGCCCGCGCCCTGGCGATCATGATTTCCGACCCCACTAGCGCCCGCGCCGCGGTGCAAATCGCCCGTCGGCTCAACCCCGATCTCTACATTTTGGTCCGCACCCCCTACATCCGCGAACTTCCCGAACTCGAAAAGCTGGGCGCGAATGTCATCATCCCCGAAGATTTCGTCTCCTCCCTCGAACTGTTCATCCAGGTGTTGAGACGTTATCGGGTGCCGCGCAACCTAGTCGAAGACCTGCTGGACGAAATCCGCGAGGATCAGTATCTGGTGTTGCGCGACGCCTCCAAAGCAGCCTCGACTCGACTCAAACGCGAACTGGGCGAACTGCTCGACATGGAAAGCTGCCTGGTTCGACCCGACTCCCCGCTGGCGGGCCAAACCCTGGGCGAGTCCAAACTCCGCGCCCGCACCGGCGCGATCGTGGTGGCGATCCGCCGCAACGGCCGATTAATCACCACGCCCGACCCCGAAACCCGCTTCCAACCCGGCGACGAAATCATCTGCGTCGGCGACGCCAACCAGCTCGAACAAGCTGCTATGCTAATCGACCCCCATTTTTTGAAGTAGGGGGAAGTGGGGAAGGGGAGTGGAGTTGGATCGAGCAGAGTTCGGGGTGAGGGATGGGAAGTTCAAATGGGAAGTTCAAGACGAAAGGCGCGGAGTTCGGGGTGCAGAGGGTCTTTTATTATAAATGTTCAAAAATCATCTTATCAGGCAGAGTATACGCCCGCGCAGACGTGAGTTAGAGTTGTGTCATCGTGGATTGTTTCCAACTCAGGGGAAATCGGTTGGTTGGATTGGTCACCCTGGACCGATTTCGGGAAGCTAGGGCGCGACATGGCCGAATCTCCGCTGTTTGGAAGGCGTGGAGATGAGTAAATGAAACCACTCCCTTGCGGCTTAGGTACTCCTCGGACACGCGGGCAAGCGTATTTTCGAACCATCGACTCCACCAATCCAGTCCAAGTTCAATCGGATCGGTTTGGCGACGGGTGAGGGGGTCGGACTCTTTCCCGATGGTGTGCATGGGAATAGGATGGAGGGGAAGAACGGGACGGGGAACGAGCCGCGTAGGTGATGGGGTTCATGAAGGGTGGGGCGTTGCGGGAGCGTCTGGAGGAGTGGAAGACACGGCTGGATTGTCGCGTGGTGGCGCGGAGTCTGGGGCTGGCGGGTCGGGGTTCGCGTTGGTTTTGTCCATCGTGTCAGCCGGACGGGGGACGCACGCCGGACCTGGCGGCCGAGGCAGAGCGGTTCCGCTGCTTCAAGTGTGGCGCGGGAGGCGACGCGATCGCCTTGGTGCGTTTGGCGACCGGGTTGCCCTTTGCCCAGGCGGTCGAGTGGCTGGAACAACGGTTCGCCGCGCCTCTGGAGCGGGAACGGAATGGTCCGAAGGGAACAGGTTCCCTAACTCGACCGAGAGTCAGGACCAACGGGCCGAGTCTGCGGAAACGCGCGGGGGCGGAGGCATCCAACGCGGTGGACCTGTCAGCGCGGGCGATGGTCTTCGAGCGATTTCGCGCTGGGTGCCGCGACCCGAGGCCGGGCGATCCCGCCTGGACCTTTCTAGTCGAGCGGTCGATTCATCCCGAGGCATTCCGGCGTTTGCGAGTCGGTTGGTTGGCCAACGGTGGGGAACTGGCCGACCTGATGGCTCGTCTCACGCGGGAATGGGATGAGCCGACGTTGATCCGGGCCGGATTGTGGCGACTCGGACGCACCCGCACGCCAAGGACGGGCGGGCCAGTGTTTCGTCCTTATGGTCATCTCGACAGACCAATCCTGGTTTTGCCTTATCCCTGGAATGGCCGACTTGTTCATCTGAAGGTTCGCGCGCTGATAGATTCTTCCGAAGCCGAGGCGCAGGGGATTCCGCGCTTTCTCAGTGCGGCGGGGTCGATTCCCTGTCCGTATCATGCCGACGCGCTTGTGCGTGAGCCAACCGAGGAGACCAGACGCGGCACGCTTTGGATTTGCGAGGGGGAGACCGACACGCTGGCGGCGTTGTCGCGGGGTTGGCGGGCGATTGGGGTGCCGGGGTGGTCGGGCTTCAAGGCGGGATGGATCGCCCGGATCAAGGGGACGTTTCGAGCAGTTCGGCTGGCAATGGACGGCGACGAGGCCGGCGCGCGGGGCGCGGCCGACATCGCCGCCAAGTTTCGCCGCGCCGGCGCGCCCGCGCCTCGACTTTTGCCGCCAAGGCCCGGTCACGACCTGGGGGACCGTCTCCGGGCACCCAACGCCGAGGCGCTGCGTGCCCTGCTGGATCGTCTGGCCGCTCGGGGTTGGAATCTGAGAGGACGTTTGGTCCACTTCAGGCCAGCCCCCGGCGTGCGGACAGGGCGGCTGCATTACCCGAGTTTCAACGAGCCGGAGTTCCCCGAAGCGCCCGACGATCCACGTTTGGCCAACCTTCAACCCGTCGTCCCTGGACGCCTCTGGGCACGCTGCGGCTACGTTCGGCCGTGGACCCGGATCCTGTGCGGTTGGATGCGTCGGCAATGGCCCGACCAGGCTGACGCCCTGGAAGAGGACTTGATGACCACCACGCGCGAGGCCGACCTGATCGCCTGGCTCGAAGGACGCGGACCGGCTCCCAAGCCATTGCAACCGCACACGCGGTCGCTTCTCGGCGCGTTGGGCGCACCGAGGGTCGGACCATTGCGAACTTTGGCAGGCCGTCCACTGGCGGATTCCTCCAACCCAAGCGGCCTGGTCGGTTTGGAACGCATCCTCGCCGGAACCCTCGCCGACCTGATCCATCGCGCCGCTCTGGAATGGGAAGGGTCGTTGGAACACCATCCCGACCTGTCCCGTCACGCCGATCTGGGCCTGATCTGGTTTGATCGCCTTTGGGTGGAATTCGACCCAAACGCGGTGGCCCTAGACACGATCGCGGCTCGGCTGCGTTATGCGTTGCGGCTGGCGGCCCGTTTCGAGGGGCTGGCGATCGACGCACGGATCGAGACGTAAGGTCATCGCTTGATTCTGACCCAACCTGATTGGGGTTGGGAAATCCTGCTGGCAGGGAAGCTCAATGAAGCCGTCGCGTTATTGATCCAAAGAGATGAGCAATAACGAACCCGTTGAAGCCGGATCGCATTCCAGAATCCACCTCGGCAAGTCGAATCGACTCGGAAGTTCGGGGCGCTTGACGAAGCGGTTCGAGCGAACTGGTTGAGGAGGCCGCGTTGTGGTAGGCTGAAGCCAAGGTCCGAGAGAAGCGCTGCCTGAGGCCAGGTGAGGGCGCGAATCCTTTCCTCGTGTCCCTCCGGACGCTTGGCGACCCTGGCGGGTTGAAAACCCACCCGCCGGGGCCGATCGGGTCGTGTTCGCGCGCCCTAGGCAATGAGGGGTGGGTGTGACGTCAGGGGCCGAAATCCATGCCGCCGTCGCCGTCGGGCATCGCCTCAGGCGGAGGCGGCGTCGCCTGGCCACCCGCGGCGGGCGGGGGCGGCGGGGGCACCTCGCCGGGTTCGTTAGGGTTGATGCCCATCGCCTCCATGCGGGCACGCTGGGTGGCGGCTTGGGTGTTGGCCCAGCGGAAATGCGGGCCGGGTTCGAAATATTGCACGTCGTCGAAAAGATATTTGCCCGAAGGCAAGGTCATCCCAGCGTATTCGGCTTGACAGCCCACCAGACCCACCAGGGCCAGAGCGGACAACGCGCCCCCGATTCCGCGGGTCGTTCGCTTTCGTTCCGTCGGCTGGATCGGTCGTTGAGACCGCATGGCACGCACCCTCCTGGTCACGTCGCCCACCATTGAATTGATTGAGCATCCTGGATTGCCACTCGTCGCAGCGCCTTTGGGTTGACCACGGCCACCGCGGCTGTCAGCAGGCGGATTGGCGTGGGACCCACCACCGCGATCTCCGAAGTCCGCCGACACTCGAGGCGCGTTCCACGCGACACGCTGGGCGGGCGTTCGGTCTCACCCGTTGTTTCGGCACGACCGAGGGGATTCGGCCAATCATTCCCGACGATTCTTCCGATTCCTTCCTGGTGACCCCTCGTGTCCGGCTATTCATCGTGCTACCATGAATCCCGGTGGACGATTATGCGCATAATCCCTTCGCCTATGCCCACGACGGGACGGAGGACGGTCTAGGCGACTTCTCACCGCCGCCCCTCGAGCTACCCCGGACGTTTTGCGATGTGATTTGAATGCCACCGTGTTGTGGATTCCATTTTTTGCGCCGCGGTTTCGGTGCGGTCGGCCGTGGAGTCGTTGTCCCGCTTGCCACGAAGGAATGGGTTCCTTCCATGTTGAGGTACCACGATCGGGTTTACGGCGAAGTTGTGCTGGACGATCCTGGCGTACTCGGAATTATCGCCACCCCGACCTTCCAACGACTCAAGGGCGTGCGCCAGGCCGGTCCCTCCGTCCTCGCGTTTCCATTCAAGACGGTGACCCGCTACGAACACTCGCTGGGGGTTCATCACCTCTTGACTCTTTTGGGCGCGTCCCGCCGCGAACGGATCGCCGGCCTGCTGCATGACATCTCACACACCGCCTTCTCCCACGCGGTCGATTTCCTCCACCACACCGAGGAACAGGCCCACCACGAGTCGATCAAACCCCGGTTCCTCCACCGCCCCGACCTGGCTGCTGCCATCCGCGCTGCCGGCTTCGAGCCAGATGACTTCGTGGACGACACCATCTTCCCCCTCCTGGAACAACCCCTCCCCAAACTCTGCGCTGATCGGGTCGATTACTTCCTGCGCGACAGCCTCGCCTGCGGCGTCACCCGCCCCGAAGAGGCCGCCCGCGACCTCATGCACTTGACCGTTCACAACGGCCTTCTAGCCATGACCGACCCCGACGTGGCCCGCGACGTAGCCGCTCGGTTCGCCATCATGAACCGCAATTGGTGGGCTGGTCCCATCGAAGCATTCATTTATAATGAGTTTGCTGAAGTCCTACGCCGCGGTCTGGATCTCGGCGCGATCAACGACGACGACCTTCACGGCGAGGACGACCCCGCTCTGGCCAAGCTGCGCAACTCGGGCGATCCCGAAATCCTGCGACGGCTCGACCGCGTCGCCCAACCCTCCCCCGACGAAGTGGCCGCCTATCTGCCTCGGATCACCCCCAAGACGCGTTGGCTCGACCCGCCCGTGATCCTGGACAATCAACTCGTCCCCCTCTCCTGCCACCCGGCTGGCCGACCCCGCCTCGCGACCACCACCGCCGCGCTGCGCTCACGTCCCACCGTCCGAACACACAACGCTTAACCCGCCCTCACCTCGCCCGTCACGTCCGAAGCCG
>Ga0209017_10000147_pt1 | contig 71201 bp, 68 predicted proteins | sample YNPBryunderm2012_FD_185812 | JGI IMG/M metagenome (GOLD analysis project Ga0209017, IMG submission 185812) | Anoxygenic and chlorotrophic microbial mat microbial communities from Yellowstone National Park, USA - YNP Bryant MS undermat 2012... ... | reverse complement strand
TGAGTTTTAGCTCGAACGGAGAGCGGACATGATGAAGAAGGCTTGGCTGGGCGCCACTGTCGCCGGAGTCCTGGCGTGCGGGGCGCTGTCGCCCACGGAGACCAAAGCCTCAACCTTGCTCGGAACCTTCGAGGGCAACGACTGCGCAGGCCTATTTGGGACCCCACCGAACTGCGTTGCCTCCTTCACCGATCCGGCAGGCAATCAGGTGCTGGCCCCGACCCCGTTGATCATCAAGTTCGATTTCGTATTTCAGGAGATCGTCATAACTCCTGGTGTTTTTCCAACGATCGACGGCAGTGAATTCGCATTCACGTTTGATCCCGATGGTACGGGCATCGGCAGCTGGACCTACACCCCCGGCCCGGGCGACCCGATGATCACGGCGTTCGTCGCGAAGGGTAGGTCAGGGTTCAACCTGTTCGCCTCCAGCGGCAACACCGGCAGCTAGACCACGCCGATCAACCCGCGCACCAAGAGGCCCTATGGCCTCTCTCATTTGGCGTTCTACGACGGCGCGAGTGGGGGCAATGGAGAGACGCCGGTTCCTGAGCCCGCGGCCCTCGGGCTGCTCGGCATGGGCCTGCTCGGCCTCGCTTCGGTGGCACGTCGGCGCCGCAAGGCCTGACGCTCAGCCTGCTCTCGCGGGGGCGGCCGCACGCGTCGCCCCCTCCCCTTCGCCGGTCATTGCCGCCGCTTCCCAATCAGGCACTCGGGAGGAGGGGCGGCCTGAGACGCTCTACCGACGCGTGGCCGGCCGGTGCGATCACCGCGCCGCCGGCCCGCTCGGTTACCCGTGCGCACCAACCTCCTGGGTGATCGCGGAGGAGGCCTCGCGCACGAGAGCGAACAGCGCACGCATCGGGGCGAACACCTCGGCGTGCTCCTGCTCGTAGCTCGCGGCCTCCGCCGGCCCGGGCGGCTCGGCGAACTCGAGCGCGAGTGCGGCATCGGGATTGCGCGGGAACACCTGCTCAAGCAGCGCGACCGCCGCCGGAACGTCGAGGCGCAGGATCCGGGCGATCAGCGCGCCGCGCGTGATCCCGTGGCGCGGCGAGAAATCGGGGATCCGCGTCGCAAGAAGCCAGATGCGATGGATCAGCGCGAGCCGGATCGCGTGCAACAGAACAAGCCGCTCCGGCGGCCGCTCGCCGGGCCAAGCCGCCTCGAGAGCGAGCGAATCGCGCTGCAGCCGGCGGAACAGGCGCCGAACCGGCTCGGAGAGGCCGAGGCCCTCGAGCGCTTCCGCGACCGCGATCAGCGCAGCCGGGCGGCCCGGCCGCCGCGTCCGACCCGCACGGTCGAGCCAGGTTCCGGGGTCGAGGGTGGCCACATAGGCGCGCAGGATGTCGAGCGAGCCCGCACGCCGCGCGGCTTCTGCCATCGCCATTGCCCGGCCGAAGCGTGGCGAGCGTGCCCGAAGCTCGGCGAAGGTCTCGGGACTGCGCGATGCGGCCCGGCCGAGGCCGTGCAGCGTGTTCGCAAGCCACCCGAGCTGGTGCAGGATCGCGTTGTTCGGGATGGCGCGCAGCTCGCGCGGATGGGTGATCACCTCCGGGCCCCCGAGCCCGTCGCGCTGCCGCGCCGCCGGGCGCGACCCCGTTGGGTCGAGCAGGCTCGGGCCGAAGGCGCCGAGAAGGGCGGCATAACCCGGGTCCTCGACCAGGGCCTCCATCTCGAGCCGGATCGTGCCAAAGAACTCGGCCGCCCAGTCCGCCTCCGAATAGACGGGGTCGGATGACGCCTCGGCCGGTTCGGGCGCGAAGGCGTGCTCGGCGATCCGCGCCACCGTCGCGGCGGCGAGCGCCGGCGTGCCGAAGAGGAGATACCCGTCCGAGCCTTGGAAGCTGCTCTCCTCGCGCACCGCGAGCCCGGCGGCGGCGAATTGCGCCCGCGAAGCCGCCGGGGCGAGATACTCGAGCCGGTCGGCGAGGCTCGTTGGGTGGCCGCCGCGGCCGATGCTCTCGCCATGGGTGTTGAACAGGATCAGATCGATGCCCGAGAGGTCGTAGCGGCGAATGGTCTCGGCGAGCTTGAGCCGAAGCCGCTCGATCCAGTAGCTCGCGGCGAGCTGGCCGACGAACCGGCCGGAATCGGAATAGCCGAACTGGATCGCAAGCCGCCCCGTCGCGCGCAGATAGTCGCGCCAGTGGGGGCTGCGCAGCGCCTCCTCGAGCACGCGCGCGCCGCGCTCGAGCCCCTCCGCGGTCTCGAAGAGCGGGCTGATCTCGACCTGGCGCTCGACGCCGTAGCGACGCGCGAGCCACAGAGCGGCAAGGAGCGTGTAGCCTGTCTCCGTCTCGGCGATCAGGAACCGGATCGGCTGTGACCGGTCGATGTGCTTGACGATCTGCGCGACCGTCATCATCAGCCGCGCGGCCGAGGCGCTCTCGGTCAGAAGAGCGCCGAAATCCACCGGCACGGGCTCGACCGTGTCGAGGGCGGCGTTGATCGCGGCAAGGAGGCCGCGACGCCGGGCACGATCCTCCGGACCGCCGTCGAAGCCGAGGCGGTGTCGAAGCGCGTTGTGCACCTGCGTGGCGTTCAGGCGAACATGCGTGTGCGCAAGCGCAAGCCCGTGCGACACGAGCCCCGCACGCGCCACCGCAAGCCGCATCCTCGTCGCTTCGTCTGGAGCGCCGGCGATCGCCTCGGCGAACAGCGGCAGCAGCGGCTCGGGGCTCGTGAGCGCCTCGCCCGCATGGTCGATCAGCGCGTGGGCAAAGCGCCGCACCGCCTCCGGTTCCGGCGAGGTGCCTTCGGGGCAGGCCGCGATCTGCGCCTCGACGGCGGCAAGGGCCGCCCCCACACGCGCGCCCAGCGGCCCCTCTCCCGCCGCCTTCTGCAGACGCTTAAGCTGCAGCGCCTTCATCCTCAGCCGGTAGCCGATCGTGTCGGCGAAGCCGATGTCGGTTCGCCCATCCGTGTCGTAGCCGACCCAGCTCGCGACCAGCACGGGAGCGGGGGTGAGCGTGCTCCAGCGGTCGCGCCAGACGGTGCGCGCCGCTGCGAACAGCGCCTCGGCGAGCCGGTCGAGCGCATCCCGCGCATGGCCCATGGCCGCCGCTGCCGCCTCGAACTCCTCGGCGAGCGTGATCGGCCCGGGCCGCAGGGCGAGCGGGTCGATCGCGCGCCTCTCTTCCGCCGAGGTCGCGAGCAGGGCAGCCGTCTCGGCCGGCATCGCGAAGGTCGGGTGGGCGGTGAACACGGCGGCGTAGCGCGGGTGTTCGACGAGAGCGCGGAAAGCAGCGAAGGGAATCGGGCTGTCGTTCGGGTCGGGGCGGACGAGACGCTGCGCAAGCGCGGCGAAGGCCGGCTCTCCCGGCGGACCGACATAGCCCGCAAGACGTTCGGCACGGGAGCGGAACGCCGCCGCGCCGAGCCGGCGGAGGATCGCCGTCAGCGTCCCGAGGTCGAGCGTTCCGTCATCGATTCTTCGGGAGATCGCAAGCGCCGCCGAGGAGACCGGGTCGGAGAAAGGGTCGGTCGCCGCCGCCTCAAGCAGGCGGGCGACGGTTTCGGAAAGCTCGGCGATCGCGGCAGCGGCCGCGTCCGAAAGCGGGTCCGGTCCTGGAGCCTCTGGCATCGGCGCGAGTGTGCACCTGCGAAGGCCCGCTTCGCCAGCGAAACCGACTGCCCGGACGCCTCAGCCCGAAAGCGCCCGGAGCGCGTCGCAGACGGCCTCGACCTGGGCGTCGGTCAGTTCCGGAAACATCGGCAGGGAGAGCACAGAGGCTGCCACGGCCTCGGTCTCGCGGCAGGCTGAGGGCCCGAGAGCGACCCGCCCCCGATAGGCCGGCTGGAGATGCACCGGAACGGGGTAGTGAATGTTGGTGGCGATTCCGCGTGCGCGAAGGAACGCCTGCACCCTTGCCCTGTCGCCGCAGCGCAGCACGTATTGGTGGAACACGTGTGTCGTGCCCGGGCGCCTCGCGGGCGGCGCGAGGGCGCTTCCCGCCACCGCCGCGTCATAGGCGGCGGCGATCGCCTGGCGCCGGGCGTTCGCAGCATCGAGCGCGGCGAGCTTCACCCGAAGCGCCGCGGCCTGGACCTCGTCGAGCCGCGAATTCACGCCCGGGAGGTCGGAGATGTAGCGCTGGCGCCAGCCATACTGGCGAAGCGCGGCGATCCGCTCGGCCAGCGCCTCGTCGTCGGTTGTGAGCACGCCGCCATCGCCGAGCGCGCCCAGGTTCTTCGTCGGATACAGGCTGAAGGCGGCCGCCCGCCCGAGCGTCCCGCACGTCCGCTCGCCCACCCGCGCGCCGTGGCTCTGCGAGCAGTCCTCGACAACCGCCACGCCATGGCGGTTGGCGAGCGCGACGATCGCCTCGATCGCCGCCGGCTGACCGTAGAGATGCACGGGGACGACGGCGCGGATCGGCGGAACCCCCGGCGGCGGTGCGGCGAGCACGGCCTCGAGCTCGGCCGGGTCCATCGTGTAGGTGTCGGGCTCGATGTCGACCAGGATCGGCACCGCACCCACCATCTCGATCGCGGCGACGGTCGCAACCGCCGTGTGGCTCACGGTCACCACCGAGTCTCCCGGCCCGATTCCAAGGCCGCGCAGGATCAGGGCGAGCGCATCGGTGCCATTGGCCACGCCGACGGCACGCTTCGCCCCCTGCCAGGCGGCGAACTCCGTCTCGAAGGCGGCGCATTCGCGGCCCAGGATGTACCAGCCGGAGGCAAGCGCACGGGCGATCGCGGCGTCGATCTCGGCCTTCTGGGCGCGATAGGAAGCGCCCGGGTCGGCCTGTGGGACAAGCACCGGCGGCAGGGAGGCGTTCATGTCGATCCCTCCTCGGGTCGGACATAGCGGGCAAGGCGCGGTCGGAACCAGGCAAGCGTCCGCCTGAGCCCGTCCTCCAGCGACACGGCGGGCGCCCAGCCGGTGGCGGAGCGGAAGGCGCGATCGTCGGCGATATAGGAGCCGATGTCGATCTTCGCACGCTCGGGCGGGAACGGGACAACGCGGAACGCCCCCGCCCCGTCATTGGCGCGCACGAGAAGGTCGGCGAGGTCGCGCAACGACACGTCCGGGCTGCCGCCGACGTTGTAGACTCCCGGCGGGGCGTCAAGCGCGGCGATGAAAGCTTCCGCCACGTCCTCGCCATAGGCGAGATCGCGCCTCTGCTCTCCCCCCCACACCTCGAACGCCTCGCCCTCGAGCACGCGCCGTATCCAGAGGCCGAGGAAGGTCTGCCGCGCGTCAGCGATCCTCAGCCTCGGGCCATAGCAGTTGGTGAGCCGCAACGACACCACGGGGCGGCCGTGCACCTTGGTCTCGAGAAGCCAATACTGCTCCGCGGCCCATTTGCTCACCGCGTTCGCATCCGGCGGATCGACGGGGTGGTGCTCCGCGACGGGCAGCGTACGCGGCCGGCCGTAGAGCTGGCGTGTGGAGGCGTACACGACGCGCGCCTTGGGGGCTGCCGCGCGCGCGGCGAGAATGAGCCTGAGCGTCGCATCCGCATTCTCGGCGAGGTCGTGCCGCGGGTCTGCCTGGCTTCCCATGTGCGAGGTGTGCGCGGCGAGGTGGAAGATCGCGTCCGCACCGGCGAGCAGGGGCGCGAGCTCGGCCGTGCGCAGATCGGCCTCGACCAGCGTGGCGTCGACGCCGTCGAGATTGGCCCGGTTCGCGCCCGTCCCTGGAAGCATCGCATCGATCGCGACAACTTTCGCGCCGCGGGCAGCGAGTGCCGCGCACAGCGTCGCGCCGAGGAAACCCGCCCCGCCCGTAACGACGGCGCGGAGGCCCCGAACCTCCTTCATCCCTCGCGCGCGATCCGCGCGAGATAGGCGCCGAGCTCCGTGCTGCCCAGAGACGCCGCCTCCCGGGCGAGTACCTCGGCGTTGATGAAGCCCATGCGGAACGCGACTTCCTCGGGGCAGCCGATCATCAGCCCCTGGCGCTCCTGGAGCGTGTGCACGAAGGTGGCGGCGGCGAGAAGCGAAGCGGGCGTTCCCGCGTCGAGCCAGGCGTAGCCTCGGCCCAGCCGTTCCACGGCAAGTTCGTTCCGGGAGAGGTAGATGCGGTTGACGTCGGTGATCTCGAGCTCGCCGCGCGGCGACGGCGCGATCGAGGCGGCGATGTCGCACACCTCTCCGTCATAGACATAGAGGCCGATCACCGCCCAGTTGCTCGTCGGGTTCGCGGGCTTCTCGCGCAGGTCGGTGGCCCTGCCCTCGTGGTCGAACCACACCACGCCGTAGCGCTCGGGGTCACGCACCTGGTAGGCGAAGACGGTCGCTCCGCGCTCGCGCCGCGCGGCCTGGGCGAGCAGCCCGCCCATCCCCTCGCCGTGCACGAGGTTGTCGCCGAGCGCGAGGGTGCAGGGCGAGCCTGCGAGGAAACGCCGACCGATCAAGAAGGCCTGGGCGATCCCTTCCGGCTTCGGCTGCACGGCATAGGAGATCGAGATGCCGAGGCGTGAGCCGTCGCCAAGCAGCCGGACGAAGCTCTCCTGGTCGGCCGGCGTGGTGATGACGAGGATGTCGCGTATGCCCGCAAGCATCAGCGTCGAGAGCGGGTAGTACACCATCGGCTTGTCGTAGACTGGCAGCAGCTGCTTCGAGGCCGCGAGCGTCATCGGATGAAGCCGCGTGCCGGACCCGCCGGCGAGCAGGATCCCCTTCATCCCCTTCCCCTCAGGCGGCGGTGCCGAGCCGCTCCCCGGCATAGCGGCGGGCGCGGATCGCCTTCCACCAGCCGGCATGGTCGACATACCAACGCACGGTCGACTCGAGCCCGCTCTCGAAGGAGTGCACCGGCCGCCAGCCGAGCGACGCCATCGCCGGGGCGGCGTCGATCGCGTAGCGGAAGTCGTGGCCAGGGCGGTCGGCGACGAACTCGATCAGACGCTCGCGCGGGCCCGCAGGGTGGGGCATCAGCCGGTCGAGGATCGCGCAGATGGCGCGCACCACGTCGATGTTGCGACGCTCGGCATGCGCGCCGAGGAGATAGGTCTCGCCCGGCCGCGCGCGGAACAGAGCGGCGACGAGGCCGGCGGCGTGGTCATCGACATGGATCCAGTCGCGGATATTCTCGCCCCGGCCGTAGACCGGCAGCCTCCTGCCCTCGATCGCATTGGCGATCGTGAGCGGAATGAGCTTCTCCGGGAACTGCCACGGCCCATAGTTGTTGCAGGTGTTGGTCACGAAGGCCGGTAACCCATAGGTCGCGTGGAAAGCGCGCACGAGATGGTCGGAAGCGGCCTTCGAGGCCGCATAGGGGCTGCGCGGTGCGTATGGCGTGGCGGCGGTGAAGGGCGGGTCGCCCGGTTCGAGATGGCCGAACACCTCGTCGGTGCTGACATGGTGGAAGCGGAAAGCGTCGGCGCGCTCCTTGGGCAGCCGCCGCCAATGCGCAAGAGCCGCCTCGAGCAGGCTGAGCGTGCCGGTGACGTTGGTGCGCACGAAGGCGGCGGGACCGTCGATTGAGCGGTCGACATGGCTCTCGGCGGCGAGGTGCATCACCGCATCGGGGTCGTGCGCGGCGAAGACCGCGCGCATCGCCGCGGCGTCGGCGATGTCGGCGTTGACGTGCACGTGGCGCGGGTTCGTCGCCGCCTCCTCGATCGCCTCCGGGCTCGCGGCGTAGGTCAGGCAGTCGACATTGACCACCGTCGCGCCGGTGGTGCGGATCAGGCGGCGGATCACTGCCGAGCCGATGAACCCCATGCCGCCGGTGACGAGGATCTTCATGGCGCGCTCAGGGTGGCCACGCTTAGTGGCTCGGCGCAAGCCACGCTATGGCGGAACGGTGGCGGCCGCAGGGGTGGGGCCGGCGGCGAGGGCGGTTGCGAGCCGATCGACCGCCTCCTTCGCGGCATCGGCAAAAGGGTTGAGAACGAGGTCGGCGCCGAGCGCGCGCAGCGCCTGCTCCTCCCCGGCGGTCGTGGCCGTCAGCGCCACGCGGCCGGTGAACCCTGCCTCGCGCAAGGCGGCGATCAGGGCCTCGCGCGTCCCGGCATGGCCGAGCACCAGCGCCACGTGCGGCATCGCCGCGACGATCCACTTGGCCGTTCCGAGCGGCAGGGCGGAGACGAAGCCCGGGTCGGCGGCATCGCCATAGACCGCTGGCCAGCCGCGGCGCCGGAAGGCGCGCACCGCCTCCGGGTCAAAGTCCACTCCGAGGAAGCCGATGCCGCGCGCGGCGAGGCCTTCCGCGATCGCGGTGCCGTAGCGGCCGAGGCCGAAGAGGATCACCTCGCACGGCCGGGCTTCCGCTGCGTCGGGCACCTGGTCCTCGCCGAAGGGGTGACGGCGCTCGAAGAGGCCGAGCCAGGGGCCGAGCCAGCGGTAGAGCGTGGCCGAGTTGACGATCGTGTAGGTGGAGAGACCGATGGTGACGATGCCCACCAGCGTGGTGAGCCCCACCGCCTCGGCGCCGATATGGCCGAGCTCGCGCCCGAGCGCCACGAACACAAGCGAGAACTCGCTGATCTGCGCGACGGTGAGCCCGGCGAGGAAGCCGGTGCGCCGCCGGTAGCCCATCACCCCCATGATCGCCATCACGATCAGCGGGTTGCCGACGAGCACGAAGAGCGACAGCACCGCCGCCTCGCCGAGCCGGCCAGCAACGGCGGAGAAGTCGAACAGCGCGCCGAGCTCGAGGAAGAAGAAGAGCAGCAGGAAGTCACGCAAGGGCGCAAGACGCGCGGCCACCGCCTCGCGCACCGAGGTCGAGCCGAGGCTCACGCCCGCGATCAGCCCGCCGAGCTCCTTCGACAGCCCCACGAGGTCCGCGGCCGCCGCCCAGAGCGACGCCCAGGCGATCGCAGTGATGACGAGCAGCTCGGGCTCGCGCGCGATCCGGGAGAGCAGCGGCTCCGCCGCATAGCGCATGAACAGACCCGCGGCGGCGACGAGCACGACTCCGGCCGCGGTGGTGACAGCGAGCGCCACGACACCGCCCTCGCCGGCGGCGGCGAAGGCGGAAAGCGCAATCATTGCAGCGACCACGCAGAGGTCCTGCACGATCAGGAAACCGAGCGCGATCCGCCCGTGCAGGGCGTCGATCTCACGCTTGTCCGACAAGAGCTTCACGATGATGATCGTCGAGGAGAAGGTGAGAGCAACCGCGACATAGGCGCTCTCCACCGCATCGAGGCCGAGGGCGAGGCAAATCACGAAGCCGCCGGCCGAGGTGAAAGCGACCTGCCCGAGCCCGGTGGCGGCGGCGACACGGCCGAACCGGCGTATCAGCCCGACATCGAGCTTGAGCCCGACGAGGAACAGCAGCACCGCGATGCCAAGCCGTGCGAGCGTCTCGACGACAAGGTCCGCCTGAACGAGGCCGAAGCCGGAGGGGCCGGCGAGGATGCCGACGGCGATGAAGGAGACGATCAGCGGCTGCCGCGCGAGCACGCCGGCAAGGCCGACGGCGGCGGCAAGGGCGAGGACGACCGCGATCTCGACGAAGGGCGACATCCCGGCGGCCGCTAGCTCGTGCCGCGCCTGGCGCGGGCGCGCCGCGTTCCCGACACAGGGACGAACGGCCACCGCCGCGCGACCTCGGCCACCGGCGCACTTGAGCGCAACTGCGATCGTAAACAGGTCGTATCCGCAAGCCCTCGCGCCATCGCCCGGCCCTCCCTGATCACGAGTCGGTCCGCAGTGTAGCGCGTCGGGCGCCAGGGGTTCGCCTTCGCGTGTTGTCGCGGCCTATGCTCCGCGCATGCCGGACACATCCCGCCTCGAGACGACCCGTGACCTCGTCGCCTCGCTCGCCGCGCGCGGCGACCACCCAGCCCTGATCGCCGTCCGCGGCGGCGAGGCGAAGACACTCACCTATGCCGCCCTCGGCAGCGACGCGCTCGGCTTCGCCGAAGCCCTCGCCGCGCGCGGCCTCCGGCCCGGTGACCGTGTGATCCTGTTCGGCACGCCGGGGCCCGACTGGATCACGGTTCGGCTCGCCCTCGGCGCGCTCGGGGCCGTGACGGTCGCCTTCGACGAGACGGCCTCCGACCAGGAGCTCGCCCTGCTCGTGCCCGCCTCCAAGGCGCGGACCGCCTTCGCCGATCCGAGCTTCGCGCCGCGTCTTGCGGCCGTCGACGGGATGCTCGCGATCGCCACCCTCGCGCGAGCGGAGGGCTGGCCGCACTGGCGCGACTGGGCGTCGGGCAGCACGGCACCGCTGCCGCCGATCGCGCCGGACGATCCGACGATGGTCGTCACCACGAGCGGAACCACCGGCACGCCCAAGGCCTTCGCGCTCACCCACGCCAACATCCTGCACAACGTGCGCGCGCTTGCCGCCCAGGGCATCGTCACCGAGCGTGACCGCGCACTCCTGCCGCTCCCGCTGCACCATGTCTATCCGTTGACCGTCGGGGTGCTCACCCCGCTTGCGATCGGCGCGACGGTCGTTTTGCCGGAAGGCGTGACTGGCCCGCTTCTTGTCGCCGCGCTGAAGGCGGGGCGCTGCACGGTGATGGTGGCGGTGCCGAGGCTCTATGCCGCCCTGCTCGCCGGGCTGATGGGGCGGGTCGCGGCGCAGCCCTGGCCGAAGCGCCTCGCCTTCCGCGCCTTGTTCGCGCTCTCGCTCACGCTGCGACGGCGCTTCGGTCTTCGCCTCGGCAAGCGCCTCTTTCGCTCGATCCACCGCAGCCTCGCTCCCGATCTCTGGCTCATGGCCTCGGGGGGGGCGGCGTTCGATGCGGAGACGATCTGGCCGCTCGAGGCCCTGGGCTGGCAGGTTCTCTCGGGCTGGGGGCTCGCCGAGACCGCCTCGATCCTCACCAACAACCACAAGGATCGGGCGCGAATCGGCTCGGAGGGCTTTCCCATCGCGGGCATCGAGCTCCGCGTCGCCGAGCCGGACGACCAGGGGGTGGGCGAGCTCCAGGCGCGCGGGCCGTCGGTGTTCTCTGGCTACATCGACAACCCGGAGGCGAACGCCGCCGCCTTCACCGAGGATGGCTGGTTCCGCACCGGCGATCTCGGCTTCATCGACGCGGACGGCTACGTCCACATCGTCGGCCGGGCGAAGGAGATGATCGTTCTCGGCGGCGGCAAGAACATCTTCCCCGAGGAGCTCGAGAAGGTGTTCCTCGAGGAGAAGGCGATCGCCGAGATCGCGCTGCTCGAGCGGGACGGTTCGCTTGTGGCGCTTGTCGTGCCCGACGAGGCGTCGATCGCCGCCTCTGGCACGCCGCGGATCGAGGACGCCGTGCGCGTGGCGCTTGCCACCGTGGCGCAGCGCCTGCCGAGCTGGCAGCGGCCGGCAGGCTACGCGATCACGCGGCAGAAGCTGCCGCGCACGCGGCTTGGCAAGATCCAGCGCTTCCTCCTGCCGCGGCTCTACGAAGAGGCGCGCGCCGGCCGCGCCCCCGCCGAGCTCACGGAGGAGGAGCGGAGGCTGATCGCGACCCCGCCGGCCGATGCGCTCTGGGCGCTGCTTCAGGAGCGCTTCCCGGGCAAGGTCGTCTCGCCTGCGCAATCGCCGCAGCTCGATCTCGGCCTCGACAGCCTTGGCATGCTGGCGCTCGCGATGGAGATCGAGGCGCGGCTCGGAATCGCGCTCGGCGAGGAGGAGCTCGCCTCCGCCGCGACGGTGGGAGATCTGTTGCGTCTTGCGATCGACCGGCCGGCGGCGGCGAAGCCCGCCGTCCAGGCCACGCCGGACCTCTCCTGGCTCGACCCGCCTGGGGCCTGGCACCGCCTCGCGGCGCACCTGCTCGATGCCGCGAACCGGCTGGTGATGGCCGTGGCGTTCCGGCTGCGTGCCGAAGGCTGGGAGAACATCCCCGAGGGGAAGGTGATCATCGCCGTCAACCACCTCTCTGATCTCGACCCGCCGGTGGTCGCCGCCGCGCTGCCGCGCCGCGTGCTGTGGCGGTCGCGCTGGTCGGGTGATCGGGCGCGGCTTTTCTCCACCGCCGCGGGGCGCTTCCTCTGCCGCGCGGCGCGGATCTTCCCGGTGGATGAGCGGGCGCCCGCGGCGACGCTCGCTTATGCCCGCGAGTCGCTCGCGCGCGGCGAGGCGCTCATCTGGTTCCCCGAAAGCTGGCGCAGCCCGGACGGAAGCCTGCAGACCTTCCTTCCCGGCATCGGCGAGCTCGTGCGGACAACCGGTGCGACCGTGGTGCCCGCGCGGATCATCGGCACCTTTGAGGCGATGCCGCGCACCGCGCGCTGGCCGCGGCCGCACCCCGTGCGCGTGGTCTTCGGCAGGCCGATCTCGGCCGACACGCTGGTGGCGGAAGGCGCCGACGCCGCCACGATCGCGGCGCGGATACGCTCGGCGGTCGCCGCCCTCGGCCAGGCTTGACGGATCACGGCACCCGCCTTTCTCTCTCGGCCCTCATTGAGGAGCCCCGAATGAGACGCGCCATCGACGCCGTGATCTTCGATCTCGGCGGCGTGCTGATCGACTGGAACCCGCGCCACCTCTACCGCAAGCTGTTCGACGACGAGGCCGAGATGGAGCGGTTCCTCGCCGAGGTGTGCGCCCCCGCCTGGAACCTCGAGCAGGATCGCGGCCGCCCCTGGGCGGAGGCGATCGCCGAGCTCTCGGCCCGGCACCCCGACATGGCGGAGCTGATCGCCGCCTATCGCGACCGCTGGCACGAGATGCTCGCAGGCTCCATCGCGGAGACGGTCGCCCTCCTCGAGCGCCTGCATGCGGCGGGCGTTCCGCTTTATGCCCTCACCAACTGGTCCGCCGAGACCTTCCCGATCGCCGAGGAGCGCTTCCCCTTCCTCGGCCTGTTCCGTGGCATCGTCGTCTCCGGGCGGATCGGCCTCGTGAAGCCTGAGGCGGCGATCTACGCGCACACGATCAGCCGGTTCGGGCTGACCCCCTCCCGCACCCTGTTCATCGACGACAGCGCACGGAACGTCGCCGGCGCGGCGGAGGCGGGTCTCGTTGCCGTCCACTACACCGGGCCAGAGGCGCTCGCGCGCGATCTCGCCGCCTTCGGCCTGCCCGTCGCCGCCTGAGAGCCCGGGCTTCGACGCCTGCCTTGGAGTGACGAGATGGAGACGTTGCAGAAGCTGATCGAGCGGACGATCCTCACAAGCCGCTACGTGCTCGTGCTGTTCTATGTCGGGCTTGCCGCGGCGCTCGTGATCTTCGCCGGCCAGTTCCTGATCAAGATCGCGTCTCTCGCGGCCAAGTTCCCGTTCGGGGACGAGAACGAGATCCTGCTTGCGATGCTGCAGCTGATCGACAAGGCGCTGGTCGCCGGCCTCGTCGTGATGGTGATGCTCTCTTCTTACGACAACTTCGTCGCCAAGCTCGATGGTGGGGCCGAGACGCAGAAGATCGCCTGGATCGGCAGGCTCGACCCCGGCAGCCTCAAGATCAAGGTGGCGTCGGCGATCGTCGCGATCAGCTCGATCCACCTCCTGCGGATTTTCATGAACGCCGCGAACTTCTCCAATGACGAGATCTACTGGAAGGTGGTGATCCATGTCGTGTTCATCTTCTCGGCGCTGTTCCTCGGCGTGCTCGACCGGATGACGGTGATCTGGCGCGACAAGGATGGGGGCAAGTAGCGCAGGGTCGGAAGCAGCCCCCTCCGCCACCTGTCCGCAGCCACGGCGACGGCACTCCCAACCGGAGCGTCGGAAGACCGCATTCCCGCTCTCGAGCCGCAACGGCTTTGTCGCCTGACGCCGAGTGCCCCACGAATGCTAGGCTGAGGGCATGGAAGGCGCCCCTTCGCCGCCCGTCGGCCTCGCGCTCGCGCTCGGACTCGGGTTCTTCCTCGGCCTCGCCTTCGAGGAACACTACGGCCAGGACAATGTGCGCCGGCCGGGCGGCATCCGCACCTTCCCAACACTCTCGCTGGCGGGAGCGGTGCTGTGGCTCGTCGAGCCGCGGCACGGCCTTGCCTTCCTCGTGCTCCTGCTCTTCGTCGCCGCTGCCGGCCTCGTCTACTGGCGCACGTGGCTCGCCGTCCAGGGCGGGGGGCAGCCGATGCTTCGCGGCGGGCTGATGGTGCCCGCCTGCGCCATCGTCGCCGCGGCGATCGGGCCGGCGTCGGTGTCCCTGCCGCCCTGGGTTCCGCTCGGCCTCACCATGGCGACGGTGCTTCTGATCCGGGCGAGAACCTCGCTGCATGCTCTTGCGGCGAAGGTGCCCGGGGAGGAGATCACCACCGCCGCGCGATTTGTGGTGCTTGCGGGGGTGATCCTCCCCGTCCTGCCGCGCGAGCCGATCGCCGCCTGGCTTCCGGTCACTCCCTTCGAGGTGTGGCTCGCGGTCGTCGCGATGTCGGGGATCTCCTGGGGCACCTATCTCCTGCAACGCTACGTCTCGGCGGGCCATGGCACGCTGATCGGCGCGATCCTGGGCGGGTTCTGGTCCTCGACGGCGGTGACGGTGGCGCTCGCGCGCGACCTGCGCGCGGCGGAGGCGCGCCAGCCAGGGACGGAAGCGGCGATCGTGGCCGCCACGGCGGTGATGTTCGTCCGTGTGCTGATGGTGGCGGCGGTGTTCAACGCCTCGCTCGCGCTCGACCTCCTGCCCTGGCTCGGGGGCTTCGCTGCGGCGACCGCAGCAGCGACGGGGGTGCTGCTTCTGAGCGGCCCCGGTTCGGCTGCGCGGCCTCCCGTGCCGTCCGGCAACCCGCTGCGCGTTCCGGCCGCGCTCGCCTTCGCGCTGCTCTTCATGGCGATCGCGGCGGCGATGACGCTCTTGGGCACCCGGTTCGGCACGGCGGGGCTCTACGCCCTCGCCGCGATCGTGGGCCTCGGTGATCTCGATGCCTTCACGATCGGGCTTGCGACCACGCCGCGGCCCGGCGCGGTGGGGGCGATCCTGCTCGCCTGCGCCGCCAACAACGTGGTCAAGGCAGGCTATGCGATCGCCTTCGGCGGCAGGCGCGGCGCGGTTCCCGGGGCGGTGCTCGCGGCGATCGCTGTCGCCGGGGTCGTGGTGGCGCTCGCGGTGCGCTGAGGCGTCAGCCCGCGAGCGCCTCGACGATCGCGCGCGTGTTGTGGCGTATCAGCGCGATGTAGGTCGGCGCGGGGCCGTCCGGCCGGCTGAGCGCGTCGGCGTAGAGCTTGCCGCCGATGCGCGCGCCGCTTTCCGCCGCCACCTGCTCAAGAACGCGGGGGCTCGCTCCCGCCTCGATGAAGATCGCCCCGATGCGCTCGCGCCGGATCTGCTGCACGAGCCGCGCAATCTGCTGCGCCGAGGGTTCGGCGCTCGTGCTGATGCCCTGCGGGCTCAGGAAATCGATGCCGTAGCGGGCGCCATAGTAGGCGAAGGCATCGTGGCTCGTGACGACACGCCGGCGCGCGCGCGGGATCGCGGCGAACTGCGCCTCCACCCAAGCGTCGAGCTCCTGAAGCTGCGCCACATAACGCGCCGCGCCCGTCCGATAGGCCTCGGCCGCCTCCTGGTCCGCCGCCGCAAGGCCTTCGGCGATGTTCCGCACCATCGCCTGGGCGCGGCGCGGGTCCTGCCAGATATGCGGGTCGTGCTCGCCATGGCTGTGGCTGTGGCCGTGGCCGTGCCCGTGGCCGTGGCCGTGGCCGTGGCTGTGCCCGTGGTCCTTCGCCTTGAGCGTGGCGATGCCGCGGCTTGCGACGATCTCGCGGCCGCGGAAGCCGGAGGCGCGGATGAGCCGCGGCATCCAGCCCTCGAAGCCGAGACCGTTGATGACGACGAAGCGCGCGCGCGCGAGCTTCTGGGCGTCCGTCGGCGCCGGCTGAAAGCCGTGCGCGTCCATCTCCGGGCCGACGATGCTGTCCACCTCGAGGATCGACCCGCCGATCTCGCGCAGGAAATCGGCGAGGATCGAGAAGGAGGCGACGGCCAGGCGGGGGTCGAGCGCGCAGGCCGCCCGCGGAGCGGCAAGCGCTGCGGCGGCGAGGGTCGAGGCCAGAAGGGTTCTGCGTCGAAACATCCGATCCTCCATCATCCAGCGAGATGCGGCCGACTGATCCGCTGCCGCAGCAGCGATCCGCGCGGCCCAGCGAGAAGCCCTGCCACCCAGAGAGCCCCGGCCGCGAGCACGATCGCCGGCCCCGAAGGCACGTCCGCATGGAAGGAGACGACGAGGCCGAGAACGGAGGCGACCATCGCCATCATGACGGCCGCGACCACCTGCCCCCCCACCGTGGCCGACCAGAACCGCGCCCCAGTCGCAGGCAGCATCATCAGCCCGACCGCCATCAGCGTGCCGAGCGCATGGAAGGCGGCCACAAGGGTCAGCACCACGAGCGCGAGGAACATAAGGTGCCAGGCAACGCCGCCGCCGCCGGCGTGGCGGAGGAAGCCCGGGTCGAAGGTCTCGACCACGAGCGGGCGCCACATCAGGGCGAGCGAGACGAGCGTGAGGGTGGCGACCGAGGCGATGAAGAGGAGCGCCCCGTCGTCGACCCCGAGCACCGCGCCGAACAACAGGTCCATCAGGTCGACGCCGGGGCTGCCCGCCGAGACGATCACGACGCCCAAGGCGAGCGCGACGAGATAGAAGCCCGCGAGGGAGGCATCCTCGCGCAGCCCCGTGCCCCGGGCGGCAAGCCCGGCGAGAAGCACGATCGCGAGGCCGGCGACGAGCCCGCCTGCGCTCATCGCCGCGAGAGACAGCCCACCCAAAGTGGCGCCGAGCGCGACACCGGGCAGGATCGCATGCCCGAGCGCGTCGCCGATCAGCGAGAGGCGGCGCAGAACGAGGAACACCCCGAGCGGCGGCGCGGCGAGCGAAAGCGCGAGGCAGCCGACGAGCGCCCGACGCATGAAGGCGAACTCGATAAAAGGGGAGATCAGCGGCTCGAACAGCACGCCGCCTCCGCTTTCATGCGGCGCGGGCGCAGACGGCCGCACTCTCCGCCCAGGCCTCGGCCATCTGCCGCGCGCGCAGCGCGTTGCTTGCGGTCAGAACCTCCGGCGTGCTTCCCCAGGCGATCGCCTCGCGCGCGACCAGGAGCGTGTTGGGGAAATGCGCGCGCACCAGATCATGATCGTGCAATACCGCGATCACCGTCCGCCCCTCGCCATGCCAGCGGGAGACGACGCCGAGCAGATCGGCCGTCGTCTTCGCATCGATCGCGGTGAAGGGCTCATCGAGCACCACCACCGGACAGTCCTCGAGCAGGATCCGCGCGAACAGGAGGCGCTGGAACTGCCCGGCCGAGACGGTCGCGATCGGGCGATCACCGAAACCGCCGAGCCCGACGGCCTCGAGCGCCTCCTCCGCCTCGCGCAGCAGGGTGGGGCCGATGCGCCGGAACAAGCCGACGCGTCGCCAATGCCCCATCAGCACCACATCGAGGCAGGATATCGGAAAGGAGCGGTCGAGCACCGCCTGCTGCGGCAGGTAGGCGATGTCGGAGGGCGCGAGCCCACCGCGGTCGATCCGGCCCTCGTCCACGCGCGCAGCCCCCGTGATGGCCTTCACGAGCGTGGTCTTGCCCGCACCGTTCGGGCCGACGATGGCGGTGAGGCTGCCCGGCCGGAACGTGCCGCTGACATGATGCACGGCCGGCTGACGGTCATAGGCGACCGTGACGTTCGCGAGCGTGATCGGCGACGGCGCGCGTCTCATGCCATCGCCCAGGCGACGGCGAGCCAGAGGAGGCCCGACAGCAGGGCGGCGGCGGCGAGGCGCTCGGGCGCTCCGGCGGCGAGCGAGAGAGGAAGGGGGCGACGCATCCCTGTTATCCTATAACGTTCTCCCTTCGCTCCCGCAAGCTGCACGCCGCACGCCGCAGCCACGGTTCCCAGGGCCCGGCCGCTGCCCTAGGGTCCGTTCCCGTGACATCACCCGACGAGTCCTTCGACCCCCTGCGGGAGCAGGAGCGCGCCGCCGATCGCCGCACCTTGATCCGCTGGCGGGTCTATGCCGGGCTCGCCATGGCCGGCACCCTTGCCGCGACGATCGGCCTCTACGCCCTGCCCGACCCGCGGCCCTTCGCGATCGATCTCGCGCATGCGGCGGCGAAGGCAGGCTTCGTCGGCGCGGTGGCCGACTGGTTCGCTGTCAACGCCCTGTTCCGCCACCCCTTCGGCCGCTGGACGCGGATCGGAGGGCTCCTGCCGCGGCAGAAGCAGCGTCTTGCGGGCGGCATGGGCCGGTTCGTCGCGCGCCAGTTCTTCACCCCCGACAGCATCCGCCGCGCCGTCGAGGGGGTCGATGTCGGCGCGGCCGTCGGCCGGTTCCTGTCCGACCCGGAGGCGGCGCGGCGCACCGGGATCGCGCTTGCCCCGTTCGTGGCGAAGCTCCTCGAGGCGCTCGCCGACGGCCGCGCGCGCGAGGTGCTGCGACGCCTCCTTCCCCGTCTCGTCTCCGGCCCCGAGGCCGGCCCGGTCGTGGCACGCCTGCTGCGCGCCTTCCTCGACGGCGCCCACCACCAGGACGTGTTCTCCGAAGCGCTCGCGCGGCTGAAGGCGACGCTTGCGGCGAACGAGGAGAAGCTCAAGGCAGCGATCGAGGCGCGCGTCGCCGAACAGGGTGGGGCGATGGTACGCTGGGTCGCCGGCGCCTGGATCGCGCGCAAGGTGCTCGCCACCCTCAACGCCGAGCTTGCCAGAATCGAGCCGGGCGACAGCGACCTGCGCGCCGCCTTCGATGCCTGGATCAGCCACGAGATCGAGCGTCTCGAGAAGGAGCCGGAGCGCGCGGCGGAGCTCGGCGCGGCGCTCGGCCGCGCCCTCTCCCACCCCGCCGTGGCGCTGTGGGCCGAGGACGCGGTGCTGAGGCTTGCGCAGCTCGCGCGGTTCGACGCCGAGCGCGAGGACGGGCGGATCGTCACTGCACTTGCCGGCCTGCTCGGCAATCTGGGCCGAAGCCTCGCCGAGAGCGAGGCCTCGCGTGCCGGGCTGAACCGGCTGATCGAGGAGTCCATCGCGGCCATCGCGCCGGCGGCTCAGTCGCGAATCGAGGCGTTCGTTGCCGAGAAGGTCCGCTCCTGGTCAGACGAGGACCTGATCGAGCGGATCGAGCTCAAGGTGGGTCGCGAGCTCCAGCTCATCCGGCTGAACGGCACGCTGGTCGGCGCCGCCGTCGGCGCTCTGCTCTACGGGGCGCTCTCGCTCATCTTCGGGCGCGTTCCCGTGTAGGCTTGATCGCCAAGGCTCCTGCCCCGCACCGCGCCATGATCCCGCTCGCCATCCTCGACCAGTCGTCGATCGCCGAGGGCCGCAGCCCGGCCGAGGCGATCCGCGAGACGATCGCTCTCGCCGAGGCGGCGGAGGCGATGGGCTATGGCCGGTACTGGCTCGCCGAGCATCACAACAGCGGCGCTCATGCCGGGGCGGCGCCCGAGATCGTGATGGCGGCGATCGCCGCGAGAACGAGCCGGATCCGAATCGGCTCGGCCGGCATCATGCTGCCGCACTACGCGCCGCTGAAGGTCGCCGAGGTGGCGCGCTGCCTCGAGGCGATCGCTCCCGGCAGGATCGATCTCGGCCTCGGCCGCGCGCCAGGCACGGACGGCAGGACGGCCTTCGCCCTGAACCCGAACGCCCGCGAGGAGGCGGAACGCTTCCCGCACAGGGTTGCGGAACTGATGGGCTTCCTCGGCGACGGCCTGCCCACCGACCACCCCTGGGCACGCATCGTCGCGAACCCCAGAGGCCCGACGCGGCCCGAGGTCTGGATCCTTGGCTCGTCGCTCTACGGAGCGCAGGTGGCAGCGCATTTCGGCCTCGCCTACGCCTTCGCCCAGTTCATCACCGACGCCGGGGCAGCGGAGGCGATCGGACTCTATCGCGAGCGGTTTCGGCCCTCGGCCTGGTCCGCCGCCCCGCGCGCCGCCGTCGCGGTGTTCGCGCTCGCCGCAGCGACGCAGGAGGAAGCCCGCCACCACGCCGCCTCGCGGCTGATCTGGCGCGTCTGGCGCGACCGGGGCCTCTACGCCCCCCTGCCGCGGCCGGAGCGCGCGGCGGCCGAGATCGCGGCGCTTCCGGTGGAGGAGCGCGCGGCGGTCGAGCGGCTCGAGGCCGAGTCCTTCATCGGCACGGGGCCGGACGTGCTCGCGCGTCTTGCCGCCTTCGCGCGCGCCTGCGGCGCCGACGAGGTGGCCGTGCTCACCCCCTGCCATGACCCGGCTGCACGGCGCGCCTCCTTCGCCGCTCTCGCCGAGGCGTCGCATCTCGCGCGCGCTGCCTGAAGCTGTTCGAGGCAGGCGCTGAGAGCGGGAGCGACCGGGTCCGCTCGACGTGCCGGTCTCGGCCCGCTCCGTCAGGCGGGGGTGGCGATGATCTCGGCGAGACGCTCCTGAAGCGCGAGTCTCGGCAGGCGCGTCAGGTCCTTCGGCACCGTGCGTGTGATCGCCGCTGCGGATTTCTTCGGCAGCCGCGCCTCGATCATCCTGAGAAGCCGAGGCGGTGCGGCGAGGACGAGCCGCGTGCCCGGCTCCTCCTTGACGCTGCCGTCGAGCGCTGCGGCGAGGGCGTTGGCGAAGGCGACGAGCGCATGGCTGCGTGGCGTGCTGCGCGGCTCGATCGCGCTCCGGCGCGGGCCCACGCTCTCATGCGTGCGGCCCGGCCTTGCCTCGCCGAGCTTACGGTTGGGCAACCGTGCATCGGGATTGGAGAAGGTGGCGACGGTCTCGAACGGCCGCGCGCCCCGGCCGCGGCGCAGAAGCTCACCGCGTGCGGCATCGGCCACGAGAACGAGCACCTCGGTCTTCTTCGGCATCGATCACGTCCTCCTCGCCCGCCAGTGTCGCGGCGGCGATCACGCGATCATTGATCTCACGCAAGGGCAAGAGGCAAGGGGGCGAGCCTACCGCCCGCCGCGCCAGGCGCGCCACCGGAGGCCGAGCCATGCCGCCCCGCCGGCGAGAAGTGCGGCGGGAATGGCGATCAGCGCGACCGTGGCGGCGAACATCACGAGCAGCGCCAGAAGCCCGAAGCCCGCCGCGATCGCCGCGACCATGATGATCGCGCGCAGGATCGGGGGAAGAGGCTTCAGCTCCCCGCCGCCGAACGACTGGCCCGGCCCGGCTCCGCTCCGCTCGGGCGGGATGATCTCGACCGGATGGGTCGTCGGGCGGTCCTCCTGCATGGATCGGAGATGTGACCTGACGCGTTGGTGTTCAACCGCGGCAGAGGGCCTCGCTGGTCCGCCACCCGCGGCGGGAGGTGGTCGCGCCCCGGTACTGCGCGGCCTCGGCGGCAGCGATCGCCCTGAGCGGCGTCGCGGGGTTGCGGCTCCCGGCGGGCGGGGCCATGTGCCGCGACATGGTGGTTTCCGCTTCCGCGTTCCGCGCCGCCCTCGGCGCCTTCGCCACGGGCGTGTGCGTGGTGGCGACGCGCGACCCTGCCGGTCGCCCGGCGGCGGTGACGGTCAACAGCTTCACCTCCGTCTCGCTCGACCCGCCGCTCGTGCTGTTCTGCCTCGACCGGCGCGGCAGCGCGCTGGCGCGGTTCGAGGCAGCTCCTGCGTGGTCCGTGCATGTGCTCGCCGATGGCCAGGAGGAGCTCGCGCGACGCTTCGCCCGACGCAGTCAGGAGGCGCTCCTGTCGGACCCCTGGGCGGGGCTGTCCTGGTCCGACGGCGAGGACGGTCTGCCCGTGTTTCCGGGCTGCCTCGCGCGGCTTTCCTGCCGGGCGGAGCGTGTCGCCGACGGCGGTGACCATTCGATCCTGATCGGCCGTGTCGCGGCGCTCGACTGGCGCGCCGAGGGGAGGCCGCTGCTCTACTTCCGCGGCCGCTTCGAAGCGGTGGCGGAGCGTGTCGCGGCATGAGCGCGGAGCCGAGGCCCGAGGTGCCGGGGGACCGCCTTCCCTCGCCCGCCCTCTGGCTCGGCTTGGCCGGGCTGATCCCATTCATCGCCTGTACCGCGCTTGTGCTCGGAGGCGGTCCGTTCGCCGGTCTCGCCGAGGATGCCCTCGCGGCCTACGGCGCGGTAATCCTCGCCTTTCTCGGCGCGGTGCACTGGGGGCTGGCGCTGGCAGAGGCTGAGGATGACGCCACCGCCCGCACCCGCCTCACCCTCGGCGTGCTGCCCGCGCTCGCAGGCTGGGCGGCGCTTCTGTCGCCGAACTGGATTGGGTTCGGCATTCTCGTCTCGGGCTTCGCCGCGACCTGGATGGCGGAGGAGACGGCCGCGCGCGCCGGCCGCCTCGGGTCACGCTATCTGTGGCTTCGCCGCGGCCTGACCCTCGGCGTTGTCGTGATGCTCTCGGCGGCCTGGGTCACGCTTCTCTTCGGCTGAAAACCAAAGGGGCGCGGACTCCTCCGCGCCCCCCTTTTCACTGCGACGCCTGCCCGGCTCAGGCGGACTTGGCCATGATCTGCTCGGCGATGTTCCGCGGCACCGGGTCGTAGTGGTGGAACTGCATCGTGAACGAGGCCCGGCCCTTCGACATCGACCGCAGATCGGAGATGTAGCCGAACATCTCCGACAGCGGCACGTGCGCGCGGACGATCACCGAGGTGCCGACGACGTCCTGGCTCTGGATCATGCCGCGGCGACGGTTGAGGTCACCCACCACGTCGCCGACATGGTCGGGCGGGGTGGTCACCTCGACATCCATGATCGGCTCGAGGATCACCGGCCCAGCCTTCTTCATGCCCTCGCGGAAGCAGGCCTTGGCCGCGATCTCGAACGCCATCGCCGAGGAGTCGACGTCATGATACTTGCCATCGACCAGCGTGAACTTGAAGTCGACGGTGGGGAAGCCGGCGAGCACGCCGGTCTCGGCCTGGACGCGGATGCCCTTCTCCACCGCCGGGATATACTCCTTCGGCACCGCCCCGCCGACAATCGCGTTCTCGAACACGATGCCGCTGTTCCGCTCGAGCGGCTCGAACACGATCGTCACCTCGGCGTACTGGCCCGAGCCGCCAGTCTGCTTCTTGTGGGTGTAGGTCTCGGTGTGGGTCTTGGTGATGGTCTCACGATAGGCCACCTGCGGGGCGCCGATGTTCGCCTCCACGCCGAACTCGCGCTTCAGCCGGTCGATGATGATCTCGAGATGCAGCTCGCCCATGCCGGAGAGGATGGTCTGGCCGGTCTCCTGGTCGGTCTTGAGCCGCAGCGACGGGTCCTCGGCCGCGAGCTTCTGCAGCCCGAGCGTCATCTTCTCGATGCTGTCCTTCGTCTTGGGCTCGACCGAGATGTCGATCACCGGCACGGGGAAGGCCATGCGCTCAAGCACCACCGGCTCGGACGGGTCGCAGAGCGTGTCGCCGGTCTGCGTGTCCTTGAGCCCGATAAAGGCAGCGATGTCGCCGGCATAGACCTCCTTGATCTCCTCGCGCTTATCGGCGTGCATCTGGAACATTCGCCCGATGCGCTCCTTGTGGCCCTTGGTGGTGTTCAGCACCTGGTCGCCTGAGCGGAGCATGCCGGAATAGACCCGCACGAAGGTAAGCGTGCCGTATTTGTCGTTGAGGATCTTGAAGGCGAGGCCAGTGAACTTGGCGTCGTCGGAGATCTCGATCTCGCGCCCCTCGCCCGCCTGGCCCTCCTCGACCACGGTGCGGATCCCAGGCACCTCGTTCGGGGCCGGGAGATAGTCGATCACCGCGTCAAGAAGCGGCTGCACGCCCTTGTTCTTGAACGCTGCTCCACAGAGGACGGGGCGGAACGCACCGCTGATCGTCCCCTTCTTCAGGCAGCGCTTGAGGGTCTCGACCGAGACGTCGCCTTTCTCGAAATACTCCTCCATCGCCGCGTCATCGACCGAGAGCGCTGTGTCGAGCAACTTCTGGCGGTATTCCTTGGCCTGCTCGAGGAGGTGATCGGGGATCGGCGCGTCGCGGAAGCTCGCACCGAGCTCCGAGCCATCCCACACCACCGCCTTCATCTCGACGAGGTCGACCACACCGACGAACTGGTCCTCGGCGCCGATCGGCAACTGCAGCTCGAGCGGGGTGATGCCGAGCTTGTCGACGAGCGACTTCACCGCCTTGAAGAAGTCCGCCCCCGTCCGATCCATCTTGTTGATGAAGATGATGCGCGGGACGTTGTAGCGGTCAGCCAGCCGCCAGTTCGTCTCGGACTGCGGCTGCACCCCGGCCACACCCTCGATGATGAAGATCGCCCCATCGAGCACGCGCAGCGAGCGGTTCACCTCGATGTTGAAATCGATGTGCCCGGGCGTGTCGATGATGTTGATCTGATGGCCCTTCCACTGGGTGGTGACGGCGGCAGAGGTGATGGTGATCCCCCGCTCCCGCTCCTGCTCCATGTAGTCGGTCGTGGTGTTGCCCTCGTGGACCTCGCCAATCTTGTGAGACCGGCCTGTGTAGTAGAGGATCCGTTCGGTCGTCGTCGTCTTGCCCGCGTCGATATGCGCGGTGATGCCGATATTGCGGATCTTCGAGAGCGGGACTGAACGCGGCACATCTGCCTCCGTAGCTGCCGACCGGCGCACGAGATGGGGCGCCGCTATGGAACAGGCGCGGCAGAAGCGGGTATGCCTCACCCGCCGGCTGCCGCGCCATGCGTTCCGGAACCTTTCCCTATCTGCCGCCATCGGCCCGGGATTGCAAGCCCACCCGCCGCAGCCCGGGCCCCTCACCGGAGGGCTCGCCGCCCGCCCCGTGACGGATCGGTGAAGCCCGCGTGCCCTCGGGTCACGGCGGCAGGAGGCGGCCACGCGACCCGAGCCCGACTCCGACAGGCCTGTTCGGCAACGCCGATGCCACTCGAAGAGGGCCCGGAAGACGCGGCAAAGCGTGGCAAGATGCGGCGACGCGCCTGCCGACCCTGCGCCACGGGATCCGCGAGGCGGCCGCTCACGGAACAATACGGTTCCGGACCACCGCGACACGCCACGTTTGACTTCACTCGATGCTTGCGCGTAGCGTTCCGCTGGCGTTCGCTCCGGGGGAGAGAAGGATGTCGGGTCAGCACTTCCTCCCGGTTGCGCGTGATCTGCCCGCCCGTGCCCGCCTTGCGGCGCGGGTGAAGGCGGCCGGCGGGCTGGTTCTGCTTGTGCTTCCGAAGCCTGCGCTCGTCGTCGAGCTGAGCGATGACGCCAAGGACGAGATCGCCGCCCATCCGGACGTCACGCATTGCGGCGGCGTCCAGATCACGCCACGGCCGATCCGGCGGATCCGGGTGAGCGTCGACGGCACGCAGATGAACGCCTGACAACGACAGAGCCGACGACGGAGAGGAAGGAGACCGACGATGGCCAACCTTGCACGCGGCGTGGGGCAGGCCCTGCTCGACGTTCCGTTCCCCGAGATGATCGCGAAGCTCGGCCTCGGCATCGCCGAGGCGCAGATGGCGCTCGACCTGAACTCGATGCGCACCGCCCAGGCGCTTGCCAACACCACCATTCCGCCCGGGACGGTCGTCGTCGCCATCAAGGAGACGGTCAACGCCGACGGCAACGTCACCAACACCGAGGTGCTCTACAACGATCAGGAGATGCCGCTCCTCGTCTACGGCATCAACCCGACCTTCTATGCCTTCAGCGAGACCGTGATCGAGGTGAAGATGGCCATCACCATTGCCGTCGAGCGTGGCACCTCGGTGAGTTTCGGGCAGAAGTTCTCGTACGAGAACACGACCAAGTTCAAGGGCAGCTTCGAATCGGGTGGGCTGCTCAAGCTGCTCGCTGGCTCGGCCAAGGCGTCGGTCGAGAACACCACCACCGTCGCCTACGCGGCGACGATGAACGCGACCTACACCTCGAAGTTCAACTACAAGGTGGAGGGCTCGAGCCTCTTGCGCACCACGCTGACGCCGGTGCCGCCGCCGCAGCGCATGGTGCCGAAGATCACCGTCCAGGAGCCGGCACCGGGCGGCGGCCCCTGATCCGGCCCGCACGCGGCTGAGGCACGGCGATGCCGCAGGAGGTCGACGAGGTTCTCGTCCGCCCGCTCGGCGAGGTGCTCGCGCGGCTCGGCGAGGGCGTGGCGCAGGCGCAGCGGGCGATGGACCTCAATTCCATTGCCACCCAGACGCTGATCGACAACGACCCGGTGCTGAGCGAATACGGGCTGCAGGCGACGTGGTATCACATGCCCGAGGTCACGCTCGAGCTAAAGATGTCGCTTGCGCTGAAGCGCGAGACTGTCACCGACCAGTCCGGCCGGCCGCGGATCAGCAAGCTGTCCGTGCTCGCCGCGCCCTACAATGCCAAGGTGCAGAACACGCTCGCGCTCGATGTGCAGGGAACGAGCACGGTGAAGGCGAGGATCGTCTCGATCCCGCCCCCGCCGCGCCCCGAGGGCTGAGGCGTCGGGCGGCTCAGGAGAGGATGCCGGCGCATGCCGGAGGACCAGAAGCTCGAGGAGCGCCTTGCACGGATCGAGCAGGCGCTTGAGGCCTTCGCCAAGCGGCTTGACGTGATCGAGCGCAGGCTCGGCGCCGCGGGCGATGCGCGCTCCGGCGAGACCGCACTGGAGGCCGCCCTGAAGCGACGCCTCGCCGAGCTCGAGGCGGAGCGGCTGACGCTGTCGCGGCGCGTCTCGGCGCTCGAGGCGGGGCGGCTGCAGGCCCGCCCGGAGCAGGTGAGCGAGGGGTTCCGCAAGGCCATCGTCGCGCTCCAGGCGGGGCTCGAGCCGCGCCCCGGTGACAAGGTCGCCTATGCTGTGAGCGAGATGCAGGTGGGGCTCAAGTCGCTTGTCGCGCTCGACGAGTCGGGCGGGCTGCGGCTCGTTCTGCCGTCACCGGAGGAGCGGTTCGACCCCGCCCAGCTCACCGAGATCCGGTTCACCCTGCGCGGCGCAAGCGAGCAGGCCGCCACCCTCCCCGGGCTCGTTCCGGTTCCGAGCATGCTCGGCCTCCCCCTCGCGGCGGCCGAAGCCGCGCTCGCGCGCGCGGGCCTCAAGCCGGGGCGTCGGAGCGAGCAGGAAAGCCGATACCCGCCCGGGACGGTGATCGGCCAGTCGCCTGATCCCCAAGACGAGGTCGCGCCCGATGTCGCGGTCGATCTCGTGGTCGCGATCCCCGTCCGCCCGACCGTTCCCGACCTGCGCGGCAAAACGCTCGATGAGGCGACGGCTCTGATCGAGGCAGCCGGGCTCATCCAGGGCCCGGTGAGCCGGCGCGAGACGCGCGAGGCCGAAGAGGGGCGCGTGCTCGCGCAGGATCCGCCGTCCGGCGTGCGCGTCGAGCCGGGGGCGCGCGTATCGCTCGTCGTCGCGGTCGCGCCGCCGCCCTCGGTCGCGGTACCCGACCTCGTGGGGCAGACCCGCGAGGAGGCGGAGCGCCTCCTGAAGGCGGCCGGGCTCGAGGTCGGCGAGGTCTCGCTGAAGCGGGCCGGCAGGCCAGGCCTCGTGCTCGCCCAGGTTCCGCGGCCGGGGACGGAGGTTCCGCCAGGCTCGGCCGTGTCGCTCGTTGTCTCCGCCGCGCTTCCGGTCGAGGAGCTGATCGAGCGTGCGGTGAAGCACGCGGCCGGGACGCGCTCAGGCATCAGTGGCAAGCTCCTGCGCGAGCGGCTGCGCGCCCTCAATCTCGCCGACCATGCCGCCTTCGCCGCGCTCGCCGAAGCGCCGCTCGAGACGCTGCAGAAGGCGATCGGGGCGCCGACCCCGCGCGGCCTCGCCGATGCCCAGGCCGCCCTGCGCAAGGCGCTCGAGGACGAGGGCTGAGCCGGCTCAGGAGCCCCGATAGGTCGCGTAGCTCCAGGGGCTTGCGAGCAGCGGCACGTGGTAGTGCCCCTGCCCCGCCGCGAGCGTGACGCGCACGGGAACGACGTCGAGGAAGGGCGGGTCCGCGCCCAAGCCCAGCCGGCGGAAGTAGTCGCCGACGAAGAAACGCAGCTCGTAAGTGCCCGGAACGAACGTCTCTTCCCGGAGAAGCGGCTCGGGCGCGCGCCCGTCGGCGTTGAGCACCGTGGCCGCCACCCGAGCGGGCTCCCCCCCACTTGGGATGACCCAGAGCTCGACCGACATCCCGGCGGCGGGCACGCCGCGGGCGGTGTCGAGCACGTGCGTGGTCAGGCCCGGTCGCTTCTCCGCCATGGCGGCAGACTCCGACGCCCACGCGCCACGCGCAAGTCGCGCGTTGACGGATCGTCCCGCCCTTGGCCAGATCGCGCCGCTCAGGCAGGGGAGAGAAGGATGGCGGGTGGCGTGGCGGCGGCGGTCGCGGCGGTCAGCGAGGCGCGGCTGTGGCAGCGGCTGATGGAGATGGCCGAGATCGGCGGCTTCATCGGCGATGGCGGGCACCATGGCGTCAATCGCCCCTGCCTGACCCCGCTCGATCGCGAGGCGCGCCGGCTCCTGATCTCTTGGGCGCGGCGCGCGGGTGCCGCCGTGTCGGTCGATCCGGCGGCGAACCTGTTCCTCCGCCTCGAGGGGGAGGACCCGTCTCTCGCCCCCGTCCTGACCGGAAGCCACATGGACACCCAGCCGCAGGGCGGGCGGTTCGACGGCATCTACGGCGTGCTCGCCGGGCTCGAGGCGATCGAGGCGATCGCCGCGGCAGGGGTGCGGCCGAGGCGCGCGATCGAGGTCGTGGCCTGGACCAACGAGGAAGGGGGCCGCTTCGCACCGGGCTGCACTGGCTCGATGAGCTTCACGGGCTTCAAGCCGATGAGCGCGTTCGACGATCTCGTCGACCGCGACGGCATCCGCTACGCTGATGCGCTGGCGGAACAGCTCGCTGCCGAAGCGGACCTGCCCCGGAGGCCGCTCGGCTACACCCCGCACGCCTATCTCGAGGCGCATATCGAGCAGGGCCCACGGCTCGAGGCGGAGGGGAAGGAGATCGGCGTCGTCACGGGAATCCAGGGCTCGCGCTGGTTCACCGTCTCCGTCGAGGGGCGGACGGACCATGCCGGCACCACGCCTTTGCGCCTCAGACGCGATTCGGTGCAGGACATGCTCCGTGCGATCGGCGCGCTGAATACGCTGATGCACGACCCGGCGGATGTGCTCCGCTTCACCGTCGGCTCGATCCGGGTGGAGCCGGGCACCTCGAACAGCGTGGCGCGCAAGGCGGAGTTCACGATCGACTTCCGCCACCCGGACAAGGAGGTGCTGCTTGCCCGAGGCGATGCGATCGCAGGCGTGGTGCAGGCGTCGATGACCAGCTGCACGGCGACGGTCGAGGAACGCTTCCGCGCCCTGCCGGTCGAGTTCGGGGAGCGCGTTCCGGGAGTGGTCGCGGCGGCTGCCGAGGCGCAGGGGCTGACCTCGCTCAGGCTTCCCTCGGGCGCATTCCACGACGCGCAGTTCCTCGTGCCGCTGTGTCCTACGGGGATGCTCTTTATCCCCTGCCGCGGCGGCGTCTCGCACCACCCGTCCGAGTACGCCGGGCCCGACGCCTGCGCGAAGGGCGCCCGCGTGCTCGCCGAGGCGCTGCTCGCGCTCGCAAACGGCTGAGAGGCGCGATGCGCATCCTCTCGATCCAGTCCTGGGTGGCACACGGCCATGCCGGCAACGCCGCCGCCCTGTTCCCGCTGCAGCGTCTCGGGATCGAGGTGATCGCGATCCACACCGTGCTGTTCTCGAACCACACCGGCTACGGCGACTGGGGCGGCCGTGTGTTCGACGCGGGGCTGGTGGCCGAGGTAATGGAAGGCGTGGCGCGCCGCGGCGTGCTCGCTGGCACGGCAGCGCTTCTGACCGGCTATCTCGGCGATGCGGCGATCGGCGAGGCGGTGCTCGGCGCGCACGCCCGGCTCAAGGCGGCGAACCCGGCGGCTCTGTGGGCCTGCGACCCGGTGATCGGCGATGTCGGGCGCGGCGTGTTCATCCGCCCCGGGATCGCCGAGTTCTTCCGCGATGCCTGCGTTCCGGCGGCCGATATCCTCACGCCGAACCATTTCGAGCTCGATCTCCTGAGCGGGCACGAGAGCCGCACGCTTGCGGACGCGAAGGAGGCCGCCGCGGCGCTGATGGCGCGCGGGCCGAAGCGGCTGCTCGTCACGAGCCTCGTGGTCGAGGACACGCCGGCGGACGCCGTCGACGTCGCCGCCTTCCGCCCAGGCGAGGCTTGGCGCCTCCGCACGCCGAAACTGCCGATCACGGGCCGCGGCACGGGCGACGTGCTCACCGCCCTCTTCCTCGCCCACACCCTCGCGGGACGGCCGCTCGCCGAGTGTCTCGCCCGCTCCGTCTCCTCGCTCCATGGCATCCTGCGCGAGACGATCGCGTCCGGCCGCGAGGAGATGGCGCTCGTCGCCGCGCAGGACGAACTCGTCTGCCCGAGCCGCCTGTTCATCCCGGAGCCGATATGACGAACGCCAACCCCTACGATCCGCGCCTCGGCCGCTACCCGCGCGACATGGTCGGCTATGCGGCTTCCCCACCCGACCCGGCTTGGCCGGGCGGGGCGAAGCTCGCGCTGCAGATCGTGCTGAACTACGAGGAGGGAGGCGAGAACTCGATTCTCCACGGCGACGCGGCGTCGGAGTCGTACCTAACCGAGGTTGTCGGCACCGCGCCCTGGCTTGGGATGCGCAACATCTCGGTCGAGAGCCAGTACGAATACGGCTCCCGCGCGGGCTTCTGGCGCCTGCATCGGCTGTTCGCGCAACGGAACATTCCGATCACCGTCTATGCCGTGACAATGGCGCTCGCCCGCAACCCGGAGGCCGCGCAGGCGATGGTCGCCGCCGGCTGGGAGGTCGCCTGCCACGCGCTGAGGTGGATCGACCACCGCGACATGCCGGAGGAGGAGGAGCGGCGGCAGATCGCGGAGGCGATCAGGCTGCACGAGGTCGTCACCGGCTCGCGCCCGCTCGGCTGGTACACCGGCCGGCTCAGCGCCAACACCAAGCGGCTCGTGTCGGAGGCGGGCGGGTTCCTCTACCTCGCCGACAGCTATGCCGACGACCTGCCCTATTGGGAGGAGATCGCGCCGGGGCGGTGGGAGCTCATCGTCCCCTACACGCTCGACAACAACGACATGCGCTTCGGCAACCCGCAAGGGTTCAGCACCGGCGAGGAGTTCTCGCGCTATCTGATCGACGCCTTCGACGTGCTCTATGCCGAAGGCGTGGCCGGCGCTCCGAAGATGATGAGCGTGGGCCTGCACTGCCGGCTTGTCGGCCGCCCCGGGCGCTTCGCGGGCCTCGCGCGCTTCCTCGACCACGTCCAGGCGAGAGAGGGCGTGTGGTTCTGCCGACGCGTCGACATCGCCCGGCACTGGCGCGCGCGGTTCCCGGCCCCGGGCTGAGCCTCGGCTAGACGAGCTTCGGCAGGATCTTCAGCGCCTGGCCGAGCGCGTCGGCGATCCTCGCCGCCTTGTCGATGATCGTGGTGATGCGCCCGATCCGATCGGCGATCGCCTTGATGTCGGCGCGCGCACCGAGGATCGCGGTGGTCTGCGGCCTGTAGGCCAACGCCTTGACGATGATGCCGGCCTGCAGCAGCGCGACGATCTCGTTCGAGACAGCCATCAACGCGCGCTGGATCTGCCGCATGTCCTCGACCTCGACGGCGCTGTCGAACGCCTCCTCGAGCGCCTCCCGCGCCGCCGTCAGCGTCTTCAGCGCCGTCTCCGCATCCGCCGGCTGCTGCGGCGCGCGCTCCGGCCTTGCTCTCTTCGCCATCGTCCTTCCTCCGGGTCAGCGCAGGAGCGGGCGGATCTCTCTCCAGGCCGCCTGCAGCCGGCGCGCCGCGTTCTCGAAGCCGGCCACCGCGCCTCGGGCGGTGTCAGGACTGCGCAACGCCGCATGCGCCCGAACCATCTCGCCGATCGCCGCCTCGAGCGCGGCGAAGGCCGCGTCGGAGGGCTCGAGACGCTCGGCCTCCATCACCCGCATGTAGAAGGCGTAGCTGTCGGCCGGCGTGCCGCTGCGCCCCATCTCGGCGAGCAAGGTTCTGCGCGTGGCGGCGAGCAGGCGGCGGCGCTCGTCGAGCACGCCGCGCAGGCCCTGGCCCGGCTCGGCGCCGCGCGCGGGGCGTCCGACCACAGCCGTCATCAGCTCGGCGATCGCCTCTATGTTCGGCTGCGCCCGGTCGATCACGGCGGGCAGGGACAGGCGGACGATCTCCTCGGCGACGAGCCCGCCGAGTTCGTTGAGCGCCGCCGCACCGCGCTGCACCACCTCGGGCGACACACGGAAGCCCGCACGCCCGACCGCCTCGGCCACCTCCGAGCCGACGCGCGCGGCTGACGCGCCGAGCCGCGCCGCCTGCCCGCCCCCCGTGAGCGCGGTGAGCTCCGCGGCATACCGCTCGAGCGCCTCGAGGGCCGGGGCGAGCGCCGTCGCCGCCGCCGCCGTGAAGACCGGCGGCTGTTCCGCCGTCGGGCGCCCGGTCTGCACGTAGCGCAGCGCCGCGTCCTCGCGCATGGCGCGGCGCTCGACCTCCTCGACCACGGCGAAGCCGGTTCGCGTCTCGGCCGACACGGTCTGAAGCGTGTCGGAGAAGCGGCGCACCGCGTCGGTGGACGGCGTCGTACCGCAGGCGGCGAGCGCGAAGAGGAGCGCGGCGAGACCCCGCGACACCGCGCAGGGACGGCAAGCGGGCATCGGCATTGGCAGCACTCCCGTTGCGGCGCCGGACGACATCAAGCGCCAGCCGTCGCGGCCTATCAACGTTACATCCGCGTCAGGATCGCGCCGACGGCAGCTTGCCGCTGCCGCCGCGCCGCGGTCGGCGCCGTCACGCCGCGTCGGCCGCAGGCCCGGAGACCATGATGATCCCGGCGGCGCGGAGGCTCCCGAGCGTCGCCGGATCGGCGACCTCCGCGGCGATCAGGCGCGACCGCAGCGGCTCGGGAACGCGATCGTCGCAGAGCGCCTCGGCAAGCGCGTCGGGCTCGCTCGTCACGATCCAGGTCGCCGGCGCGGCGAGCGCGGCGAGCCCGGCGAGGAGCCCCGCGCGAACCCCGGAGAGGCAGACGGGCATCTCCGCCGCCGCCGCGACCCGCGCCGCCGCGGCGAAAAGCGAGGGCGAGGCGACCGCCTGCGGCAGCGGGATGTCGAGCAGGATCCTCCCCCTGAGCCTCGCCGGAAGCGCGGCGTCGAGGCGGGCGAAGTCGGGCGAGAGCACGGTCGCGGCATCCATCGGCAGAGCGACCGCGCCGTCGCCGACAAGCTCGGGCCTCGAGCGGAGCTGGGCGATCAGGCGCCGGCTCGCAAGCCGCACCAGGCGCTCGCGTAAGGCGGGTTGCGGCAGAAGCGTCCTGCCCGGAACGAGCGTTCCGAACAGCGCCTCGAGGTCGAGCCAGAGGCGCCGGAACGCCAGCGCCTTGCGCTCTGCCGGGTCGAACCGCCAGACGGCGCGCGCGGTCAGACGCTCGACGAGCTCCACCTGGCCGATCACGCGCTCGACCGAGGCGAGATCGGCAAGCGTCGCCGGCTCCGCGGGTGGTCCACTCGCGACGACGGGGGCAGCGTGTCCGTGCTCGGCGGCGATGGCGGCGAGCGCGAGCTGAAGCGGCGCGAGATCGGCCGGGACATCGAACACCGCGGCGACGCCGGGGGTCAGAGCCGTCGCCGCCTCGACCGCGGCGACCTCCGCCTCGCCGCCGCGGCGCCAGATCGCGAGATGGTCGCCATCCGGAAGCTCGTTCCAGACGACCCCTGGAAGCGCGATCACCTTCTCGACCGCGGCGCGAAGCCGCGCCACCTCTGCCGCGCAGTCGGGCCAGCCAGGAAGCCGCGACGGCCGCAGAAGCAGGACACGCCGGCGGGCGCCGTTCTCCGCCACTGCGGCGAAGAGGCGGGCCGCCTCGTCCGGAAGCATCCGGTGCCGGACCACCGGGCCGAAGCTCGGCTCGATCAGCATCCCCGCCTCTGCCCGGCGAGCAGGGCCGAGACGACCGGCCCCTCGAACAGGCCGATCCCGAGGCCGAGGCCGAAGGCGATGTCGGCCTCCGTGCGGCAGGACTGGAGCAGGAGCCGCTGCGGCCCAAGGGCGCGCACCGCCTCGCCCCCGGCCTCCCGCGCCGCCGCGGCGGGCACGGCAAGCAGGTCGCGCGGCTCGGCGAGGAGAGCGAGCAGCTCAAGGCACGCGGCGGCGTCGCAGCCGAGCAGAAGGCGCTGACCATCGGCGGCGAGACGAACCCGCGCCGAGGCCATGGCGGAGGGTGAGGCGATGGCGTCGGCGAGCGCGATCGCGGGCACGATCCGCGCCAGCCGCTCCCGCCCGATCGCCTGCTCGAGCCGGTCATAGGCGCCGCCGAGAGCCGCCTCCGGGGTGAGCGGAAGCAGAAGCCTTCCCTCCACCGGCGTGGTGCCGACGAGGCCCGGTGCGGCCTCGAGCAGGAGCGGCTCGAGCGCCTTCAGGGCGAAGGCAGGCAGGGGCGAAGCGACGGGGAGCGACCGTGCCGCCGCCTCGGCGTCGATCTCGAGCCGATGCGCGACACGCCTTGCCCTCGCGCCACGGCGAAGCGCGACGATCGGGCTGCGCCTGACCCATGACGCCGGTGTCAGGCCGGACAGCCTGCGCCAGAGAGCGTGCAGAACCGCGTTGTCCGGATCGGGGGGCAGTTTGGCCGCCAGGGTCGATCCCGTCCGGTGGCCGAGCGCGGCGGCGAGCGCCCCAGCGCCCTCGGGAAGGCGCACGCGCTGCACCGCGTGCGGCGCCTCGGGCAGGAGTTCGACAAGACGCGCGGCGAGACGGGCGGCGGCGGGAGGCTCGACCTCGCCGCGGTCCCACACGATCAGCCCCTCTGCCGTCTCGGTTACCCGCGCCTCGGGCATCGTGCGACGGACGAGGCGGAGGAGCGCCTCGCGCACCGGGGCGAGACGCGCAGCCTGCGGGAGGGAGACGGCGACCGCCAAGACCCCCTCCCCGCGTTCGATTGCCTGCCGCACCCCGTGATCCATGCCGGCGGACGTGCCTGCGCCCCGCGCGAGTCTTGCCCGGGCAAGGCAAAGTCGCGGTTAACGTCCGCCCCCTGCGGCCGCGATGACGGCGGCAGGGACGCGACGACCGGCGATCTCCCTCTCCGCTCTCCAGCCTCGAGGTCACCGCCGCGCCGTCGCCGCCCGAGACACGGGCGGGGAGGTGAAGGGGCACTGGCCCAGGCGCGATCCCTGACGCCGTCCCGGACGGGACGCGACCTGCCCGAAGCTGCAGGCGTCAGCCCCTGGCCGCGGCGGGGGCGTGGAGGCCGCCTACGGAGCGGGGCAGGTGCGGATTCCGAGGAGCGTGTAGGCCGGGCACCAGCCGATCGCTGCCGTCGCCAGCGGCACGACGCCGATCCAGCCCCAGACGCCGACCGTTCCGGTCGCCGCGAGCGCGACGAGAAGCCCGCCCACGGCGACGCGCAGGCCACGGTCGAGCGTGCCCATGTTCTTCGTCATCGGTCCCTCCATCCTCAGGCCGCGATGGCGCGGCCACGGGCGGCATTCTCGGCCAAGCCGCCCTGCGGTTCCGTGATTTGGATCACGAAGCGTCGGCTCCCTTCTCGGCCGAGGCCCCGGCCGCGGCCGCGGCGAGGCCGGCGCGGTCGGTCACCGCGATCCGGCCGCGGGCGAGGCGGACGAAGCCTGAACGCTCGAACGCCTTGAGCCGGCGGCTGACCACCTCGCGTGCGGTGGCGAGGTCCTCGGCGAGCCGCTCATGCGTCGCGGAGATGACCCCGTCGGTGCCGGCGAGGGCGAGCAGCCGGCGCGCGAGCCGGGCGCCGAGCTCGTCGAAGGCGAGCTCCTCGACGAGCGCCATCAGCGATGCGATCCGGCGCGCATAGGCGGCGAAGGCGAAGCGTCGGAACCGCGGCTCCTCGGCGAGCAGGCGGAGGAAAGCCTCGCCCGGCACCGCCAGCACCTCGACCGCCGTCTCGGCCACCGCCTCGGCATCGTAGGCGACCCCCTCGATCAGGCCGGTGGTCGTGAGGATGCAGGTCTCGCCGGGGCCGACGCGATAGAGCAGGAGCGTCCGCCCGGCCCGGTCGGTACGGGTGACGCGCACGCTGCCCGAGAGGACGAGAAGCCAGCGATCGCAGGCCTCGCCGGGGCGGAACAGGACCGTGCCTACAGGGATGGCGACGCGGCGGCCCGCGGCCGCGAGGCGCTCGCCGAGCGGCGGATCGAGCATCGGGAGGTAGGTCTCGCCCTGCACGCGGCGGACCCTGCCGCCCGGGCGGCGGGATCGCCAGAGGGGGCGGGCGATCAGACGGTGAGATCGAGGCGTCCGGCGGCGGTCGCCGCCGCGGGCGGGGCGGTGCCGGTGAGGGCGAAGTCACGCGCGGCGAAGCGCTCGTCGAGGCCGCGCAGCTGCTCGACGACCTCGGCCAGCACGGCGGCGAAGCGGCGCGGGTCCTGCAGGTCCGGGGCGAGCGGCCCCGGCGCCAGGAGGCGGGCGAGCGGCAGAGAGGGATCGCGCCGCGCGGCGGCGTAGAGGGCGGCGAGTGGTCCTCCCGTGTCCCGCGCCGAGCCGATCTCGATCACCTCGCGCAGGCGGGTGCGCAGCGTCTCCGACGCGGCAGGGGCGACCTCGGCAAGCCGGGCGGCGATGTCGGCGGCGACGGCAGCGAGCGCGCGGGATTCGCGCATGCCCACGACGGCGATCGGGGAAGCGTGCGGGCGGTCATTGGCGGGGGGTGGCGGCGGGGGCAGAGGGGCGGCGCGGGCGACGGCAAGGGCGGCGACGGGAAGGCTCTCTGCCTGGGATGCCCGAGCGGCAGCGGGAGGCTTCGCCAGGGCCTGCGTGACGGCCCGCGCGAGCGGCGCGAACGATGCCTCGGTCGGTCCAACGGACATGGTTGCCCGCCTCCTCACGCGTTTGTTCGTGATCGTATGATGGATAGCCCATCGATGCCAGCGGTTGCTGTGATGCCGGTCACTTGACCCGCGGCGGAACGCTTGCGGTCGGCGCGGAAAGAACAAATAGTGAACAAACGGCAGGCTGGAGCGACAGGGCAAGAGGCGGGCCAGGGGAGAGGGAAAGGCGGGATGACGCAGCCTCCGGACGATCGTGCCGCCCTGCTTGCGGCCCTGCGCGAGGTGCTCGCGCGGCATCAGGCGGCGCCGCGTGCGGCGCGTGTCGGCCTGGCGCAGGGAATCGACGAGGTGCTTCCAGGTGGCGGCCTGGCGCGCGGCGCGGTGCATGAAGTTATTCTTTCAGAACCAGGTTCTTGCACGGCTTTCTGCGGGTATCTGCTCGGCCGTGCCGGAGGCCTCGCGGCCTGGATCGCGCCGCCGCAGGCGGATGACCTTCCCTGGCCGCCTGGGCTTTCCGCGCTCGGCCTTGCCCCGGCCGATCTCCTCCTGATCGACGCATCGGGAGACGATGCCCTCTGGGCGGCAGAGCAGGCGCTGCGCTCGCCCGCTCTCGCCGCCGTCGCCGCGGTGCTGCCGCGTCTTGACCTCACCGTCGCCCGCAGGCTCCAGCTCGCGGCCGAGGCGGGCGGCACGCTTGGCCTCGTGCTTCGCCCCGACGAGGCGCGGTCCTCCGCGGCGGGGCGGGCGCCCACGGCGGCGCGCACGCGCTGGCGCGTCTCCTCCCTAGCGGGAGCGGGCGGGGCGCCGCACCGGCTCGGCGCATCGCGCTGGCGGCTCGATCTCCTCCTCGCGCGCGGCGGGCGCCCAGGGAGCTGGGATGTCACCTGGGACAACGATCGCAGGACATTGATCGTGGAAGAGAAGACTGGTGCAGCGCGCCATGGCTGAGGGCCGCCGCCATCTCGCCCTGTGGTTCCCCCGCCTTGCCACCGACAGGCTGATCCGGCGCGACCCGGCGCTCGCTCGCGCCTCCCTGATCCTCTGGGCGCAGGAGGGGCCCCGGCGCCTCGTCACCGCCGCCGCAGCGGGCGTTCCGGTCGTGCCCGGAACGCCGCTTGCCGATGCGCTCGCCGCCACGCCTGGGCTTCTCTGCCTGCCGGCCGACCCGGCGGCCGATTCGGCCCTGCTTGCCTCCCTTGCCGCCTGGTGCCTCTGCGTTACCCCCCTCGCCGCTCCGTCCCCGCCGGACGGGATCGCGCTCGACATCACCGGCTGCGCCCATCTCAAGGGAGGCGAGGCGGGGCTGCTCACCTGGCTCACGACGCGGCTGCGCACGGCCGGTTTCGCGGTGCGCGGCGCGATCGCCACAACCGCGCTCGGCGCCGCTGCGCTTGCCCGGGGCGGAGAGGACGGGACGATCGTCACCACCGCCGCGGAACAGGCCGCAGTCCTGCAGACGCTGCCGGTCGCCGCCCTCAGGCCCGGCGCGGAGACTCTGGCGGCAGCGGCGCGTCTCGGCCTGCGCACGGTGGGTGACCTTGCCCGCCAGCCGCGCGGCCCCCTCGCCCGACGCCTCGGCCCCGCCCTGCTCGGGCTGCTCGACCAGGCACTCGGCCGCGCCGATGCCCCGATCACGCCGCTCCGCCCCATCCCGCCCGCACGCGCGGTGCTCGACTGCCCCGAACCCATCCTGACGGCGGAGGCGATCGGCGCGGGGCTCTCGGCGCTGATGGCCGAGCTCTGCGGCGATCTCGCCAAGGCAGGGCTCGGGGCGCGGCGTCTCACCCTCTCCTGCCACCGCACGGATGCGACGGTGCAGCGGATCGGCGTCGGCACCAGCACGCCAAGCCGCGATCCTGCGCATCTCGCCCGCCTGCTCGCGGCGCGGATCGAGCGGATCGACCCCGGCTTCGGAATCGAGCAGCTCGTGCTCGCCGCAGAGGTGGTCGAGCCGCTCGGCGCAAGGCAAGGCGGGTTCGCGGGCAGCGCGGCGGAGGCAGCGTCGCGCCGGGAGGAGCTCGGCCGGCTGCTCGATCGGCTGCGCGAGCGGCTCGGTCCGCGCGCTGTGCGTCGTCTCGACCCCTTCCCGAGCCACTGGCCGGAGCAGGCCGTGTGCGTGGCGGACCCCGCCTCGACGCCACGCCCGGCGCCGCAAGGCTGGGCCGCGAAGCCGCGCCCGGTCAGGCTCGCCCGCCGGCCGCGCCCCGTCGCTGCCGTGTCGCTCCTTCCCGAAGGCCCGCCCGTTCGGCTCGGCGCTCGGCGCGTCGTCGCCGCGGAGGGGCCGGAGCGCCTCCTGCCCGCCTGGTGGAAGCCGGGGAAGCAGCCGGGCGCGCGCGACTACTGGCGCGTCGAGACGGAGGACGGCCGGCGCCTCTGGGTGTTCGCCGAGCGGGGCGAAGGCGCTCCCGCCTGGTTCCTCCACGGGTGGTTTGCGTGAGCGAGGCCGCTTACGCCGCGCTGCAAGCGCTCTCGAACTTCTCCTTTCTCGAGGGCGCCTCGCACCCGGACGAGCTCGTGCTCGCGGCCAAGGCGCTCGGCCTCGCCGCGCTTGCGATCACCGACGTCAACAGCGTCGCCGGGCTCGTGCGCGGCCACCTCGCGGCGAAGGCGCAAGGGCTGCGGTTCATTCCGGGGGCGACGCTTCGGCTCGCCGACGGCACGGCCTTCCTCTGCTACCCGGCGGACCGCGCCGCCTGGGGCAGGCTCTCGCGCCTGCTCTCGCGCGGCAAGCTTGCCGCGCCGAAGGGCCAGTGCCGGATCGGGCGCGACGACCTGCTCGCCCATGCCGAGGGGCAGGTGCTCGTCGCCCTGCCGCCCGAGACGCCCGATGCCGCCTTCGCCGCGCGTCTTGCCGCCGACCGCGATGCGCTCGCCCGCGTCACCGCCTTGCCGCTTCTGCTCGGCGCCGCCGTCCGCCAGGCGGGCGACGACCAGCGCCGCCTCGATACGCTCGCCGATCTCGCCGCCTCCCTCGGCACCCCGCTCGTCGCGCTCGGCGACGTGCGCTACCACAGCCCCGCACGCCGCCCGCTCGCCGATGTGCTCACCGCCATAAGGCTGCGCTGCACCGTCGAGACGCTCGGGCTCGCGGCGGAGGCGAATGCCGAGCGTCATCTCAAGTCCCCAGCGGCGATGGCCGCCCTGTTCGCGCGCCACCCCGACGCGCTCGCCCGCACCCTTGAGGTCGCCGAGGTCTGCCGCTTCTCGCTCGACGAGCTGCGCTACGAATACCCCGACGAGATCGTCACCCCGGGGATGACGGCGCAGCAGACCCTCGTCGAGCGCACCTGGGCGGGTGCGGCCGAGCGCTGGCCGGGGGGCGTGCCGGCCGAGGTGCGCGCACGCCTCGAGCACGAGCTCGCGCTCATCGACCAGCTCAACTACGCCCCCTATTTCCTCACCGTGCACGAGATCGTCCGCTTCGCCCGCAGCCGGGGGATCCTCTGCCAGGGCCGCGGCTCGGCCGCCAACTCGGCCGTCTGCTACGTTCTCGGAATCACCGCCGTCGACCCCTCGAAGCACGACCTCCTGTTCGAGCGCTTCGTCTCGGCCGCACGCGACGAACCCCCCGACATCGACGTCGATTTCGAGCACGAGCGTCGCGAGGAGGTGATCCAGTGGATCTACGACCGCTATGGCCGCCACCGTGCCGGGCTCGCCGCCACCGTCATCCACTGGCGCCAGCGCCTCGCGATCCGCGAGGTCGGACGCGCCATGGGGCTGTCTGAGGACATCACCGGGCGGATCGCCGACGCGACCTGGGGGCCGGGACGCGAGTCCTCGCTCGCCGAGCAGGCCGCCGCGCTCGGCCTCGACGTGGCCGACCCGCGCCTTGCCCTGACGCTCGCCCTTGCCGAGGAGCTCACCGGCTTCCCGCGCCACCTCTCGCAGCATGTCGGCGGGTTCGTCATCACGCGCGGCCCGCTGATCGAGCTCTGCCCCGTCGCCAATGCCGCGATGGAGGGGCGCACCACCATCGAGTGGGACAAGGACGACCTCGAACGCCTCGGCATGCTGAAGGTGGATGTGCTCGCTCTCGGCATGCTCAGCTGCGTGCGCAAGGCCTTCGACCTGATCGCCGCGCATCACGGGAAACGATACGACCTCGCGACCGTTCCGCCCGAGGACAAGGCGGTCTATGCCATGCTCTCGCGCGCCGACTCCTTGGGCGTGTTCCAGGTGGAGAGCCGGGCGCAGATGGCGATGCTGCCGCGGCTCAAGCCCGCCACCTTCTACGACCTCGTGATCCAGGTCGCGATCGTCCGACCGGGGCCGATCCAGGGCGACATGGTCCACCCCTATCTGCGCCGGCGGAACGGCGAGGAGCCGGTGAGCTACCCCTCCGCCGCTCTCGAGGCGGTGCTCGGGCGCACGCTCGGCGTGCCGCTGTTCCAGGAGCAGGCGATGAAGATCGCGATCGTCGCCGCCGGCTTCTCTGCCGAGGAGGCCGATCGGCTGCGCCGGGCGATGGCGACGTTCCGCAAGGTTGGCATCATCGGCGAGTTCCGCGACAAGATGATCGCGGGCATGGTCGAGCGCGGCTACGACCGCGACTTCGCCGAGCGCTGCTTCCGCCAGATCGAGGGCTTCGGCACCTATGGCTTCCCCGAGAGCCACGCCGCCTCCTTCGCCCTGCTCGTCTACGTCTCGGCCTGGATCAAGTGCCACTACCCGGCCGCCTTCGCCTGCGCGCTTCTCAACAGCCAGCCGATGGGGTTCTACGCGCCGGCGCAGATCGTGCGCGATGCCCAGAACCACGGCGTCATCGTGCGCGGGGTGGACGTCAACGCGAGCCTCTGGGACTGCACGCTCGAGCCCTGCGGCGACAGTGCGGGCGGGGTGGCGCTTCGCCTCGGCCTGCGCATGGTCAAGGGGCTCGCCGAGCATGACGCGCGAACGCTCGCAGCGGCGCGCGCTGCTGGAAACGGGCGGCCTTTCGAGAGCCTCGAGGAGGTCGCCCGGCGCGCCGGGCTCGGCCGCGCGCCGCTCGAACGTCTCGCCGAGGCGGATGCCTTCGCCTCGCTCGGCCTGTCGCGCCGCGCGGCGCTGTGGCAGGCGCAGGCGATCGGGGAACCGCCGCCGCTGTTTGCCGCCGCCGACGGCGATCTCTTCGCCGAAGCAGCACCTGCGCTCGTGCCCGCCACGCTCGGCGAGGAGGTGGTGGGCGACTATGCCGCGCTCGCGCTGTCGCTCAAGGCGCACCCGCTTACGCTGCTGCGGCGGGATCTCGCGGCGCTCGGCTGCGCGGACACGCGCGCGCTCGCCGCCGCACGGCCGGGGGCGCGGGTGCGTCTTGCCGGGCTCGTTCTCGTCCGACAACGGCCAGGCAGCGCCAAGGGCGTGGTGTTCGTCACCCTCGAGGACGAGCACGGCCAGGCGAATCTCGTCGTCATGCCGCCGGTGCTCGCGCGGTTCCGCGCCGCGATCGTCGGCGCGCGCCTGATGCTCGCCGACGGAATCGTCGAGCGTCAGGACTATGGCGCCGCTCCCATCATCCACCTCCGCGCCAAGCGGGTCGAGGACCGCTCGGACCTGCTCGCGACGCTGCATGCGCGGGGCGCCGAAGGTAGGGTGTGGGACCGCGCGCTCGCCCGCGCCGACGAGGTGAAGGCGCCGCAGCGCGAGGCGCGCAGCCAGCCGCGCGGCCACCCGCGCGACCAGGCGCGGTTCGACCCGAAGCGGTTCCTCCCCGGCAGCCGGGATTTCAGGTAGGACGGCCCGGACGCGCGTTCGGGAACGCGCGTCCGCAAGCCGAACAGCGCGGGTTTCGAGAGCCGCAGCGCAGCGGGCTTGAGGCCCGTGCGCAGGGGAGGCGCAATACTCTTAAGCCGAACCGCGGCGGCCGAGGCGTTGCCGAGTATTCTCTCAGGCGTTCCGCCCCTCGATCGCCGCGATCACCGCCTCCGTCACCGCGTGCGTGGTCGCGGTGCCGCCGAGATCGGGCGTCAAGAGGCCCGCAGCCGTGACGCGGGCGATCGCCTCCGTGATCAGCGCCGCCGCCGCCCCCTCGCCGAGATGGTCGAGCATCATCGCCCCCGACCAGAACGTGCCGATCGGGTTGGCGATCCCATTGCCCGCGATGTCGAAAGCCGAACCATGGATCGGCTCGAACATCGAGGGCGCACGGCGTTCGGGGTTGAGGTTCGCGGTCGGGGCGAGGCCGAGGCCGCCCGCGAGCGCGGCGGCGAGATCGGAAAGGATGTCGGCGTGCAGATTGGTCGCCACCACCGTGTCGATCGACCGGGGCTTGAGGACCATCCGTGCCGCCATCGCATCGACGAGCACGCGTTCGGTGCGCACTTCAGGGAAGTCGCGCGCCACCTCCGCCGCGATCTCGTCCCACAGCACCATGCCGTGCCGTTGGGCGTTGGATTTCGTCACGATGATGAGGTGCTTGCGCGGCCGGCTCGCGGCAAGCCGGAACGCGAAGCGCATGATCCGCTCCACGCCTCTCCGCGTGAAGATCGCCGTCTCGGTCGCCACCTCCTCGGGCAGGCCGCGATGGGCGCGCCCGCCATGGCCCGCATACTCTCCCTCGCTGTTCTCGCGGACGATCACCCAGTCGAGCGCCGCGGCATCGACGCCGGCGAGCGGGCTCGCAACACCCGGAAACAGGCGGACGGGCCGGACATTGGCGTACTGGTCGAACCCTTGGGCGATGGCGAGCCTGAGCCCCCAGAGGGTAAGATCGTCCGGCAACCCCGGGTCGCCCACAGCGCCGAACAGGATCGCATCGTGGGCGCGCAGCGTCGCAAGGCCGTCGTCGGGCATCATCCGGCCTGTGGAACGATAGAAGTCCGACCCCCAAGGGTACTCGGTCACCTCGAGGGCGAAGCCGCCGGCACGCGCTGCGGCCGCCTGCAGCACGGCGAGGCAAGCGGGCACCACCTCCTTGCCGATGCCATCGCCCGGGATGGCGGCGATGCTGTAGCGCCGGGTCATCCTCAGCCCTCCTTCCTCGCGCCGGGAAGCGGAATGCCCGCAAGCCGCTCCCAGAACCGGATCGTGAAGGCATCGTCACGATCCCCTGCCCCACCAGCGGCGACCGCAAGAAAGATCTGGTGCGCCGCCGCCGCAAGCGGAAGCGGGAAAGTGAGCGCGCGCGCCTCGTCGAGCACGATTCCGAGGTCCTTGACGAAGATGTTGATGGCACTTCTCGGCGCATCGTCGCCCGCAAGCAGCCTCGGGCCGCGGTCGAGGAACATCCAGGAGGCTCCGGCGCTCTCGCTGATCACGTCGAACAGGACTTTCGGGTCGGCGCCCGCGCGAACGCCGAGGGCGAAGGCCTCTCCCATCGCCGCGAGATGGATGCCGGCAAGGAGCTGGTTCACCATCTTGACGGTCGAGCCGGCGCCCGGCTCGGGACCGAGGTTCCAGATCCGTTTCGTGATCGCATCGAGCGCCGGCTGGCCGCAGCGAAGGCGGCCTCCGTCCCGGAAGCGATCACCGTCAGCGTGCCCGCCATCGCTCCCTTGGCGCCGCCGGAGACGGGGCTGTCGAGCATCAGCACGCCATACTCCTCGAGCCGACGCGCGATCGCTTTCGCGGCGGCGGGAGAGACGGTCGTGCAGAGCAGCACCACAGCCCCGCGCGGCAGACGCGGCGCGATGCCTCCCTCGCCGAACAGCACGGCCTCGGCTTGCGCCGCGTTCACCACGAACACCACCACCGCCTCGAGCTCGCCCGGGAGCTCCGCCACCGAGGCGACGGCCGCCCCGCCTTCAGTCGCGAAGGCGTCGCGCCCGGCCGCGCGTGGCTCAACCCCGATCACCTCGTGGCCTGCCTTGAGAAGATTGAGCGCGGCGCCCAACCCCATCGCGCCGAGCCCGATCACGCCGACTTTCACCGTCTGAGCCCTCCGTTTGCCGCACGCCCCCCAAAGAGCAGATCGCAGGTGCCGGGAACAGCTCACAACGCAACGCTTTCCCCTCCCGCGGCGAAGGGGGTAGGGCGGCGGCGAACACGGTCGCGGAGGACGCGCCTTTTCTCGCGTGGCCCACCAGATCCTGTGGCGGAGACGGGCAAAGAGGTCGATATATGGTATCCAAGCTTGCGTTCCTCAGGCAGCCACGCTAGATCACAGGTCTACTGGTTCCAAGGCTGACAGGTCGGCGCGGCCGGAAGGGAACGATCGCGAGGACAGCCAGCTGCGTCGCGGCAGCGAGCAGGGAGTGAGGGGCGAGAGACGTGTTCGATTCGATCCAGCTCAAGGGGCATGGCCAGGTTCACACCGATCCTTCGCGCGATTCGCTGCTGACTGATTTCGGCAAGGCGACGCTGGAGGACCGCTATCTGCTTCCCGGTGAATCCTACCAGGACTTGTTCGCCCGCGTCGCCTCTGCCTATGGCGACGATCGAGCACACGCTCAGCGCATTTACGACTACATCTCCCGGCTTTGGTTCATGCCGGCGACCCCCATCCTCTCCAATGGCGGCACGACGCGTGGTCTGCCGATCTCGTGCTTTCTCAACGAGGCCGCAGACAGCCTGGAAGGAATCGTTTCGCTGTGGAATGAAAATGTCTGGCTTGCGGCGAAGGGCGGCGGCATCGGCTCCTATTGGGGCAACCTACGCGGCATCGGCGAGAAGGTCGGCAGCAACGGGAAAACCTCAGGCGTCGTCCCGTTCATCCGGGTGATGGACAGCCTGACGCTCGCGATCAGCCAAGGTTCGCTGCGCCGCGGCTCGGCCGCAGTGTACCTGCCGGTCAGCCATCCCGAGATCGAGGAGTTCATCGAGATCCGCCGCCCCACCGGCGGCGACCCGAACCGCAAGGCGCTGAACCTGCACCACGGCATCCTCATCCCCGACACTTTCATGCGCGCGGTCGAGGAGGATGAGGAGTGGGCTCTGGTCAGCCCGAAGGACGGCTCGGTCACGAAGAAGCTGTCCGCACGCAGCCTCTGGATCCGCATCCTGACGGCGCGGATCGAGACCGGAGAGCCCTACATCATCTTTTCCGATCATGTGAACCGCGCCCGCCCCGAACATCACAAGCTCGCCGGTCTGCAGGTGAAGACCTCGAATCTCTGCTCCGAGATCACACTGCCCACCGGGGTCGACCATCACGGGAAGGAGCGGACGGCGGTGTGCTGCCTCTCCTCGCTCAATCTCGCGACCTGGTTCGAGTGGAAGGACCATCCCACCTTCATCGAGGATGTGATGCGCTTCCTCGACAACGTGCTGCAGTCCTTCATCGACACGGCCCCCGACACGATGGCGCGGGCCAAATACAGCGCGATGCGCGAACGCTCCGTCGGGCTTGGGGTGATGGGCTTCCATTCCTTCCTCCAGGCGCAACAGGTGCCGTTCGAGAGCGTCATCGCGAAGGTCTGGAACGTGCGGATGTTCCGCCACATCAAGCAGCAGGCTGACGCTGCCTCGGCGAAGCTTGCCCGGGAACGCGGCCCGTGCCCGGATGCGGCCGAATACGGGATCATGGAGCGCTTCTCACACAAGCTTGCGATCGCGCCGACAGCCTCTATCAGCATCATCTGCGGCGGCGTGTCGCCAGGCATCGAGCCGATCGCGGCGAATGTCTACAACCACAAGACGCTGTCGGGCTCGTTCATCGTCCGCAATCCTTGCCTGAAGGCGGTTCTGGCGGCGTACGGCAAGGACACGGAGGATGTGTGGACCTCGATCACTGTCAACAACGGCTCCGTGCAGCACCTCGACTTCCTGAACGAGCACGAGAAGGCCGTGTTCAAGACTGCGTTCGAGCTCGACCAGCGCTGGGTGGTGGAGCACGCGAGCGACCGCACACCCTTCATCTGCCAAGCACAGTCGTTGAATCTGTTCCTGCCGGCGAACGTGCACAAGCGCGACCTGCATCAGATCCACATGATGGCCTGGAAACGCGGCGTGAAGAGCCTCTACTACTGCCGCAGCCTGTCGATCCAGCGCGCCGATGCAATCAGCGAGAGGGTCGTGGCGCAGCCCTTGATCGTTGCGCCGCCGGCGAACGAGGCAGCGCCGCCGCCGATGGCCGCGATGCCGCGGGCGAAGGTGACCGACTACGAGGAATGCCTCGCCTGCCAGTGAACCGCCACCCAAAGGGCACCTCCATGCGGGGTCATGACGCAGTCTCGACGCCGTCGTGAACGGTGCCTAGCTGCCACTGACCTCCCGTACGGGACGCCCATCTTCGGAGACTTGCAACACAGCGCACGCAGCCGACGCGGACCTCAACCCACCCATTCCTCCCAGCAGAGCGAGAAAAATCCATGCCGGACGCCGTTCAACCCGATACCCCTCCTGCGCGCTTCGACCTGCTGACGGCCAACCCCGTCTACAAGCCCTTCCGCTACCCATGGGCCTATGACGCCTGGCTGACCCAGCAGCGCATTCACTGGTTGCCGGAGGAGGTGCCGCTCGCCGACGATGTGAAGGATTGGCAGAGGAACCTCACACCTGCGGAACGCAACCTGCTTACACAGATCTTCCGCTTCTTTACTCAGGCCGATGTGGAAGTGAACAATTGTTACATGAAGCACTACGCCCAGGTGTTTAAGCCGACGGAAGTGCTCATGATGCTGTCGGCCTTCAGCAATATCGAGACGATCCACATCGCCGCCTATTCGCACCTGCTCGATACTATCGGCATGCCCGAGATCGAATACCAAGCCTTCCTTCGCTACAAGGAGATGAAGGATAAGTACGACTACATGCAGTCGTTTACGGTGGACAGCAAGCCGGAGATCGCCAAGACGCTTGCAGCCTTCGGTGCCTTCACCGAAGGCCTGCAACTCTTCGCCTCGTTCGCGATCCTGATGAACTTCCCTCGCTTCAACAAAATGAAAGGGATGGGGCAGATCGTCTCCTGGAGCGTGCGCGACGAGACCCTGCACTGCCTCTCCGTGATCCGCCTGTTCAGGACCTTTGTGCAGGAGAACCCGGAGATCTGGACCGAACAGCTCAAGCGCGAGATCGGCACGATCTGCACCACCATCGTTCACCATGAGGACGCCTTCATCGACCTCGCCTTCGAACTCGGCGGCGTGCAGGGCCTGACGGCCGAAGAGGTCAAGCGCTACATCCGCTTTATCGCCGACCGACGGCTGCAGCAGCTCGGTCTTGCCCCGATCTACCACATCGGCAAGAACCCGCTCCCGTGGCTGGACGAGATCCTCGGCGCCGTCGAGCACACCAACTTCTTCGAGAACCGCGCCACGGAATACTCGCGGGCGAGCACCCAGGGCACCTGGGAGGAGGCGTTCGCGAGCGCGGTGTTCACCACGCCGCACGCGCCCGCCTCGACTCATTGAGGCGTGGGCGCAGCCCACGCACATGCAGCCGCTCCTCGCGTGGCCCGGATCGGTTGTTCGGCGCAGCGTCGGCCGTGCGGAGGCGTGGTCGGATGTCGCGGCACTGGGCGGCGTTTAGCGAGCCGCTGCCGCGTGGTGCTCGCCCCGGCGGCGCGCAAGGGCCTCGTGGTCGTGCCAAGGCCGGAACGGCGTTTCAATGCGCTGATGATCCGGAAGGAGGATAAGGAGAGGCGCGTCGCGCCCGGCCGGCCGCGTCCAGGCGATCGCGGGAGGCTCCAGCGTGGCTGAGCCTGCGTCGAGCGCGTCTCATGCGGCGACGGGCGACCGCCCGGCGGGACCGGGCCCTGACAGATCCGCCGCAGGCGTGCGGTTCCCGGTCCTGCTCGCGTTCACGCTTTCGGCCTGCGCCCTGCCCTCGCAGGAGACGGTGGTGCAGGGGCCCCCGCTCCCGCCGGTTCCGCGTCTGACGGTCACCGACAGCGTCTCGGCGCGAACCGTGCTCGAGATCGAGCGCGTGCCAGGGCTGACCGAGGCGGGGCGACGCAGCTATGCCCGCTTCCTCACCTACCCCGCCCCGCGCGCCTTCGCGCTCGGCTCGGAGGGAGGCCTCGCCTGGGCCGCCAACGCACGCGACAGCACGGAAGCGGAACAACGGGCGCTTGCCCAGTGCCTCCGGGCAAACGGAGGCAGGCCATGCCGGCTCTATGCCCGCGACCAGCACGTGGTGTGGGACGGCCCCGCCCCCGTGGAGCCGAGCCCAATCGCCATCGCCGGAGAAGGCTGGCTGCTCACCCAGGCTCCGGGCTTCCTCCGCCACGGCCGCGATGCCGTCGGGGCGATCCTCTGGACCCACGGCCGCGGCTCCGACATGCGCCGCGACGGTGCGGCCGAGAGGCTGCCGACGCCGCTTCCGTTCGTGCAGCGCTTCAACAATGCCGGCTGGGATGTGTGGGTTCTGGTGCGCGACCCCGCGCACGACGTGAACTACGACCCGGTTCTCTCCTTTGCCGATGCGAGCCTCCGCACCGCGGCGCAGCTCCTGCGCGAGGCCGGCTATGCTCGGGTGGTCGCGGCGGGGCAGTCGGCTGGCGGGTGGGCGGCGCTCGCAGCGCTCGATACGCCTCGGCTTCTCGACGGCGCGATCGCGATCGCCGGCGCCGGCCTCTATCAGCCTCCGCCAGGTCAGGTGGGCCGGCTCGACTTCCCGGCCTTGCTCGAGCGCGTGCGCGACACCGAGGCGGCGGTGGTGGTGGCGATGTTCGCGGGCGATCCTCTCCTGCCCTGGCCGGCGCGAAGCGCCGCGATGCTTCGGATGGCGCTCGGAAACCGCGAGGGCCCTGTTCTCGTGATCGATCGGCCAGCGGGACTCTACGGCCACGGTGCCGGTGCCGAGCCGGCGTTCAACGACCGCTACGGCGACTGCATCCTCCGCACCGTCGCGGCGCGACAGGCCGCACGCTGCTAGCCCCGTTCCGCGATCGTGGCGGCGCGGAGCGCGTTTTCGTCGAGCGTGACCCCGAGGCCGGGGCCCTTGGGCACGTGCACGACCCCGGCCGCACTCGGGAACGGCTCGGCGGTGACGTCGTGCACGAGAACGTGCCGCGGCATGTAGAATTCGCAGCCGAGCGACATGTTCGGGCTCGCCGCGATCAGGTGCGCCGCTGCGGCGAGCGCGATTCCGCCCTCCCATAGCGTGCCGCCATAGGTCGGCAGCCCCGCCGCCGCAGCGACCGCGTCCGCCGCCCGCGCGGCGAGGATGCCGCCTGACTTGGCGAGCTTGATCGAGACGCAGTCGGCCCAGCCCAAGCGTGCGCAGGCGAGCATCTCGTTCGCGGAATAGACGCTCTCATCCACCATCACGGGCGTGTCGAGCGCGGCGGCGAGAGCGGCGAGCGTGGCCTCCTGCCCGCGCGGCACGGGCTGCTCGATGAATCCGAGGCCCATTCCGTCGAGCGCGCGGCAGATCCGCATCGCCTCGTGCGGGGCGAGGCCCTGGTTGTAGTCGGCCCGCAGCTCCGCCTCCGGCACGGCAGCACGGAGAAGCTCGAGGCGGCGGATATCCTCGGCCGCCCCCGCGAAGCCGGTTTTGACCTTGAACAGCCGCACACCGTCCGCCGCGAGCGCGCGGGCGCGGTCGAGATCGGCGTCGAAATCGGGATCGGCGATCGAGAACGAGAGCGGAATCGTCTCCCGCACCGCGCCGCCCAAAAGAGCGTGCAGTGGCAGCCCGGCGCGCTTGCCGGCGATGTCCCACAGCGCCATCTCGGCGGCGGCCTTCGCCTCCGGGTGGCCGGCGAGCGCATGGTCCATCGCCGCGGCGAGACCGATGATTTGCGACGGATCCGCCCCCATCAGCGCCGCGCGCAGCGGGCCATCGAGCGCCGCTGCCGTGGTGTCGGCGGTGTTGCCGAAGGGCGCCCAGGGCGCTGCCTCGCCGAGGCCCAGCACCCCGTCTTCCGTCTCGATGCGCAGAATCACCCGGCCGACCGTGCCCGCGATCGTGCCCGACCCGTGCGCGCGGCGCATCGCGATCGGGCTGTCGATGCGGGTGATGCGCAGCCGCGCGATCCTGTCCGTCATCGCCCCCTCGGCGCAAATAGCCGCGGCAGGAGGGACATGACCGCAAGCGCTCCTGCCGCGAGCGCGAGCCTTGCCGCATCGGGAAGCATGTGGCCGAACGCCACAAGGCAGCCGACTGCGATCGAGAGGAGCGCCGCGGGGCGGGAGAGATGGGTGCGCAGATGGCGGGAGAAGCCGGCGCCGATCAGAGTCAGTGCACAGGCGAGCGCAAGCGTCTCCTCGATGATTCCGCCCAACCCGCCACGCAGCATCACGCCAGGGTCATACACGAAGGCATAGCCGACCGCGAAGCCGGCGAGAGCGAAGCGTAGCGCGTGCAGCCCCGTCACGATCGGGTTCGCGCCGGCGATCGCCGCCGCGGCATAGGAGGCGACCGCGACCGGCGGGGTGGCGTCGGCGAGCACGGCGAAATAGAACATGAAGAGGTGGGCCGAGAGCAGGTCGACGCCGAACTCGCGCAGGATCGGGCTGCCGAGCGCTGCGGTGATGATGTAGGCCGGCGTCGTCGGCACGCCCATGCCGAGCACGAGCGCCGTGACCATCAGCAGCACGCAGAGAAGCGCGAGGCTTCCCCCCGCGAGCCCCTTCACGATGCCGCCGAAGGCGACGACGAGGCCAGTCACGGTCAGCGCCGACGTGATCACGCCCGCGCCGGCGACCGCGACGGCGAGCACGGCCATGGTTCCGGCGGCCGAGGTCAGCGCCTCGATCAGTGCGCGCACGCCCATGCGCGTGCGCCGCTTCAATGCCGCACAGGCAATGGAGGTGACGATCGCTCCAAAGGCGGCGAAGTTGCCGGACCAGCGCTCCATCAAGAGCCACACGAGCACCGCGATCGGCAGCACGAGATGACCATCCGCCGCGACCTCGCGCCAGGAGGGGATCTCGTGCGGCGCCATCGCCGCGAGGCCGAGGCGCTTGGCCTCGAAATGCACCGAGACGAAGATCGCGAAATAATAAAGGACCGCACCGATCAACGCGGCGAGGATGATATCGCCGTAAGGGATCTGCGTGATCTCGCTCATCACGAAGGCGGCCGCCCCCATCACCGGCGGCATCAGCGCCCCCCCTGTGCTCGCCGCAGCCTCGATCCCGCCCGCGACAGCCGGAGCATAGCCGAGCCTCCGCATCATCGGGATTGTGATCGCACCCGTGGTGACGACGTTCGACACGGTCGAGCCACTCATCGTGCCGAACAGGCCTGAAGTGATGACGGCGACCTTGGCCGGCCCGCCGGCGTAACGCCCCGCCACGGCGGCGCCGAAATTCGAGAACAGGCGCCCCGTGCCGGAGCCCTGAACGAAGGCGCCGAACAGGATGAACATCGCGATCGTCGAGGCGACGATGCCGGTGAGCGGCCCGTAGATCCCGCCCACGATCGGCACGATGTAGGTCGTCTCGACGATCGCCTGGATGTCGAACGGCCGCGTGTTCAGCACGCCCGGAAGCCAACGCCCGAGATACATGTAGGCGAGCGAGGCAAGCACGATCCCCGCGAGCACCGGCGCGACGGCGCGGCGTATCGCCTCGAGCAGAAGCACGATGGCGAAAGCGCCGAGCCAGAACTGCAGATCCGTAAGCGGATCGATGAACTCCATCCGCGCGTTGATGCCTTGGGCGTTGATCAGGATGTAGAGCGAGGGCAGCACGGACGCGGTCGCGAGCGCCCAGTCGGGGAAGCTTGGCCGTCGTGCGGGGCTGCGGCCCGGCCGCGCGGGATAGAGCAGGAAGGCGAGCGGCATGAGCGCCGCGAGATGGAAGCCGCGCAGCTCGAGCGGATCAGGAACGCCCAGGAAGGCGCGCACCGCCCCGCCGAGGCCGAAGCTGCGCGCGGCGAGCTCGAGGGCGGACGTGCCTCCGAGCCAGAGATGCGCGAAGGAGACAAGAACGGCATAACCGAGCACGACCCGGCGCGCCGCCCCGGCGAGATCACGCATCAGGGTGGGCGCTCACGTCGGGCGGGCGGGGGCGCCGCGCCCGCCGGAACTCACATCGTGCAGCCCGCTTCGGCGAAGGCACGTCGCGCGCCGGGGTGCAGGGGCGCGCCCGGATACTTGCACGCGACGGCCGGGTTGAACGCCGCCATCGAGGGATGGATCGCCGGAAGCTTGTCCTTGTTCCGGATGATGGTGCTGACCATCCGGTACACCGCCTCCTCGGGAAGCGTCGTCGACACCACGAGCACCGTGTCCATCGTCGTCACCGGCACCTCCCCCGTCTGCATCGGCGCGGGATAGGTGCCCGCCGGGATCGTTCCCTGGCTGAATCCGTACTCCTTCGAGAGATGGTCCCGGATGTCCTGCGGGAAGGAAACGAGCGTCGCCGGGCGTCGGCCGCGCTGGATCTCGTTCACCATGGCCGCGGGCCGGGCGAGCGCGACATAGAGATAGTCGACCTGTCCGTCGGCATAGGCCGCGGCGAGATCGGTGTAGCTGCCCTGAACCACGCGCCCGCCATTGGCGCGGATCTGGTCGAAGCTCGTGCCGAGATGGCGGAGGATGTAGATCAGCGTCAGCGTGTCGGAGGAGGTTCCCTGCGGCGCGCCGATGCGCAAGCCCGGCATGGTCAGGATCGCCTTCATGTCGGTGGGCCCGCCATCGGTTCGGCGGAGCATATGGTGCTCGGTCGGGGAGTAGCCGACGCCGATATGGGCGATCCGGTCATGCGGCATGCGATAGGGCTCGCCGCCTTTCACCGCCGTGGAGACGAGGAAGTCGAGACCGAAGCCGATCTGGCTCACCCCGTTCTGAACCCGGGTGGGATTGCCCAGGCCCCCGCCGGGCACCACGCGGATCGTCAAGCCTGGATTGTTCTCCTGGATGATGGCGGCCATGCCTGTGGCCATCGTGTACCAGCCGCCCCCGAGCGCGCCCGCGACCATCTCCCAGGTCTGCGCCGCCGCTCCTTGCGCCAACGCCACGGTTCCGACCGCAGCCGCCAGAACGCCCCGCCGGAACACCGCTCCGAGCTCCATCCCCGTCGCTCCCCATCCGTTGTGCTTCACGCGCTCGCGATGATGAAGCGGCCGGGCGCGCTTGTCACGTCCCGCCGCCGCATCGTTTGATCGACCGTAAGTCGGAGCCCACCTGCCCGCAGCACGGTCGGGCGCGAAGGAGAAGCCGATGTCGGGACCGGGAGACGCTGGGCCACGCTCAGCGTGGCATGCACTGACCGTGGCCGAGGCGTTGTCTGCCCTGCAGGCGACGCGATCGGGGCTCGAGGCGGCGGAGGCGGAAGCGCGTCTTGCCCGGTTCGGCCCGAACGCGTTGACCCGCGCGCCGCAGCGCACCGCGCTCGCGCGCTTCGCGGCGCAGTTCGCCAACCTCCTGATCCTTGTGCTGATCGCGGCCGCCCTGATCGCCGCCATCGTGGGCGACCTCAAGGACGCGGCCGTGATCCTGCTCGTCGTGGTCGCCAACGCCGTGATCGGCTTCATCCAGGAGGGCAGGGCGGAGCGGGCGCTCGCCGCGATCTCGGGCATGCTCGCGCCGGCGGCGACCGTGCTTCGGGCGGGGCGCCGGCGCACCGTGCCGGCAGAGCAGATCGTTCCCGGCGACATCGTGGTGCTCGAGCCGGGTGACCGTGTGCCGGCGGACCTGAGGCTGATCGAGGCGCGCGCTCTGACCATCGAGGAGGCGGCGCTGACCGGCGAGGCCGTGCCGTCGGCCAAGCACACTGAACCCGTCGCGGCCGAGGCCGCGCTCGCCGATCGCGCCTCGCTCGCCTTCGCCGGAACGATCGTCGCCGCGGGCGCAGGCCTCGGCCTCGTGGTCGCGACCGGGGACGACACCGAGGTCGGGCGGATCGGGCGCGCGATGCGCGAAACCGCGGCGCCGACGACGCCGCTCGTCCGCCGCATGGGCGAGTTCGCGAAACAGCTGACCGTGGTGATGCTGGCGGTCGGGCTCGCGGCTTTCGCCTGGGGGGTGTGGGTCGTCGGCATTCCGGTGGCGGAGATGGCCCTCGCCGCCGTCGCTCTGTTCGTCGCTGCCATCCCCGAGGGATTGGCGGCCATCCTCACCGTGACGCTTGCGATCGGCGTGCAACGCATGGCCGCGCGCAATGCGATCGTCCGCCGGCTTCCCGCCGTGGAGGCCCTGGGCAGCGTCGACGTCATCTGCACCGACAAGACCGGCACGCTGACGGCCAACGCGATGACCGTGCGCGCTCTCGCCACGCCCGATGGCCTCTACACCGTGACGGGAGAGGGCTATGCGCCGCGCGGGGCGATCGAGACGGCAGCGGGCGAGGATGTCACCTTCGCCCTGTCCGATCGCGTCGCACGGCTCGCCCGCGCCGCCGTTCTCTGCAACGATGCCGCTCTCGAGGAAGGCGCGGAGGGCTGGACCGTTGCCGGCGACCCGATGGAGGGGGCGCTGCTCGCCTTCGGCTTCAAGGCCGGAGCGGAGGGTGCGCGCGAGGCCTGGCCGCGGCGCGACGTGATCCCGTTCGACCCGGCGCACCGGTTCATGGCCACCCTGCACCATGATTCGGAGGGAACGGCGCTTGCGGTGCTGAAGGGCGCCCCGGAAGTCGTGCTGCCGCGCTGCGTCGATGCGACGGAGGACGCGCGAGCGGCGGTCGCGGCACTCGCCGCCGAGGGCATGCGCGTGATCGCCTTCGCCGAACGCGCGCTCCCGCATCGCACCGCCGCGCTCGACGCCGAGGACGTGGCGCAGGACATGACGTTCCTCGGGCTCTGCGGCCTGATCGACCCGCCGCGACCGGAGGCGGCTGCCGCCGTCGCCGACTGTCGCGCGGCCGGGATACGCGTCAAGATGATCACCGGCGACCACGCCGAAACGGCGGCGGCGATCGCGCGCGCCGTCGGCATCGCTAAGGCGCCTGTGGTGATCGAGGGCAAGGCCTTCGAGGCAGCCGCCGAGAGCGACCGGCCCGCCCTCGCCGAGCGCTGCGACGTGTTCGCGCGCGTCTCTCCCCTCGGCAAGCTCGAGCTCGTTGAGGCGCTGCAGGCGCGGGGCCATATCGTGGCGATGACGGGGGATGGGGTGAACGACGCGGTCGCGCTCAAGCGCGCCGACATCGGCGTGGCGATGGGAAGAGGGGGAACCGAGGCGGCGCGCCAGGCAGCCGAGATGGTGCTCGCCGACGACAATTTCGCCACCATCGCCGCCGCCGTGCGCGAAGGCCGGCACATCTATGACAATCTCCGCAAGGCGATCCTGTTCCTGTTGCCGGTCAATGGCGGGGAGTGTCTTGCGGTGCTTGCCGCCATCCTCGCCGGCGTGACCATGCCGATCACGCCGCTGCAGATCCTCTGGGTGAACATGGTCTCCTCCGCCATCCTCGCGATGAGCCTCGCCTTCGAGCCGGAGGAGCCAGACGTGATGGCACGCCCGCCACGGCCGCGCGACGAGAGTTTGCTCGACCGCTTCCTCGTCTGGCGGATCGTGCTCGTGTCGGTTCTGTTCGTTTCCGGAATCACCTTCGCGTTTCACGTGATGCTCTCGGCCGGTGCCTCGCTTGAGGCGGCGCGCACCACCGCCGTCTGCGCTCTCGTCGCGATGGAGACGTGGTATCTCTTCTCCGTCCGCTTCCTGCGAGCACCGTCGCTTACCCTGAAGCGTGCCTTCGGCACGAAGGCGGTGTGGGTGTCGCTCGCGGGCGTGTTCGCCTCGCAGGCGCTATTCGTCTGGGCACCGCCTCTGCAGGCCCTGTTCTCGACCGAGGGCCTCGGTCCCGCACCGCTCGCGATGACGGCCGCCCTCGGCGCGGTGGTGTTCCTGGTGCTCGAGGCGGAAAAGGCGCTGCTGCGCCGCAGCTTCCCCAGGTGAGCGCCGTTCAGGCCGTCCGGCCGCCGTCCACCGGCAGGAGGATCCCGGTGATGAAGGAGGAGGCCGGATCGGCAAGCCAAACGGCGGCGTTCGCGACGTCGGCGGGCGTGCTCATCCGCCCAAGCGGGATGGTGGCGAGGAACCGGGCGCGGTTCTCCGGCGTGTCCGGCATGCCCATGAACTCCTCGAGCAGGGCCGTGGCGCCGATCACCGGGCAGATCGAGTTCACGCGGATGTTGTCGCGTGCGAGCTCCTGCGCCATCGAGAGGGTGATCGTGTTCACCGCCCCCTTGGAGCCGTTGTACCAGGTGAGCCCCGGTCGCGGGCGTATGCCAGCGGTCGAGCCGATGTTGATGATCGACCCGCCGCGCCCCTGCTGGCGCAGCACCGGCACCGCGGCCTGCGTCATCCAGTAGATGCTCTTCACATTCACCGCATAGACGCGGTCGAACTCGGCCTCGGTGACCTCGAGCAGCGGCTTGTTCCGGTGCGTCGTTCCGGCGTTGTTGACGACGATGTCGAGCCCGCCGAAGGCACTCACGGCACGGTCGACGATCGCGGCGCAGTCAGGACCCTTCGAGACATCGCCGCCGATCGCGACCGCTGCCGCGCCGAGCGAGTCGGCAACACGCCGTGCCCCCTCCTCGTTGATGTCGGCGACGACGACGCGCGCACCCTCCGCGACATAGGCGCGCGCGATCCCCTCGCCGAACCCTGACGCCGCCCCCGTCACGACGGCGACCTTCCCCTGAAGACGCATCGTTTCCTCCCCCGCGTTGGAGCGGCGGAAGCTAGCCCCGCCCCGACCATCTCGGCAAGACCTTGGCGCGCGGCCCGCTTCGGGCTACCTCTTTCGTAACCACAACGCCGAACGGGGAGAAGCCAAGATGCGCCTCACACGCCGCGCCGCTCTGTCGGCCGCCGCCGCAACCCTTGCCGTGCCGACGATCCTGCCGCGCAACGCCATCGCGCAGCAGCGGCCGTCGGAACTTCGCCTCGGCATCTCCACCTTCCTCTCCGGCCCATCCTCCGTGTTCGGCGTGCCCGGCCGCAATGCGGCCGACCTCCTGATCGAGCAGCTGAACGCCTCCGGTGGAATCGGCGGCGTGCCGATCCGCTCGGTGGTGATCGACGAGGCCCCGGGCGTGGACTTCCTGCTCGGCGAATGCCGGCGCCTCGCCCAGAACGAGGGCGTTGATGTGATGCTCGCCTCGATCTCCTCGGGCTCCTGCCTTGCGGTGGCTCCGCTTGCGGAACAGCTCCGCCTGCCGACGATCCTTTGGGACTGCGGCACCCAGCGGATCTTCGAGGAGAACAGTTTCCGTTACGCCGTGCGCACCCAGGCGAATGCGGTGCCCGAGATCGTCGCCCCGCTGCTCTACCTGCTGCGCGCTCGCCCCGAGTTCAGCACCCTCGCCGTTGTGAACCAGGACTATGCCTGGGGCCGTGACTCCTGGGCGATCTGGAAAGGAGCGATGGACGCGATCAAGCCCGGCGTTCGCGTCGTCGCCGAGCTCTTCCCCCGCTTCGGCGCCACCGACTTCTCGACCGAAATCACGCGGCTGCAGGCGCTCCGGCCGGACGTGATCTTCTCCACTTCCTGGGGCGGCGAGCTCGACACCTTCATCCGCCAGGCGGCTGAGCGGCGGCTGTTCGAGCGCTCCACCTTCGTTCTGCCGCTCGCCGAGAGCTCGCTCGAACGTGTGGGCAAGACGCTGCCGCCCGGGGTGATCGTCGGTGCCCGCGGCGACCACTGGTTCCTGCACCCCACCGCCCGCGACACCGAGCTCCTTAAAAACTTTACCGAGGCCTACCGCCGGCGCTTCAACCTCTACCCGATCTACCCGACCTTCCACATGGCGCAGGCGCTCTACGGGCTCAAGGCGGGCTACGAGAAGGCGATCGCGGCGAATGGCGGGCGCTGGCCCTCGCGCGAACAACTGATGGACACGATGCGCGGGCTCGAATTCAGGCACTTGACCGGAACGATGAAGATCCGTGACGACGGCCAGGGTCTCGAGCCGATGCTCGTCGGCGTCACCCGCCACGTCGATTCCTATCCCTTCCCCGTGCTCGACCAGATGATCCTCTATCCGCCCGAGCTCGTGATGAACCCGACCGGGACGAAGGGAGTCGAATGGGTTCGGCTTCTCACACCCGCTGCCGTTCGGCGTGCGCCGGCGCCGATCGCCTGGCGCGCGTGAGGGGCTCCGCGATCCCCGATGGTGAGGGCCGGGGAGGCTTCGCTGCCTCCCCGGTCGATGCATGACGCTGCTTCTCCTGCTCGCGATCCTGGACGGGCTCGCCTACGCCGCCCTCGTCTTCATGGTGGCGGTCGGCTTGACGCTCGTGTTCGGCGTGCTGCGCGTGCTCAACATCGCGCACGGATCGTTCTTCGCGATCGGCGCCTATGTCGCGGCCACCCTCGGCACCGCTGCCGCCGCCACGGCCGCGGCGCCGGCGCTCGCGCTCCCTGTGTTGCTCCTTGCCGCGGTGCTCGTTGGCGGCGCGCTCGGGCCGGTCGTCGAGAAGCTGTTGCTCAGCCGGATCTATGTGAAGGACCACGTGCTCCAGCTGCTCGTGACCTTCGCCCTCTTCATGGTCCTCGAGGACGTGCAGAAGCTGATCTGGGGCGTGCAGCCGATCTTCCAGGACGCGGCGGTGAAGGCACTCGGGCCCGTCGAGGTCGGCGACATCGTATATACGCGCTATCAGCTGTTCCTGCTTCCCGGCGTGGCCGCAGTCACCCTCATCGGGCTCATGTGGTTCCTCAGAAGAACACTGACGGGCCGCGTCATCGTCGCGGTCACGCATGACCGCGAGGCGGCCACCGCGATGGGGATCGATGCGCAGCGTGTGTATCTCCTCACGTTCACCTTCGGTACGATGCTCGCCGCCCTCGGCGGCGCTCTCGCCTCGCCGACGACGAGCCTCGTTCCAGGCATCGGCGTGAACATGATCGTGCTCTCCTTCGCGGTGGTGGCGACCGCCGGGCTCGGCCAGATCGAGGGGGCGGCGCTCACCGCGCTCCTGATCGGGCTCGGGCGGTCGGTCGCCGTCTATTTCGCGCCCGAGTTCGAGGTGGTGATCCCCTACATCATCATGGTGGTGGTGCTGCTCGTCCGCCCCTACGGAATCTTCGGCTCGCCCGAGCTGCGGCGCGTTTAGATGGAACCTCGCCTCGCCCTTCCCGCCGCTGCCGGCGTCGCGCTTGTTGTCGGGCTTGCGGCCGCGGCGCCGTGGCTGAAGTTCGTCTTCACCATCGCGCTCGCGAAGGGGCTCGCGGTGCTCGGCATCCTGCTCCTGCTCCGCGCGGGCCAGGTGAGCTTCGGGCATGCGCTCTATGTGGCCGTCGGCGCCTATACGGTTGCCTTCGCACGACCCGGCATCGGTGAGCTTCTCGTTCTGCTGCCCCTTGCCGTCGCTTCCGCGACCGCGGTGGGGTTCCTCGTCGGTCTGTTCGTCGCCCGCTACCGCGACATCTTCTTCGGCATGCTGAACCTCGCCTTCAGCATGGTGTTCTACTCCCTGCTCGAGAAGCTCTACACCTACACCCACGGCACAGACGGCATCCGCGTCGATCGGCCGAGCTTTGCGGGCATTCTGCTCGACCGCGTGCCCTACGAGTGGGTGATGCTCGCGCTCGTTCTCGCGCTGTCGCTCGGCCTCGGCGCGCTCGCCCGCGTCTTCCTCGCCTCGCCGCTCGGCCAGGCCCTGCCCGCGATCAAGACGCGCGAAACACGGCTCGAGTTCGCCGGGATCTCGGCGCGGCGCGTTCTGCTCGTCGCCTACGTCGCCTCGGCAGCGCTCGCCGGCCTCGCCGGCGGCATCATCGCCGTGACCACCCTGCATGTGACGCCGCTGCTCGCCTACTGGACGCATTCGGGTGAGCTCGTCTTCATCGCCATCCTTGGCGGCGGTGGTTCCGTGCTCGGGCCGTTCCTGGGCGCGATCGTGTTCGAGCTCGTGCGCGTCTATGCCTCCGCCGCCTTCCCCGATGCGTGGCAGATGATCCTCGGTGCCGTGCTGCTCGGCATCATCCTGTTCGCCTCGCGCGGTCTCTGGGGGCTCTACGAGGATCTCGTGTCACGCCGGGGCGCGCGGCCATGAGCGCGCCGCTTCTGTCGGCGCGCGGGCTCAAGATCGCCTTTGGCGGCGTCAAGGCGGCCGACGGAATCGACCTCGACATCGCCGAGGGCGAGATCGTCGCCATCATCGGGCCGAACGGCGCAGGCAAGACGACCTTCATCAACATGACGACCGGCTATCTGCGCCCGCAGGCCGGAACCATCACCTTTGACGGGGCGACGATCACCGGGCTTGCGCCGCGGGAGATCGTTCGGCGCGGAATCGCCCGCAGCTTCCAGATCCCGCAGCTCTTCACCGAACACACCGTGATCGAGAACGTGGCCCTCAAGGTCGCCGCGCATCGGGGCTTCTGGCATGGCTTCCGCCCGCTGCTCGATGGGCCGACCACGGCAGCGGCGATGGCGATCCTTGACCGGTTCGGGCTGCGCGACGTCGCCACCGCGCGGGCCACCGAACTCAACGAGGGGGCGCGCAAGCTCACCGACATCGCGATGGCGATGGCGCTGGAACCGCGCGTTCTCCTGATGGACGAGCCGACGTCGGGAGTCGCAAGCGCGGAGAAGTTCGCCATCATGGACACGCTGGTCGCCGCCCTGCGCGCCCGCGGTGTGACCGCCGTGTTCGTCGAGCACGACATGGAGGTGGTCGAGCGCTATGCCGACCGCGTAGCGGTGTGGAGCCAGGGGCGGATCCTCGCCTCCGGCCCGCCGGCGCAGGTGCTGAACGATGCGGCGGTGCTGCGCGAGGTGATCGGCGTCGAGGTGAAGCACGCCACGGGCCCTGGGGGCGGCGATGCTCGCGCTTGACGGTGTCGACGTCGCGATCGCCGGCACGCGGGTGCTGCGCGGGGTTTCGCTCAGGATCGACGCGGGCGCGCGCGTCGCCCTCGTCGGCCGAAACGGCGCGGGCAAGACCACCACCTTACGCGCGATCATGGGCCTCGTTCCGCTCACCGCCGGACGGATCGGCTTCGCCGACACCAACCTCGCCGAGGTGCCCGCGCACAAGCGCACCGCCCTCGGCATCGGCTATGCGCCGGAGGAGCGGAGGCTGTTCCCGACCTTCACCGTGGAGCAGAACCTGCGCCTTCCCGCCGAGGTGCTGAAGCTGCCTGAGGCCGAGATCGCGCGCCGGCTCGAGAAGGCTTACGCCATCCTTCCCGAGCTGAGGGATCTCGCCGTCCGGCGCGCCGGCGGCCTCTCCGGCGGGCAGGGCAAGATGGTCGCGCTCGGGCGCGCGCTGATGGTCGGCACCAAACTCGTCCTGCTTGACGAACCGTTCCAGGGCCTCGCCCCAGCGCTCGCGAAACGCTACGGCGAGGCGCTTCTGAGGCTGCGCGAGGCGGAGCCTGGGCTTGCCGTGCTGATCAGCGAGAGCAACCCCGATCTGCTCAAGCCGATGGTTGACAGCGCGTTCCTGATCGAGCGCGGCGAGGTTCGGCCCACCTCCCTCTGACCGCACGCGGTCTCGGCGACCACCCCGCCCCGCTTGCGCCGCAGCGCCTGAGCCGCGACGCTCGCCTTCCCCTCACCAGCCGAGGCCCCGATGCGAGAGACCGACCGACGCGTGCTCGTGCGCGACAAGCGCCCGCTTCTGTTCCAGCCGATCAGCTTCCGGTCCGTCACCGCGCGGAACCGGATCGCGCTCTCGCCGATGTGCCAGTACTCCGCCGAGGACGGCCTGCCGAACGACTGGCACCTGCAGCATCTCGGCGCGCGCGCGGCAGGCGGGGCGGGCATCGTCATCACGGAGGCGACCCATGTCGCGCCGCACGCGCGGATCACGCCCGGCTGCCTCGGCATCTGGTCGGACGCGCACACGGAGGCGCTCGCCCGCCTTGCCGCAATGATCGCTCGGATGGGCGCGGTCCCGGGGATCCAGCTCGCCCATGCCGGGCGCAAGGCGTCCGTGACCCGGCCATGGGAGGGAACGAAGCCGATCCCGCCGGAAGCGCCGGAGGGCTGGGTTCCGGTAGGGCCGACGGACGAGCCCTTCGCGCCTGGCCACACGCCGCCCGTTCCGCTCGACCCGGGCGGAGTCGCCGCCGCCGTCGAGGCCTTCGGCAGGGCGGCGCGCCGGGCGCGCGACGCCGGGTTCCGTCTCCTCGAAATCCACGGCGCGCACGGCTACCTGATCCACTCCTTCCTTTCCCCGGTCGCCAACACCCGCTCGGACTCCTACGGCGGCCACCTCCGGGTGCGCGCGCGCCTCTTGATGGAGGTGATCGATGCGGTGCGCGCCGAGTGGCCGGAAGAGCTTCCGCTGTTCGTCCGCCTCTCCTGCGTCGACCATCTTTCGGGCGGCCTCACGATCGACGACACGGTGACGATCGCGCGCTGGCTCGCCGCACGCGGCGATGTCGACCTCGTCGATTGCTCCTCGGGCGGAATCACGCCGGACGCGCGCCCTCCCTCCGCCCATCCCGGCTACCAGGTTCCCTATTCGGAGGCGGTTCGTGCCGCCGGGATCGCGACCGGAGCGGTGGGGTTGATCTCATGTCCCGACCACGCCGCAGAGATCCTGGCGAACGGCCGAGCCGACATCGTCCTGATCGGGCGCGCGATGCTCGCTGACCCTGCCTGGCCGCTTCGCGCGGCGAAGGCTCTGGGGGCGGAGATCGACTGGCCGGTGCAATACGAGCGGGCGAACCTCGTGTGAGCGGCGCGGCGGGGCGGCGCTCCTCCCCCGGGCCGACGCCTTCTCCTCAACGATGCCTGACCCGGGCGCAGAGGCCACCGGCCATGGCACGGGGGTGCCGCTCCGCGCCATCGGCGAGCTGATCCTCCTCGTCGTCATCTGGGGGCTGTCGATCCCCCTGACCAAGCTCGGCCTCGCCGAGACCGGGCCGCTGACGCTGACGGCGCTCCGCTACGCCGCCGCTGTGCCATGCTTAGCGCCCGTGCTGGTCGGCCGGCGCCTGCCGCCGCCGCGCGCCCTCCTCCACATGGCGACGCTCGATGCCCTCGGCATCGGGGTGGGCCAGGTGGCGCAGGCGCTCGGCGTCGAACGCGCCTCCGCCTCGGTCGCCACCATCATCTCGGCGCTGATCCCGCTGCTCGTGGTCGTCTTCGCGGTGCTGCGCCTGCGGCAGCGAATCCGCGCGGTGCACCTCCTCGGCCTCGTTCTTGCGATCGTCAGTGTGGCGCTGGTGGCGGGCGGCGGGCCGGGGCCGGAACGCAGCGGCCTCGCCGGGGAGGCGCTCATGCTCGTCTCCGCCGTCGCCGTCGCGCTGTCCTATGTGCTGATGGCGGAGGTCGCGGCGGCGCACGGGCCGGCCGTCGTCTCGGCCTGGAGCTCGCTGGCCGGGGCGGTGCTTCTCGTTCCTCCCGCTGCCTGGGAGCTTGCGGCCGCGCCGCGCTGGCCGGGGCCGGTCGGGATCGCGGTCATTCTCTATCTCGGCGTGCTCGTGAGCGCGGGCGGGCTGTGGCTCTGGCTTCGGCTCCTGCGCACGGTGCCGGCGCGTGTCGCGGCGGGGGCGCAGTATTTCCAGCCGCTCGTGGCTGTTGCCGCCTCCTCGCTCATGTTCGGCGATGTCGTCGGGCTTGCCTTCGCCATCGGCTCGGCGCTCGTGCTCGGCGGGGTGGTGCTGACCACGCTGCCGGCGCGGCAGTGACGCCCGTTGCGCCCGACGGCGAGTTCCGCTACCACGCCGGGCTGGCGCGCCGGTCGGCATCGGCGCGGCAAAGCGCCTGGAAGGTCGCCATGAAGCAGGGCATCCACCCCGACTACCACGAGATCACCGTCATCATGACGGACGGCACGAGCTTCACCACACGCTCGTGCTACGGCAAGCCGGGCGACACGCTTCGGCTCGACATCGACCCGAAGTCCCATCCGGCCTGGACCGGCCAGCAGCGCATGGTGGTGGACACCGCAGGGCAAGTGGCGAAGTTCTCCAAGCGCTTCGCCGTCGACATGTCGAAGATGAACATCAAGCCGGCCGCCTCGATCAACAAGGGCACGGCGCCAAAGGCCGCCGCGGCTCCGGCGAAGGGCGCCGCCCCGGCCAAGAAGAAGAAGTAGGCCTCGGCCCCGTCCCGCGACGGACGAGGCCTTGCGCCCCTCGCCGTCGATCAGGGACGTCGCGCCGCGCGTTCGGCCCGGCTCGCGAGGCGCGGGCGTCGGCGAGATGCTGTACCCTCGGGCACGGTGCGGGGTTCGGCCTCGCCCTGCCCCTCTTGAAGCAGCCTTGCCGCGATCCCAAATCGATGGTGTCGCCGGTGCCTTCGGGGCCGGCGACACCCGTGGTCGGGCTTTGGCCGACCCTCGGCACTGCGCCGACCGACGGACCTTGCTGGAACCAGGAGGACCGACCAATGACCACCTTCGACTTCTCTCCCCTTTTCCGTTCGACGATCGGCTTCGACCGCCTGTCGCGCCTGATGGATGCAACGCTCGCGTCCGCCGAGGCGACGTCCTACCCGCCCTACAACATCGAGAAGCTGTCCGACGACGACTATCGCCTGACGATGGCGGTCGCAGGCTTCTCGGAGTCCGATCTCGAGATCACGCAGAAGCAGTCCGCCCTCGTTATCTCCGGCCGGGCGCCGAAGGACGAGACGCCGCGGCAGTATCTGCATCGCGGCATCGCGCGGCGGGCGTTCGAGCGGCGCTTCGAGCTCGCCGACCATATCGTGGTTGACGGGGCGACCCTCGAGAACGGGCTTCTGCACATCGCTCTCAAGCGGGTTGTGCCCGAGAGCCTGAAGCCGCGGCAGATCCCGATCAGCACCGGCAGCCCGAAGGTCATCGAGACGACCGCCTCGAAGGCCGCCTGATCGCGGCGTCTCCGAGCGGGTGTGATGCGGGCCGGGTCAGGCCGCTGACCCGGCCTTTTCGCTTGCCCCAGTCCTCGTCTCCCACGCGCCGATCGCCCGCCGCGAGAGCCAGAACACGCCGGGGTTGAGCGCGATCGACCCGACGACAGTGGCGAGGATCGGGTCGCGCGCCTCGGCCGGCAGAAGCCCAAGCCCGATCCCCTGCTCGGCGAGCACCAGGCTGAACTCGCCGATCTGCGCGAGCGCGGCCGTGACGGTCGCGGTCGCGGCGAAGCCCTGGCGGAGGATCAGCATGATCGTTGCCGCGGCGAGGGCCTTGCCGAGCACGACCACGGCAAGGGTCGCCAGCACTGCTCCCGGCCGGTGGACGAGCACCGCCGGGTCGAACAGCATGCCGACCGAGACGAAGAACAGCACCGCAAAGGCATCGCGGAAGGGAAGGCTCTGCTCTGCCGCGCGCGCGGCCATCCCGGAGCCGTGCATCACCATGCCGGCGAAGAAGGCGCCGAGAGCGAAGGACACGCCGAAGATCTTCGCCGCAGCGAAGGCGATGCCGATCGAGAAGGCGAGCGTGGCCAGGGTGAACAACTCGCGCGAGCGCAGATGCGCGATCATCACGAGCGCCCACGGGATGACGCGACGCCCGAGCGGCACGGCAAGTGCGATGAACAGCACCACCTTTCCGAAGGCGATGGCGACGGTGACGAGCGGGTTCTCCCCCGGCATCCGCGCAGCGAGCCCGGACGTGGCGCCGCCGAACAGCCCCGCAAGCGCGGGCAGCATCACGAGCACGAGGAGGACGGCGAGATCCTCGACCACGAGCCATCCGACGGCGATCCTCCCGGCGGGGGTGCCGGTCGCATCCCGCTCGGCGAGAGCGCGGAGCAGAACCACCGTCGAGGCGACCGACAGCGAGACGCCGAACAGCAGCGCCTCGACCCAGGAATAGTCCCACTGCCGTGCGAGCAAGGCCCCAAGCGCGGTGGCAACCGCCATCTGCGTGACCGCTCCGGGCAGCGCGACGCGCCGAACCGAAAGGAGCTCAGCCGGGGAGAAATGCAGGCCGACACCGAACATCAGGAGGATCACGCCGAGCTCGGCAAGCTCCTGCGCCGTCCGAGGGTCACCCACGACGCCTGGTGTGTGCGGCCCGAGCAGGATGCCCGCGAGCAGGTAGCCGACGATCGGCGGCAACCGAGCCAGTGCGGCCAGCGTGCCGCACACAAGCGCGTAGAGCAGGCCGAGGCCGATGGTCGTGATAAGCGGATGTGGCGCGTCCAGGCCTGCCTCCCCGGCCGTACGGCGCGGCCTCCGACGCGGGAGGCCTCCGTCAAAAGATTATGCAAGATCAGAGTTTTGTTTTTGTTCCCTTAGTCAAGACCTGCGGTCTTTCGGAACAGGGCCTCGGCCGCTCCGCGATGGCTCTCGCGGGCGGCGATGGTCGCCTTCACGCGCGCGATCTCGACCTCGAGCGCGGCGATGTAGGCCTCCATCTCCTCGCGGCTCATCCCCTCGAGCGGGAGCGGGTCGAACCGCGGTCTCTTTCGGGGGGTCTCCTCCTCCTCGCGCGGCATGCTCCTCCTCCTGGCCCTGCCCTGGCGGCGCACCGAATCTCGCCCCATATCGGTGCATGAAACGCCGTTGACCGGAAGCCCGCGCGGCCTATGGTGCCCACAAGACCGCTCCCGGGAGCGCCTGACGCGCGGACCCGAAGCGAGGCACGAGAGGTCCCGAGAATGACGCTGCCCCTGATGCCCAAGGCCACCGCCGTGTGGCTGATCGAGAAGACCGCGCTCTCCTTCGAGCAGATCGCGGACTTCGTCGGCATGCACCCGCTCGAGATCCAGGCGATCGCCGATGGCGAAGTGGCGGTCGGCATTGTCGGCCTCGACCCGATCGCCTCGGGCCAGCTCACGCGCGAGGAGATCGCCCGCTGCGAGGCCGATCCGACGGCCCGGTTGCGGCTCGCCGAGAGCGCGGTGGTTCTGCCCAAGCCCAAGGGAAAGGGCGCGCGCTACACGCCCGTCTCGAAGCGCAACGACCGGCCGGATGCGATCGCCTGGCTGTTGCGGAACTGCCCGATGCTGTCGGACCAGCAGATCAGCCGGCTGCTCGGCACCACCAAGGAGACGATCGCCAAGGTGCGTGACAAGACCCACTGGAACAGCGCCAACATCAAGCCGCGCGACCCGGTGATCCTCGGTCTGTGCAGCCAGACCGACCTGAACCGTGAGATCCAGGCAGCGATCGAGCGAGCGGAGCGGGAAGGCAGGCCGGTGGCACAGGCTCCGGCAGATACCGGCACCTCCGCCGCCTGACGGCCGGCCAACCGGCAACGCCCTTGCCCAACGCCCTTGCCCTCGGCCGGAGCGGCTCACGCGGAGCCGGGCCAGAGCGTGGGGCCGCGCGTCAGGAGGCGGGGCGGGTCCGCTTCAATCGCTCCATCTCCTCCTTCAGGCGAAGCTTCTCGCGCTTGAGGGCGGCGAGCGCCGTCTCGTTCGGGCGCGGGCGCGCTCCCTCCTCGGCGATGCGCAGCTCGAGCGCTGCGTGGCGCTCACTTAGCGTGACAAGCCGGCTCTGAAGGCTCATGCAGACCTCCCCATTGTGGATGATGGCCGCTGCCCGGCGAAGCGCCGCTCGCGGCGCCTCCTGCCGTGCCCACCATGCTAGCCGCCGCGGGGGTGCGGCTGCCATCACAATCTTTTCGGGTGGTCATCTTGTCTTCAGACAACCGCCCGAAAGTGGCTGCACGGCTCAGCGGTCGCCCAGGCAGATCCCCAAGCCCCGCGCCACCCTGACCATGTCGCCCTCAGGATCGACCGGCCGTGCCGCACCGGCCGCCTGGTCGACCGGGGCATCGCCGACCCGCCCCTCCGCCCAGACGACGATCCGGCCGAACCGGCCCGCGACGGCAAGGTCGACCGCGTGCACCCCCATCGAGGAGGCGACGATCCGGTCGAGCGCCCCGGGCGAGCCGCCCCGCTGCACATGGCCGAGAACGGTCACCCGCGCCTCTGCCCCGGTCGCCTGCTCGAGAGCGTTGGCGATCCGCGCCCCCACGCCGCCGAGCCGCGGCATCGCCCCGGGCGCAGAGGGCCCGGCGAGAACGGTCTCCCCTTCTGCCGTGCGCACCGCCTCCGCCACCACCACGAGGGCGAAGTTCCGACCCCGCTCCCGGAGCGCCCGGATCGCGGCGGCGACAGGGGCCATGCGCCAGGGGATCTCGGGGATGAGGATCACGTCGGCCCCGCCAGCGATCCCGGCGGCGAGGGCGATGTGGCCGGCATCGCGCCCCATCACCTCGAGCACCATGATTCGGTTGTGGCTCGCCGCTGTCGGCTGAAGCCGATCGAGCGCCTCCATCGCCACCTCGACGGCGGTGTGGTGGCCGATCGCGTATTCCGTGGCGCCGAGGTCGTTGTCGATCGTCTTGGGGATGCCGACGAAAGGGAAATGCCCCGTCTGCATCAGCCGGTGCATGATCCGCATCGAGCCGTCGCCGCCGATGCCGATGATCGCATCGAGCCCGAGCTTCGCCACCCCGGCGTGGATCTTCGCCGAAAGGTCGGTCACCCCGCCGTCGGGCAGGGGAAAGGAGAAGGGGTTGCCCCGGTTGACGCTGCCGAGGATGGTGCCGCCGGCGCGCAACAGCCCCGCATCCGCCATCGCGAGGGTCAGCGGCTCGGCCCGCGGCGGATCCTCAAGAAGCCCCATCGTCCCCTGGTGGATCCCGATCACCTCGAGGCCGTGATGCCCGACCGCACGACGCACCACGGCGCGTATGGCCGCGTTCAGCCCCGCGCAGTCGCCGCCCGTCGTCATCACCCCGATCCGCCTAATGCCCGCGTGCTGCATGCCCTCCACCCGAGTCGTCCCTCTTTTCCAGAGCCGCGAGCATAGGTACAGGGTCACGCGTTACGCCACGGCAACGCCGTGCTATGGACGCGCCGATGCAGAGGACCGAACCGCCCCGGCCATGATGGACGAGGACCGTGACGCGCTGATCGCGCGGCTGAACACGCTCCGGTCGGAGCATCGCGACCTCGACACGGTGATCGCGCGCCTCTCCCAGGACGCGATGGCCGACCAGATCCACCTCGCGCGGCTGAAGAAGCGCAAGCTCAAGCTGAAGGACGAGATCGCCTGGATCGAGGATCGGCTGATCCCGAACATCATCGCGTGACGCCTGCGCCATGACGGAGCGCCCGGTCGTCGGGATCATCATGGGAAGCCGCTCGGACTGGCCAACGCTGCGCGAGGCGGCCGAGACGCTGACGCGGCTGTCGGTGCCGCACGAGGCGCGTGTCGTCTCCGCGCATCGCACACCCGATCGTCTTTATGCCTATGCCTCCGGTGCGGCGGCCAGAGGGCTCAAGGTGATCATCGCCGGCGCGGGCGGGGCGGCGCACCTGCCCGGCATGGCCGCGTCGATGACCACCCTTCCGGTTCTTGGCGTTCCGGTCGAATCCCACACTCTCAAGGGTTTGGACAGCCTTCTTTCGATTGTGCAGATGCCCGGCGGCGTGCCCGTCGGCACGCTTGCGATCGGCCGGGCGGGGGCGATCAACGCCGCCTTGCTGGCCGCGTCGATCCTTGCCCTCTCTGACCCGGCTCTCGCCGAGCGGCTCGCCGCCTTCCGCGCGGCGCAGACCGCCGCGGTTCCCGAGACGGTCGAGGACGGCTGAGGGCAATGCACGCGCTCACCCGCCCCCTCTCGCCGGGGGCGACCATCGGCATCATGGGCGGAGGCCAGCTCGGCCGCATGGCGGCGATCGCAGCCGCCCGGCTCGGCTTCCGCGTCCACATCTTCACGCCAGAGCCGGACAGCCCGGCCGCCCAGGTCTCTGCCGGCGCCACCGTGGCGGATTGGTCGGACAAGGATGCGCTCGAGCGCTTCGCGGGCGCGGTCGATGTCGTGACGGTCGAGTTCGAGAACGTGCCAGGGGAGGCGCTCGAGCGGATGGCCGCGCGGGTTCCCGTTGCCCCCTCCCCCGCGGTTCTGCGGATCTGCCAGGACAGGATCGCCGAGAAGACCTTCCTCGAAGGCGCAGGCGTCGCCGTCGGCGCCTGGGCTCCGGTGGCCTCGCCCGGGCAGGCGGAGGCGGCCGTCGCCAAGGTCGGCTTGCCTTGCGTGCTGAAGACCACACGGCTCGGCTATGACGGCAAGGGTCAGGCCACACTTCGCAGCCCCGACGCGCTCGGCCCCGCCCTTGCCCGGCTCGCTGGGGCGGACGGAGGCTTCCGCCCGCTGATCGCCGAGGCGTTCGTCGATTTCGCCTGCGAGATCAGTGTCGTGGTCGCGCGTGACCGTGACGGCCGGATCGCCGCCTACGACACGGTGGAGAACCGCCACCGAAACCACATCCTCGACCTCACCATCGCTCCGGCGCGTGTGCCCGCGACCGTGGCCGAGGCGGCGCAGGCGGCAGCGCGGCGCGTGGCCGAGGCGATCGGGCTCGTGGGCCTGCTATGCGTCGAGTTCTTCGTCACCCGCTCGGGCCGCGTGCTCGCCAACGAGATCGCGCCACGGCCGCACAACTCCGGCCACTGGACGATCGAGGCCTGCGCGGTGAGCCAGTTCGAACAGCAGATCCGCGCGGTGGCCGGCCTGCCGCTCGGCGACCCCTCCCGCCACAGCGATGCGCTGATGAAGAACCTGATCGGGGACGAGATCGAGGCCCTGCCGGCGCTGCTCGCGACGCCAGGGCTGATCCCCCACCATTACGGCAAGGCGGAAGCGAGGCCGGGCCGGAAGATGGGCCACGTCACCCGCCTTTTCCCGCGCGGCGGGCTGCCCGACGACGACGTGATCGCGCAAGCCTTCGCGCCGCTCGAAACCGGCTGATTGCTCAGGCTGTCTCGACCGCCGCCGGCTCCGGCGCGGGCGGCGGCGTCGCTCCGCCCTGCCCCACCTCGACCGTCACCTCTACCGAGAGGCCGAGGAAGTCATCCGGCCGGCCGATGAAGGAGCCGCTGATCGGGATCGCCTGCGCGGGTTGACGCGCCACCGCCACGCGCACGAGGTTTCGCCCGCCGATCAGGCCGTTGGTCGGGTCGAACTCCACCCAGCCGGCTCCCGGGACGTACACATCCACCCAGGCATGCGTCGCCCCGCCGCCGACCACAGGCGTTTCGCTCTCGGCGAGCGCGGCATCGTAGAGGTAGCCTGAGACGAACCGCGCGGCGAGGCCGAGCGACCGGCACGCCTCCATCATCAGGAGAGCGAAGTCGCGGCAGGCGCCGCGGC
>Ga0209017_10000145_pt1 | contig 71616 bp, 54 predicted proteins | sample YNPBryunderm2012_FD_185812 | JGI IMG/M metagenome (GOLD analysis project Ga0209017, IMG submission 185812) | Anoxygenic and chlorotrophic microbial mat microbial communities from Yellowstone National Park, USA - YNP Bryant MS undermat 2012... ... | reverse complement strand
CTGGGGAGCCCCTGGGTGCCTTCCTTCCCACGGTCCCGCGGACTTATGACTGGATCCGGGTGGCAAATCTGGCGTATCACGGTACGCCCCTGGGTCCGATTGAGCAAAGCTTGTTACAAGCAGGAGTCGATTTGGTCATTCCGAATGTGCAATATCTGGAGCAGATCGAGGCGATCAGCCCGGGAAAGCCGCAATTTCTGTACACGAATCTGTCGAATATCTACTTGAGTCTTCTGACGGACTGGAACGAGTATGCCGATCGCCGGAATCTTGACCGGGAATCAGCGTTTTATCATGTTCGAGAAGCGACGGTGTTTCGGGGTTCGAGCCCGTCCTCAATCCCCGTCAATCGGTTCTGGGGAGTCTACCGGGGCCATGATGCGACCGGCTGGCAGGATCTGACCCGCGACGCGAGGCTGGAGACCCGGTCGTTTTCTTTGGCAGGAACGGGCGAAGCGGTCGCCTTTGGTTATCTGGAACGATTTCGTGAGATCAATATTCAGTTGCGAGTGGCTGCGTCGGCGGGATGGCGTGGTCGCTGGGAATACGTCGCTGGAGTGGATGCGCGAGGGCGGCCGACGCTGTGGAAGCCGTTGCCCCTCGGATTCGATGGCAGCGTAGGCTTCAGCCGAGACGGGACGATCACCTTTGACCCGCCGCCTGACTGGGTGGCCGCCACGATTTCCGGGAGTGCTCGGTTATTTTATGTCCGAATCCGGAGTGAAGGCGGCGGGGCTGCCCCGCAGCTTCTGACCGTACTCGGGCGGGATTACACGCAAGACGGCAGGATTCCAGCGTTCGACTACAATGCCGATCGAGATGGCGATGGCTACTTGAATGATGCGGAATATGCCCGCCGTCGCCCGGGATACAACGCTCGGTTTGTCTACGAGAGCCGACTGTTTTATCCGTATTACGGTTCCATGCGTTATGCCACAAATATCGCTGCATCGGCATTTCGCGCCTGGGCCGTCGATTATCACCTGCGATTGTCCGAGGCGTTTCCGATTGCGGCGGGCTTTTTTGTCGATAATTCGATGGGAAGACTGGCCGTTGATCCCGCTGCTATCCTCGAGCGGCTGGATGGCTACGCCGCCGATTATGGCTCGCTGCTCGGGCTGGTGAACAAACGGCTGGCAACCCGGGGCAAGTGGCTGATCGCGAACACCTCGGGCGGGAACGCCTCGGCGGAGCCGATCATCCGCAACGGGGTGTCGTATCTCGAGGAATTCGGGCTGAGGCCGCTGTCGGCGAATCTGGTTCAGTTTGAGGATCTGGCGGCGACCGTGGCGTATCGGCGGCAGATTTCCGGCGGCCGTGCCTACGAGATTCTCGACAGTTTGCCCAGCAACGGCTTTGATGCCAACGATCCGCGGTTACAACTGGCGACGCTGGCCATGTATTACCTGATCGCCGATCCCGACCGGTCGTTTTTGATGATCAACGGCGGCAACGAGCCCTCATCGAGTTGGAACCGTCACTGGATAGCAGCGATTACTTTCGATGTCGGTCGGCCACGAGGGAACTGGTCGGTGCTGGCCGCGGGGCAGGACCCAAGCGATTCTCGACTGGGATACAAAGTTTATCAACGGGTCTATGATAACGCGCTGGTGTTATACAAGCCGTTGTCATACACACGCGGGGTGACCGGAACCACCGGCGACGCCACGGCGACACGGCATATCCTTGACGGATGGTATCGCCCACTCGGGGCGGACGGTTCTCTCGGACGACCGACCAATCAGATTTTGCTGCGTAACGGTGAGGGGGCGATCCTTGTTCGTGCCTGAGATTCCGGTCAGTTCGATTGACTCACCTGTTCATGGGGGCGGTGCCCTTTCCAGCCACACGGGAATCGGTTGAATGATAGCATCCGCTGCCGGGGATGCTATGCCATGGAAATATTGATTACTGCGGAGGAGATTCAGGACCGGGTGAAGGAACTCGCCCGTGAGATTCGCAAAGCGTATCCGCCGGATTTGCCTTTGACGGTGGTCGGGGTGCTGACGGGCAGTCTGGTGTTTTTAGCCGATTTAATTCGGCAGATTGATCGGCCGCTGCAAATTGGCTTGATTCAAGCCTCGAGTTATCGAGGGAATGCGATCCGGCCTGGGGAATTGCGGATTCGCGACGAGTTGTTGCCCGATATTCGCGGACGGCATTTGCTGTTACTGGATGATATTCTCGACACCGGGTACACAATCACGCGGCTGGTGGATCATTTATGGGCCAAGGAGGCAGCGTCAGTGAAAACCTGCGTGTTGTTACGAAAGATCGGGCGGCAAGAAGTGCCTTTTGAGCCGGATTACATCGGTTTTCCGATCCCGGATCAATTTGTGATCGGTTACGGGCTGGATTTCAACGATGATTATCGCCACTTGCCGTATATCGCGATACTTCCCGCTGCCAGTGTGGAGTGATGCCTGGAATAGTGCCTGCACCGGCCATATTCACTGCGGATGCCGATCTGGATGGGTTGGCTTGGTTCTTGTTGCCGCTGATCCGGCAGTGGCCGGCGGCGGAACCGTGCCCGGTGGTGGGGATCATCAGCCGTAACAGCGGCGGGCTCAGCACGCTATTGCCGCGAATTCGCCCGGATTGCCGAGTCCTCACATTCAAACCGACGGCACCGCTTCATGCCTGGCGGCAATTCCAGGAGCGGCTCCGGGAGATCGGGCTCCCGCGGGTGATTCACGCGATCGGTCCGATTGCCTCCCGAATGATTTACTTGCATACGAACATGCCGTATTTGGGGATTCGACCGCGACCCCGGATTCTGATCTCGGATACCGATTGGCCGGGCAGTGGCATTCTCGGATGGTGGACGCGTCTGGCCAGCCGACAGGCCGACCGTGTGCTTGCCTGGAGCCGGGTGCAAAGCCACCGTTACCGGAACCTGGGCGTTGCCCGCGGAGCGATTGATCAGGTTGCGTTACCGGCAGAGCCGCCGTGGAGGGAACAGGATCGGGCGGCTTGGCTTGAGCAACTGCAGTTGCCTTCGGATGCTCGCTTAATTATGACCTCGGGACGGTTCGTCAGCGAATCAGACATGAAAACGGCGATCTGGTCTTTTGATATTATCAAATATACTGATCCACGTCTTGCCCTGGTGTTGATTGGCCACGGACCGGAACAAGAGCGGCTAGAGCGATTCGGCCGGGCGATCGGTTTTGACGATTATCGAATTCGCTTCTGGAAACCCGAGGCTGACCTGGCGGGGCTATTCTCGTTGGCCGATCTGGTCTGGATCGTGCATCGGCGACGTGGGATTCGGGAAACCTTGGCGGCGATGGCCGCGGCTCGGCCGATTATCGCCGTTCGTAACCCCGATCTGACCGAACTGATTCAGGATGGGGAGACGGGCCGTTTTGTTTCCGCCGGCGATCGGGTCGGTCTGGCCGCGGTGACGAGTGAATGGCTGAGGCAACCCCACGGCGGAGCCGCTTGCGGAAGGGCAGCCAAGGTCTTCGCAGAGCAAAACTTCTGTACGAAGAGGTTTGTCGAACGGCTTCGAAGCCTTTACCATAACAGTCAAGAATCATCCACTGGACAGGCTTGACTGACCTCTCCCGGTTGGAACAGGGCCGAATTTCCGACAATTCGTCCGAGGATCGGAATGCTTCGGAAGGTACTTACGGTCATTTTGGCAGGGGGAAAAGGAACTCGTTTGGAACCCTTGGTCCGCGATCGGGCGAAGCCCGCGGTGCCGTTTGGCGGGCAGTACCGAATTATTGATTTTACCCTGTCGAATTGCATCAACAGCGGTCTGCGGAAAGTACTGGTGGTAACGCAGTTCAAATCGCGCAGCCTCGATCGCCACATCCGCCATGGTTGGAGTTTCCTGAGTCCGGAACTCGGTGAGGGCATCGAGGTGCTGCCGCCACAACAGCGGATCGACGAAAACTGGTATAAGGGCACCGCGGATGCGTTGTATCAGAACATTTATTCGCTGGAAAAAGACGACCCCGATCAGATTTTGATTTTGGGGGGAGATCACATTTACAAGATGAATTATGCCGAGATGTTGCGATTCCATGAGGAACGGCAAGCCGACCTGACGATTGGCTGCATCCCGATTCCGATCACGTCATCCGATCAGTTCGGGATCATGGAAGTGGACGCGAATCATCGTGTGGCGGCCTTTAAGGAGAAACCGAAAACCTGCGATCCGATGCCGGGCCACCCGGGAATGGCCCTCGGATCGATGGGGATTTATGTGTTTAATGCTCGAACCATGTATGAGCTTTTATGCGAAGATGCGGCCCGATCGGACAGCGGCCATGATTTTGGCAAAGACATTATTCCGATGATGTTGGCGAACGGCAGCCGCGTCTTTGCTCACCCGTTTCGGGATCAGAATCGGAAGTCGATGGCGTATTGGCGAGATGTGGGAACCCTGGATGCCTTTTACCAGGCTAATCTCGATCTGGTCGCGATCGAACCGGAGTTGAATCTTTACGATGAAGACTGGCCGGTGCGAACCTGGCAACCGAACGCGCCGCCGCCGAAATTTGTCCATGCGGCGGAGGGGCCGCCGGGGCTTGTCCGCCGGGGTGAAGCGCTCGACAGCCTGGTTTGCTCGGGGTGTATTGTTTCCGGCGGGTCGGTTCGGCGAAGTATTTTGTCGCCATTTGTGCGAGTGAACAGTTATGCGGTTGTCGAAAACTCGATCCTTTTCGATCGCGTTGATGTTGGTCGTTATTGTCGGATTCGCAATGCCATTATCGACAAGGATGTGAAGTTGCCGCCATACACCGTGCTCGGCTACGACTTGGAATTCGACCGCCGCCGAGGCTTCACGGTCACCGAGGGCGGCATTGTGGTGGTGCCCAAGGCGGAGCCGCCCGAAACCTTTCAGGCTCCGAACCCCCTCCCAGGGTAAATCTGGTCATGGCACGGCGGCGATGGGGCGAATTTGGCCCGGATTATCGCATGGTCCTGACGGAATGAGATTCCGGCCGCGATCGCAGCCGATCCCACAATAAAAGAGCCGTGATGGTCTTCGCGTCCTTAATTTCGCCCCGCAGGCACAGTTGCAAAGCATCATCGAAGCGGAACGTGATCGGCTCGAGTTGTTCATCCGCTTCGGGGCGATTGCTTCCCGCGGTTAAATCTTCGGCGACGAACAGATGCAGTTTCTCGTCCAGTACTCCTGGTGAAGCATAAAGGTACTGTAAATAACGCCAGCGGGCGGCGGTGTATCCGGTTTCTTCACGCAATTCCCGACGGGCAGCGTCTTCAAGAGGTTCGCCGGGTTCGAGCGTGCCGGCGGGCAATTCCAGCAGGGTGTCATCCACCACAAAACGATGATTCCGCAACAAGCAAATGTGCTCGGTGTCGATGACGGGCAGAATGACCACTGCCCCGGGATGAAAAATCATATCCCGGCGAATCGTTTCCCCACTAGGCGTCGTGGTAATATCCAGCGCGACCCGGATTTTCCGACCGATATGAACAATTTCTCGTGGCATCGCTGCTTTCCTCCGGGGTTGTTGCCGAGACAAGACTGTCTGGTTGATATCACCGTGCAGGCCGCCGGGGTCATTGTCCCCCCGATTTTTTCATAACGATTGCTAGGATGAGCGTGAACGGCCAAATTGCTGGAGGCATTTCAAAAATTCTCATCAAAATCTCCAGACTTTTTAATTGGTGAGATGTAAAAATTATGTAACAGATCAGAAAGTTTTGAGTTGAACTGTTGAAGCCTACCTTGACTTTCTCCCCTGGTTTTGCGCACTCTCAGGAGCCCGATTCGATGCTGCACTCTCCCCGACTAGGGCGACGTTTCGCCTTCACATTGATTGAATTGCTGGTGGTTATTGCCATTATTGCCATTCTGATCGGCTTGCTGTTGCCAGCCGTGCAAAAAGTCCGGGAAGCTGCCGACCGGACAAACTGCCAGAATAATCTCAAGCAGATCGGCTTAGCGATTCAGAACCATCACGACAGCTTGATGCGATTGCCCCCAGGAACGGCGATTAATAACCCACCGTTTGGCTCAGGCGGCGGCTGGGGCAACAGCTGGATGATCTTTTTGCTGCCTTATGTCGAGCAAGAACCGCTGTTCCGGCAGTGGAGTTTCACAACGGCGAATTCCGGCTGGACAAATGCCACGAATCAATTGATTCGGGTCGACCCGATCAAGGTGTATGAATGTCCGGCGGCCGATGTTCCGGATTATTGTTCCAGCCCGCCGAACGGAACGTATCCACGGATGGTCGGCGATTATGTGGCCATCGCTGGAGCGACAAACGTGGCCTTGGCGGGGACCGGCTACACCGACAACAGCCGAATCTTCAACGGCGGGACCGGCACGGGCTGCTGCAATCCGGGACTGGTGGCTGGCAACGGAGTCTTGATTCCCAACGGCGTATTGCGGATCTCCAGCATCAAAGATGGTACGAGCAACACGATTGCTGTGAGTGAACAGGGGGCATATCTGACCACTCAAAACGGAACTCAGGTAGACTGGCGATCGAGCGGGCCGCATGGTTTTGCAATGGGGGCGAACAACGGGGGTGTCCCGGCCAGTTTCGGCGACCGCGCCTTTAACACCACCAGTATCCGTTATGCGATCAATCAAACGACTGGTTGGGCGGATGGTGCCGGTGATTGTTCGACGGGAGTCTGCTCCAACACCGGTGGCAATACTCCCCTGCGATCGAATCACAACGACGGGGTCAATGCCGTTTTTGTCGATGGAAGCGTCCGCTTTTTACGGAGCAATCTGCCGCTGGGCACACTGGCATTATTGGCGGTACGCGACGACCGGCAAGTAATCCCGGACTTTTAATTGGCGATCGGCGATGTCTCAGTGGGGCGAGGAAAGGGTGCTGGGTTGCACCCTGATTCTCGGCCCCAAATTATGCTGCTCGTGCCATCGGGCGCTGGGATGAGAGCATGGCTCGGCAGGCACGCAACCCCTCGGAGGGTGAGCGAATCGCTTTTGAGCCGAGGACCGTTCGCATTTTGAACCGATCAAGCCATATACGTTTTGGCAACGGATCAGAGTCGTCGAGTTGATCGGCGGGCATTCCCGCGAGCTGATCCACATCGTAGCCGAATAAATGACAAACGAGGCGTGCAAAGCTCGCCTCGCTTTGTTTTTCCGGGCCGACCAGATGAAAGGTTCCGGTCTGCTCTCGGAGTGCCAATTCCAGCACGGCGGCGGCGAGATCCGGTGTGTAACAGGGCTGGCCAAAGCGATCCGTGGCGACTGGCAGTTGCTGTTTGCGATCGAGTTGGCGGAGCAGTCGACCGAGCATCCCCCCGTGTCGTTCATCTGGCCCGTACAACCAGCCCGTGCGAATGATGAGATGTCGGTCTGGTAATTCCTGGCGGATGGCTTTTTCCATGTCGAGTTTCCCACGGACGAATTCACCGAGGGGGACGGTCGGGTCTTCTTCCCGTCGGGCCGTCAGGCAATCCCCGAAGACAGCATCGCTGGAGAAAAAGACCAGCCGGCCACCATGTTGAGCCACCGCCTGAACGACCGTTTTTGAGCCAGCGACGTTGATAGCTGCGGTTTCGACCGGTGCTTGCTCAGCGTAGCCCGGGGAATTGATGCCCGCGGCCAGAAATGTGACCTCCGGTTGATAATCGGCGATAAGATAGTAAACGGCCTCGGCGTCACGCAAATCGAGCGGAACGGCGTCAGGATGAGACTGGCGATACCAGGTGCCAAGATGAGCATAGCCACGGTTCTGGCAGGCCTGCCAAAGATGAGAGCCGATCTGGCCGGTGGCCCCGAGGATCAGGCAGCGCATGAACACTCTCCATGAGGATCGGGACAAAGTTTCAGGGGGTTAAGCCGCGGTCCGGTGCCTCGTCATTTGTCGAGCGAGTTCGTGTGCGGAATTCTCCTGCTGATTCAGCCAATCCCAGCATTCTGTCACGGCTTGTCGCCAAGGAATCTGCGGAATCCAGTCGGGGAATTGCCGGAATGCCGGGTCTTGCTGGCGGCAAATTCGAAGCGGGGGACGCTGCGGGAGTCGCAGGCCACACGCCTCGATCAGGTCGGCCGCACTTGGCAAAGGATCATCGGGAATCATCGTTACCAGAGCGCCTTGCCAGGCGTGTTCGCTCAGCACTCGGTCCGTGAGGCTGACAAGCCCGGTGACGGCATCCCGAATATCCAGATATGGCAAAGATAATTCCTCGGCGGATGCCGTTGTGAATGTGTCCGTTTGTTGGCGTTGCCGCCAAGCTCGGCGGAGCAGCGAGTGGGCGCGGTAATCGCCGATCCCATAGAGCATCGGAAACTGGGCGACAGTCACGCGGCCAGGGAACTGATTCAGCAGACGTTGAAACATCTCCAGACGAGAACGTTGGTCAACGGCGACCGGAATGATGACGGGTACGGGCCGGGCCAGTTGGAGGCAAGCTTGCAGAATCGTTTCGTCGAGTCGCGGGTCCGGCGTGGCGAGATGCAGGATGACATCCGGTTCGAAAGCGGCGAGATTTCGCAGGCAGCCCAGCCGGTACCTGGCATCGCCATGGATAATCGCGAGTGGGCCAAGATGGGAGGAATTCAGGAAACTGGAATGTTGCGGGGTTTTGTGAATGAGACAGCCGACGGTTCCCTGACGCCGTCGAAATTCGCGCGTGGCCCAGCTTCCAAAAAACCCGCTGCCACCGAAAATGAAAATGCGACGATTTTGCCAACTCGTCGGGGAAGGCGGCATCCGGCAACCCCTCCTTGGGTGCTCAAAAGTGCCGTCGGTCAAGCGTTGCTTGTCCTCAATCGCACTCGCGGACTGAATCCTTGTCCTCGGTTGATTAAACCGGGAGTGGAAGTGTAACGGTTTCAGCTCGGGATGGTCAAGGCGACTCATCTGAGAATTTTTTCTGAGAAGCTTTGGCAACTTGGCGATCGGATGCTTGTCGCGGCTGACGATGAATCGCCGTGAAAGTGGTTACCCGTATCCTCCGTGGCATGCGAGAGGAAACACATATCAATGAATCATTGATTTTTCGCCACGTTAGACTGACCGCGATTGTAATGGTCTTTTGCCTTTGCTTTTGATGTTTGCTCCCGGTGATCAGAATTTACTCTCGCTGTCGGTATTTGCGGCCCCGTGTGGCGGCATCGGCGGCCGCGGCAATCACAGCCATGGCAGTCCCGCCTTCGTATTTGTGCGTGCCGATTTTGAACCGCAGTCGCGGGATTGCGCCGGAAGGATGGCTCGGGTCACGGACCCAGTAAAGTCGAATCGTTCCCCGGCGATTTTCCTGGGTAAGGATTCGGTATTCGCCGAGCAATGGCCCTTGCGCGGTCGGGAATTCCGGCACTTCGACAGCGTCTTTGAGTGGAGCGAGTAATCGGGGAATGTCTTCGGCGGCAGCGTAGTACGGGCCGATATCGGGCTGGTTGGAGAGTTCAGGATCGATTTCACCACGGATCAGCAACCGGACCTGAAGCGATTGAATCGCATCGGGCTGAATTTCGGCGAGCGAGGTAAACGGTTCCTGGGCCAGGAGCGGGAAGACGAACCAGGCAAGAATGACGGGGACGAGCAGAATCAGAGCAAGGATTGTCGCCCCGAGCCAGAGTCGCTTCCGGCTTTGACGCTGGAGGAGACGTTGTTGGTCCGCCATCCTGTTCATATCTGCCCGCCTTGCAAATGTGCTTCCAGGAACCACAAATGCTTGTCGAGATTGCGGGAGATTCCGGTGAGCAAGTCAGCGGTATCAGCGTCGCCGAGATTGTTGGCGATGTCGATGGCTTCGCGTGTGGCTTTGGCTGCGGCGGCCCAGCGTTCGACGAGGGCGACAACGACGGCAAGTCCGTCGTAATTCGTGGCAGGGAATTCCGGGAGGTACGATTGCCGGGCGACCTGCTGCGCGGTTCCGTGAGCCAGCCCGCCCAGGCTGGTGGCTCGCTCGGCGACCTCATCGATCGGTTCATCGAGTGATTCGGCGAGAGTATCAAACAGCAAGTGCAGAGAATAAAAATGCGGACCTTTAACATTCCAGTGGGCATGCTTTGTTTGCATTCGCAAATCGGTAAGAGCTGCGAGGTGTCGATTCAATAAATCCACGAGTTTGTTTCGAACATCGAGGGGAAGATCGATTTTTGTCGGGAAGACGGACGGTTTCATGATCGCCTCGGCCGTGTTTGTGGGGAATCCTAGAATTCATGATAGTGAAATATTTTGGTGACGGCGTTCTTAGCCCAGGTTTGCCCGGCCAGGCGGGACGGTTGCTGGGAGGAACGACGAATGCGAGGGGCGGGATGACGCTTCAGACGGCAAGGCTGGCGGCAGTGTTTGTTGCACTCGGGTGGTTGGCGGCGTTGTGCGGCGAAGTGTATGGCAACGGGACAACGCGACTGAAGGCCTGGCAGGAATTTCGGCAACGCCGCGCCAATAGCGACGAGGCCACGACGTTGGACCGATTGCGAGCTTCGAGCTGGCCGGCTTATCTCCTTTCGGCGGTGCTTGGCGGCTACACCGGCATGGTGATTCTTGGAATCATCGTTCCGGGCAGACGCTCGGCGCGGTTGCGAGTGGCGGGGGCATTCCTCGGGACACTCGGGTTGGCGGTTGCCGGTTGGCGGTTGGGTGGGAACATTGCCTGGCAACTGTGGGAACTGGTTCCGGGGGATCTCATCTCTGTCTGTGGTTATACACTGACCTTGTTTGTGGCGCGGCGTCCACCGACCAGGTTCCAGCCACGAGTATGATCCTTCACGACTATGATGATCCTTCACGACTATGATAATACCCGAGCCGAGATGGCGACCGGACCGAGGAGACCGCAGTGGCCGCGTTGATTGACGACACTTATGCTGAGGCGTTTCGAAGCATCTACTCCGAGGCGTTGATCACCGCCCGTGATCGCCACTGGCTCGACAAGGCGGTTTCGGCTTGCACGGGGAATGCGAGTTCGGCGATTCTCTGCGATTGTGAAGCTGGGCTAAGCCGACTGGTTTCGCCTGAAGACACGCCGGATGGCCGACCAGGGGCGATTGTTCAATTTCATATACCTCGGTTCTGGAAAGATCGGGAAAAGCGGTTGGAACGGGTGCTGCTGGTTCGGTTGTCGCAGAATGTGCTCACTTGTCCGACCACCGCTTGTTTTAATGTGCTCCCCGCCGCAGAACGCTGGTTCCCGATCGGGCGGAAATTGGCATACTTCGGAGATGGCTATCAAAGGCGAGCGGAACGTTTCGGACGGCGAGTGTACCTGATACCAATTTTGAGTGGCGAGTGGGTGATCGAGCGACGGTTTGGCTGGGCCGAGGGGTTGATGGGAGGGAATTTGTGGTTTTTCGGTGCGACCGCGGATGCTGCTCTGGATGCCGCGGTGCGGGCCGCAGCGGCGGCGGCGGCCGTGCCCGGGGTTTCGCTACCGTTCCCGGGTGGTGTCGCGGCGAGCGGCTCAAAAGCGGGGAGCCGGTACAACTTCATGATTGCCAGCACGTATGCGGAGTACTGCCCGACGTTGCGAGGGACTGCAGCCGTGGAATCTCGTTTGCCGGATGGCGTTGTTTCGGTACAGGAAATCATCATCAACGGTCGGGATTTGCCGACCATCGCAGCGGCCACCCAGGCAGCGATCGCCGCAGCCCGGGACACTCCCGATTTGCTTCAGATCAGTGCGGGGAATTATGGAGGTCGCCTCGGCAAAAGCTTCATTTACCTCGACCCGTCGCGGCAGCCGCTTTGATCGACGGTCTGCTCCGGTTGCTGATGACGGCTCGCGGATGAGTCGATGCACCTGAATCACAAGTGATTCGCATGGCAACGATTGAACTTTCCTGGTGGACGCATCCGCCGGCCGCGATGACCGGGGGCGCAGTGACGATCGGAAATTTTGATGGTGTTCACCGGGGTCATCGCGAATTGATCGAGGCGGCGGCGAGGGCGGCACGAGATGTGGGCGGGCCGGCCGTCGCCGTGACGTTTGATCCTCCGCCTGCGGCCTTGCTTTACCCGCAGCCAGAGAAAGCCACGCCATTAACTACCCTGCGGGATCGGTCGGCGTTGTTGCACGCCGCCGGGGTTGATCATGTGGTGATTCTCAAGACCGATGCGGGTCTGCTGAGCCTCAGCCCGGAAGCATTTTTTGAAGAGGTTATTACCAGGGTGTTTGCAGCGAAAGCGGTGGTGGAAGGGTACAATTTTCATTTTGGCCGTGGGCGTACCGGGGATACCCGGCTGTTGCGGTCGTTATGTGAATCTGCAGGAATTCGCTTTGTGGAAGTCGCCCCGGTCACAGTATCGGGAGCCCCGGTCAGTAGCAGTCGCATCCGCCGCCTTTTGCATGACGGGGAAGTGGCAGCGGCAGCGGAACTGTTCGGCCGGTGGTATTCACTTCGGGGGATCGTCGTCCCCGGTGCTCGGCGTGGCCGGACGATCGGTTTTCCGACGGCGAATCTGGAGGAGGTCATGACGGTGATCCCTGGCCCTGGGGTGTATGCCGTCCGAGCCCGGATCGATCGCGCGAGCCAGGTCGGGGAGGCGTGGATGCCGGCCGCGGCCAATATCGGCCCGAACCCGACCTTCGGCGATACCGCTCGGAAACTGGAAGTGCATCTCCTTGATTACGCGGGCGATCTGTACGGACAGACCCTGAGAATCGAATTTGTCGCTCGGCTCCGGGATATTCGCACGTTTGCCGGCGTTGAAGAACTGGTGGAGCAACTGCGGGTCGATATCGCTCAGACTCGAGCGATTTTAAGGCAACAGTAGCGGCTCGGGAGCGAGGGACAGAGGAGCAGAGGCGATGACGCCTGAGGAGTATCGCCATCGGGTGCAAGAAATCTTGCGGCAGCATGCGGCACCGGCGCTGGCCCTGGAAGGAGCCGAGATCGAGGTGGTTGCCGTGTCGGAAGGCATTGCTTCGATCCGCTTGAGTGGCGGCTGTCTCAGTTGCCCGGCAAGTGTAACCACGATTCTGTTCGGACTCGAACAGGAACTTCGCAAACATCTCCCGGATATTCAATTTCTCGAACTGGTGCCTTAATTGGCAAAAACCTGTTTCCGAGGTGGCTTATCCAGGCTACCTTAAGCGGAAACGACTCCACATCGATTGTTGTCATCGAGGCGTAGGTCATGCAACTCGGGTTTCTCAGTGCGATTGTTCCGGAACTGAGTCTGGAAGAAGTGCTCGGTCTGGCCGCCGAGGAAGGCTTCTCCACCGTGGAATTGATGTGCTGGCCCCGGGGGAAAGCCGAGCGGCGTTATGCTGGGGTGACGCACATTGATGTCACCGACTTCACCCCGACGCAGGCGGATCATGTTCGGAATTTGCTGCATATTCATCATGTGACGATTGCGGCTCTCGGTTATTATCCGAACTTTTTGGATCCTGATCCGGATCATCGCCGCCTCACGTCGGACCATTTTCTCAAAGTTATCCGCGCGGCCGAGATGCTGGGGGTTCCCGTCGTTTCCACGTTCATCGGCCGTGATTGGCGGCTTCCGCTGGCGGACAATCTCAAACTGATGGAAGCAGTCTGGCCGCCATTGATCGCAGAAGCGGAACAACGCGGAGTCCGCATCGGAATCGAGCATTGCCCGATGCTGTACAGCCACGACGAATGGCCGGGCGGCAAGAACCTCGCCAGCACTCCGGAAGTTTGGCGAACCCTGTTCGAGCGTTTCCCCGGAACGACGCTAGGCCTTACGTTTGATCCCTCCCACTTGATCTGGTTGGGAATCGATTGTGGCCGCGCTCTTCGCGAATTCGGCACGCGCATCGTTCATGTCCATGCCAAGGATGAGCGGATCGACCGCGAGCGATTGTATCAGGTCGGAATTTACGGCTTCGGTTGGCACAAGCCAAAATTGCCCGGTCTCGGCGATGTTAACTGGTCGGAATTTTTCGCGGCTTTGACCGACTGCGGCTACAGTGGCTCTGTGTGTGTCGAGGTCGAAGATCGCGCGTATGAAGCATCGCTGGAGGATCGCAAGCGGGCTCTGCGGCAAAGTCGGAACTTTCTCAATCAATATTTTGGCCATGCCGGCTAGTCCGGGCATGACCTTTGATCGACGGAGCAAGCAAGCCGCCCGGTTCAGGGTGGCGGAGTCGTGGCGGGCCGCTGTTGATTCCTGGGAGCGGTGCGGATTGTTTCGTAAATTGCCAGCGATTCCTCGACACTTGCCAGCAGTTGCGGGTCCGTTTGCCTTAGCCGAGTCAGGTACTGCCGAGCTTCAGGCTGCGGGCAACTCAGAGCATATCGAACCACGCCCCGGCGAAGGATCGGCGGAGGGTTGGCGACGGTCCGCGGAATTGACAGCACGTCAGCTGTCAAATCCCACCAGCCCCACTGCCGGAGATCTTCAATGGCTAGGTCGGCCAGTTCTCCTTGGCGAATCAGAGTGCGATAACAGCGGAGAATGGCCGGCCGGGCATCATCGCCACGCGTCGCTTGCATAAATCGAAGGGTTCCGATCGCGGCCAGCCGCTCATTGAAAGGCACCGTGCCCTCTGCTAGGAGTTGCTCGATCGTCCGCCATCCTGCCTCCGGATGGACGAGCAGATACCCGGCGAGAATCCCGCCGAGATTGCTGCTGATCCGCTCGGGGCGGGGTGATTCACTGAGAAGGGCGGTGAATACGGCGGCATCGTCGGGGTGCCTGTGTAAACCGAGCAGCATTGCCAGCACGCCAATCCGTTCTTCCGGCGTTTGCGGATCGCGTAACCAGCGTCGAAGCCGCTGGGGCTCGAATACCGACCGGGCTTCGACAAGCTCAGTATCGCTGGCTTTGCCGAGCGTCAGGAAAGCATCTGCCGCCACCGCCGGATCGGTCGAGTCCAGCATGCGAAATGCATACGCCAGTTGCCGGACGCGATCGTGTCCCGGAATCGCGACAGCCGCTCGGAGATATTCCACCAGAGTCGGGGTGGCCGACATACCAGAAATCAGATCAAATTTGCCGTCGGTCCAGGTGCCGAAAATCAGAAATTCAGCCGTCGGGGAGCTTGGATCGGAGGTGCTCGGGAGGTAACGGGGCAAAATCATGACATCTGGGAGTTGCTGGGCTGCCGGGCATTTCAGTCTCTGCCTGATGTGAAATTCTGTCGTACCACCGATGCCGTTCGAATTCAGCCGCGGCTGCTTCAGAACTCCGAGCAGAACGACCGCAGCATCGTGGTATTGTTCGCGGAGCGTTTGCCGATTTCGTAGAGCACCGCTGCAAAACGTACAGGCATATAAGGTCGGCAGAATCCAGCACCATCCGCAAGCAAGTAAGCTAGCCAGGGCAATCCATCGCATCGGCATTCCTCGGTGCTGTAAGGTCATGAGCCTCCGGAAGGAGCGGCTCTGCCGCCGGTGGCAGTCGTGGCGGGCCGAGGCTGCTCTTCCTTCAGCATCTGCTCGACAAACTCCACCCGTTCCGGATCGCTTTTCCGGGCGGCGGCAACATAGGCCGCCGCACGGGGGTTATTCCCCGGTACCGACAAGGCATATCGCAGAATCGCCCGGCGAACAATCGGGATCTTGTGATGCGATTCTTTCTCGTCAAACTGCAAGATGTAATCCGCCAGTTCCCAGCGGCCCCACTTCCGCAGGTCCTCGATCGGTAAATCAGCGATGTCGGGTTGCGCGACGAGAATTTTCATGGCTTCCAGGACTTCTGCGGGCTCGATGATATCTGGTCGGTATTCCCAAAAAAAACGCAACACCTTCAAACCGGCGTACCGGACCGGAAAGTCTTTCTTCGTATCCTTCAACAACCCGAGCAGATACTCCCAGCCGGCTTTCCGATCGAGCATGATGTAGCCAGCAATGATCCCATCCAGGCCGCTGCTGTACATCCGAGTCGGATCGTCCAAGATCGCCCGAATCTTCACGGCATCGGCTGGCTTTCCACAGTGGCCGATCAGCAAGCCATACAACCCCAGCCGCGACGGTGGCGTATTTGGATCGGTTAACCAGCCAAGGATCCGCTCTGCTGGCAAATTCGCCGCCAGTTGCCGAACCTCTTTGTAATCGGAATTGCCAAACTCCATCAAGGCATCCGTGCTGATGACCAGATCGCTGGCGTCGAGATAATCAAAGAAAAATCGCAACCGCTTGACGGGATCCGCATCTCGAACCGCGATTGCCCCCTTCAAATACTCGGCCATACGGCTGTCAGGCGGCACCGGCTCACCACGATACGGATCCAACTGGGCAAACTGATAATTTCCAAGAATCGCCGCCGAGGCAATTGCTGTCGCCGGAAACTCGGCAAGTCGGGTGTACAGCGAACAAAAGACCAGATACTGAGTCTGTTCCTTCGACGGGGCAACATACCTCGGAATCTGCAACGATTTCCGACCCACCAGATACGGATGCGGTTTGATCACCGAGTCGATGATCAGTTCTGTCGTTCCCTTGGTCAAATCATTCAGGTCGCGCTGTGCATTGGTCATTCGTCCAAGAACGATAAAATCTGCCTGGCTTACCTCGCCCGACAATGTTTGCCCTTGCGTCGAGCAGAACGGGCATCCCTGGACTTTACGACCCGGCATCGCGAGCAAACAGAGCAGGGCAAAAGTCAGACACAACCAGCGATCATCCCGAAACATCTGGAGTGGCCTCCAAGGCGAGTGCTCGAGCAGGCGTGAAAAGTCTTTCCTGGTGGAAGAACATTGCCATTATCCTCCGGGATCACAATTCCAGACAAGAGTGAAGTCCAAGAAATCCTTTACGTATCACCTTGTTATTCCTAGATTTACTTCGAATGAAAGCTCCCCCCGAGCCGCATCTGAGTACCAGTCACAGCCGCAGACCTTGGCCAGAAACGCTCAGGGGAAGTTGATGGCATCACCCTGCCGGCGAATCGGAGTGGCCGCCTGAGATTCGCATTGACCCGTCGGGGGATCTTGTTATGCCCCATGTTCCGGTCGAGTGACGGTGATTGTCGTCGGGGGGCGTCGCATGTTCCGCTGGCAAATGACTCTCGCCTGGTTGCTGACCGTGGGGCCACTGCTCGCACAGTCACCACCGTATAAAGCTCGGATTACCGTCGATGGGGTGCGAGTACATTCCGGACCCGGCGAGCAAATGCCAGAAACGGGAATGCTGGATCGCGGAAGCGAAGTCGAGGTTGATCATGAAGAGCCCGGCGGCTGGTTAGCGATTCAGCCACCTCGGGGGCAAGTCAGCTGGATCAAGCACGTTCATCTTGGGCCCGTGCCGGACCAGTCCCAGGATACCTTGCCGAGAAATATGCGTGTTCATGCCGAGCCCGTCGCCGAACTCGCGGCCGGCCGGCCAGGGTTAGCAAAACCGCTGGATGTTCGCCGAACCCGCGTACCCGACGGCACCATCGTCATGGTCATCGGCCCGAAAGTCGAGCATGCGGGTTCCTACTGGTATCCAATCGAACCGCCTTTCAACGATTTCCGTTATTTACGCCGGGAGTCGGTGGAAGCACACGGGCGGCTACCCAGCGTCTCGGTTCGTTCACCGCAACAGCAACCGCAAGGATTGCCTGCCGTCACTCAGCTGGATCGCGACAAGTCCACCCTGCCAGGCGGAGCGACGCCCGCAGCCATGCAACAGCCGATGGCCACCCCCTGGCCGAATCACCCCGATTGGCTGCAAGCTGAAGCTGCCGAGCGGGACGGAGATTTCCACCGTGCCGAACAACTCTACTTGCGTCTGGCAGCCGAAATGAATCAGCCCGGCGGTGATCCGAACCTGGCGAACCTCTGTTACACGCGAGTACATGCTGCCCGAGAAAAGGCTCGAAACTGGTCACGCCCGAAAAAAACAACCGAGCTTTCTTCTGCTGCCGGAACCATGGCGGTTTCCGACAGTTCTCGCTGGAGTGCTTCCGGGACATTAAGGGCAGCGGGATTTCGGATCGACAATCAGGCGACTTTTGCCTTGGTGGCCGGCGACGGGCGGGTCCTCGCCTACGCCATTGCCGGACCTGGTGTCGATCTTGACCGCTTTCGGGGCTACAACGTCAGCCTCTTTGGCCGCTTCAGCACCCGCCCGGAATTGCGCGGCATCGATCTCATCACCGCCACCCAGGTTCGCTATTCTCGATGAATTTCCACGTTTCTCTCGCGCTTGTGCACTCATTACCGAACCGGGCTCGCCTTCGCATTCAGGCGATTTCAATCAACGATTGTGTCTTAATCAGAGCAAATTCTTGCGGAAACGTGTGAAATGTCGCCACGCTGAATCCTCGGGAAACGGCTTCGACGATGATTAAGCCCAGCGGACTTAATCCGAGACGGTGCTGGGGACGAAAGTGAATCAGCAAGCCTTGTCGCCCACCCAAACTTGCGAGTTCATCATGTTCATGAAGAAACTGCTCGGGGGTCAGTCGCTCGGATTGTAACGACACCTGATAATTCACCGTGTCGGTCAGTTGACAGCGAGCGCGTTGTTCACCCTGAAATTTGTGAGAAATTCGCCGGCCAGATTCGGGCAAAGAATGATCTCGACGGCAAATGACTTCAACAAGATGATTCTTGCCTGAACACCAGGACAAAACATGACCTGCCGGGGTGAAATGCACCTCGATCCGGATTCCATCGCGACTCAACCGCCGTGTGGCCAGCAGATCAAACCATTCCGGGTGCAACTGCCGATCATAAACCCGAAATTGCAATTCACTGACTGGCGGACGGATCACCGTACGTTCCATCCCGCGTTCCATTCCCAACCATTCGGGCGTGGACCACCGCTTCGATTCCACCCATGCGACATCGAATCACAGCCAAACTGTATTGTTATGCTATTCGACGACAGGATTCCGTGACAATTGCAACCGCAGCCGCACGGCTGCAGAGAAATAAGCAAACCGCTTAAAAATCGACTGAAAATGACAAACGCCAGGAGGAACGGTCGCGTTCTCCCTGGCGTAGTTGTCTTGTCCGCCCTCACGGGCACTGAATTGAGGGCCGAAATATTACTTCTTGGGTGTTTCGGCCGGGGGAGCCGGCATCGGCTTGGGTTCGGGCGCGGGGGCGGGCGACATCAGGACACCACCAGAGGCAGGGGTGCCGACACAGCCGCAGCTGACGGTACCGACACAGCCGTGGCAGGAAGTACCGATGCAGCCGTTGCAGCCGTGGCACGATTTGCGGAAGCGACCACCGAACAAACCACCGCGGCAGCCATGGCAAGAGCTACCGACACAGCCATGACAGGAACTGCCCGAGCAGCCATGGCAGCTGGTCACAACAACACCGCCGCAGCCACCGTTGCAGCCGTGGCAGCTTCGTCGACCGAAGGCCAAATCATCTCCGCCTGTCGACAACGCCATCATGAGAACCATCGTGTACATCGCGTTTGCCCCTCCAGAACCGGTTTGTGGAACAACCCTTCCGTCCCGCCGATCCGAACCTGGGTTAACCCCCGTCACCCGCTTTCGTGTGGCGGCATCACCGCCGTCCCCTGCAGCGAGTGTGTTAACCCAGGCAGGACAGAGAAATTCATGTCAGACTGGGGATCGGCGTAGAGGATGATAGATTAGGCGATCCAGATGGTCAATAACAATTTGGGAAGTCTGAGGCGTATTTGCTGGCCACGTAAGGAATTACCATCATACAACTCATATCATCCGTACAACCCGAGCTCCTCCCAAAGAATATCGTTCCCACACACTGCTGATTCGGCTGGAATGATCACGCAGTCAATGACCGACTCAGCCCAGCATGAGGAGTCGATTCACCCCGCATTGCAATAACGAGGCTGACTGCAGCTGGTCGATCAGTTATTGTGAACGGCGAACTTTCGAAGAGTTGCTGCACCGTGTCCTCTCACCCATGAGGTTGCCATGACTAGCACAGGGCCGCCCCGCACCATGGATGATGTGATTCCCCCGGTGGCTTCGGAAACGATCCATCGCGTGGGGATGATCGGACTCGCCTGTTGTGCCATAGCGGCTGGGCTCGCGCTCTTAGTCGCTGTCGTGCCGATGGCTACGGCCTGGCTGGCCACGCCCCGATTGCTCCTGACGGCCATCGGCCTTGTCGTCTCGGGTTCGGCCATTTCGCTCCGGCCGGCGTTGTGGTCGGCCTGGGCGATCGGCTGCATGGCAGCGGCTTTGGCGGTTGCCGGGATTCCCGGGCACTGGGACTCCGCGCGATTGTTAATCACGGTGATGGCCGTGGTCGCAGCGATTGCTGCTGGATTGGCCGCGTTGCCGCCGACGCCACGTTACTCGCTGTTGTCGTTGGCGGCGTTGTTTCATTTTGGCGGGATTTTAACCGCAACGACCTGGCCTGACCCGACACCATGGTTGACCAATCAGGTGGCGTACCGAATCTATATGCCTTATCTGACTTTTATGTACTTACGCAACGCATACCATTTTTATTCTCCAGAGCCCGGTCCGGCAAGCCATCTCTTTGTTTTGCTCAAATACGAGTTGGATGAAATCGATCCGGAAACCGGAACAACGAAGATCGTTCATGAATGGATCACTTTGCCACGACGGGACGAACACATGAAAGACCCGCTCGGGCAGTCGTACTATCGCCGCTTGTCGATTACCGAGATGGCTTCGCAATCGATTCCGGGGTTGGTCACTGGCGAAAATTTTGAAAATCTGGATGCTCGCATGCGCCGGACCCAGGCCAGTGTCACCGGCACGGGCGGAACCCCGGAGCCGATCCCGATTCGTGCCGATGTTGATCCTCCGACCTTGCAATATCGGATCCCACAACCACACATCACCCGCTATTTGTTGCCCTCGTACAGCAAGCACTTAGCGGTATCGAATACCGCACCCGGGCGGAAAGTGCTGGGCATGAAGATCTATCGCGTTGAACACCGGATCCCGCCGCCGCAAGTGTTTAAGGACGGATTCAGTCCCTATCACCCGACCACGTATCGCCCGTATTTCTGCGGCGATTTTGATGCGAACGGCAAATTGCTCGACCCGCAGGATCCGATGCTTTACTGGCTGGTGCCGATCGCGCCGCGGCCGGAAGGACCGGACCCGAATGATCCACTCAAGCGGGATTACATCGACTACCTTTCAAAACATGCCGGCTATGAATTCGACTGGGGGAGGATCCGCCCATGAGTACGACTGCAAGACTCCAGGGAACCTGGCAAGGCTGGCTGAACTTCTGGTTTGCCCCGGTCGATCCGACCACGCTCGGATTCATCCGGCTTGTGACCGGCTTTGCCGTGCTCTACGTCCATATTGCGTATTGCTTTGACCTCCGGGCATTTTTCGGTCCGGAGGGCTGGTACGGTTTGCAATATGTCAATCGGGAACGCTGGGAAGCTCCGACGCAAATTGGTGCGTTCTGGGGTCCGGAAGCCTGGCAAGAATCGTTCAAAGGGGCCCGTGTCCCGGAATACCCGCATCGCCGTGCCGCGGTGATGGCCTACATCCGCTCGCTGCCGACGGAACGGCGAGATTTGGAGCCCCGGCTGGCCTTCATTGATCGGATCAATCAAACCCGGGACACAGTTGCTGCCTCCGCCGCCTTGGCGTATGTCGAGTTGCTCAGCGGCGACCCGGAAATCCGCGCGACTCAATTGAAAGAGATGATCGAGCTAACCCCGCCCGGACAACGGACGGTCAGCGCGCCGCCCGTTCCGGATTACTTTGTGACTTTGCCAAAAACCGGTGACAACAGCCGCACGAAAGTCGCCGAGGAGATCGAAGCCTTTTTCAAAAGCTTGCCCACGGATACGGAAGATCGTCGCTTTGTCATCACCCACTTGCTGGAACTGGATCGAAACAGTCGCGAGGCCTTTTTACAGTTCCTGAGGGATTTAACGACCGTTTCCGCCGAAGAACGAGCCGACCGGCTGAACTATCTCGAATACTGGAACACCGAAAAACGCTACGCCTACCGGGTTGGCAACCCGATTTTCTCGCTGTGGTTTCATATTTCCGAACCGACCGAGATGGCCATCGCCCATGGGGTCATCCTCGTGATCATGTTCCTTTTTGCGATCGGCTTTTGCACCCGCGTCACCTCGGTGCTGACCTGGCTTGCGGCCATCAGTTACATCCACCGGAATCAACAGGTACTGTTCGGGATGGACACGATGATGAACATCCTGCTTATCTACCTGATGATTGGAAATAGCGGAGCGGCCTTGTCCGTGGATCGGCTGATTGCCCGGTATCGGGCGGCGAAAAATAGCCTCCGCCGCAGCGGTGGCATCGACGCGGTCACCCGGCAATTCCTTGAAAAACCGCCAGCCAGTGTCTCAGCAGGGTTTGCCCTGCGGTTATTGCAAGTCCACTTTTGTTTCATCTATATGGCGGCCGGTCTCTCCAAGTTAAAGGGGGCGGCCTGGTGGAATACAAATGCCTACTGGGATACACTGGCCAATCCCGAGTTCACCCTGATTCATTACCACTGGTATGAATGGCTGGTACGGCAGATGGTGCAAGAACGGCCTGTTTACGCCATTGCCGCGGCGTTGGCGGTAGCCTTCACCTTCATTGCCGAGATTGGCCTACCGTTCCTCGTCTGGACACGGTTGCGGCCGTACATCGTGATCATGGGATTTCTCCTGCATGCCGGTGTGGCCATCTTCATGGGATTGTGGATCTTCAGCTTGCTGATGATGACCATGTTGCTGGGCTACATTCCGGGCTGCTGCATCCGTGAGCGATTGTTCGGTACAAAAAGCGACGAAAAAGTCACCATCCGCTTAGATCATAAGTCTGAACCGCAGCTCCATGCCGCGGCCCTCGCTCAGGCCGTGGATTTCGACGATCAGATTGACTGGCAGCCGGGGAATCACATCGAAGTTCTGGTTCAAGGGCAGCCCGTGCCCCGAGATTCGGCAGCGAAGGAACTGCTGCAGCGCCTGAGTTGGACGCGATCCTGGTCTTGGCTCGTGAGTGTGCCGCTGCTGGGTGGTCTGATTGAGCGGCAATTTTTGCCCCGGGAAGCCCGGCCGCTCACCCTGGAACTCCCGACACCGAATCTTCCAGGGAGCCGTTAATTCTGCCAGGCAGCCTGGGCGTGCCCGCGGTCTCTTCCGCTACGGCTACGGCCAGGCTACCATTCGGGTCAATGGCTTATTGAATCGTTAATCCGCGGAGCCACTCCGCCTCGCGGCGGATGGCTTCGTCGTCGAGGCCGCCTTGGCGATGAATTTCCGCCCGGGCGGTTTTGCCAGTCGTTTTATCGATGGCAGTCACCTCGATTCGGCCGTTCGCCGCCACCCCACACCGCACCTCGACCGGCGATCCCTTCGGCAACCCCGCGGGCAGCCCTTCAATCCAGCATTCCCCGACCGGGATACAGGCTTCCGCTTGCGGTGATTCTCCCTGAAGGATGCGGACCCGAACCTTTGTTTGTCCATCCTTGGCAGTGAAATAAACCCGGCTCGCCGCGGCGGGGAGTTGCGTGTTTTTCGGAATCAGCTTGTCATTCAACTTGTGGTCACCTTTACGAATTTCGACTCCGAGGCTGTGGGCGTTGACACTGATTTCCACGACATCTTGCAACGCTTCCAGTCCGGCCGAATGCTCGAAGCGTTGTTCCCTCTGCCGACGGGCCGCGAGAATCCCGGCGTGCACCGCTGCTCCGCGGGCCACTACCTCGCTGACAGCGAGGCTGCGATCGGGCGGCTTGCCAGACAATTTTTCCAGCATCCGGGCGGTCATCGGCATATGCGTCGATCCGCCTACCATCAGAATCTTATCGACGTTCTCCCAGGATAACCCTGCTTGATTCAGAACTTGCTGGGTAGTTAAGCGTGTCCGCATGAGCAAGTCCCGGGTCAACGATTCAAACTCCTCCCGCGATATGGGGATTTGCATTTTCTGGCCACCGTGGGCCACGGTGACGCTGGCCTGCTCGACCTTCGACAGCGTCCTCTTCGCCCGTTCCGCGGAGGCCTGGATCATTGCCAGCGACTGGGGATCATGTCGCGGATCGATGCCAAATTGATTGCGGAATTGCTCGGCGACGTGGTTCACCAGCCGGTCATCCCAGTCTTTGCCGCCCAGCCGCACATCCCCCTCGATTGCGAGGACCTGGAAACGTTTTTTTCCCAGCTTGACGAGGGTGACATCGAAGGTGCCGCCGCCAAGATCATAAACCAGCACGGTGCGTGGGCCATCCGTGGGGAGAGTCGCCGCCGGGGCGACTTGAACGGTGTAGGCGAGCGCGGCCGCGGACGGCTCATCGAGAATGTCAAGCACCTCCAGGCCCGCGATCCGGCCAGCATCCATTGTGGCCTTGCGCCGGGTATCATCAAAATAGGCCGGCACGGTGATCACGGCTTCTCGGATCGGGCCGAGATGCACTTCTGCATCCTGCACGAGCTTCCGGAGGATGATCGCTGAGAGCGTTTCCGGGCGAAACTCCCGGCCAGCGACGGGGCGGCCATAATCGGGATACCCCATCCGCCGTTTCACTAGCGTCGCCACCCGGTCGGGTTGCTCGAGGGCCAGATCCAGTGCGGGTTGGCCAACCACGGCATCGCCGCGGTCGTTCAGATAGATCGCGCTGGGGGTGAGGATTTCGCCATCGCGGTTCGGGACGGTGACGGGCCGACCGCGGTCATCGATGTAAGCGGTGGCACAATACGTAGTGCCAAGATCAATGCCAAGAATCGCCATGGCCGGCCACAGCCTCAGTGATTACGGAGGGGGTCAAAAACTTATTTTACCCGGATCAACTGGTTCGGTTACAAAGGATGTTGCCGAATGATTTGCCGTTGGCGGCTCCTGAATCGGTTTAATACATTTCCCCGTGGGAAGTGCCAAGCAACAAGGCAGGGGCGGTTCCGATTTCTGATCCTTTAGAGTGACAACGTAATGGCGAGATGTGTGACAGAAGAGTTTGGACACGATCTTGCCGGGGAAATCCTCAATCATAGATGTGATCGTATTTGTCGGTGCGTAGATCGCAAATGTTAGTCACCGGAGTGAACTTGCGATGGTGCCCTGGCTACCGATCCTGATTTTCGGCGGCTTTCTGGCCTTAGTCATAGTTATCTTTGCATATTCTCAATATTTGGCGCGGAAACGCCAGGAAGCAATGCAGGCGGTGGCCGATGAACTGGGGTTTGAGTTTAAGGCGGAAGTCCCAGCCGGGCTGACCGAGGAATTTGAGCGTTTGCCGTTATTCTCGCGGGGTCGGCATCGCAAGGTGTACAATTTGCTGGAAGGTACGACGAGTAATTTGCGGGTGCAGATATTCGACTACCGATTTACAACAGGGGCCGGAAAGAATCAGTCGACATACAATCAGACGGTTATCTGCATGCGATCGCGGTCGCTGAAATTGCCAGTCTTTACCTTACAGCCAGAGCATTTTTTGCACCGGATCGGCGAGTGGTTCGGAATCAAAGACATTAACTTTGAAAGCCATCCGAACTTTTCCCGCAGCTATCATTTAATATCGCCGCAAGAAGAGTTGGTGCGTGCGTTGTTTACCCCCGAAGTGCTCGAGTTTTTTGAAGAGCACCCAGGTCATTGGGTCGAAGCAGGAGGGCAACTCTGGGTGTTGTACCGGCCGAACGTGAAAATCCCGCCGGAGCAGATTCGCGATACCTTGCAAGAAGCGTTTGAAATTTTTGCCCAGTTCCGCAATGATCGGCCGGTCGAGAGTTAGGAACGGCTTTTACTTAAGCGAAAACGGAATGCCCGGGTGAGTGGCACCCGGGCATGGTTGGAGGGGAGTGGCGGGCCGGTTAGAGCAAATCGCCGCCGCCCTCTTCGAGAGCGCGTTCGCGAAGTTGCTTCATCCCGCGAACATTAATCTGCCGTACCCGCTCCTTGGTGATGCCGAAGTGCTGGCCAATCTGTTCGAGGGTCATTTCTTGATGGCCATCCAGACCGGTCCGCATCCGGATCACGTCCCGGGTCCGCGGATCGAGGTACTCCAGGAGGCGGTTAACCCGGGCTTTTGCCGCGTCAGCCGCCGCCAAGATTTCTTGTTCATCGCTGCGGGCATCGGCTTTGCTTTCAAATAAGTCATCATGCCCGGTCATGTACCGCGCTTTGCGAGTATTTTCGTCCGGGATACTGCGTGCAAAGTTTTTCATGATCGCCCAGGTGGCATACGTACTGAACTTGTTGCCCCGTGAGTAATCGAACTTCTCCACGGCCCGCATCAGCGAGACGTTGGCATCGGATTTCAATTCGTCGAGGCTTTGACCAGCCTGCAAATGTTTTGTCGCAAGATTGTGAACCAGCCGTTGATTGCATTCAATCAGCAAGTCACGCACCTCACGAATTTGTTGCTGAGTCTGTTCGACTTCTTGTAAATCTTGTGCTCGAGCTCGGGCCGGATCGATTTTCTCCTGACGTTGCTTGAGTCGATGTTTGAGGAAATTCATTTTCCGGAACAGATGCGTTTCCTGTTCGCGTGTCAGCAACGGTCGTTCGTAGAGGTGGGCCATGTGGGCTTCCACATCTTTCGGCGGCCGCATCGCTTTCACTTTGGAAAAGAATTCTTGTTCATGGGGCATCGGCCCGAGAATTTCAGCTTCTCGAGCAGGGTCATCGAATTCGGGGTTATAAATGTAATCGATCGATTGATTCAACACTCGCTCGGCACGGACTTCGTTGATGACCCGATACATACTGGAACGTGTGCGGTGGTAGCGTTTGGCGATTAAATCCACGGGTTGGCCCTCCTGGAAGTTGGCATAAATCGCGGTTTTACTCGCCGCATCCAGCGGTCGAGCATGATCCGAAAACACCGCCGCGTCCGGATGAGTTCGGTCAAAATTCTTGATGGTATAGCGGACCGCCTCGGCACTTCGGCCCAGCGAGACGGCAATCTGCCGGCTGATTTCGGTCAGACTTTGACCGTTCTCAGCAAGTTGCCGGGCGGTGCTGATGATCTGATCCTTCTCAGCGTCGGAAAGGTGGCTGAATCGTGCCCCCCGCTCCACCTGCTCCCGATGGGCAGCGGCAAACGCTTCTACCGCCGACTTGGGAAAGCCGAGCTGTTTCCGGCCATTGCGAATCACCCGCCGCGCGGTCAAGCCCTGAACCCGCCAGCGGCTGATTGTCTTGGTTGAGACATTAAACTGCTTGCTGACTTCTTCCAGCGTCAGCATCGGCTCGGCCGCCAGTTCGATCGGCAGCGGCGGCAATGAACGCTCGACTCGCTTGATGAACAATGCGAGGTCGTGCTTGAGATCCTGCCCCGGCACCATCAAGTCAGCGTAAGCGTCGGAGCGATAGTCGGTGAGTCGGAAGCAGATATACTGATACGGATAAACTCGCGCTGGCTCGATTTCGCTCAGCAGTTTTTCCGCTTTGGCAAGCTGTTCCTGACGCCGGGCCACGGGCGCAAACCGGACTTGCTGATCCGTGAGTTCCTTCAGGGCGTTTACTTTGAACTCAGCCATGGTACACCTCCATCCGGCCGCGTAACCGCTCCGGAGTGCCAGGGAACTTTCGCACCCTCAGCATGATTTCATCCAGACTTTTCTGGGGGACTCGTACTGTCACCGGGGTGGGACTTGGCTTTCTAAGAAATACCCGGTCGACGAATCCATCTTTCAAAATCGAGGAAAGCAAACTTGAATTCTTCACAAAAGTTAGATACGTCTGTGTCCACTTCAGGTTCGCTTTCTTCGAGCAAATTTGCCCGATTCGCATGACCGATAACGGTGTCATCCTTCGGAATGAGCCCGTAATCGTGAAATCGGCAATATTCATGGTTGCGAAAGAATTCTTAGCATTATTCGTGCCAAATCGGAGTGGATATTCATGTTCTCTGATCGTTGTGTCGTAAAGCTTGTGTTGCATTGATGTTGTGATATTTGTCCGTTTTTAATCGAAGTCGGCCCTGTTCATCACCGAGCAAATCTTGCTTGCCCCCCCGTCAGATTTACCGGCTGCGGGTGTGTAATTTTGCGGAATGGTGGTCCAGCATCTGTTGACCGTCGTCAGTCCGTCTGAAAACGAACCGTTCTCCCGATTCATTCAGGACTTGCAAACGAAAGAATTCATCCAGGAAACAAGAAATTTTCTCAAGTTTGCGCCATGTTTGTCCGAAGAGCCGGTTAAAATTTGACGTTTTCCACGTTATTTCCTCACAAAAAGTCGGGAAATTCCATCATGGATCGGACGGTCATCGCAAAGATTCTCGCGGGAAGCATTGCCGGGATGCTGTGGCCGCATCTGGCGGTAGGCCAAGCGGGGCCACCGGAGGCGGGCAGCAGCTCAGCTGGGAACAGCCAGAGAATCGCGACTGCGACCGAGCCAGCACTTCTCTTGTCCGAGCGTTTCGATCCGTTCACCAGTTATCAAGTCGAACTGAAAGTCGATTTGAAGGGACAACTGAGCGTACCGTCGGGTAATGGCCATCCAGAACGGTTACTGGCGATGACAGGTCGGAGTCAATTGAAGTACGACGAGCGGGTTCTGCCGTCGGACCGGGACGGTTCTGCCCGGACCGCCCGGATTTATCGGGAAATCCAGCTACGCCGGTCGGTGGATGACCGGGATCAAGAAGCGACGATTCGCCCTGAAGTCCGTCGGTTAATTCTTCTGCGGTCGGCATCAGGGAAGAAAGCCCCGTTTTCTCCGGATGGACCTCTTCTCTGGGCAGAAATCGATCTTGTCCGGGCAGACTTGTTTATCCCCGCGCTTGTCCGGGGGTTTCTGCCCCGTCAACCCGTTGCCGTCGGCGATCGCTGGACTGTTCATGCCGACGCCGTGATGGAATTGACCGATTTTGATCCGATTCAGGAGGGGCAACTGATCGCGACTTACCTGGCGAGCGTGAACATCGACAATCGGCGTTATGCAAAAATTGCGTTTGAGGGAACAGTGCGTGGGATCGGGACCGACGGACCGAGTCAAAATCGGTTAGAAGGAATTGCCTACTTTGATCGAGAGGCCGAACGTCTGACATATTTGAATCTCCGGGGTCGCCATGAATTGCAAGATGCGTCCGGGAAAACGCATGGTTGGATTGAGGGTCGGCTGGTGATGACTCGTTACGGCGTGGCACGGATTGCGGAACTGAGCGATTCAGCGTTACCGGCCGCGGCCATCGCGCCTTCGGTCGAGAACACGCAATTGCTGTACGACAACCGGGAACTAGGTGTTCGCTTTCTTTATTCTCGGCGGTGGCGTGTCAGTCGGGTTCAAGGTCAACAAATCACGCTCGAAGAACCGCAAGGGAGTGGTATTCTGATGACCTTGGAAACAGTCGACACGATTCCTTCGCCGGAGCAGTATCTGGGTGAGTCTCGTGGCTACCTGTTGAAACGGAAGTGGAACATCACATCGATCGAGCCGCCGCGACGCTGGAGTCGAGAGATCCATCGTTTTGCGATCAATGCCCAGGAGGATCAGCGGCCGGTGCGGATGGAGTATGCGGTGTATGCTGGTTCCGAGGGGGGATTGCTGCTGGCGGCGCGGTTGTCCGGGGCGGATCTGCAAGAACTTCAGACCGATCTGGAACGCCTGCTCAAGTCGCTGACCGTGCGAAAGCCGATCAAGGAATAATGCAACGGGGATGAAGCGAGGGGCGTGATGTGAGCAGCTTACGGATTTTGTTCGCAGCGTCGGAAGTGGCCGGGTTCGCGAAGACCGGCGGATTGGCTGACGTGGCCGCGGCTCTCCCCCGGGCACTGGCGGAACGCGGCCATCAGGTGGCGGTGGTGATGCCGTACTACCGAGCCGTGCGGTTCGGGCCGCATCGAGTCGAAGCTTCGGGGAAAGTGATTCCGGTCCCCTTTGCCGAGCGAATTTTGGCTTGCCGACTGTTACGGGGTGAATTGCCGGGAAGTTCGGTCCCGGTGTATTTTGTCGAAGCCCCGCAATATTTTGACCGCGATGATACGTATCAGGGCCGGGGGCTGTATCAGCAATCGTTACCCGGTGGGGCGAAGGTCGATTACAAGGATAATGCCGAGCGATTTCTCTTTTTCAGTCGGGCGGTGCTGGAAACCGCTGGAGTGATCGGGTTTATTCCGGACATCATTCATGCGAATGATTGGCAAACTGGGATGGTGCCGGTCTTTCTTTCGGAACTGTATCGGCAACGGCCCGGCTGGGGGCGGATGCGATCCCTTTTCACCATCCATAATATCGCGTATCAGGGAACATTTCCACCCGATTCGTTGAAAGTTACGGGGTTGCCGGCCTGGTTATTGAATCCGCGGCACCTGGAATTTCACGGTCAACTCAACATGCTGAAATCCGGAATTGTCTTTGCCGATGCGATCAACACGGTCAGCCCGACCTACGCGCGGGAAATCCAAACACCGGAGTATGGCTGCGGTCTCGACGGCTTGCTGCGTGAATATTCCCGGAAGCTCAGTGGGATCGTCAATGGCGTGGATTATCGGGAGTGGAACCCGGCCACGGACCCGCATCTGCCGGCGAATTACAACGAGCAGACCGTATTTGAGCACAAGTGGAAATCGAAGGTGGCTTTGCAGCGGCACTTCAAACTCCCCGAGGAACCGGATCGGCCACTCCTGGGGATGGTGGCACGACTGGTTGGGCAAAAAGGGATCGACATTGTTCTCAGCGCCGCCCCGGGCTTCTTGGACCTTGGTTGTCAACTAGTTTTTCTCGGCGAGGGGGAGCCGATTTTTCATCAGCACCTGCGAGAACTGGCGGATCGTCATCCGGATCGAGTCGGGATATCAATCGGGTTCAACGAGTCGCTGGCGCACCTGATCGAAGCGGGAGCTGATCTGTTCTTGATGCCGAGCCGTTACGAACCGAGCGGCTTGAATCAATTGTACTCGTTGAAGTATGGAACACCGCCGGTTGTGCGAGCGACCGGCGGTCTGGCGGATACGATCGTCAATGCCACGGTAGAAAACCTGGCAGCAGGCACGGCGACGGGATTTGTTTTCGGTGACTACTCGGCTCGTGCCCTCTATGAAACCGTGAAGTGGGCGTTGCATCTTTATCGTGACCGCCCTGACGATTTTCAGCAGATTGTTCGGACCGCGATGGTTCAAGACTGGTCATGGAACCGCAGTGCCGAGGCGTATGAGCGGCTGTATCGCTCGCTATTACCGTAGCTGGTTGACCTGTTCGCCGATCATGACGCCGCAAATTTCCTGAAGTGATCGTTCTTAACGCCCCGCTGGCCAGTAAATCCGGTGAATATCGGCTCCTTTCGCGGCATCATATAAGGCGGCTTCGATGCCCCAGGGCACATCGGCCGCCACCTCGACGAAGAGTTCCTTGCGACCGGTGGCTTTTACAAAGTCGCGGACCTCCCGCTCCAGTGATCCGACGGGAATCATTTTGTTTTCAATTTGAATGACGGGTTGATTTTTCTCCATCCAGATTCGAACTTTAAATGCCCGGTCTTCGATATCGGCCGGCTTGAGAATTTGCTGGGTTTTTGTGGCGTGTTCCTCGGGCGGTTCCGGAGGCAAGTCAATCGCCCGGCGGAGGCTGGCATAGGTCGTGGTTAGGATGAAAAAGATCAGCAACACCAGTGCGACATCGATCATCGGATTCATATCGAGGCGGGTTTCATCCGCGAGGGGGGCTGGGGGCGGCTCCATCGCGGCGATGGCCTCGGCAAACTGGGGATGATCGGCAATCGCCTGCCAGTCACGGTCGTTCGGGCCAAGCACTTCATCGCTCGGTTCCCAGTCCCCGTCGCGGATGCCTTCGAGCACCCGCTGTGCGGACGCAAGCACGACAGCCTGGGGCGAACCTTCATGGCGGATTTTCCACCCGATCATGGCGACACCTCATGCACTTCCGCTCCGAAGAAGGCAATTTTCCCTGCGTTTTTTCGCTGATTCAGTTCCCGCGCCAGTTCTCGGACACGTTCCCGTGGCAACTCTTGATTGCAGGCGATTCGCACTTCTGGGGGACGCTCTGCTTCTGCGAGTCGGGCATCGAGGCGAGCCAGCAACTCCCGGAGAGTCGGTAAATTGTTGTCTTCCGGGGCAGGTGCGGCGTTCCCACGCTGAAGAGCATAAATCACTTCACCGGTCGTTCGCTTGTCGATCAACACCGTCATCGCGTCGCTTTCACGGGCGAGCGACGAGGCATGTTTCATCTCCGGAACATTGATCGGCGATAACGCGGCAACAGCGGTCGTCATCATAAAGAAAATCAGCAAGACCAGGCTGATGTCGATCAGTGGGATCATATCCACGTCATCGTCCTCATCATCCCCATGGTGTCGCCAATGAAGTTCTCCTTCAATTGGCTGGAGTTGCTCGGCGAGGTCGGAAGGCCGGGAACGGGTGGCGGCGGGTGTAAACAAGAAGTCGCGAATTTCAGGATGATCGGCGGCACGAATCCAGGCCGATTCGAGACCCGTCGGGCGGAGTTGATCCTCGGCTCCGAGCCGGCCTTGTTCCGCCCAGTCGGTGACGACGGCATAAGGAACTCCTTTGTACACCTGATTGGCGGCAACGAACCAGACATCATACGGATGTGCCATGATCAACGTTCCCCGGAGTACCTGCGTCTGCGAGTTAATTACCCGTGTCGGGCATGTTGCAGAATCATGCTGGTCGGCCGCTGCGGGTGTTCTGAACCAGGACGATCAGTTTTTGAGCGGCGGCTTTCATTTTGATTTCAAATCGGGCAATCCAGTCTTTGAACAAGACGTGGAAAAACACCAGGGGAATGGCGGTCATCAAGCCGAGGGCCGTCGCGAACAGCGCTAGACCGATGGCACCCGCCTGGGCGGTAACGCCACGGGGATCGCCTGTTTTCGCTTCGCTGATGGCATTGAACGTGTTAATCATTGAGATGACGGTGCCGAGCAGGCCGACCATCGTCGCGATTTTGGCGATCGCCAGGATCGGCGCGAGCAGAAAATTGAGCCGAGGAAGGATTTCCAGTTCTACGGTGCTAGCCATGCTTCGTCGCATGGCGGCGACCCCCTGATCAGCGGCTTCCAGCCCAGCGACGAAGAGCAACTGGGGGATCACGCCTTTTTCAGCCTGGCATAATTTGATGGCACCGCGGGTGCCATGCTTTTTCAGTGTTTCTTGCAAGACGGGCCAGAATTCCTCCAGATGGGATGTTGCCGCTTGATTCAGCAGAAATCGCCAGGCGACCAGGGCGAATGCGATCAACGACATGATTGTCATCGGGATGGCGAAATACCACTCGTTGACGTAGAAGTTCACCAGTGCGTTCATGGTGGCCCTGTCGGCGATACGGAGGAATACTCGGCAACATCAGCATGGCAATGCTCTGCCCCGCTGGCAAGCCGGGCTGGAAAAAACGCCCGGCAGAGCCTGACTTTTGCCAGCCGGCTCGGCTCATTCCGATTCGAGTTCAGGTCGTTGAGCCGAGGCCACGATGGCGGCTTGAAGATGTGCGGGAACCGGGTCGTAGTGGCTTAACTCCACGGTGTACGCACCCTGGCCTTGCGTGATCGCCCCGAGTTGGGCGGCATACCGTGAAACCTCCGCCAGGGGAACTCGGGCCGTGATCTGCGACAGATCACCCGGCAGCGTCGCTTGATCCTCGACATGCGCCCGACGGGCTTGCAGATCGCTGAGGACCGCTCCGGTGTATTGCGAAGGAATCGTAATATCGATTTTAACGATTGGTTCGAGCAAGGTTGGCCGAGCGGCGAGGACCGCTTTGCGGAAGGCGATGCGGCCGGCAATTTTGAAGGCGGCTTCGGAACTGTCGACGGGGTGATCCTTGCCGAAGTGAACTTCGACCGCAACATCTTGCATGCGATAGCCGGCCAACGGCCCCTGCTCGAGCACCTCGCGAATGCCTTTCTCGATGGCGGGAATAAATTGATTGGGAATACTGCCGCCCACGATATGATCGATGAAGGCAAAGTTCATCGCCGGATCGTAGCGGACAGAGCGGAGTTTCTCAAATCGCGATTTATTGGCGAAGCGTTCTTCGACTTCTGCCTGAGTTTTGATGTCCCGGTCGAGCGGATAGATTCGCAGATGCACTTCGGCGAATTGGCCACGGCCGCCGGACTGTTTTTTGTGGCGATGATCTGCGGCTGCCATGGCGGTAATCGTCTCGTGGTAAGGAATTTTTGGTTCTTTTGCCACCACGTCAACATCAAAGCGATGTTTCAATCGCTCTTGAATCACTTCCAGGTGAAGCTGACTGATCCCGGAAAGAACCATCTCATGCGTTTGCGGATCTTGGGATAAGCTGATGGTAGGATCTTCCTCGGCAATTTTATGCAATCCCGCGGCGATTTTCTGCTCCTCGCCGCGATTCTTGGCAGCGATGGCCAGACCGAACATCGGCGGGGGGAACGTAATCGCCGGCAGCAACGGTGCATCGGCACGGAAGGCGACGGTATCGCCGATGTGCAAGCCCTCGACTTTCGCCACGGCGATGATGTCTCCCGGGCCAGCTTCTTCGACCGTGGTGCTGGTTTTCCCTTGAACCAGCAGCAAATGCCCCAGACGCAGCGTTTTCCCGGTGTTCAAGTTAATCACGTTGTGATTCGGTGTCAGCGTCCCGGAGAGAATCCGCAAAAAACTCAGGTGGCCGACGTAACGATCGTTGACGACTTTGAAGACCTGGCCAAGGAAATCGGCTGTGTCGCTGGGTTCCAGATTCTTGCCGTTTCCCTGAGCCGATGCCGCCACTTGTGCGAGTTTCCGGCGGGCATAGCTGGGTGATAAGCCATATTGGCTCAAGGCATCGAGCAGTTCTTTCACGCCTTTATCCTGTTTGGCGGAGGTACAGAAAATCGGCACAAGCGTGCCTTGGGCGATGGCATGCGGGATGGCCTGTTCCAGGTCTTCCGTGGGGATGCTTCCCTCGGTCAAGTAGCGTTCCGTCAAGGCATCGTCGGCTTCGACCACGGCTTCGATCAGTTGCGTACGCAGGTCTGCCAGCGACACCGGTAAACCGGGGGGTTCCGGCTCTGGTGGATTTAAGACACTGTAGACTCGGGAGAAACCGGGGCCGGTACAATCGGGGATATCAAACGGGATGCAATGGCGGCCGAACGTTTCGCGGATCATCGCCAAGGTGCGGGGCAGATCCGCGTTTTCCGCGTCGATCTTGTTGATCACGATCGCTCGGCCAAGCCCCCGGGCGGTGGCTTCCTGATACATCCGTCGCGTGTTTGGCTGAAGGCCATGAACAGCGCAAACGACGATGACGGCCGTTTCCACTGCCGACAAGGCCTCGATGGCGGCACCGATGAAATCCGGCGAGCCGGGCGCATCCAGGATATGCAAACATTTCCCGCCATGATCGGCATGCAATATGTGGGTATCGATGCTGAAATGATGGCGTTGCTCATCGATGTCGGTGTCGGCGACCGAGGTGCCATCGTCGACACTGCCGAGACGATCGACGGCGTGGGCTTCGTAAAGCAGGGCATCGGCCAAGCTGGTTTTTCCTGCGGCCCGATGCCCTACCAGGGCAATATCGCGGACATCTTCCATCCGGTGACGTGGCATGATTATCCCTCCCTTGTCCACAGGGCAATCCCGGCCCGGAAACCGGGACAATTCCCCGAGCGGCGAAGCGGCACCCAGGGGAGGTGGCTCGGTGGCGCGAGCGCGGCACAGACCGTCTTGATCGGGAAAAAGCGGTCAGGTCGTGCGCGTCGAAGGAGTCGCCTGAGTGGGCGTCGCCCGAACAATCGCTAAAACTTCAGGCAGTGAGATCTGCCCTTCATAAAGCGCCCGGCCAATGATACAGCCGAACGTTCCCGCGTCCGCCAGTTGACGGACATGTTCGCTTGAACTGATGCCCCCGGAGGCGATGACAGGCAGTCGGGTCGCTTGTCGCATCTCGACGAGGGCCGCGAAATTCGGCCCGCTCATCATACCATCCTTGGCGATGTCGGTATAAACCACGGCAGCGAGCGGGGCTGTCTCGACCTGCTTCACGAGATCGGTCGCTTTTGTCGTACTGGTGCTCAGCCAACCTTCGCTGGCCACAAAGCCATCGCGGGCGTCGAGGCCGAGAACGATCCGTTCTGGATAGCGGCTAGCGGCAGCAGACACCCAGCCGGGATCCTGCAGCGCTTTTGTCCCGAGCACCGCCCAGCGGATACCCCAGCGGAAGACCGTGGCCAGATCAGCATCCCGGCGAAGGCCCCCGCCCAGTTGACACGGCACGGGCACAGCCGCGACGATTTTTTCGATGATGCTGCCGTTGATCGGTCTGCCTTCTTTGGCACCGTCAAGATCGACAAGATGCAGCCGCTCGGCCCCCAGTTCCACCCAGCGGCGGGCCACCGCCACGGGGTCTTCAGAATATACCGTTGGCTGGGCGTAATCGCCCTGCCTGAGGCGGACACACCGGCCATCGAGCAGGTCAATTGCAGGATAAATGATCATCCAGTTATTCTGAGCTTTCCCGCGGATCGGTGCAAGTCGGGAATCGGCGGAATGGCAAAAGCCAAGCTGGAGGGGAGGAGCTTTTTTCTGATCGTCCGTCGCTGATGCTGCTGAGCGCCGGTTTCCGCTGGGATGAGTCTCAGGGGCTGATTCCCCGGATCGTTGCCTTCGGTCGTGTCAGATCCACCAGCACCGGCGAGGGAGTGACGACTTCGCTGCGATTACCGGCCGCGTCCCAGGCGGTAAATTTCAAATACACGCGATGGGTGTTCAGGCTGGGCGGCAATGCCCAGGTAAACTGCCCAGTGTTGGCGATCCGGGGAGCATTGACTCCTTGACCGGCAACCACCGGAACGATGCCTTCACCACTGACCACCGGTTTCCACGGTCCAGACGGATGCTCGCTCCATTCGATCGCGATCGGGTCGGGGCCGAAATTCCGGTCGGTTGCTTCCCAGTGCAGCACGAGGGTGTTTCGCAAATTCGGATCGGCTGTTGGCGCGTAGACCTTAATCATCGGCGGGGTCAAATCGACGTGGACTTGCAATTCCGGCGGGGTTCCTGGTGTCGGTGGCCCCTCGCTTAAACCTGCACCGCTGACCGGCACCAGGCGGAAGCCGTAATCTCCTTCCGTCTGCGGATTCAAACGCTGATCGAGGGCCACCCGCAGCGGCGATTCCCGACCGTCGTGCTGGCTCCACTTCAGCCAACTTCGCCCACCGTCCCGGGTGACGTAAAGATCAATCTGCTTGACCCCCGACGGTCCGTTATCCACTTGATATTGCAAATCAAATCGCAAGTAATTGATGAACTTAACCCCGATCGATTCCGCGACGGTGTTTGTGCGGCTGCCGGTGCCTACGGCGATCGGGGAATCGAGCGAGCCTGGGTTTATTGCTGGGAATGCTGGGTTGCCTACGCCAGTTGCGGTACTTGGCGAATTCCAGGTGGGAGTGTGCATCGGCGATTGCGGAGACTGCGGGGTGACAGAATTCCCTGCCCCCGCTGCGGCCGTCGGCTGGCCCGAGGTGGCCGAGGAAACAGGTGCGGTCACGGTTGCCGGGGGGATGACCGTTGTTCCTGACGGGACCGTGCCGGAGCTCCCAGGAGGCACCGTCATGCCCGGCATCTGACCGAGTTGGCTTGCTTGCGGATCAACCGGGGAACTGTTGCTGAGCGCGGGCGGAACGAGAATCGGCCCTGTCCCCGGGTTCGCCCCCGTTGCCGTTGCTCCGGTCGGGTTGAGCACGGGTGGCGGCAACGTCCCCGGGCTTCCGCTCGTGGATACCGGAACGACAGGATTCATGGCCGGGTTGCTGGGATTTAACCCTGGGTTGCCGGCAAGTTCTCGTAACAGGGTGGTACTGTTTCCGGCAAGATCCTTCACCGTCACCCGGAGCAGCAGCGGACCCTCGATGCTGGGTCGGAATCGAACCGTCCGCTGGCGAATCTGTGGACTCGGCACAGGCTGCCAGCCCACGTCAATTGGACCGGCGGCACGGTAAGCAACTTCGGTCACCGCGTCGTTCGGGTAAGCATCTCGGACCGTCCATTCCATGACAACATCACCCTGCTCCCAGGCAAGTTTTCGCAATTCAACCTCCGGCTGAGTCGCGTCGATCAACAATTTCTGAGCCGGGGGCACCCGGGTGACATCAGGCGGCTCTTTCATGCCGTTGCGGTAGACAATCACCATGTTAATCCAGTATTTTCCATCTGAATCCGCTGTAAAGACAAAATGATCTTTATCGGGGGTGACCGCTGCCACCACCGCCCAGGTTTGCCCCTCATCGCGGGAGACCAGCAATTGCACTTGCTGAATTTCCTGACGGCGTTCCGGCTGATAATCGATGTCGAGCTTGAGACTGCGCACGTTCAGGGGGTAGTAGTCCGCCCCGGCTTGCCCCGACCCGAGTGCAAGTCCGAGGAACACGATCGCGGCTGAGTTCATCCCGGTTCCTCCGCAACGGCGCAGTACTCCGGTCCGAGTACCGTGAAACGGTTGTAACGGATGTATCGGCGGTAGCGGCGGTAGAACTTAACTCGAGATCACCCCGTCGATTCTTCAGCCGGGATACAATAACTTCATTCGATCCCGGATTTGAGTTATGCGGCAGAGGCGGTGGTATGCGTCCGGATGAGTTGAAACAACTGCTGGAGGCTGTTCGCGATGGCAAAGAATCGGTCGCTGTTGCAATGCAGCGGCTTTCACAACCTGCCATCGGCGATCTCGGTTTTGCCACCCTGGATTTTCATCGCAAAGAACGCTGTGGCTTCCCCGAGGTTATTCTCGCCGAAGGCAAAACAGCCGAGTGGGCGGCGGGTGCTGCAGAAGCGTTGGCCGAGGCGGGACAGGATGTTTTCATGACCCGGGTGAATGATGAGCAGGCTGCCTATCTTGCCGAACGCTTTCCCGCCGCTGAGCAAGACCGTTTGGCTCGGACGTTCTGGTGGCCGACACCCGCGTGGCAGCCAGCGAATCTGGGCCGAGTCTCTATCGTCACCGCAGGGACCGGCGATTTACCCGTAGCTCAGGAAGCGCTTGTCACGGCTCGAGTGATGGGTGCAAACGCCGGATTGATCGTTGATGTTGGCGTCGCCGGAATTCATCGGATTTTGCGCCACCGGGATACGTTGGCAGTCGCTGATGTCATTATCGTCGTCGCCGGCATGGATGGTGCCTTGCCCAGCGTCGTCGGCGGACTCGTCGATGCTCCGGTTATTGCCGTGCCGACGAGCATCGGCTACGGAGCCGCGTTCGGCGGCGTTGCCGCCTTGCTGACCATGCTCAATAGCTGCTCCGCCGGCGTCACCGTTGTTAATATCGACGCCGGCTTCAAAGCGGGATATGTGGCCGCAAGGATCGTTCGTCGAATCTACCGCCCCGACACTGCCCCTGCTTAAGGACGGTTTGCCCCATTCAGCGGGCTCGGTGGTACGATCACACCGCCCTCGACGCTGGTCGTTGTCGTCTCGGCCATTCTTGGCAACTTCGGCACCTCGTGGAGCCAGCCTTTCCCGTCGGGGGGTGTCAGAGACTCGGATTTCGGATGATTGCTGGAAACCCGTGCTGGCTCTGGGGGCGTGAAATTGCGTAAGCCTCCGGCGGGTAGATCGCGTGAGGTGTTCCAGCGATCGGTAGCCGGCGTAGGGGCTGGGAGTTGGCCGCTCGGGCCGGGAATCCCGGCGATCGGCGTCGTACTGGCTGGTGGAACCGGCTGGGAAATCGCCGATGCAAGTGAATTCGAGTCAGCCGACGCGGTTGCAGGTTCTGTCGCGGGATGGATCAGCTGCGGTGGATGGATGGAAGTGGGCACCGTGCTGGCAATCGGCGTGCGTGCCGGGGCAGTCGCTGCCACCGACAGATGCGTTCCCGTCGTTGTCGGCAGCGTCGCCGCAGAGATTCCCCCGGGAATCGTCGTCGGCGGCGTTCCCCCTTGTGCTGCGGGGCCCGGACGTTGATAGCCAGCCGTACCGGCCATGGCAGAAGGTGAAACAGTCCCAGCCGCCGTACTCGGTTTCGGAGTGGTCGATGGACAGGCTTGCGTCGGCGGGGGCAGAGTCGAAGGGAGCGGCAAACGTGCCTGAGCATCGTTCCGCTTCGATGAACTGTTGCTCAAACAGCCACATTGAAAGACGATAACGGTCAGGCCGAGCCCGAGAGCCAAGCTCGCGGGCCACCGCTGCGGGCATCCGTGCGCCATCGGCAAAACCCCTTCCGCTGGAAGGTGCTCGCATGGTCGGCCAGTCCTCCATGACCGACCGGACCATCGAGCCGTTCCCTCACTGGGCGGGCTTGTACGCAGCCGTGCCGCTGATGTCAACGGGATTCCCCGGTGAGATTGTTCCCATGGTTTATCTGCAACGGAGACTCAGCAAATGAAAGTCACACGGTGTGACATTGTTCCGTCAGCAGCTCATCCGGGAATAATCCCCGACTTTGTCACGGGCGATCATTTGCCGCCGCCATCCGCTGGCATCCCGGGAGCCGGGACTGGTGCCGGCGGGGGAATTTCCGCACCCGGAGGCAGCGGAGCAGGGCCAGGCAACACTCCACCAGCCCGTGGCCCTAGCAGCAGTTCCGGGGCCTGCATCGACTCGAGTTCGCGTTGCAGCGGGAACGGTGGGTCGGGTGGAAAATATTGCGGATAATGCTTCAGATAATGCGGGCTAGGCAGTGTCAAACCCCCGAAGCCGGCTGGATATGTCTGACAGCCGGTCACCGCGGTCACGGCGACGCCGAGCCCCAGACCGGCGACTCCACGGACCAGCCAACGGCGTGCGATTGTCATCCCCGCCCCCTCCGTATGCTGAAAACAGACCCGAATCGAGTCGGGCTCTGACGATCTACGCAGAGTATCGGCTTTATCGGCAGCAAGGCTTGATCGGATTTCGCAGATTTGACAATCTTTTCTCACAATGGCCGGGGCGGTTCCCAAGAGAAAAGCACGATCCGGGTCCGTCGCTTCTTCGCCGGCAGGATCTGTCATCGTGTCGATTGTGCTGATTGGTTCGATGCGGGATGCCAATTGCCGCCATCTCGTTGTTCAGGAACCGCCGGACTTCCGGGCAAGTTCTGCTTCCGCTGTCAGAATTGGCTCAAGGATCGCACGGAATTCGCTTTTTTCGCGATCATCCAGTTGCCGTTGCGGCGGCCGCGGCGGCCCGAAGGGGCGGCCGAGCATTTCGAGCCCGTACTTGACGAGCGTAATGTTGAACGAGTCGCCGTCACGGCCGCGCGCCTCTTCAATCGGCCGGATGATGCTGAGAAGTCGCATGGCTTCCGGGTAATCTCGCCGGGCCAGGGCGGCGTGCAAAGCGAGGGTCAGTCGAGGAGCCAGGCAACCGGCACCGCTGGTGTAGCCGGTTGCCCCTGCCAGGTGAAAGAACGGGGCAAACCGCTCGGCCGTGCCGCAATACAATCCGAGTCGACCCTGGGCGGCCAGGGCCAGGCGGGCCAATGCATCAACATCATTCACCGCATATTTCACCCCGATTAAGCCATCATCTTTCGCCAGTTCCTGCAGCAAGCGATCACTCGGCACCGATCCGCGTTTGTAACACAGCATCGGCATTCCCGGCACGGCGGCGGCAATTGCCCGGTAATAATCCCGGAAGCCGGCGTCGCAAAGATACGGATGCACGGGGGGCATCAGCAAGATGGCATCGGCTCCCGCTTGCTGGGCCCCTTCAGCAACCGCACAAGCATGATGCACGCCGAGCCCCACGGGAGCAAGCACCGTGCATTCCGGGCCCGCTGCGTTCCGGGTTGCTCGAATGCAGGCCAGGGCTTCCTCGACGGTCAGCGAATGAAATTCGCCCGTGCCTGCTGCCGGCAGAAAGACCCGGATGCCCACCGCCACCATCGAGCGGACAAAGTCACTCAGGACTTCTGGCACGACTTCCCGGCCATCCCTCGTCAACGGCGTCGGCGGTACCAGTTGCACCGTGTCCAACCGCCGACGATCAAAGTGCTTGTTCATGCCATCCTCGCCTCGTTAGAAAAAACCTCGGAGGAATACCCTACTTCTTGCAGGGTTATGGCAACGTCGGCTCTGGCGATTTGCGATCATCTCGGCTGATCCACCACGTCTCCACTTCAACCACCAGGAACACAATCAACGCCAATGATGTCACTTTCAGCCAGGCCAGGGTGGAAATCGGCTCGGTGTGGAATGCCCGATTCATAAACGGCAGATACATCAGTGCCAGTTGCAGTAGAATCATCACTCCGGCACCGACAAACGCCCAGGGATTACCCCAGAAATGGCTTTGTAACACCGTCTGTCGCAGATGACGGCAATTGAACAAGTACATCAGTTCCACCATCACAAAGACATGCACCGCCACCGTCCGTGCCGTGGCTTCACTCGCGCCGGAAGCTAACTCCCACTGAAACAGTCCGAAGGCACCGGCCAACATGGCTAAGCCGACCAGGATCATTCGCCGTAGCATTTCCGCATCGATGAACGAAGTTCCCACCGGCCGCGGCGGCCGCTGCATCAAATCCGGCTCTTTCGGTTCAAAGGTTAAGGTCATTCCCAGTAAGACCGCCGTGGTCATATTGATCCAGAGAATTTGCACCGGCAAGATCGGCAACGTGGCACCGACAAGCACCGAGACGAGAATCACCAGTCCTTCCCCGAGATTTGTCGGCAAGGTCCACACAAGAAACTTGGTGAGATTGTCAAACACCCCGCGGCCTTCTTCGACAGCGGCCTCGATTGAAGCAAAATTATCATCGGTCAGCACCATGTCGGCGGCATCTTTCGCGACATCGGTTCCGGTGATCCCCATGGCCACGCCGATGTCGGCTTGTTTGAGTGCCGGCGCATCATTCACTCCGTCGCCGGTCATGGCAATTACCCGGCCGCGAGCCTGCAACGCTTTCACCAACCGCAATTTTTGCTCCGGAGAAACTCGCGCAAACACATCCACGGACTCGGCAGCGTCCGGCAGCGCTTCGTCGCTGATCTGCGAAAGCAATTGCCCGGTGAGCACCGGTGGCGACCCTTCCGGGCCATCGGGATGGCCGAGGCCGAGTTGCACCGCGATTGCTGCCGCCGTTGCCGGGTGATCGCCGGTGATCATCTTGACGCGGATGCCCGCCGTGTGGCAAGCCGCGACGGCACGGATGGCTTCCGGCCGCGGCGGATCGATCATCCCTTGCAAGCCCAGGAACGTCAATCCTTCGGCCACATCCTCATGGCGAATTCGCTCCGTCCCGGCCGGAAATTCCTTCTTCGCGAAGGCCAGCACCCGCAAGCCAAGCTCGCCCATCCCCAGGGCGATCGCATGAATTTCCTCGGCATTCACACCCCGACAGCGTTCAAGAACTCGTTCCACAGACCCTTTCATATAAGCGATCGCCGGCCCACCCGCTCGGGGATGATGCAATGTCACCATGTACTGATGCTCGGACTCGAAGGGGATGGTATCGATCCGGCGAAACTCCTGATTCATCTGCTCCTGATCCAGCCCTGCTTTTCGGGCAGACACCAGTAATGCTCCTTCCGTCGGGTCGCCGTGAATTTCCCACCGTGAATCTTTTTGAAGCAGTTGTGAATCGTTGCAAAGCAGACCACAGCGAAGCGTCTCCAGGGCTTCTTCGGATAAGGATTCGTCGAATCCCGCATGACGGATTTCCCCCACGGGCTCGTAGCCGCTGCCTGTGACCTCATATGTTCGACCGGCTGCATAGATTTGTTGTACCGTCATTTCATTTTTCGTTAGTGTGCCGGTCTTATCCGAACAAATCACCGAGGTGCTGCCGAGTGCTTCCACCGCGGGCAGCTTGCGAATGATGGCATTTCGCCGGGCCATCCTCCAGACGCCAATGGCCAGAACAATCGTCACCGCGGCGGGCAAGCCTTCGGGGATCGCCGCCACCGCCAGGGCCACCGCGGCATGAAACAGATCAACCGTGGCTTGCCCCTGGAGCTTGCCGACGATGAAGGTAAATCCGGCCAAGCCAAGGATGACATACATCAGCCAGGTGCTGAATCGGGCAATTTCTCGGGTTAATGGCGTTGCCAGTTCCTCGGCGGTTTGAATCATCCCCTGAATCTTGCCGACTTCCGTGCGATCACCCGTGGCCACCACAATGCCGTTCGCTTGACCGTAAGTCACAAGCGCGGTCGCAAAGGCCATATTCTTTCGATCACCGAGCGATGTTTCCGCGGGCATTGCCCCGATTGCTTTTTCGACGGGAACAGACTCCCCGGTCAAGGCGGCCTCGGCAACCCGCAGTTCCCGCACCCTCGTCAAACGCAAGTCGGCGGGGACTTGATCGCCGCTTTGTAAGATCACCAGATCGCCCGGGACAAGTTGTTGTGCCGGTAGCCGCCGTTTTTGCCCATCCCGGATGACGGTCGCCGTGACCGACATGCTTCGCGCGAGGGCATCGATTGCTTTAGCGGCGCGATATTCTTGGATGAAACCGACGATGGCATTGACCAGAACGACCCCGAAAATCACTCCCGCATCTACTAGTTCCTCCATCGCCGCGGTCACCACCGCCGCCGTCAGCAGGATGTAAACCAGGGGTTGATGGAATTGAAGCAAGAAGGTCATCAGCGGGCCGCGAGCCGAGTGCCGCGTCAGTTCGTTCGGCCCGAATTCCGCCAGACGACGCTCGGCTTCCAATGTCGTCAACCCCTGCTGCAGATCCGTTCGCAGGAGCTCTGAGACGTCAGCTTCGGGGATCGCGTGCCACTCCATCTTGTCCAGTGCCGCTTTGTCCAGGATGTCGAGGGTCGCCATGCTTTTCTTCCTTCAAAGAACAAATATGGACAAAGATGGATAAGCACATCTGCGCGAGCGCGCCTCACAAGGTAGGTAAGTTCCAAAATAGTGGTGCCAGCAATCGGGCAAGTCCAAAATAGATGATCAACGTGACCATGTCGGTCAAGGCGAGGACAATCGGACCGGCCGCGACTTGCGGCTCTCGCTGAAACAGTCGTAAGAGATTCGGCATGGCGACGCCGATGATTGCGGCTGCGGTCACGCCCCCAGCGATTCCGCCAAACAGGCAAGCTAGCAGATAACGCTGCCCCAGCCACAGCATGGCCACCGTGCCAACGACCATCGCGCACGCCGAGCCAAGAAACAGGCCGACAAGCAATTCCGCTCGCAATTTTTGCAACAATTCCGTAACCGTTGGTTGCCGGCCATGAATCGCTTGCAGTGTCAGGCTGACCGATTGAATGGCAACACTTTCGGCCAAAGCCAGCACCACGGGAATAAACAATGCCAGCGCTACCGCCTGTTGCAGTTCCGCTTCGAAAAGCCCTGAAAGAAACGCTGCCAGGATACCTCCAGCGATATTACACATCAGCCAGGGAAAACGATCCCGGAACGATACCCACGCGTTCTGCTTCCGGGCATCGATCAGGTGAACCCCGATCAACTGAAACAGATCCTCGTTCCGTTCGCTGCGATCAATTTCACTCAATTCCTCGGTATATAAATCGACATCCACCACCCCGATCAAACGCTTTTCGTCATCGACGATCGGCAATGCCAGCAGCCGATGCATCATGAACACCGCACAGGCATCCAAAACGGTCGCAGACGATGGCAGGCTGATCACCTTGCGAATTGTGATTTCGGCGATCGGTGTGTCGAGTGGACTTAAGAGCAATCGACGTGTTGGCACGACTCCGACTAAGTGGTTTTCCGGATCGACCACGTAAAAGTAAATGATACGCCCTTCCAGTGGCCGCGATCGTATCTCGCTTAAAGCTTCGCCGACCGTCTGATCGATTCGTATCGCGGCATAATCAGTCCGCATATGCTGCGTAATCGGATCGTTCAGAACCTCCTGGACAGGCGCTGCCGTCATTGCCATTTCGCGCCCCGTTTCAACTAGAATCCTGCGTTATCAAGATACAGATCATCGCCGGGTTGGCTGGAGATTTTCTGGACAGTCCTCGCCCGAACACTAGCAATCGGTGCCCACCTGGACGAGTCGAGATGAAATTCCTACATTCTTGAAATCAAGTAGTTTCAAAGAGATCTCCACGGAGCGTTGTCGATGCTGTTGCTTCGCCTGATCGGGGCAGGGATTGCCTTATGCCTGATTGCCAGTCTTGGCTGTGGCCGGCCCGCCGCTCCGCCTGTGGATCTCGGCCCTCTCCGAGTCACCGTCATCAATCCTGTGCAGAAAAAAATCACCGCATTTACCGAGTTAACCGGAAATCTAGCAGCAGTCGGAAGCGTGGATGTTCGGCCTCGCGTCAGTGGATATATTCTGAAAGTGAATTTCAAAGACGGTTCAGAAGTCAAGAAAGATCAAGTCCTTGTCGAAATCGATCCATCCAGCTATCAAGCCGATCTGCAAAGGGCACGTGGAGAGTTGATGAACTGGCAAGCCCAGTTCAAACTGGCCAACGCCGATTTTGAACGCTTTTCCAAACTTCGGAAAACTGGGGCGATTACTCAGGAAGAACTCGACAAGTCGGCCGCGCAAGTTGAGGTCGCAAAAGCGAAGATTTTTGCCGCTGAAGGCGAAGTCCAAGTGGCGGAATTGAACCTCGGGTGGACGAAAGTGACCGCGCCCATCGATGGCAAAATCGATCGGATTTATCTCACGGAAGGCAACGTCGCCACCGGCGGCTTGAGTCAAGGCACGGTCCTGACCACCATCGTCACTGAGGATCCGATCTACGCTTACCTGACTATTGATGAACAGCGAGTACTGAAATATCTTCGCACTAAGGCCAAAAAAGCCGAAGCAACATCTGGAAAAGAAGTTACAGACACAGCAATTGTCGAGATTCAGTTGAAGGGAGAATCGGGCTATCCCCACCGAGGGACAATCGACTTCGCCAGCAATCGACTCGATCCCGCCACGGGAACGTTGCAACTCCGAGCAGTTTTACCGAATCCGGGGCCAGTGCGGATGCTGATTCCCGGCATGTTCATCCGGGCTCGGATCCCGACGGAGTTACCGACGGAATCGTTGCTGATTCCGGATGCCGCTGTCGTCGCCGATCAGGCAGGAAAAATCGTCTATGTCGTCGATACCAACAACCGTGTCGAAAGCCGCAAGGTGCTGCTCGGGCCGATGGCCGACGGGCTCCGAGTTGTGCTCGAAGGACTCAAGCCCGATGATCGTGTCGTCATCCGGGGCATGCAGCGAATCACGGACGGTATGACCGTGGAAGTCGAAGAAGAAAAGATAAGCGACCGGTCCATCGGAAATTCGAACGCATCTGTGCCGGGGTCATCGTAAGCACTTCCGGCGGCTCCTGTCATTCAATCTCTCAGGCAATCAGGGCTATCTCATGTTCGCCAGGGTATTTATTGACCGCCCGGTGATGGCCTGGGTTATCTCCATCGTCATCCTGCTCTTCGGCCTGGCGGCCCTCTTTGTCTTGCCGATCGCGCAGTATCCGGAAATCACACCACCGACCGTGCAGGTCTCGGCCAATTACCCTGGCGCCAGTGCGAACGTCGTCGCGGACACTGTTGCGGCACCGATTGAACAACAAGTCAACGGTGTCGAGAACATGATGTATATGTCCTCGACTTGCACGAACGATGGCGCTTACAACTTGACCGTCACCTTCGCCCTGGGCACTGATCTGAACATAGCCCAGGTGCTGACCCAGAATCGCGTTTCGCTGGCCACGGCACAACTCCCCGACGAAGTTCAAAGGCAGGGCCTGAATGTCAAGAAGAAGTCGCCCAATATTTTGCTCGTTGTCAATCTGTATTCACCAGCAAATCCGGATCACCCGGAGTACGAACGCGATCAGCTGTATCTAAGCAATTATGCGACCATTCAGATCAAGGACGAACTCGCGCGTCTCGAGGGTGTCGGTGATATCAACGTGCTGGGGCAACAAGATTACAGCATGCGGATCTGGCTCGACCCGGATCGACTCACAGCCAATGAATTGACGGCAGCGGAAGTGGTCAACGCGATTCGCGAGCAAAACAAACAAGTTGCTTCGGGTCAACTCGGCGAAGAACCAGCACTCCCCGGCCAGGCGTTTAACCTGACCCTGACGACCCTCGGACGCCTGGAGGATGTCGAACAATTCGAAAACATCGTGGTCAAAGTCGGCGCAACCCAGCCCGACGAGAAAGGGATTATCCGCCCCGCCGTGCTGCTGAAAGATGTCGCTCGGGTGGAACTGAGTGCGAAAAATCAGGACGTGAGCAATACACTCGATGGCCGGCCGTCGGCCGGGCTGGCGATTTATCAATTGCCAGGAAGCAATGCGCTGGACACGAAAGACCGCATCGTCACCAAGATGGAAGAATTACGCAAGCGGTTCCCACCCGGGCTTGATTATGCCATCGTCTACGATACCACACCATTTATCACTCAGTCGGTCGATGAAGTCTTTCACACATTGATCGAGGCAATCATTCTTGTCGCAATTGTTGTGCTTTTGTTTTTGCAGGATTGGAAGGCGATGATCTTGCCGATGATCGATGTTCCGGTCTCGCTCGTCGGCACCCTGGCCGTGATGTATCTGCTCGGCTTCAGCCTGAACAACCTGACCCTTTTCGGACTCGTGCTGGCGATCGGTATCGTGGTCGACGACGCCATCGTCGTGCTGGAAAACGTCGAGCGTTGGATCGCCCAAGGCTACGATTCTCGAACGGCGACGATCAACGCGATGGGGGAAATCACCGGCCCGATAATCGCGATTACCCTCGTTCTCGCCTCGGTGTTCATTCCGAGTGCCTTGCTGCCAGGCATCAGTGGCCAGTTTTATCGCCAGTTCGCGCTGACCATCGCCACCGCCATGACGATTTCTGCAGTGAATGCCATGACCTTGACTCCATCGCGGGCGGCCGCGATCTTCCGCCATCCCGGGCACAATGCCGAAGGCAATCACGGCGGCGAAGGCGGCCATCGCCAGCGGATCACCGAGACACTCCCGTGGTGGGGCTGGGCCCTCCTCGGCGGCGGATTGAGTTCTTGGCTGATGACGAACTTCCTGAGCCCGCAGATCGGCCTTGATGAATATTGGAAATCGGCGACGCCAACGAGCGATGCGCTCCGCTGGGGGGCGGCGGCCGTGTTTTTCCTGCCCGGATTAGCCGCCGGGTTTCTCGCTGGCCCAGTCAATGCAGTGCTCCGTCGCTTTTACGGCCTGTTCAATCGCGGCTTCGACCGAGTGACTCAGGCTTACGGTTACACAGTCGCCTGGCTATTGCGACTCTCGTTCTTTGTCTTACTGATTTACGCTGGCTTACTGGTTCTGACATTCTTTGGTTTCACCCGCGCGCCGAAGGGCTTTATTCCTTTACAAGACAAGGGTTACCTGATTATCAACTTCCAGTTACCCGACGCATCCTCGGTCCAACGCACCCGCGAAGTCATGAGGCAGATCGACGAAATTGTCCTCAAAACACCAGGTGTCGCGCATACTGTTGGTATTGCCGGCAACTCAGTGGTCCTGAGCGCGAACGGTTCGAATTTTGGCAGCATGTTCGTGGTCTTGGACGACTTCAACACACGCAAGGATCACCCGGAACAGAATGGGTTCCGGATCATGTTCAAGCTACAGGCGGAATGTCGGAAGACGATTCAAGATGCGGTGGTCGCGGTCTTTCCGCCACCGCCGGTGGATGGCCTGGGCACCGCCGGGGGCTTCAAATTGATGGTCGAGGATCGCGGTGACTTGGGGCTGGATGTACTGCAACAGCAGACCGATGCCTTGATTGCCGCGGCCAAGAAGAACCCAGGGATTGCATCCGCATTCACGCAGTTCCGGGCTCAGGTTCCGCAACTGTATGTCGATGTCGATCGTGTCCGCTGCAAGCAGATGGGTGTGGCCGTCGAAGATGTGTTCTCCACGTTGCAAATTTACTTGGGGGGGCAATACGTCAACGACTTCAACCGGTTTGGCCGGACCTGGCAAGTGAACGTGCAAGCTGACGCGCCGTACCGCATGAATGCCGATTCCGTTCAAAATCTGTATGTGCGAAACGATCAGAACAAGATGGTGCCACTCGGTTCCGTGACCACAATCGAAGATTCCACCGGGCCAATTTTCGTGCAGCGATACAACCTGTATCCCTCGGCCGCGGTGAACGGCAACCTGACCCCGGGCACCAGTTCCGGGCAGGGGGTGACCATCATGGAAGATGCCGGCAAAGCGGTTTTACCCCGACAAACCGTGATGGAGTGGACCGAACTCCAATTCATGCAAAACCAGGAGGGAAATGCAGCGATTTTTGCCTTCCTCGGGGCGGTGATCCTTGTGTATCTGGTTTTGGCGGCGCTTTACGATAACTGGACCTTGCCTCTGTCGATCTTGCTTGTCGTGCCGATGTGCCTGCTCTGTTCGATCATCGGAATCCGCATGGTCGGTCTGGATATGAACATCTTCGTTCAGGTGGGCTTTGTTGTGCTGGTTGGGCTGGCCGCGAAAAATGCCATTTTGATCGTGGAGTTCGCCGAGCAACAGCGGAAGGAATTCGGATTATCCGTCCGTGATGCGGCCCTGAAATCTTGCCAGTTACGCTTGCGGCCGATTGTCATGACCTCGTTTGCATTTATCCTCGGGGTAGTGCCGCTCGTGCTTGCGGAAGGAGCCGGGGCGGAAATGCGAAAAACCCTCGGTATTGCCGTGTTCAGCGGCATGATCGGGGTTACATTCTTCGGCGTATTCCTGACACCCGTATTCTACTACGTGATTGAGCGATTTGGCGAACGGCGTCACATGCCACCCCCGATCGCTTCCGGCACAGCAGCCACACCCACGCCTCCCACTCATTCCGCACCGGAACCCAACCCAGGTCCAACAACATCGTGATCGCTTCGGACTTAACGAAAATCCAACTGAAAATCGGCTTGCCCTCGCCGATCTGAAACGGGCGGCTACGATAATACTGGTTTCAAAATCGTCACACAGCTCGCGGGAGAACTTCAGATGCGGCGAATAATGGGCGCACTGGTGGTTAGTTGCCTGGTCACATCCGTGGCTTTCGGGCATGCCCTTTACATCGTTCCGGAAGGTGGCGAAACGGTCGTCGTCGTTTTTGGTCACGGTCTCCAGCCGGATCCGAAAGTTAAAGAATCGTCTTGGCAACGGATGAGTGGCCTCAAGCTGACGGCCCGGGGTGCGAACCGGCCGGCCAGCCCGGTGACTTGGACAAAGGCGGAACATTCGCTGTCGGCCAAGGTGCCGGCGGGGACACAAATCGTGGCAGGTTCCGTCGATTACGGTGTTTACGCCAAGGAAGGGAAATCCCCCCGTTACATTCAATTTTTGCCGAAGGCGGTCATTGGGGCGATTCCCACGGATGGCGGAGTTCTCGGCCAAGCTTGCAGTTTAGAACTGGTGCCGATCATGGAATCCGGGAAAGTGCGTTTCCGGGTGCTTAGCCACGGCAAGCCGGTGGCGAACGCGGCTGTCGAGGTGCTGGTGCCGGAAAAAAACGAGCATGTTGATGTCAACACCGATGACACCGGCTTAACCCCCGCGTTCGATGCTCGCGGTCGGTATGCCGCCACAGTCCGCCACGAAGAGGCTAAGTCGGGCGAAGTGGGCGGGCAAAAGTATGAGTCGATCGTCCGAGTGGCTACTCTGGTCGTCGATGTCAAATAGTCGTTGCTGAAGTCGCATCCTCTGCGGAAATTGATGGGACGGCGCGAATCAGCGACTGTGCCAGCAACTCCACCGGGTGATACGCCATTCGCCCGGTGAGATCACGAATCTGATGACGACACGATGTCCCGGTGGCAATGACAGTCGCTGCTGGGGCTGCTTGAAGGGCTGGGATCAACTCAAGCTGGGCAATCGCCAGACTGATGTCGTAATGTGTTTTTTCGTAGCCGAAGGCACCTGCCATCCCGCAACAACCGGCGTCAAGCACGGAGACATTCAGGTTCCGGATCAGGCGAAGTGCAGAGACGGTTCCGGAAGTCCCGGCAAGGGCACGCTGGTGACAGTGGGTGTGGAGCAGTACGGGGGGCGATGTCGGGGCCAGGAACGATAGATCGATCGTTCCGGCCGCGGCTTGCTTGGCCAGCCAGCTTTCCACGGGCTCGGCCATTGCCGCCACGAGTTGTGAGTGCATCCCCGGGACAAGCTCAGGCCATTCATCGGCCAAGGTCAAAATACAACTCGGTTCCAAGCCGAGGATTGGCACGCCTTGCCGGGCACGCTCAGCGAGTCGCGGAACGGTTTTGCTGGCCAGTTCCCGGGCTTCCTGCAAAAAGCCTTTTGAGATCATTGCCCGGCCACAACAGAAGCCTGCCAACTCGACGCGATAACCAGCCTGTTCGAGAATTTCGACCGCGGCTTGACCGATCGATGGCTCCTGGAAGGTCGTAAAACAATCGTCGAGGAGAATGACCGAGGGCTGGCCAGTGTCCTGTGTTGTCTTGCGTTTTGAAGTCCGTTGGCGAAACCAGCGGCGGAAGTGATTGCGGTGGAATTCCGGCAAACTCCGCCGGCGATCGATACCCGTGATCGCCTCGAGCAAGCCCCGAACGAATCGCTGCCGTCCGGTCCAGTTGACGATCCCGGCCCAGCGTGCTGCGAGCGGGCTGAGAAGATCAATATTTTTGACCAGGTAATCCCCGCGGGGGCGGACCCGATCGGCATAATAAGCGTGTTGAAATTCGGCTTTGAGTTTCGCCATGTCGACGTTGCTGGGACACTCGCTCTTGCAGGCTTTACAGGAAAGACACAAATCCATCACGGGTTGCAACCAGCGTTGCGACAATGGCGAGAATGCCGAATGTGGGCGATTCCCGCTCTGAATTCGCGAGGAACTTTGGTGGAAACCGAGATCGCCTGTCAGTGCCTGGCGAAGAGCGTTGGCGCGGCCACGGGTACTGTCCTGCTCGTCGCGGGTGGCGCGGTAACTCGGGCACATGGTGCCGCCCTGAGTTTTCCGGCACACACCGGCCCCGTTGCAACGTTCGATACTGGAGAAGAACCCTCCTTGACGTGAATAATCGAAGATGGTGTCCACCGCGGCGATGGCAGTGGTTGGATCAACGCGGAGGTTTTTTTCCATCGCCGGGGCGTCAACGATTTTGCCGGGATTCATGAGATAATCTGGGTCGAGCGCCTGCTTGATTTCTCGGAATGCTTGGTAAATTCTCGGGCCGAACATTTTCTGATTCCACTCGCTTCGGACCAGGCCGTCGCCATGTTCGCCGCTGAGTGCACCGCGGAACTCCAGGACCAGATCGGTCACGTCTTCCATGATGGCCCGCATCGTGCGAAGATCCCGATGATCATGCAGGTCAAGCAACGGGCGAATGTGCAGGCAGCCGACACTGGCGTGGCCGTAAAAGGCACCGTCGGTCCCGTGCCGTTGCAATAATTCCCGGAATCGGCTGGCGAATTCGGGCATGCGTTCGGGTGCGACCGCACAATCTTCGACAAACGTAACTGGCTTCCGGTTCCCGGGGATGCCGTAGAGCAAAGGCATCGATGATGACCGCAGATTCCAGAGCGGATCGCGGAGGTCTGGGTCGATGGCTCGCACCGCCGCCGTCAGTCCGGGGATTCCAGCAAGACGTCCGGCCAGTTTCTCTACCCGGTCCGCGATCTCTGCTTCCGAGTCGCCGCTGAATTCCACCATCAATAATGCATCGGGTTTACCGACGATCGCCGCCATTTGCGACTTAAGCGACGGCTGTTCCCTCGCCAGATCAATCAGCATTTTGTCGAGGAGTTCGACGGCCGACGGTTGAAATTCCAGGCAGACCGCCACGGCATCGAGTGCCGACCGCAGGCTGGCAAAGTGGGGTACGAGTAAGCCACGCGAACGGGGTTTCGGCACCAGGCTCAGTTCGGCCTCGGCGACGACCCCGAGTGTGCCTTCACTGCCGACAAATAAGGGAATCAGAGAAAAGCGTTCCGGTGGACAGCGAGTTAAGCCAAGAAGGTTGTACCCGCTGACGGCGCGGAGAATTTTCGGAAAGCGGCTGTCGATGTCCTCAGCATACGCCTTTAACACCTGAGAAACGGTGCGATATCCAGCGCCCTCGAAATCACTGAGTTCTTGCTTTTTTTCAAGTTCTGCTGCTGACAGCGGGGCGACATCGCGAACTTTCCCATCGGCGAGGATCACTCGCAGCGAGCGAACATGATCAACGGTCCGGCCGTAAACGATTGATCGTGCCCCGGCGGAATTGTTGCCAATCATCCCACCGAGGGTCGCACGGTTCGCGGGTGCCACATCGGGTCCGAACATCCACCCGTGGTTTGCCAGGGCCCGGTTCAGGTGCTCGAGCACCAGCCCTGGCTGGACACGGACGATGCCAGCGTCGGCATCGATGGCCAGGATCTGATTGAAATATTTGGAACAGTCGATGATGATGCCGGGACCGATGGCCTGACCGGACAGGCTGGTGCCGCCGCCGCGGGCTGTCATCGGAATCCGGAGCTCCCCAGCAATCTGCACCGTTGTCACCAGATCATCCAGTGTTTTCGGCAGCACCACGCCGAGGGGCTGGATCTGATAAAGGCTCGCATCGGTGGCATATAATCGCCGGCTGATGTCGTCGAAGCGGACTTCACCGGAAATCTGCCGTTGCAGATAGCGAAGGAGGGAATCGCGGCGGACCGGAAGGATTTCACTCATATCCTGATTATAGCCCCGGTTGATTCCCAGGAAGGGTACAATTACAGTGTCATTCCCGGAGCGAATTTATGCCGTATCGCCTGATTGTTTTTGACTTCGATGGCACACTCGTCGATTCTCTGACCCTGGCCGTGGCGACATATAATCGCATTGCTCCAGGGCTGGGACTGCGAGCCATCGAGGATATCGAAGCCGCTCGGGCGATGCCGACCCGGCAACTCCTTCGGACTCTCGGTGTGCGTTTCTGGCGTTTGCCACGACTGATCCGCACATTTCGGGCCGCGGTCACCGAGCACGCGGCGCAGTTGCCGCTGCATCCGGGCATGCGTGAGATCCTTTCCGAGCTTCACGGCCGTGGCTGCCGCCTCGGCATCTTATCCAGCAACAGTGAGGAAAATATTCGTGCCTGCCTGCGGGCAAATCTGGTGGAAGAGCGATTCGCGTTCGTGATCGGATACCCGAAGCTATTCGGTAAGGCGAAGGCATTGCGGCGAATTATCCGTCAACAATGCATTCCTCGCACGGAAGTGCTGTATGTCGGCGACGAGTTGCGCGATATCGAAGCCGGACGGCGAGCAAGGGTACCGACAGCCGCTGTGACCTGGGGCTTTCACGCCGCTTCGATCCTGGAAGCATCGCCCAGCGAGCATATTCTTCGCGAGCCGGCGGAGTTATTGCAAATTGTCTCTTCAGCATCCGAGCGTCATTAGCACAACTCCAGCACCGTCAGTAAACCCTGCGGAGCAGGAGTCATTCTCTTGATTCGACACTTTTGCTCGGGAGTGCCGGCTGATTGATCCGGCTAGCGTAACAGTGCGGTCAGAACATGACCGTGAACATCCGTCAAGCGGCGATCAATTCCGTTATTCCGAACCGTGAGACGTTCATGATCGATTCCGAGTAAGTGCAAGATTGTCGAGTGGATATCATAGACTTCGGTGGGATGCTTGCGATCCGCTGGCTTGTAGCCAAAGTCGTCGGATTCGCCGACGGTAATACCGCCGCGGATGCCGCCACCCGCGAGCCAGTTTGTGAAGCAATACGGGTTGTGATCGCGGCCTTTGCCGCCCTGGCTGGACGGCATTCGACCGAACTCGGTGGTCCAGAGCACGATCGTATCGTCGAGCATACCAAGCCGTTTGAGGTCGGTGATCAGGGCCGCAGCTCCGCGAGCCATCGCGGTGGCGAGCGGGCCATGATCGCGCTGGATGTCTTCGTGGCTGTCCCAGTTCCGCCGTGGGAAGCCATTGTCATTCCCGCTCCAGATTTGCACAAAGCGGACGCCGCGTTCGAGCAATCGCCGGGCTACCAGGCATTTCCTGCCGAAGTATACGGTTTCCTCGGGCGTGTTGATCTCACGCGGCCAGGTTGCTCGCTGCTGATCCAGGCCATATAGCTTGTGCACTTCCTTCGACTCGCGAGAGATATCCAGCGCTTCGGGAGCCGCGAGTTGCATCCGGGCGGCAAGTTCATAACTGCGAATCCGAGCTTCAAGCCGGTCATCACCCGGGCGACTCTGGGCGTGTTGCTGATTGAGCCGAGCCAGGAGTCCCTGTGCATCGCGGTCAGCCGCCGCGGTGATGTACTCGGCCCGGCAATCAGGTGTCAGATCGGCAATCGGCGAGTCTGTTCCCGGGTACACTGGGATCCCCTGATGCTCGGCAGGCAGAAAGGCGGCATCCCAGTTTTTCGTACCGTTTGAGGCCAGCCCTCGATGATCGGGCAAAACTACAAAGCTCGGCAGATTCTGATTCATCGAGCCGAGGGCGTAACTGACCCAGCATCCCATCCCTGGAAAACCGGGCCGATTAAACCCGGTCGCCTGGAGGAGCGTCCCCTGACTATGAACACCGGTTTTTCCCACCACGTTGTGGATGAAAGCGATATCATCCACAACCGCTCCAAGTGGGGCCACAACTTCGCTGAGCGGTTTCCCACACTGGCCGTGGGGGCGGAATTCCCAGACCGGACGCAGCCACGGCCCCAGGCCATTCTGGAAGGCTTCCACGTGTTCGCCGAAGTCCGAGGGCTGACCATGCCGTTTGACCAGTTCTGGCTTGTAATCGAAGAGATCGAGGTGGCTGGCCCCTCCGGCCATGAACAGCTGCACGACCCGTTTGGCTTTCGGGGCATGATGGAGGCCGCCATCGGCTCGCCGCTTGATCGGCTCAGAACCGAGTAGCCCTTGTTCGGCCAGCAGGGTGGTCAGGGCGATGCCGCCGAGACCGCCCCCGAGTTGCCACAGAAGTTGACGACGATTCATGACAATGCCTTGAGAGGAAGCTCGTTAATCGACAAAGGAAAACTCATTCAGATTCAGGATGACCCGGCAGGTGTTTGCGAGACCATGTTGCTTGGCATACGCAGCGAGTAACTCCTGTTCCGCCGCTGACGGTTCCCGACCGAGTGCGAGTAAAATCGCCACGCGGATTTGTTCGCTTGGACCCGCGGCCAGAGACTCAACCCGTTGGGCGAAATGCTTGGCCATCACACCTGTCAACTGATTGTTTAAGAGCGTCAACGCTTGTTGCGGCGTTACCGATTCATCCCGTTTTGCCACGGCCATCGACGGGTCAGCACAGTCGAGTGCGGCCATCCACGGATTCGGTTTCGATCGCACCACAAAGCGATAAATGCTTCGGCGATGCGATTTCGGGTCATCGGCATTATGCAGGTGATATTCGTAGTGTGGGGAATGCTCGGGATGGAGGATCTGAAAATCTTGAAAACTGGGGCCCCCCATCGTCCGATCCAGTTTACCGGCCACCGCCAGGATCGCGTCGCGAACGGCCTCCGCTTCGAGCTTCCGCCGCCGCATTTGCCAGTAATAACGATTTTCCGCATCCACCGCCCGGGCTGCCGGCTGATCGGCCGACGACTGCCGATACACCGCACTGGTCACCAGCAGCCGGTGTAATTTCTTAAGCGACTGGCCGTGGTCACGAAACTGCACCGCCAACCAGTCGAGCAATTCCGGATGCGTCGGCAACTGACCCATCCGCCCGAAATCATTCGGTGTGTCGACCAAACCTCGGCCAAAATGGTACAGCCAGACCCGATTGACAATCGATCGCCAGGTTAATGGATTTTCGGGGGCGGTGATCCAGTGGGCGAGTGCGGCCCGGCGTTCGCCTTCCCGGTGTGTCGGTGGCAGTTGAAAGTCGGCGGGCATTCCAGGGATTTGTGACAGCGGGCCTGGGGCCACCAGAGCACCGGGCTTTGTCACATCCCCCCGATGCAGGATCGCGATCGGGCGCGGCCGGCCCCCATCTGGGCCGGTACCGCGAAACGCGCCGCTGCCATGATGGATCGTACCGATATACACCTGCTGCGTTGGTGGAGGCAGTTTTTTCAGTTCCTCTGCGAGCTGTGACACTGTTGCTGTCAAGGCTTCGCGTCGCTTCAGTCGTTCCAGCCCTGCGACCGTTTTCCACACCTGTTCCCGCTCGGCTCGCAACGCTGAGAGTTCGGGCTGATCCGGCGGCGGTGGAGGCGGAAATTCACCATCGACGAGATTGCTCATCTGCCAGCGTGGGGCTGCTTCGATGGAATCTTTTGCCGTCACTTTGGCGGATCGCGCAAGATTCGCCTGGGATTCGTCGAGGACTTCGACTTCAGCGAGGGCAAAGATGAAATCATTTTTTCGTGGTGCCAGGCGGGTGGCGGTGATCCGAACATAGCGAGCGTTGCCGCCCGTGACCGCGAACGTCTGCGGTTGAGTACCCGGATTCGGGACATCATTCTGAGTGAAATCCGCCACCAGCGTCACCTGACTGGCAAAGTCAGGATCATGACTGAGTTCGATGCGATAACGCCGGGGAAAACCGAAGCCGCCACCGATCTGATTGAAGTCATCGTAGGCGGGTCGAAGCCGGATTGTGCGGATAACTCGTGGCTCGCCGAGATCCAACTGCACCCAGCGGTCCTCATTCGGATTGTCGGCGATGCTGCTGTGATACCCGAACGCCGAGCCTGGATTTTTGCCCGCGACGGCTTTTTCCATCGCGGCGATTCGCCGATCCAGTTCGTTCAGCTTTTCGCCAGCAGCAGCTTGAATCTCGGTATTGACTGCCGCAAGTTCCGACTCGACTTTTTGCTGCTCGGCCAGAAGTGCTGCACGCCTGGCGGCGATTTTCGGATCAGCGTCGTAACGTTGGTCGGCCCGGTCGAGCGCCGCAAACACGGCTTGCAACCGGTAATAATCACTTTGGGGGATCGGATCGAATTTGTGATTGTGACACTGGGCGCAGTGAACCGTGAGGCTCAGGAAGGTACCGACAGTATTCGAGATCATGTCGTCTCGATCCAGATGCCTGGCGATCTTACCGTCGATTTTCGTCTCCGGAACCTCGACATGGCCGATATAATCCCACGGTCCCGCAGCAATGAAACCGAGGGCTTTAATACCATCGACCGTTCCCGGGAACAGCTGGTCGCCGGCAATTTGTTCCTGGACGAATCGGCTGTACGGTTTGTCCGCGTTGAACGAGCGGATGACGTAATCGCGGTAGGGCCAGGCATTCGGTCGCGGCTTATCTTTGTCGTAGCCGTGGGTCTCGCCGTAGTGCACCACATCCAGCCAATGCCTAGCCCAACGTTCACCGTACGCAGGTGAGGCCAGCAAGCGATCCACCAGGGCTTCGTAGGCATTCGGATCCGGGTCGGCCACGAACGCCGCGATCTCTTCCGGTGTCGGCGGTAAACCGGTCAGATCAAAACTGAGTCGGCGGATAAGTGTTCGGCGGTCCGCTTCCGGGGCCGGAGACAATTGCTTTTCCCGCAACTTGGCCAGGATAAAAGCATCCACCGGTGTTCGCACCCACTTCTGCTCTGCAGGCGACAACGTGGGAATATTCGGAGCACGCAGCGGCTTCAGCGACCACCAGTCCTGGGGATTGGCCCGCCGGGAACCATCCTCCGGCCAGTGCGCCCCCTGTGCAATCCAGCGTCGCAAAATGGCCAATTCTTCTGGGGACAGGCGTTCACCTTTCGGCGGCATCACTCGTGCCGGGTCGAGGCCGCTTACGAGGCGATACAACTCACTTTCTGCCGGCTTACCGGGCACAATCACTGTGCCAGAATCCCCGCCAGCGAAGGCATCTGCTTGCCGATCCAGCCGCAATCCGCCGCGTTGTTTATCCGGACCGTGGCAAGAATAGCAGGCTCGAGACAGGATCGGCCGAACCTCCCGATGAAAATCCACGGTCGGCTCATTCACCGCCTGTGCCGGCTTTGTCATCGGAGGGGCCGATGCAAACACCAGCGCCAGGGAACTCCACAATCCCAGCCCCATGTGCAGCTCCCGATCTGTTGTGCGGTATTAACCGGCTTCGAAAGCCGTGTTCGTTCCGTGTGATTCGGTAAAATACTAATTATTTATATATTGTAAAATCCTATTTGCAGTTCTCTTCGATGGCAAGAAGTCAACGGCCACGGTCCACCGCATCCGTGCATGTTTCTCGTCATTCAGGAACTTTGGGTGCATTCTGGTGTTGCCACGAGCGGCTTTGTAGTTAAACTAAATGTTTATTGAATTCAGTAACGACCGTTGCCGGTGTCGTAATGGGAGATCGCGTTTCGCCATGGCACACAAGAAAGGTCAAGGTTCCGTTAAGAACGGCCGTGATTCGAATGCACAACGCCGCGGTGTGAAAGCCTTCGCCGGGCAACTCGTCAAAGTCGGCGGAATCATTGTCACACAATGTGGCACAAAATGGCACCCGGGCAAAAATGTCAAACGGGCAAAGAACGACACCTTGTTCGCCATCGCTGAAGGTTATGTCTACTTCGATCGGAACGGTCGTCGAGTGAATGTCCGCCCAGCGGAACAGCCAGCCGTCATGGCCTGAGTTTCAGCCTCTAAGACACTCCCGCTTTCGTGTCTCCGTTTACCTATTGTTTACCCGGTGAACTCGACATGATCGACACCGCTATGAACTGATTTATGCATTGCTAGCCAGCATGCTTTCAGCAGTTTCCGATCGATACCGGTCCGGAATCAATTCCGCAAGCACAATCAGAACTCCCACCTGCATCAAACACAGGGCTGCGACCGTGGAGTCGGCCCCGTAATGCATCTGATCAAAGATTCGATGAATAAAAATTGTTCGGGCGGGCGGATTCACCAGCTTGCTGGCGCTCAATTCGCCGAGATTCAACGCCGTGATTGCCACGAGGGCTCGCATCGCCGCGGTTCCGGTCAAAGGGAGAATTACGAGCCGCCAAGTTCCTGCAAATGACAAACCGTCGAGTTTCGCAGCATCGAGCAATTCTTGCGGAATCAAACGCAGGCTCGGCCAGATCATCACGACGGCGACCGGGAACATCCGAATCATCATCGCCCAGGCCGCAGGGATCGGCGACGGTTGCTCATACAGCAGCGAACGCAGCGGCGGGAACTCGGGTCGCAGTCGCAGAAGTTCCAGAAGCGATTCTTCACTATCCAGAGCAACGTTAATGACTTGCTTTAAGCCGATGCCGAGTAATGGCCCCGGGGTGATCAGGAGAATGATGGCCCCGGCGGCGAGGCCAACCCGCACAAATCTCACGGCATCGGCCCACCAGCAAGTGATCCAGGCGAGAACCACGGTCAGCCCGGCGACAATCATTGCCGTCACGACACTGCTCAGCAGGATTCGACCGTCTGAAGCAATGACTTTGCTCAATTCCCCCAGGAAAAAAGACTTGCTCGGCCCTCCCGGGCTGCCGCCCCCGCTAGCTTTCCACACAAGCGCGAGCAAGGGCAGACCGATCACCCCGAGAACGATCAGAGCCGCCGTGAGGATCAGAAGCCGTCGGACAGTTCTTGAACCCGGCCAAGCCAGGGGTGGTGCCAGATCGGCAGGGGGATGAATCAGCACGGTTGCGAAACGGCTGAACACGACTCCCGCCAGTAACAGCGTCATCAGCCAGGCAGGCACCGTCACCGTTACCGCTTCGCTGACACCAGACGTGCCTGACACAAACTGGGTGTAAACTTCCTCGGCAAAGGTCCGGACCATCATGGCATCGGTCACGGCGATTTCCGTCCAGGTGATGACTGCGACCCAGCCGCCGGCCGCCACGACGGCGAGCATCAGCCGCGGTATCCAGACGCGGAGGATCAGAACCCTGAGCCCCCCCTCGATCAGGGCAATTTCCTCCGTCGCCCGATCACTCGTGCGGAAGACTGCACCTGCAATCCAAACCACCCAGGGGAATCCCGCCATTCCATGCACCCAGGCCGCGGGAAAGAGTCCTTCGGCCCAGGGTCGCCAGATGACATCCCCGGGATTCATTGTCCAGGAGGGCAGCCAGGCTCCAAGAATCACCTGCCAGCCGATTGCCAGCACGGGCAACGGGATCACTAAGCCGATCAGAACCAGCCGCTGCAGCCAGGACCGACCAGGGAACGGTACGCGCTCCAGAACGATGGCCACGATCAGCCCGAAGGGCAGCGACACCAGCACGGCTCCCGCCGCGAGCAGCAAGCTATTTTCTGCCAGGGTGATGATCCGCCCGCGTTCATGCCAGATACTCGCACCGGCATCGACGGATACACCGTAAGCTAGCAACGCCAGGACCGGCCCGAGCAAAATCAAGCCGAGAACCACGGTCAGCCAGCAAGCGAGTCGATTCAAAAGGAAATCCTCTGTGAATCGGAGCAGTGTTCTCAGTATTCGCACACGGTTCGAAAAATGCCTGAAATGGCCGGTTTCCAGCGGCTGAAAAGGAAACAATTGCTCCCAAGAAATTCAGGAGTTCAGCGAAGCAGGTAATGCAAGCCGAGCCAGAAACCGATCGTCACCACCAGGCCTCGGACCAGGGCGGCTGGCAGCTTCCGGGCAATCCGAGCGCCGCCGTAACCACCCAGAATTGCCGCCCCGGCCATCACGAAAACATACGGCCAGTACACCAGGCCGTATGCGATCACAACCACCACCGTAACCGTGTTAATCGCAGCGGCAAGAACGGTCTTGATCCCATTCATGGCGTGAATATTGCCAATCCCCATGAATCCCAGCGCGGTTAACATCAGGATTCCGATCCCTGCGCCAAAGTAACCACCATAAACCGCAACAAGAAACTGAAATCCCAGCAAGACAATCAGCAGAAACAGCCCCGGCGGCTGCTGCTCCTGCTGCCGGCGGCGGACGAGACGAACCAGCGGCGGCTGCAACAAAAACAATCCGGCAGCCGTCAACACCAGCCAAGGGACGACTGCCTCGAATTCTTTCGGATACCAGGCTAATAAAAGCGAACCAGTCAGGCCACCAAGAAGGCTCGGTAACAACAACTTAACGATAAAACGGCCCTGGCTCACCAGTTCGGGGCGGTATCCCCACGCCCCGGCAATCGATCCCGGCAACAACGCCACTGAACTGGTGGCATTCGCCATCGCCGCGGCTTCGTCGCCAAAACCGGCGAGTGCAAAAATCAGGGTCGGGAATGTCAACAACGTGCCACCCCCGGCCACCGAGTTGATCGCCCCGGCCAAACAGGCCGTCACCATCAGCGGAAGATAAATCCAGACGTTTTCCACGATTGCAGGTCACTCATCCAGGAATCTTGTTCATTGTTGTATGACGGTCAGCGATCACGACCGAGGAGTTCATCAGAAAACCGGAGCGTTTCGCTGCGGAAAAGTGCACTCCTTCACACGGCGTGATAAAACGCATTCCAAGCAGAATTACCCCGTCAGCGTGGCCCAGTCGCAGCCCGGAAAACCGGCTGACTCTGCGAGTTGCCGGGGCAAGATTCTACACTGACGTGTAGCGAATAAGCGAGTCGGATGCTTTCACGCGAACTTCTGTCTTCAGCCGCGATCTCTTCTGCATTCGCTGATGATGCCGGGGGTTGTTTTCGAACGATGACAAGGAGGAGTTCAGTGGCCGAAATATCGGCGGGCACGGTCCGATCCGGGGTGCTGTTCGGGCTGGTTGCATACATCGCCTGGGGGCTCGTGCCGCTGTATTTTCAGCAGATTAAGCATGTGCCGCCACTCGAAATTCTTGCACATCGCATTATCTGGTCGATGCTGATCTTGCTGATTGTTTGCACAGTCCTCGGCCTCTGGGGCGAACTCTTCCGGGTCTTCAGATCACGCCGACTCGTGCGGATGCTCGGGTTCGGCTCGCTGTTTCTGGCCTCGAATTGGCTGATGTATATCTATGCAACGGTCACGGAACGGGTGACCGAGGCCGGGCTCGGCTACTTTATGATGCCGCTTGTGAATGCCGCCTTGGCCACGGTTTTTCTCGGGGAGCAACTCCGGCGTGCCCACTATCTGGCACTGACATTCGTCGCGATCGGAGTCGCCATTCCCTTTCTCTGGACGGGGGATTTCACCTGGCTCGCCGTGGCTTTGCCAGTGACCTTCGGATTTTACTCGCTGATTCGGAAGCAGGTGCCGGTCGGTGGGCTTGCAGGCTTGATGGTGGAAACACTCTTGCTGTTGCCACCCTCCGTAGGGTTTTTGCTGCTGGAATCCTGGACGGGCCGGGGCCACTTCGGCACCCATAGCCGCAGCCTGGACGGCTGGCTTGTCTGTAGCGGCGTGGTCACGGTGCTACCCCTGGCAACGTTTGCTATCTCGGTTCGACGCATGCCGCTGCTGGCCAACAGCTTTATCCAGTTTGTCTCGCCTACCATTCAGATGCTGATTGCCGTCTTCTGGATCGGGGAATCCATTCCACCAGAACGCTGGGCCGCGTTTGCCTTTGTCTGGGCCGCTGTCGTGATTTTTTTGGCTGATGCCCTCAGGAAATCGACACGCGGCGAGCATGCCTCACATCGAGAACCAGATGGAACGGTCCCTCATCCGAAATCGGTCGCGGTAACCGCACCAGGCTCGGCATCAGTGCGATTCTCCTTGAATCGGTGAGGACCGATCGAGATCGATCAGGGAGCTGGCTGCAACGCACTCTCTATCGCAAGCGGTACTCTATCGCAAGCGGTACTGGCCGTATCGGGATGAATTTGGCTGGACAGCGGGCCGCCGATCTGGCATATCGCCGGGGTGGAAAACCGCGGTGAGAGATGACAATGCCGCGATGCTGGCTGCTCTGTCTGATCATGCTGACCGCCGAGACAGGCACAGCCCCGGGACAGGCAGTGCCTCCCCTCGCCCTGCCGTACGATTGCCCGCGTCCTGGTCTGTCACGGATTTTTGTCGCCCCAGTCAGTCACAATTCTGCTGATTCCGGGCGTCTTTCCGGTTTGCCAAACGGTCAGACTGTCTCGCAGCCGTTGCAGCCAGTCATTCTTCCAGATTCATCGGCAGACTCGGCCACGACCGGGACAATGGCCCCGGGCGTGATGCCTTCATACGAAATCGCCGCGGTCGGTGTTTTGCCGAATTTCTGGTATGACTGGGAATATCTTTTGTGGTGGCCGGAAGCACCGCGAATGCCTCACCTTCATCTTCGCGGTACGGTCGAACCAGCCTTTGCGGCACTTTTCCCCCAGCGTTCTCTGGGAGGTGCGACCTGGAACTCTCCGGAAAGTTCCGGAGGCCGATTCACCACCGGTTTTTCGCTCGGGGAATCTCGATGGCTCGGGTTACAAGCGACCTACATGTTTCTAGGAACCCGTTCGCTAGTGCAACAGGGAATTGACCTGGATAGCGAAGATTCCGTTTCAGGCATCAATCGCCGGCCGAGCCTAGGTGTAATCGCCTTGGCCTTATCCAGCCGGGTTAGCGGCTGGGAAATCGGCACCGTCACGGCTCTCCATCAGGGACCGGGTTTATGCGTGAGGGCTTTGTCCGGTTATCGCTATTTTCAAGTCCATGAGGGATTGCGACTCGATCAAACAAGACTGGGGATGGATCCGAGCGGAACAATCCACGGTGCCTGGTGGCAAACCGCGGATCAGATTGACGGGCACAACCGTTTCCATGGCGGGCAATTCGGACTGCATACGGAAATCGGCTCCGGGCCGGTTTTGCTGGAGATGACGGGGAAAATCGCGATCGGGCAAAGCGTCGGCGTCATCCGGCGAAGCGGATGGTCGCTCGGCTCGCTGCCTACGATGCCGGGGCTGGTCCTGCCTTTGAGAAATCAGGGAATTCTCGTACCCGCCGGTGCGGCCGGACGCTGGCAACAGCGAGAGTTTGCGGTGCTACCCGAAGCAACGATGAAATTCAGTTATCGCTTCGCCAGTCAGTCAAGGTTCTACTTTGGTTATAATTTCCTGTATTTGAGCGAGGTTTTCCGACCTGGCGATCAAGTCGAAGCAGTTGCTGATCTCTCGGGAATCATCATGGCAATACCCGCAGGCGAGCGGCTCGGGCCGTACGTTCGCGGCTTACTGCTGCCGGAACGATCGGATTATTGGGTGCAAGGTCTCATCTTCGGGCTCGAATATCGCTACTAGGAATCTGAATGTCCTGGAACAGATCGATCTCGTAAAAGCATTTTCTGCCTGTGGCAGCATCGGTGACGCGGTTCTCGGGTCTGTGATGCCAAGTCAGCCAGCTTTTCCAATTTTGCAGATTCGTGCGGTATTGCGGGATAGAAGGAAGTTCCCTTCAAGCTGGGCTCGGCAGGCACCCGATATCGAGAGCGTCTGGATGCCGTCAGTTATCCCGAAATCTAGGCATGAGCCTGCGGATCGAGCAGCAGGGGGGTCGGCAGCATGATCCGATGCATCGTTGCTGGAGGGGCAGTTGCCCCGAGCTGGATGCTGGCTGTGATCGCCGTCGTCTGCATGGCCGGCGAGCGACTGGTAGCGCAACTGCCGATGCCTGCTCAGAAACCGGTCCCCCCCGTCGCTGAGCAGCAGTTACCGCCACCGCGACCGGAAGCGACGCCGTCAGGGATACCTGGCTCATCGTTGCCGCCGAACGGAGAGATCCCCCTGTCGGGTTTCTCGACCGGAACCGGCATCGCGAGCGACCTCGGACCGTATCGAGGGACAGCGACCGTTTTCGAGGATCGACGAAAAACGCATCTGTTTGACAAACCGTTGCCGGGAACCCTGGAAGATGGGATCAGCCGGGATTACGCCGGCCGCGAGGGATTTCGGTTTTACTGGAACGGCGGGACAACAACGCTGTTCCCGACTCAGTTATTCTGGGAGCCGCCTCTGGCGATTGTGCGGGAACCTCGGCTCGGGTTGGCAACCAGTTCCGACACGAGTTTTCAAGCGTTTAACACGGTAGATTCCTCTCTCGGGGTCATTCCCGGCTTGATCCGTTTCGAGCCGCCCGGCTCTGATCTGGCGATGCAGGTGGATCTTTTCGGAGTGGTTCACACACGCTGGGATGGTAACGATGATCTGGCCTCCAGTTACCGCTTCGGTGTGCCGGTGACGTTTCGCCGCGGTAATTGGCAGGCGAAAATCGCCTACGAGCGGACGATCGACACGATCGGTGACCGGCTGCAATATTCCGGGGTGGGACGACTGCCCCAGCCCGCATTCGCAAGGTTTCCCGTCTTGCCGACGCCACGCTGGAGTCGTGATGAAGTTGTGATCGGTCTGGGGCACACGGTGGAGGAACAGGTGCGGATTTACGGGCAAGTCGCGTATGCTGCGCGGTTCGACTGGCCCGATCCGGACAGTGACCGCAGCCGATTCGATCTCGGGTTTGAGTGGTATCATCGGCTGCCGACGGGTTGGCAAGGAACACCGTTTCTCGCGGGGAATTTGCACTACGACGGAGCGACGAATTACGAAGCTGGGTACACGATTCAAGCAGGCTGGCTGTGGCGCAACCCGGAACTGCGTCTGGCTCAGGGTCGGGTATTCCTGCAGTATGCCAACACCCGCTCTCCGTTCGCGGCGTTCTCGGTTCAGCGTGAAGAATCGGTGGCGTTCGGAATCGCCGCGGATTACTAGGGGGATGCTGATTCGAGTGAGCTTCGTCGCTCACAACGATACACGTCGATTATAAATCCACCACTCCAGGAGCACGGCGATCAATCCCAGGGTGATTGGGATCTTCCACAAATCCACGGGTTGTTTTCGTGGCTGGTCCGCAGTAACAGTCGTGGTACCGATCGTAATCGACTCAGCCGGGGTAAGATCGCTTTCGGAAGTATCGAACAAGTTGACGGCAAATCGGCGGATTTCTGGAACTCGGCGACTTCCTCGGGGTTCTTCCCAGGTCAGGGAGTAAATGCCGAGCTGTTCAGTATCGGCGATGAGAAAACTCGGGCGGCTGCCCCGCTCCAGTTTCAGCATCTGACCGTCCGGAAGTTGTAAGCGTGCTTCGGTCGCCCCGCGGGCGGCGATCACTTTCAATTCCCCGGGGTGAAGCGACTCTTCCGCTCCTGCATCGCGGACATTTCCGAAGTTGACAATCACATTTCGCAAAAACAGTGGGAAGGTGATCTGCAAGGGCCAGTTCGTATTCCACTTGCCTTCCCGGGTCATCAGGGGGAATGTCAGCACGAGATCGGTGTAAGCTCGGCGAGGAATGGCGGCAAGAAGGACGTGATTGCGATCGCCTTCGATTAAACGGTCGGTGCGTGGGGGTAATTCGGGTAAACGGAACGCATCGGCGATGGCGATCGTGTCGAGGGCTCGCAGGCCTTGAAGCACGGGATGCCGGGACTGCCAGCCGCGAATCAGTGGGCCGGTCACCGGCGTCACAGCACGGGGATCACTCGGCTTGGCTCGATCGGCGGGAAGAAACGGTGGCGGCGGATAGCCGATGAACAAGGTGTTTGCGGCCGGCATCTCCTCAAGATGATTCGGTCCACAGCGATCGAAGATCACCAGATCATACTGCCCTTCGTGCGCCGGTTGACGGTAACTTTCGGGCTTGGAGTCGGGTGACAGTACCTCGGGCCCCAACATGCTGAATTCCGCGATCCGTTGGATTGCCGGAGCAGCGATGAAATTCTGCAATTGTTCATTGCTGGGACCGATTATCAGCACTCGGGCTCGGCGGACAATTCCTAGTGTGATCCAGGCTGTGTCATCCTGGGGCAGGGAATCCTCGGCATTCTCCAGGCGCAATCGCAGGATGGCCGGTTCCGTTTCTGAAACGTTTGGAATGGTGAAGGTAATTTCCGGTCGGACTGAGTTGGCGGGGATGATCTGTCGGCGGGCAAATTCTTCGTCCGATTCCCCCGGTAAGCGATCTTCTTCATAGCGGCCAAGGAGGGCTCCGTTCGCATCCAAGCGTTCCAGCCCGAGCCGAGCCAGATACGGATGATTGCTGAAATTGTGCACCACGGCTCGGGCGATCAACCGCGACGGGTCCGTGGGATCACGTTCGGCAGTTAGATTGGTGATTGCCCGATTGTTGACGGCGGCCACCGGCGGCACGTGGAAGATCAGATTCAGATTCGCCAGGGCAAAATCCGGGACCGGGGGAAAACGGCCATCCGAAAACAGATGAAGTTCCGCTTGCAGTCCTTCGACGGCGACGTAGGTCCGCTCTTTGCCCGGCTCGGGATTCGCCGGAGCAGCGACTTCGTTCTCGGTGGATCGCAAGGGATTCGCCAGGCTGGCTGCCAGTGACAGGGCTTCGTCGATGCGGGTGCGGCGGTTGCTGGGAGTCAGGGCTTCGATGGCTTTGCGCAGGGCGGCCCGGTTTGTCGTGTACGACTGGCGAATCTCCGCGGTTTCGTGAAAGGCGATGACCATCCCCGAGTCGCCGTCGGTCGCCGCGTCGATTTCCCGCAACGCTTGTGCTTTGGCCCAGTCCAACCGCGTCGGGTACGAGGGCACATCCGTCGCCGACATACTGCAAGAGGTATCGATCATTAAAATGTAGTGCCGGCCGCTCAAGCGTGAGGCATGCCAGCGGGGACCGAGGATGCCGTAGATCAGCATCAACACGGCCAGAAGCTGTAATAACAAGAGCACATTGCGGCGGAGCCACTGCATCAAACGATTGACGTGGAGATCTTCGATCGATTGTTGCCAAAGGAAGGTGGAGGAGACAGCCACGGGCTTTCGCTTCAAGCGGAGAAAGTACAGCAAAATCAGCAGCGGAGGGACAAGAAAAAGCAGAATCGCTGCCGGCAGGCTGATGGCCAGTTGGTGGCTCACCTGGAATTGAGATTCCAGCCAGGCATTTACCGCGCTACCGTAGCCAAGAACGTCGGCGATAAACAAGCCCAGGCCGGGCAACGATAAAATGATGAGAATAACCACGGCCAGTGGGAACAACAAACGCATCAGCTTGCTGAAGACGGGTCGGCCGATAATATTACCCAGAATGTCCACGTGGCTCGCAATTCCAGCGACGATCTTGGGCGAAATTCTCAAAACCGAGATGAGATCGGTATCACATTGATTTCATCGCATTCCATTTTATCCGCCGCATTCGCTGTGAGTAGAATACTACAATGCCACTGATGGCAGAGATCTAACGGAAAGCGAATCATTGACGCGGTAATCCGCAGTATATGCTCCCTTACGATCTAGAATCGTTCGACAGAGGACTAAGACATGCAGAAAAACTGTCGATTCCAGCTGATGGCGATTATCACAAGCCTGTTTTTTTATCTGAACACACAGGCGGCGGAGTCGAACGGAGTCTTCCGGTTGAAGGACGACGCACAACTTTTTACTCCGGAAGGTGCGACTGTAGCTCGCAAGCTGTTCGAATCGGCGACGTTTTCGCAACCAACTCATTTGACGATTTTCACGGTCAAGCAGATCCCCTCGGAAAAAGAAACCGAGTTTCAGCGGGTGGCGAAAAATCCCGCGGAACGGGCACGGTTCTTTGAGGAATGGGCCCGAAGCTTGGCGAAATCCGAACGAGAAACGGGCATCTTCGTGCTGATGTTCGATGATGGCACGAAATACATCACTCAGGCGATCGCCGATCAGAAAATGAGCCGTGATCGGGGCTTTCAGACCGCACAACTGAACGAGCTGATCAAAATCTTGAATGAAGGCTCGCAAGCAGCGCTGAAACAACCGGTGGCGATCGCTCAGCAACGCCGAGATGAAAGCCTGGAGAAGGCAGTTCGCTTCGTCATAGATCGCTTGAAGTCGAGCCAGGGGGGTGGCAGCAGTACCGCAGCTGGGAAGCCGGAACTGCCAGCCGGAATCGATCAAGCCGCGGCCCAGGCTTCCCCGTGGCTGAGTTGGCTGTGCCTGGGCTTGGTGGTCTTGCTCGGGGTTTGGATGGTGATCGGCTTGATCCGCATGATCACCGGCGGCATGGGCGGCATGGGGGGAGGAGGATTCTTCTCAAGTTTGCTCGGCGGCCTGTTTGGAGCCGCTGCCGGGATGTATCTTTACGATCAGTTTTTTGGCAGCGGGGCTAGTTCCGCTTCCGCCGCGGAGGGCAGCGGCGATACCACCGGCACCGATGCCGGAGCCGGTGACTGGGACCGTGGCTCGGCCGGTGGAGGATACGATGCCGGTGGCGGTGACTGGGGAGGTGGGGATCTCGGCGGAGGAGACTTTGGCGGGGGCGATTGGTAAAACAGGAATACTGGCCGAGCCACGCCTTAACTCACTGGCACTCGCAAACCGTTGTTGACCTCCCCGGCAGTTTTCGGATGATCCCACCGTTACGAATCGGCACACGCGGGAGCCCCCTGGCGCTTTGGCAAGCCCGAACCGTCGCCAACATGCTCGAACCGCTGCTCGACGGCCGGGCTGTCGAGCTCGTTCTCATCGAAACCGAGGGTGATCGGGATCAAGCCTCGGCGTTAAGCGCGATGGGCGGGTTCGGGGTCTTCACCAAGGCAATTCAACATGCGTTACTTGAAGGCCGAGTGGATGTCGCGGTTCACAGCTTGAAAGATTTGCCGACCATTCCGGAAGAGCGGCTGTGCCTGGCCGCCGTTCCTCCACGTGGCCCGACTGGCGATGCTTTTCTCTCGCACAAATTTCAACGGTTTGATGATCTGCCACCCGGAGCGCGGGTCGGTACCAGCAGTTTGCGGCGACGGGCACAACTCCGTCATCGTCGCCCCGATTTGCAACTGCTGGACCTGCGAGGCAACGTCGATACCCGGCTGCGAAAACTCCGGGAACAAGAGCTTGATGGCATCGTGCTGGCGGAGGCTGGCCTGAGGCGATTGGGGTTGGCCGATCAGATTCAGGAGATTCTCGATCCGGAGTGGATGTTGCCCGCCGTCGGACAAGGGGCGCTCGGTTTGGAGTGTCGCCGGGACGATCGAGAAACGGCTTCGTGGCTGGAATTATTAAACGATCCGGCGAGCTGGTCTCGGATTCAGGCAGAGCGGGCGATGCTGGCGACGCTGGGGGGTGGGTGTCTGGTGCCGATCGGAGCCAGTTCGGCGGTTGCCGATGGCTGGCTGACGCTTCGCGGGGTGGTTCTGAATGCTGAGGGGTCTCGGCGGCTGGTGGCTAGCCATCAGGGGTTGGCTTCGACGCCGCTCGCCGTTGGCCAAGAACTGGCGGCGATGTTACTGGGCGAAGGCGCGGGGGAACTGTTAAGCCGACGGCTCGGTAACTGAATC
>Ga0209017_10000143_pt1 | contig 71693 bp, 51 predicted proteins | sample YNPBryunderm2012_FD_185812 | JGI IMG/M metagenome (GOLD analysis project Ga0209017, IMG submission 185812) | Anoxygenic and chlorotrophic microbial mat microbial communities from Yellowstone National Park, USA - YNP Bryant MS undermat 2012... ... | reverse complement strand
ACCTGGGCGATTTTGAGGGCCAGTGTTTTTGCCTCCATCCCGAGGCGATCATAATGGCAAAGTTCTTCGGTGCTAAGCGAGGCAGCGGCGTCGGCCACGGTTTTTACTTCGGTCCAGGCCGCGCGATCTTGCTCGGTCCAGTATGTGGGTGGCTTTTGTTCTGCCGTTGCCGCGGTTTCGGCGGATTCCGATGCCGAACGCGTCCAGTACCAGCCGAGAAAATAGGCAGCGAGAAAGCAGGCGGCCATGGGAATCCAGGCCGTGAAACTCCAGCCCCGATCCCAGAGATGATAAGCTCCGGTAGTCATGAGAAAGCCGCAGGGTGCCGCGAATAATCCAGCCACCACGGCAATTTTCCATTTGACCAGGCGAGGATTCATCCACACATCTCACGAAGGTTTTTGAAGATTCGAGGCTCGGTCTGCTGCCGTTTCCTAATAATTTCTCTGAAACCAGAGTTTCTCCGCTTGTGTCAGATGCTGGTGATACAGTCGTCGAATCGTCTCCGGTTGAGGCAGGTGGCCTCGATGGATTTGCTCAAAATATTCGCAAAAGGCCCGTCCAAGTGCGTAGGTCGATGTATATGCCAGGGCTGCAGCGGCCGCGTTGCCGATTAGCGGAAGGAATTTTGCCAGTTCCCGGGCGGCTTGTCGCGTCAGGATGCCAAGCCCCAGGGACGCTGCCAGTTCCAGATACCGAGACACACTGCTCTGTTGGCCGTAAAGTTTTGCCAGTTCGCTGACCATCCGGACTTGCAGGCCCGGAATCAGCAGTAAATCCACAAAAGGAATTGGGATACCGCCGGCGGTGGCCGCGAGAGAACTGTAGGTGATCAAGATGGGTGTCGCGATTTCCAGGTGAGCGGCGGCCAGTACGTTTGTCAATTCTGTTACCCGGGATAGGGTTTCGCGATAGGCCCCTGGGAGTTGTTCGAGCAGCACCCGCTTCAATGCCTCGCCGCCATAATCGGGTTGTGGGTATCCTTCCTCCGGGCGAGTCAGATCGATCGGAACCATGCGATCGAAGAGACCGGTAAATTGCTGGGCTTGCTCTTGCAGCAGTCGCTGGAAATTGTCCGAGACTGGGCCGGTGATGATCGGTGGTTCTCCGATGGGAGCTTTCAGCGGATCAAAGGGATACGGCAGCGGATGCGGATGAATCGGATCGACTTCATGTAAGCAGGTAAGACAGAGGATGACCGGACGGTTAGGCTGAGCGTGGCGGATGCGGCGAAGAGATTCTCGGAGCTTGCCGTGTGCAAAATCAGCAATTCGCAGCGTCACAATCAGAAGATGGGCACGGTCAGCAAAGGCGGCAATGTCCTCCGTCGGATCATAGCTGGGTTCATCGACACCCCGGGTGTCTAGAAATGTTAAAATTGGCACTGCGGCCGTGGGGAAGGGGAAGTCGCGACTGGTGCGGGTGCAGGGCCGGAAGCCGTTGCCGATGACCGCACCCTCGGCTCCGGTCAGATAACGGATCAGCGAGGTTTTCCCGGATTGTGTTTTGCCGAAGAGCCACAGCACCGGTGCCGGCACTGTTTGCGTGAGGTGACTGAGTTCTGCTTCGGAAATTGCCGTGGGCGGCCCCGATCGCACGAGTTGCCGGGCCGTCTGCCAGAGAGTCTTCAGTGAAGCCCGTGAAAATCGCGATGCCATCGAATCGCTCCGATTGAAGATGTATCCTACTAGATGATACGCGCCCGCCGAGGTTCGCTGATTTGCCGGCAAGCTTCGAGATTCTCCACTCGTTCCCCTCAACCTTAGGGGATTTCCCGGTCAGTCTGCTTTTTCCCGGACCCGAATGTGAGCTGAGCGCATTGCTGAGGCTCAGACCGGCTTGACGAATCTTATCCCTGCGGATAATAGGCATCGCCATCGGGTAAATCTCGCTCTCAGATGGCCTTGGTGGACCCACCTATGCTACCCGACAACCGTGCCCCCTTTCGCATATTCACGGGAGGCTCCAGCGACGATACCGGCTTGCCGGAGCCACATTTGCTTGCTAGCCGGGAACTGTTTCGGCCCGTGCAGACACGAGTGGCCCGCCGCGACTTGGAACCTTATTCTCGAAGCTGGTTCGAGGAACTGGAAATCAAACGTTATGCACCGCACGGTGCCTGGTTACGGCGTGCGCTTGAATTTAGCCGACACCCTGGGGAAACGCTGCTGATGATGGGCCCGGGTGTCGGTTCCGATGCCTTGCAATATCATCGCCACGGTGTCCAGGTCACGATCTGCACCACCTCGGCCGATTTTCCAGAAGTTGTTCGGAAAAATTTTGAAATTCGCGGGTTGACTGTCCGTATTGTCCAGTCCATTGGTGACGAGTCCATTCCTTACGACAAGTGGTCGTTTGATCTGGCGTACTGGAATGCGTTGCATGATCCACCGGCGGACCCAGCCGCTCGGATTCAGGAACTTTATCGGGTACTCAAACCTGGAGGAAAACTCTTTGCCTTGTTCCCGGCTCGTTATAATGCAAGCTTTTGGCAAAACGTGCTGATACCGTTTCGACGCTGGTATTGTTCGCCCGCTGCTTTGACCGATGCGCCAGCTTATTCCGGCCGACGACTTCGCCGACTTTTTTCGGCCTTCTGTGACCATCGAATCAGTCAACGACAACTTCGCCGTTCGGAATTGCCTTACCTGTGGCGATTTTTCCCCCTGACGCTTCTGGAACGTCTGATGGGGCATGTCCTGATATTACGGGCGTTCAAGCCGGTCTCTGCCGCACTGGAGGCCTTGCCTGTCGAAGCTGCGGCCTGAATCCGGTTGCCACGGGCTCAATCGAAGACCACCGTTTTTCGATCGTAAACTAGCACTCGATGATCGATGTGCCAGCGGACCGCCCGTGAGAGCACGACTTTTTCCAGATCGCGGCCTTTTTCAATCAGATCGTCCAGACCATCTCGATGGGAAATTCGTGTGACATCTTGTTCAATGATCGGTCCTTCATCGAGTTCATCGGTGACGTAATGGCTGGTAGCACCGATCAGTTTGACACCACGTTCAAAGGCACGATGATAAGGCTTTGCTCCACTGAACGCGGGCAGAAACGAGTGATGGACGTTGATAATCCGCTGGGGGTATTTCTCGACGAAGGCGGGGCTAAGAACTTGCATATACCGCGCGAGAACGATCAAATCGATTTGTTCATTGGCCAGCAGATCAAGTTGCTTCGCTTCCGCGGCTTCCTTCCTCTGTTTCTCGACCGGGATTAAGTGGAACGGAATACCGTAAAACTCAGACCACTTCCGCGCCTCGGGGTGGTTGCTGATAATCAGCGGTATCTCACAAGTCAGTTCACCAGTGTGGTGTCGATAAAGCAGATCGACCAGACAGTGATCGTATTTCGAGACAAACACCGCCATCCGGTAAGGACGGCGTGACAACTCAATTCGGTAACGCATCGCGAAGCGATCAGCAATCGGGCTGAAGCGACGATGAAATTCGCTGAGATCCAGGGTAAACCCGGACAACTCCCACTCCACCCGCATCAGGAACAAGTTGCGTTCACCATCCTGGTGCTGATCAGCATGAAGAATATTGGCATTGTGACGATAGAGAAATTCTCCCACCGCCGCAACAATTCCTCGGGTATCCGGGCAGAGTAATAGGAGCGTCGCGGTATTTTTCATGGCAAAATCGGATCACCTCACAGGTTATTTCGTCTCCGAGATCAGCTTTCCTCGATGTCATTGGAAAATCTCGGGCTCGTCCCAAGTCTGTGCCGCGTTCAAGCGGCAACCTCTGCTAAAAAATGGTCCGAACGAGGCTAACCGTGAGCAAGACCAAGACCGTCAACATGATCTAGAATCGTTCCGATCGGTCGAAGCTTGCCGGCGTGCGCCGGTCACACGGGTTTTGTCAGCGAATGCGCAAAAGTTTCTGCATACGCTCAATCATCTGCGGCCAGTTATCAGCGGATTCGGGCAAATCGATGTCCGGCAGATTGTTCGGAAAGGGCTGAGGGCGCCCCGACTCATCGACTTGCACGAAGCCAAGGAGCGCCTCCATCCACGGTGGTTGCTCGGCTTGCAGGGGCGCGCCAATCAAGCCGGTAATCAAATACGCCTGGGTCCGATGTAAGACGGCTCCGCGAATTTCAATCACGGTGCCGATCGGGACTGGCCGATCACATTCCAGATTCAATACTCGGCGAAGAACCAGGTTCGCGTGCGGACCAACGTGCTTCCAGGCCGTGGCATAACCCGCTTCCAGAGCGATCCGCAACAGCGAGCCCGCATACAGCGTGCCGTAATGATTGCTGTCGATCGGCAAGATCAACCGGTGGCTGTACGTAATACTCATGGTAACTGCTCGGAAGGCGATGGAGAAGAACCCCGGAGGAAAGCGCTCGGCATCACGCCGCCGGCCCCCTCTGGCGTCAACCGTTTTAACGCCTCTTCTGCGGATAATTCAAACGTCGATGTCATGTAATCGCCGACCCACGGATTGATATAGATCGCCGGCGGCGGTCGCCGGCTCGTGGACGACTCGACCCGGCAAACATACTGCTTGCGGCCGAAACGGTAGGTTGTCGAAAATTCTTGTTCCAGGCTCCACATCGGTTGTGGCTCGGACATTGTTCCCGCGATTATCCGGTAATCAGCTTCCTCCACCGTCCATTTCGGCGGTCCGAGTTCCACGCGTTGAATCGGCTGGCCCTGAAGGTCGTACAACTGCACACGCAAATCCCCCCGGCCTCGGTGGATCAAGTGCCATTGAAAGTGGATGCCTTCTTCCACGTTCAAATGGCCGTTCTCGGAATCGCCGCTCAACCAGGCGATGCGGGCACCGGGCGCAGCCGTGGTTTCCAGGTAGGTCAAGGTTTCCCACAACAGCCCAGAGCGGGCCATCAGTTTCTCTTGCCGGGACACATTTGCGATCATCATCACCGCCAAGCCAAGGCTGAAACCGCCCCAGGCCAGACGACTCCAGCGTGAAGGAGTCATCTGCAACAATCCGCTCAGAATGATGCCGAGAAACACATCCCACCCCCAGATCGCCGGCATCGTGTACCGGGGAGCCATCATCCCCAGCGGCAGGTAGATTGCCGCTCCGGCGATCAATAAAAAGCCGGAAGCGACCAGTCCCGTGCGATAGCGTCGTAGCCAGTCTCGGGGGAAACTCGCGCCGACTGCCCCTCGGCCGAGGCTGATGCTCAGCACAATCCCGATCAGACCCAGTCCGAGAAAATCAAGCCCTGCGGCTCCTTTCAGCCATAATACAATCCGCTGTGCTTGGTCCCAGGACACCCCGGGTGTTTCATATTGTCCTGGATGCCAGTTCCATTTGAAGTAAATCAAGTGAGCGACCGGCAGCACGAGCGGGGCCGAATACACCAGCACAACCCTCCAGCGGCGGTACCAGCCCGCGAAAGGTTTCCCATCGTCCGGCAGTAGCCGCAACAGCAGCAGGGCCGGGACAAGGGCGGCAAAGGTGTTTTTGCAGCCCAGGCAGATGAATAACATGGTCACGGACACAATGTCCCACAGCCATGGCCGTACCGACAGGTTCGCCCGCCGGGCCGTGGCCAAGGCAACCAAGGCGTACGGCATGGCCACGCCTTCCGCCAGGGTCAAGCTGGTCCAGATTTCATTTCGATACGGATTCCACAAGGCGGCAGCTGTCGCCATCATCGCCGCTGTCGGGTGGATCCTCAATTCCCACATCAGCCACAACAACGTCGTCGCGGCCATGGCCGTCCACAGCCAGCGGATCAGACGCCAAGCCAACGGATCAGCAGCCAGGGTGTTTGCCTGTACTTCCCAGTGAAGCCAAAGGGTGGGCCGGAACGGGCCAAGATGCTCGACATTGGCGACAACTTTGTCCCACCAGCGTTGAAGATAGCCAACCCCGCTTGTTTCCGCAGGTGCCGGGTAGACCAGGTTGCCATCATCGATGAAATCAAACGGGGCCGACAACGTTGGCAAATACCCTGCGGCCACGATGAAGCCCGCGATAATCATCCACCAGGGAAACTTCCGGAAGAATTGTGACTCGGGCATCAGTGGCATCCCTGCACTTAGCTTGCCTCAATGTCCGGCCTCGACCCAGACCACAGGGAGTTTACCTGAGAGGGGGCAGGTAGCGGTAGGTGAATTTTCATAACTGGCATCTTTGCTCGACTGCTCAACATCAACGGTGAATGCTCAAGATTGGTCCTGCCAGAATTGCTCTAGTCGCCGAGATTTGCCAGTGCTATTTTTGCTACCCGTTTGAGATGAAAGGCGGGAGTGCACCAGCTATCGATTCCCCGTGCTGATTTTTGAAGGGAGATAATTATGACCGATTCGTTGCGTTGTTTCCTCGCCGTGGTGGTGGGGGTGGGATGCCTGGCGGGGAGCAGCGTCGCTCAGGCCCCCGTCGCTTCCCCAGCATCAGCCCCGGCCCCCGCCGCGGTCGATGCCACACCTGCTCCGATGCCGAGACCCACCGGTGTCGCCGCCACCGTGAATGGCCAGGAAATCCCGGAAGTGGCCGTTTGGCGGGCACTGCGGCAATTTCCCCCGGCCGAGCACATGATTGCCCGAAAAGAAATTCTGAATCACTTGATCGAGAATATGCTGATCGATCAATACTTAAATGCGTTAAAAATCACCGTCGAGCCAGCCGAGGTCGACAAGTTAATTGAAGAACTCAAGGGGGAATTGCAAAAAGCGAAAAAAGATTACTTCAAGGAACTGGAAGCGATGATGCTCACCGAAGCCGAGTTCCGGACAGAAGTGATTGCCCAGATGAAGTGGGACAAATTTCTAAAACAGCAAGGAACCGACGAAGCCCTGAAAAAGTTTTTCGATGCCCGACCCGATGTTTTTGACGGCACCCTGGTTCGTGCCCGGCATATTTTGCTGACACCCGGCGATGATCCCGCCAAACAAGCACAAGCCGAGCAAAAACTCAAGGAAATCAAAACGACGCTCCTCGCCGAGGCACAAAAGGCGGCCGACGCGACCTCGGGCGACGAACTGGCCAAAGCCCAGGCGAAGGGCAAAAAACTCGAAGAACTCTTCGCGGCTCAGGCAGCACAACATAGCCAATGCCCCTCCAAGCGAGACGGCGGCGACCTGCAATTCTTTCCACGAGTGGGAGCAATGGTCGAACCGTTCGCCGATGCCGCGTTCAAACTGAACGTGTATGATCTCAGCGATGTGGTCAAAACGGAATTCGGTTATCACTTGATCCTCTGCACAGCGAAAAATCCCGGCAAGCAACGGACTTTTGAAGAAGTTAAAGAAGATGTGCGGGCAGTGTACGCCATGCGGTTGCGAGAAGCGGTGATCGCACAGATGAAGCCGCGGGCGCAAATCACCATCACCCCGCTGCCGACAGTGACTGCCCCGGCTACCCCGAACGTTCCGAGCACACCGACACCGACAGCGCCGTAAGCAAAGCTCGCTCAGGTTTGCGGGAGACCATGCCGCCGGAGAGCCGAGAACGCCCCGGCGGCTGACGGCATGATCAAAATCATGGCCATCACATTGATTGAATCGAATATGAAAACAATCCTACTATTAATAGCTTCAAACAGCTTCATGACAATAGCATGGTACGGTCATCTTAAATATAAACAGGCCCCTCTTGTCTGGGCGATTCTCGCGAGCTGGCTGATTGCCTTGCCCGAGTATGCTCTCCAGGTCCCCGCCAACCGAATCGGTTACGGTACCTTCACTGCCACACAATTGAAAATATTGCAAGAGGTCATCTCGCTGAGTGTCTTTGCCATTTTCGCCTGGATTTACTTTGGCGAGGTGCCAACTTGGAGAAGTATCTTAGCATTTCTTCTGGTGGTAATCGCCGTCGCCATCGTCCGGGGGAGGCCGCCGGAATCGGTTACGTCATCGGCACCGTCTACGCCTCCGACCGCTGCTGGCGCTGGTGGTTAAACTCTCCTCAACCGGCGCAGCAGACCGTTTCTTGGCGAATCCGCCCGGGAACTGTAAAAAAACCACGGGGTTTCGTGCTTGAGTCGATTGCCTGCATCAAGAAGCCGAGCGCTTTGTCCGGTATTGGCGCAACTGTTCCAGTGTTCGCCGCATGTCAGCGGGGAGGGGGGCTTCCACCTCAAGCCAGACACCTCGCCGCGGATGTTTGAACCGCAATCGAAATGCATGCAACGCTTGCCGGTCTAACAAAACCTCGTCCGCGTCGCTTGGCACCGATGGATGGAGATCTGAAAGCAGCAACTGGCTGCGGCCGCCGTACATCCGGTCGGCGAGGATGGGACAGCCGACGTGAAGCAAGTGAACCCGAATCTGATGCGTCCGCCCCGTGCGTGGCTGGAATTTCACGAGTGTGTAGCCACGGAATCGCTCCAGCACTTCATAATAGCTACAGGCAGGTTTTGCCTCGGGATCATCCGGATCGGTGGCCACAATCATCTTTTCCCGGTCTCGGGGATGATGTTTTATGGCCGCCTCGATGTAATCGCTGTCGCGATCGAGTTCGCCGAGGGTCAGGGCGAGATACTCCTTGTGAACCGTTCGCTTTTCAAATTGTGTGGCCAGTTCCCGGTGGACACGGTCATCCTTAGCAATCAAGATCACGCCGCTGGTGTCACGATCGAGGCGATGAACAATCCCCGGACGAATCGTGCCGTTCTCTCGACTGAGGGCTTCGCGGAAGCGGTAGGCCAGTGCATTTGCCAGCGTGCCTGTCCAGTTTCCTCGCGCGGGATGCACGACCATGTCCGCAGGTTTATTGATGACAGCCAGCCATTCATCTTCGTACAACACTTCAAGCGGTATGTCTTCCGGAATAATCACATCGTGGATCGGCTCTGAAAGTTGCACAAGAAGCCGATCGTCGTTGCGAACCTTGTAACTCGGCTTTGTCGGCTGGCCGTTGATGCGGATTTGGCCAGCAGCGATCGCTTTCTGCAGTTCAGAACGGCTGAAATCTTGAAAAAATATTTGCAAGTAGTGGTCGAGCCGCATGCCTTCAGCCTTGACTTTCACCGTCATTTCGATCGGATCACGGGCTCGGGCATACGCGGGTGAAGCGACCGGTAATGCCGTGTCGGTGGGGAAAAGCTCATCATCGTCCTCATCTGGATGTGCTACCATGGCACGAACATCTATACCTGTCCTTCGGATCGATCGAAGAGCATAATGGCTAAGGCTTCGATGGTCCAGGTGTCGCTGCTTTTGTCGGCGGTGTGGCCGGGGTTGTCGGGGTTGAGGGTACGGTTGCCGCTTTTGTCGGCGGTGTCGGTGTTGGAATCGGCGCGGTGGCCGGGGTGCTCGGCAAAACCGGAGTTGTCGGAGAATTTGCTGTCGGTTCCACCGACGTTGGCGGCTGAATATCGGTCACCGGCGGCGGCGTCATCAGGTTGTTCAGGATCACCCCGACCGATTGAGCTTCGTTCCCTCGCGCTTTCAAGTCGCTGACACGCTGATCCGCCCACTGTCCCACGGGAGTATTGACGCCGACAAGGCCGGCAAGCTTCTCATAAAGGGCAATTGCTTCTGTGATAGAACCGCGATATTCCCCAGGTTTATCCGGCTTCGGGATTCCCACAAGCGCCAACTCGGCAGCCGCAGCCGCTTTCAAACACTCTGCCTGCAAGCTCAGATCGTCTGCAAATTCTACCGCCAAGGCAAGGAACTCGGCGCGTGCATTCTCGATGTTTTCAATGCCTTTCTTTCGTTGCTCAGCATCGCGGACATTCAACAAGGCCACCCCGTTCGGGCCAAATTGATTCCGTGCCAATTCAAGCCGAGCGATCAGCGCGACCTTGCTTCCGGGATTCTGATCAGCAAATTCTCGGAGCTTTTTGCTGTCGGAAATCCGTTCCAGTTCCGCCCACAGTTGCGATCGTGATTGTCGGACCTGGCTGGACCAGAACAGCCACAAGCCAAGTGCCAGCAACAGCAACAACGCAAAACCCAGCCCCCGGCGATGACGGCTGAGAATGGCTTTCACACGCTGCCATAATTCAGCAATCCCTTCACCCACGGCAAGGTCGGGATCAGGGATCGTTGCCGGCGGGGGCACGTTGACTTCATTCTGGGGATTGGCCGCTGATTTTGGCTCGTCCGCTTTCATGCGGGACTCCGGATCAATCTGGGAAGGAAGAATTAATCTCGATCCTGCTTACGCGAAACGATTCATTCCAGAATAGTACATCCTAGATTTTCAAGCGAATCGGGTCAATGATGCTTGAATGCCACTGTTCTCTTTCCAGTTCAAGGACAGAATTGCTCCTGGTCGGTTATTACCCGATCCGTTCCGGTTTCTTACACAGATCGGAACCTCGCTTGTGGTCACGGAATGGCCGATACAACCCCGGCCATCAGCTTTCTTCTCATTTTTCTTTCCAAATTGCGGCAGCACGGTCATTTTTCCAGATTCGAGATCGTGCCTGTCCCCGAAGAGTAGCCTTCGATCTCTTGGCTGGTGAGACGGTAGCCTCAGAGGTTCTGTTTTCGTAAGATATCACTACCTTTCTGCGAGATCACAAGGGAGACTCCCTCTGCCATTGGCGGGCAATCTACCGTTGCCGCGGCAATGATCGATCAGAATTTCCGGCGACCAGGGTTTCCTGAGAATCCTGGATCGCCTGGGAGCGAAGGAGATTGGCTTGGCGGACGACATGACTCCACCGAAGGGCCCGACCGAACCTCCAGGCGTGGCGACGGCCACACCGGAACCGGTGGGCGGACTCGATATTGTTGATGAATTACGAGACAGCTACTTAACGTATGCCCAGTCGGTGATGGTCAGCCGGGCGTTGCCTGACGTCCGAGACGGTCTCAAGCCGTCGCAACGCCGGATATTAGTAGCGATGCGGGATCTCGGGCTGAATCCCACGGCGTCGACCAGCAAGTGCGCCGGGATCATCGGTGAAACGATGAAGCGGTATCACCCGCATGGCGACCAGTCCATTTATGATACCCTGGTGCGGATGGCCCAGGATTGGGTGATGCGCTACCGTTTGATCCACGGGCAAGGCAATTTTGGCTCGGTCGCTGGGTTGCCGGCAGCCGCACACCGATACACTGAAGCCCGGCTCACCGCCTTAGCCGCGGAGATGCTGGAAGACCTCGATTATGAAACCGTCGATTTCATCGACAATTACGACGGGAAATATCAGGAACCGCTGGTTCTTCCTTGCAAAGTCCCGAATCTGCTGATCAATGGCTCGGATGGCATCGCGGTGGGGATGGCAACGGATATCCCACCGCATAATCTCACCGAAGTTTGTAATGCCTTGATCCGATTGATCGACAATCCTGACATTACTTTGCCAGAACTGCTCGAAGTTCTTCCCGGCCCAGATTTCCCGACCGGGGGCATCATCATGGGCCGACACGGCATCGTTCGTGGCTACTTGGGCGAGCGGAGCCGGATTACACTCCGGGCCCGGGCGGAAGTTGTGGACGAAGGGAAAACGCCCTACATCCTGATCAAGGAAGTGCCGTATCAGGTTACCCGCAACAAGTTGATGGAGGAGATTGCCTCAGCGGCTCGGGATGGGGGCAAAGATGCCCCGGCACGCGTGGCGGGCATTGCCGCAGTCACCGATGAATCGAGCGCTCGCTCCGGGGAGCCGGTCCGGATTGTCGTGGAACTGAAACGGGGTGTCGATCCTTATCTCGTGTTAAACCAGTTGTATCAATATACAACTTTACAAAAAACGATCAGTATCGGGATGCTCGCACTTGTTGATGGCCGGCCCCAGTTTTTGAGCCTCAAGGAGATGATGCAAAAATTCCTGGACCACCGGGTTCAGGTGATACGCCGACGGACACAATTTTTGCTGCGGGAAGCGAAACGGCGTGGTCATGTGCTGGAAGGACAATTAATCGCAATTTCCTCGATCGAAGAAGTGATCCACATTTGCCGAACCTCACCGAGTCGGGCCGAGGCCAAACAGCGTTTGCAGGGGATGGAAGTCGCGGCGTCGGTCATGCGGCGGGCCATCGGCGAGGCTGCTTTTGACGCCTTGGCAGCGGAACTGGGGCTCAGTGATGTCTACCGGATGACCGAGGCCCAAGCTGAAGCCGTCGTCCGCCTTCAACTTGGGCAACTCGCTGCCCTGGAGTCGGATGAAATCCTCAAAGAATACACCCAACTGCGGGAAGAAATCCGCTCCTATGAAGAACTCCTCGGCGATGATCGGCGGGTGAATGCCGTTATCCGCAGCGATCTCGAACAAATTCGGGACAAATATGGCGATGCCAGGCGAACAGAAATCACGGACGACGACGCGGACGTCAACCTTGAAGATCTGATTCCTGATGAGCCGAATGTCGTCACAATCAGCCACGAGGGATTTCTCAAACGGATGCCGATCGACACCTACCGGGTGCAGCATCGCGGCGGCAAAGGAGTTTCGGGTGGGCTCCGGGAAAATGACTTCATCGAGCATTTTTTTGTGGCCAGCACCCACGCCTATGTCCTCTGCTTCACCGACCGTGGCCAGGTGTATTGGCTGCGTGTGTTCAACATCCCGCAAGCAACCCGGACCTCCTCCGGACGATCGATCGCCAATGTCTTATCCCTGCGGCCTGATGAAAAACTGACCAGCGTCATCCCGGTTCGCCGCTTTGAAGGCGGCTACCATCTCATGATGGCCACACGAAACGGCCTGGTTAAAAAATCATCCCTGATTGACTATAGCCGCCCTCGGGCCGGCGGGATTATCGGCATCGTCCTCGAAGAAGGAGATGCCCTGATTCATGTGGCATTAACCCGGCCGGGTGATGAAGTCGTCCTCAGTACCCGAAATGGCATGGCCATTCGCTTCAGTGAAGCCGACGTTCGGGAGATGGGGCGAGTCGCGAAGGGGGTGAAAGGGATTACTCTCAGCCCCGGAGATTATGTGGTCGGCATGGTGGTGGCGGACCCTGAAGGCTATCTGCTGACCATTTGTGAACGTGGTTACGGCAAGCGTACCCCCTTCGGTGCCAATACCGACCTGGCCGCCATCGCTCATGATGCCGATGAAGATCCATTCGTAGAGGCAACCAGCGAGGGGGACAAATCCGGCGACACGGAAACGACCGCCGATGCCGAGCTCCCGCAAAATGGCGATGAGACCAGCCTGGATCGCTCGGCCATGCGTTACCGCTTACAGCGACGTGGCGGGAAAGGAGTCAAAGATGTTCGCACCTCCGAGCGAAATGGTCCGGTCGTGGGAATCGCCGCGGTTCGGGATGGCGACGAGGTCATGCTGATCACCCTTCAAGGCATGGTAACCCGATGCAAAGTCGATGATATCCGCATTGTCGGCCGCAACACGCAGGGCGTTCGCGTCATGAACCTCAATGAAAACGATCGCATCGCTGTGATTGCCAAAGTGGCCCAAGAAAATCTGTCCTCGCCTGCTACTGAGTCATGAGTCTTTCCTGTGCCCGTTCACTGGGCCGGTTTCACCCTCTTCATTCCCCGAGGTTCGACCCATGCGTGTGCTGATCACCGGAGGTTATGGCTTCATCGGTGCCTGGATTGCCAAAAACCTGCTTGCCCGCGGCGACGAGGTCTTTTGCTACGACTTGAAGGAAGATCCTCGCCGCTTGCGGCAAATTCTCCCGGAAGCAGACGTCGCTCGTGTCCACTTCATTCAGGGCGATGTCACCGATCAAGAACGGCTGACCCAGTCGCTCCGCGAGCAGGAAATCACCCACGTCATCCACATGGCCGGTTTGCAGGTGCCCACTTGCCGGGCGAATCCGATCCTCGGTGCCACCGTCAATGTTCTCGGCACTCTTGCAGTGTTCGAGGCTGTGAAAGCCCTCGGCGCTCAAGTGCAACGGATTGTCTACGCCAGTTCCGCGGCGGTCTTCGGCAGCCCAGACAAATACCCCCCGGGACGGTTACCCGACGATGCCCGGCTCATCCCCGGGACGCACTACGGCGTGTTTAAATGCTGTAACGAGGGAAATGCCCGGATTTACTTCCAGGAGAATGGGATTTCCAGTGTCGGCTTGCGACCCTGGACGGTTTACGGTGTCGGCCGCGACTTGGGCATGACCAGCGAACCGACAAAAGCCATCAAAGCCACTTTGCTCGGTCGGCCTTACGCGATTAACTTCGGCGGCTACAACGACTTTCAATATGTTGATGATGTCGCTAAAGCCTTCATTTATTCTTGCGAACGGCCATACACTGGTGCAAAAAGCTATAACTTGCGTGGCACCATTATGAGCATGGAAGACTTTCATAAAACGCTATGCCGAGTCCTTCCAGCCGCGGAGACCCTGGTGACCTACGGCACTCAGCAAATTGCAATTGCTTACGATTTGTCGGACGACGGCATTCAAGCGGATCTTGGACCGATTCCCGCGACCCCCCTCGAACAAGGAATCCGTGAAACGGTGGCCATTTTCCAGAAACTTTATGCTGAAGGCCGACTGGATATCTCGGATCTGGATGCACCGAAACCGCCACCGGTCACCGTGGTTGATGAGGTGTGATGCCACTTCAAGGAGCCGGAATGCCCCTGATAATCCGGCAAACCCGTTATCAACCATCGCGTTTCTGAGTTTCTTTAGGGAACATGGAACGCTTGTCCGCGTCCAGAAAGGATTGCAAGATCAGTTGTGCGGCGATTCGATCACGTCGATCTTTTCGCCGTTTACTGGTCAAGCCGGCAGCGAGTAAATATGCCTCGGCCTCGGCCGTAGTGCAACGTTCGTCCTGAAAGGCCACCGGTAATCCGGTCTGCTGTCGCAACCATTCACCGAATGCGCGACATTCTCGGGCTTTGCTGCCTTCCTCGCCGGTCATGTGAACGGCGAGGCCGACCACCCAGCCGACCGCCTGTTCTTGTTCTGCCAGACGTCGGAACGCCGCTGCATCAGCAGCAGGGCTTCGCCGGGTGTATGTTTCCAAAGGGGATGCGATCCGCCGGTCCGGATCACAAACGGCGAGTCCGATGCGAACGGTTCCGAAATCAACTCCGATTAATCGCCCTCGCGGCGGGATGAGCTGCATCAGAGATACTGCCACTTGTGCAAGGATTTCAACTGTTCAACAATTGCTTTGACTTGGCCTTCATGACAGCGGTCTGCGATCAGCGTGGCATTTCCATCTTGAATGATCAGCAGGTTTTTCACACCGATCGTGGCGATAAGGTGGCCAGGATCCGAAACAATCACACACTGCTGTGTATTGATGCCAAGGTGTTCGCCCTGCACAGTGTTGCCGTCGGCGTCTTGCGGGTGACGGCGTTCCAACGCGAGCCAACTGCCGACATCATCCCACTGATACGGGGCCCGAAGCACCAGGACTTTGCCTGATTTCCCTGCTTCTTGCATCACGGCGTAGTCGATACTGATTTTTGTCAGTGGCTGGTACTCTTGACACAGAATTGCCTCACGGTTCGGCGTGGGCCAGGCTTCGATGATTCGCTCGATGGCGGAATATAACTGCGGCTGGAGTCGTCGCAATTCGCCCAAGATGGTGGCGGCACGCCAGACGAAGATGCCACTGTTCCAGAAATAATCGCCGGAAGCGACGAAACGTTCGGCTGTATCGAAATCCGGTTTTTCCGCGAACGCTTCAACCTGATACACGGGCACACGCTGCCGCTCTCCGAGGAACCGACCACGCAGGATGTAACCGTAGCCGGTGGCGGGGAAGGTCGGCGGGATGCCGAAAGTCAACAACGATTCCGGATATTCTTCGATTACCTGAGCGGCCGCGTGAACTGCCCGGTGAAACTCTCGCTCAGGTTCAATCAAATGATCAGCGGGCATGACAATCATGGCCGCTCCGGGGTCGGTTTGTGCGATGAGCGCCGCCCCCAGGCTGATACACGCCGCGGTATCTCGGCCGACAGGCTCGCCGACAATCTGCTCGCGTTGCAGTTCTGGAAGCTGCTGCCGGGCTTCCGCGACATAGTCCGCTCCGGTGATCACCCAGACTCGTTCCGCCGGCACTTGTGCGGCAATCCGATCATACGTCGCTTGCAAAAGGGTTCTGTCCCCACTGAAACGGAGGAATTGCTTGGGGCGGGCCGTCCGACTCCGAGGCCAAAACCGGGTTCCCCCGCCACCCGCCATGATCAATGCGTGAAGCATCAGAATCCTTTCTCTCTTACAATCATCCCAGGAAGGTCGGGCCGGTCACCTGAAAATTTGATGGCAGTCTCGCGGCAAGTTCCTCCGCCGTCAAGGCGAACAGCGGGCTGATCTCGAGCGGGACGGGAACTTCACCGTCGGCCAGACGCGGAACTGAAATCCTGGCGGATTCCAGCCAGCGGGCAGCTTGCTCCCTGAGCAATTTCTGACAACTCGCAGGCGAATCGATCCCCGTCGCGTTTTTCACCGGGGCAAACTCGTCGTTCCGGCCGACTCGGATCGCCAGAGTACGTTCGGCCAGGGGCAATGCATCAAAAATAAAAAGTTCAAACTTCAAGGCGTTTTCTGTCGTCGGTTGGATTACTTTGCCCGTCTCCAGGTCATAATACGGCACTTTTTTGCGAGCGAGATGATACCCGAGCCGGTCAACACCCGAGGTCACGCGTTCGAGAAAATCGAGTCGGAACAGGTGAATTGCGGGGTTCCCGGCTCGGAACAACAGTTGTCCGTCGGCTCCGCGTTCCGCGGCCATCTCGGCGGGCATGTCGGAATATTCCAGGATGCCGCACCGGCCTCGAATTCGGGCGAATACACCCACCTTTTCCTCCGGACGCTCTTTATCGATCACTTTTGAGGAAAATTCTGACTCAGTTTCAAGATGTCGGCCGATGAAGGCCGGGTCGGCGATCGCCACCAGCGGATTATCCACTTGAAAATAAAAAATGTGCCGAACACCAACCGCTCGAAGATCGGCCAGCAAGCCAGAGTCTGACAACGCCATCAATGTCCCACCATGCCCATTCGGACTCAAATGTAACTGGCCGGGCTTTTCCAGCAACAGCTTTCCGGTGGCAAAGTCCAAGGCGGGCATCGTCCCTTGCTGGAAGAAGATAACTTGCTCGGACCTGAGCCCAAATCGCCGATGATCGTTAAAGTAAGCGACGGTGTCGGCATGAGTGGCCGGGCTCGTCATGATCAAAAACGGTATTGCTCGTCCGTACTTGCGGGATAACGCCAGCACTTTCTCGGCGTGGATCTGAAACAGGCTCGCTCGCGATATCGGGCCAATCGGAAACATCCCCTTCGGTTTATCAAATCCCAGTCGGCTTCCTTGGCCGCCTGCCACCAGCAAAACCGCAACTTCACCCGCACGCAAGGCAGCCTCACCTCGCGACCGAGTACTGGCGGTTAACGACGCCGCATCTTCGACTGGTAATGGCTCGATTACCTCGCGGGGAGGCAACAGTGTGTGTGGCTCATGCCTTCGAACGTAAAGCGATTCCAATTGGCTTAAATCAATCCCGGCGAGTTGTTGAATCAACGCGGCACGTTCCTCCGCAGATAAGCCTTCCCAGCCATGGAGGACATGCTCTTGATGGTGGCGACGAAGCCGATGAATAATATCTTCTGGAGCAGCCAACATTGATCTTTCTCACTCGGTTCGCAAATTGTCCATTCGCCGGAACCCACAGGGGGGTTGACAAGCAGACGATCACGACTCAGATCAGGATGGTACAGTCAAAAATAAGTTAGTGCAATCGGAAAAACGATCAGAAGTCGATCCTGAGCCCGTCGTAAGCGAGGGTCACCGCCGCAGGCAAAGTCCTTACGGCCATGTCGTAATCGAATTCGTGGGACATATGCGTCAGATACGTTTGCCGTGGGCGAACGCGTTCCACCACCGACAATGCTTGTTCGAGATTAAAATGAGCCGGATGAGCCATGCCCGGGCGTAGCGCATCGACAATCAACACTTCCAGATCGGAGAGCAGGGGCCAGCTCGGTTCCGGAATCGCGCTCACATCCGTACAGTAAGCCAAATTCCCGATGCGGAATCCCAGAACTCGAAAACGCCCGTGAATCAGTGGGATCGGAACAATTTCTTGGCCAAGAATTTCAAAAGGTTCGGTGCCAATGCGGTGAAACACCAACTTCGGCAGCATTCCCGCGGGCAAATCATCGTTGCCGGGGTGAAAGGCGTACGAGAACGCTTGCCGAATAACCTCTTCCGTTTCTTCTGCGCAATAGATCGGAAGTGGTCCCCCCAGTTGACGAGGAAATAACCGTGCATCATCGAGACCAAATAAATGATCGACGTGATAATGAGTGTACAGTACCGCATGGACCAGCGAAATTCGTTCCCGAACGAGTTGGAGGCGTAACTCGGGAGTTGTATCGATCAGCACATTTCCCCGGGGTAATTGAATCAATACTGACGAACGCGTTCGCTGATTTTTCGGATTGTTCGAAGTACACACCGGGCAGTTGCAGCCAATCATCGGTACGCCCACCGAGGTACCGCATCCCAAGACTATCAGTGTTCGCCCTGTGTTCATACCCCTGAGTATAGCGAACGAGCCGCGCGGAAGTCCGGCGATTCTCACCCGGCTCGATCGCTTAGACCGTTCTCGGACGTGTGATCCGCTTGTTATAAGTCTTACCCCGTTCAATGGCTTGCACGTCAATGGCTTGCACGGCTAGAGCCCACCTCCAGTTCGACCGGGCGATAACCACCTCGAAGCTGAAAATACGTGATTAGCAGCAGATAGGACAGCAACATTCCCACGGGAAACAACGCGACCGTCTTTAATGCCGACTTTTTGGCAAGTTCCTGGGTTTCTTTGACGAGCGATTGAACATCTGTTGACAACCTTTCCACCTTGTCCATCTCCACCGGGCGATATGTGCCGAACAGGCTCGGTCGCGGTTCGCCCGTAATCTGAGCATGAAGCGACTGATCTCGCTGGGAAAGGGCGCGATCCACTTCCCGGTCCTGGATATTCCCAAGCAAGGGAGCTCCTAAAATTCCGACCGCCATCATTCCTAACCCGCTGATGGCATTCAAGGTCAGCGCCCCGCCTTTCGGAAACTGCTCCGACACCACGCCAAGCATTGTTGGCCAGAAAAAGGTTTTCCCGAAGGCATACAAGGTCGCCGCCAAAAGCACGAAAATCCCGGTCGCTAGTGACAGACTGTACAGCCCGACTGCGGCGATTGCCGAACTTGCGGCCAGCAACCCCAGCGGCGATAGCTTGTGAACAATCGGCCCGGCACAAAAACGCAGCACCATCATGATCAACGACGTGTAAACCAGCACCCACTCTCCGCGAAGCCCCCCGTCGACCGATAAGACTTTCTCCCCAAACTGTTTCATTTCCGCCTTCATCAAGTCGCTGATCCAGCTATCTGTTCCCAGTTCCGTGATTGCTAACGGCATCATGATTAACATCAGGAACACAAACAATGGCCGACCCAGCGACAAGGTGTAAAAACCGAAGAGGAGGCTGATCGCCAAGCTGATCCCGAATTTGATCCCCTGCGATTGGCTGATTTCCACCTCGCCGAACACCGGTGAAGTAACTGTCGCGATCGGCGTCTCGTTCGGGGTGATCCAAGCGAATTTCGTCAAGACGTTGGCCAATTCAAACACGATCAGCACGCTGACCAAAAACGCACCGAGCAAACCGACCTGCCGAAGCATCTCCCGATACGGCACCCCGGCCGCCACCCGCTCATTCACCGGGAAGCGACAAGTCAACATCAGCAATCCGTAAAGCAGCACGGGTAAACCGACAAGCCCGACCTTGTACCGCCAGTCGTACTCCGCGGGCATCGCCAGGGCTAAGATTCCCCCTAACACCAGGCCACCCGGCCAGCCCGCATGTAGAATATTCAGCCACTTTGTCTTGTCCCGGTGAAACATGGTCGCCACGACCGGGTTGATGACTGCTTCGACCGTGCCATTACCCAACGCGCCGACAAAACTGCCGATATACAACGCCCAATACCCCGATATCCCTTGTTCCACCAAAACCGGGGCACTGATGACGATCGCCATGTAAGCGACGTGACAGACAAAAGCAAATGCCATCGCCAGGCCGTAACCGATTTTGTCGATAATTAAACTGAACAGCACAATACTGATGGCAAAAGGCCACAAACCAACGCCAAAGATCTCTCCTTTCTGAGTTTCACTCAGCCCGAATTGCAGCGCCCAATCGCTCATCACGGTGACTCGGACAATGAATCCAAATGAAGTTGCAATTAAGGCAATGAAGCACGCCCAAAACAGCTTCATATCCCGAGAATCATCGGCCATGGGGTATCACACTCCTGAAAAAGGAATTCGCAGTCACAACATCAAGTTTGAAAATGCTATCACTATTGGCTTCAAGATGCCACTGAAATACGATACCTGACATCGATTCGCTATGGCAAAACCCCTCATGATCGCGTCACTCTCCAAGGCTCCGAACGAAGTCCATGCTCGCTTTGGTTCAGATTTAGAATACAACTTCAGCGAGAATGCCGAACCAGAACCGAACCAACCAAACGAGCATGCTCACACGCGAATTATTCAACAAGCGTTCATCCTGCCCTGAATATACGCGATTCTAAGACTGGTAACTCTCAGAGAGACAGTGGTACGGTTTCGCCTTGATGTGAACCCTGCAGATGCAGCATAAGATCCTGGGTCGTGAGACTGAGCTGCTAAGCGTTCCGGGGGGTCGAATGAATGGCCGGATACTGTCTCTGCCAATTCCAAGGAATTCACTCAAAAAAGTTCGCAGAGATGGCTGCACGCCACAACAAAGATGATAAAATTTTCTGCTAGATTTCCTGTTCGCCGATTCTTTGTCTGGGTATTACAACAAGAGCACTCGTTTTCATGAACGAGTATCCTGGTGTTGCTCGGAGAGACACACGCGCAGGACATCCCCCGAAATTCTGGCAGAGTTAGGGGCTGGATGTTTCCTTTTTGGATAGTTTACCCGGCCGTTTGACGGCGCATTTTCCTCTCTCCCGACTCTGGGTCTCCTAGGAGGGACCATGGCTTCCTCTTCCGATGAATCTCCTCTACGATTGGATCAATCGTCACAACCGAGTCCCGCGATGGGGCCGGCGTCGGGCTGGCAGTCGTTGGCGGATATTCTTCTGAACAACAATTCGCTTCCGCCATTGCCCGATGGCCCACGGCCACCAGTGGAGTCAGCACCGCCCACCGGCGATGCCGAATTGCTACGGGATTTGCAAAGGTCGGAACCTGAGCTACCCGCAGAAGCTCCCGAAAGTATTTTCAGCGATGCTGCGGCGGATGATGAAGATGTCTTCGGACTTGCGGAACGGAAAACCGTCGAATTACCCTCGCCATTGGTGGCAGTGGAGCGCCAAAAGGCTGGGCCTGTCGCCAACTTAACCGAAGCTCCGCCGGCACTGCCGGGGTTGTTGCCGACGGCGGCAAATCTGCCCACTCCCCCCCGTTCATCCGTCAACGCGGTTGCGCCGACCCCGGTTTCTCCTTTACCAGCGATGCCGGTACCTCCCGCATCCTCGTGGCCGCCCGCGAAAGCGGATACCGAACTGCCGTCGGCCACCCAGAATCCGATTTGGCCAGTCCCCTCCGCCACGACGGTCACGGATTCTCTGAACGCTGCGTCACCAGTGCTCACGACTCCGACCACGACACCGGCGGCGATTGCAACGGAGTCAGCCGCTCCCCGGCATCGCTGGCTAACCTGGGTGCTCCTGGTGTATGCGATCCTCGCCACCGTAGCGGCCCTTGCCGGCTGGTTCCAAGGGCTTCCCGGAGAACATCCGCTTTCGATCATTCCCGACACCTTTGGCGAATACGGCCCGGCACAACGGAAAAAAGTCTCGCTGCGAATCGACCCCGATGCGGAATTGCCAGCCCAACTGCGAGTCACCCTGGGAAATTCGGTACGAATTGGCGATCTGGAAGTGGCCCCGAAGTCGATTGCTGAGCAAAAAGTGGCACAACTGACCGAAATTGTCGGCGCAAGTAAGCCGGTTCGACAAACACTGCCAAAACCACTGCTGGTCCTGCGAGCGAAGTTGACGAATCATTCGCCCGATGTTTCTTTGAACCCGGTTGATCCGGCATTGAACCGGAAAGCGGTCTGGGGTGAGCCGGCCGTGGCCGGACTGTATTTTGCCGATCATTCACGGGTGCTGGGCGGCCCGATCGCTTGGCCCTTCGGAAATGGGATCCGCCGCATCTATCTGGAAGGGCAGGAAGCCGATGATAAGCCTCTCGAACCCGGAGAATCCCGGGAAGTTCTCATTGCAGCGGCTGCGAATCCCGAACTGGTTCTGATTGTTCGCGAAGCCAAGAACCCCATCCTGTGGAAATTGCATCTGCGGCGTGGGCGGATCCAATACGGCCTTCGCGATCGTGCCGTGACGACGCTTGTCGGTGTCGAGTTCCGCGCCGAACAGGTCCAATGGCTCGATCAGGGCAAATCAACCGCAAGCTTAAGCGGCAAAAGTACCGGCTAAGGCACAGCCACTTTTTACCTCATTCAACCGTGACGCTCTTCGCCAGGTTTCTTGGCTTATCAACATCACAGCCCCGCAGGATGGCTATTTCGTAGGCGAGCAACTGTAAGGGAATCACCGCGACGACCGGTTGCAGATAATCAGGAACCTCGGGAATGAAAATCGTTTCATCAGCAACGGTTTCTACCTCGTGATCGTTTTCGTTGCAGACCGCGATGACCGGACCTCCGCGGGCTTTGATTTCCTGCATGTTCGACATAACTTTATCGAACACCGCTCCACGCGGCACCAAGAAAATGCTGGGTGTCTCGGCATCGACAAGGGCGATTGGCCCGTGCTTCATTTCCGCTGCCGGATAACCCTCGGCGTGAATGTAGCTAATCTCCTTCAGCTTCAAGGCACCTTCAAGAGCCACCGGGTAGAGATATTGCCGGCCCAAGTAGAGACAATTGCGGGCATCCGCCAGCCGTTCAGCAATCACCCGGACACGATCGTGACAATCGAGCGTTTGCTGAATCCATTCTGGAAGTCGACGCAAATCCGCCAGGATCCGCTCGCCCTGTGAACTGGAAAGATGCCTCATCCGCCCGAAATACAGTGCCAGCATCGTCAGTGTGACACATTGCGAAGTGAACGCCTTGGTGCTGGCCACGCCAATTTCCGGCCCGGCATGCAAGTACACCCCGCCGTCGGCCTCACGGGCGATGGTGCTGCCGACCACGTTGCAGATCGCCAGAGTTGTGTGGCCCATCCGCTTAGATTCCCGCATGGCCGCCAGTGTGTCGGCCGTCTCGCCTGACTGGGTGATACCCAGCACGATGGTGTTCCGATCCATCGGTGGATTGCGGTAACGAAACTCACTGGCATATTCAACTTCCACAGGAATTCGAGCCAATTCTTCAAAGAGATACTCGCCCACCAGACCCGCATGATAACTTGTACCACATGCGGTCATAATGATCCGATCCACTTGTCGCAACTGCTGAGCGGACAGATTCAGTCCGCCGAAGTGGGCGGTCGCGTCGCGGTCATCCAAACGGCCCCGGAGTGCATTGGCGATGGCCTCGGGCTGCTCATAAATCTCTTTGAGCATATAATGTGGAAAGTCGCCAAGTTCCATGTCGCCATCGGAAATCAACTCGGCGATATTTTGAGTCGTGACCGATACGGGCATCGATTCCGCGTCCCGGATGCTCCAACTGTCCGGCGTCAGCCGCACCATCTGACCATCACTCAGATACACCACTTCTTGGGCATGGCCGGCGAGGGGACTCGTATCGGACGCCAGGATCAGGCCATTCCCGCCGAGACCGACGACGAGGGGACTACCCAGTCTTGCTCCGACGATGACGCCGGGTTCCGCCGCACAAACCACGGCAATTCCGTAGGTCCCATGAATCAAGCTGATTGTTTCTCGGACAGCTTCCAGTAAGTCGCCATCGTAAAATCGAGCGATCAGATGCGCGAGCACCTCACTGTCGGTTTCCGAGCGGAACTCAACTCCTTCCGCGATCAGTTGCTGTTTAAGCGTCAGATAATTCTCAATCACCCCGTTATGCACGACGGCAAAATGCCCACGGGCGCAGGTGTGTGGGTGCGCGTTGACATCCGTGGCGGGACCGTGGGTGGCCCAGCGAGTGTGGCTGATACCAAAGTGTCCCGGAGCCGGTTGCAATTGCAGCAACTCGCTTAAGGCCGCAATCCGGCCTGCTTTTTTTCGCAGATGCAGCGATTGTCCTGTCCCGGTGACCAGCCCGGCACTGTCGTAGCCGCGGTATTCCAGGCGTTTGAGTCCCTCGACCAGAATCGGTGCCGCCTCTTGCTGTCCAGTAAAGCCGATGATGCCGCACATGAAGATATCCTCGTGGAGAATTCGTGGTGAACTCGCATGAGTCAGCGATTTGAATCGGATCAACCCGCAGCAATACTGGGGTGAATCGATTCCGAGGGATAAATCACCTGGAAGCCACAGCCTTCGTAAAGCGGTCGCAACGATGCCTTGGAAGTCAACATGATGTAAGGCACGCGGTGAATCACGGCTTGATTCACCGTGGCTTTGACCAACGCCGACGCAATTCCCAGCCCGCGGCGGTCGGGTCGCACCACGACATAATCGATTTGCCAGTTGACGGGCGTGCTGACCAGCAGGAAGCCGTCCACTTCCGCGGCATCGTCCCGGTGAACCGCGACGTAGCGGACGGCAGACCAGATCGCAAGGAATTTTCCCCGCGTCCGAAACTGAGTGCCGATCAATTCCCAGAGAATTTTGCAAGCGGGTTCGTCGGTCAGAAATTCCTGAACCGGTACAAAATCGATCAGTTCTTCGACTACTTGTACGCGGGTCGGTTTGCAAAAGTAGTGCAATTCCGCTTCTGTCGTCATGGCCCGCCCCACATCGTGAAAACTCGGGTGGAAAGATCCACCGCCAGATGCTCCCGATCAGGAGTTGATCCGAAAATCAGACTCACTGCCGGGTGAATTTATCACTCACTACCGGGCGGATAGTACACCGCATCGAGCGTTGGTTCGGCAAGATCAATTTGCCGCGGTTCATCGGCTCCGCGTCGCTGTGAGTCGATCACGGAAAGTTGGCTGGCGATCACCGGCACGAGCAATTCTGCTTTGACCGCCGGTTCCCGGCTGGTCATAATTAATGCATGTGTGGATCACGGCCATGGCAACGGAGAACTGTCAACTCTCCTTACTAGAGAAAGTTTCGCAATCATGTCGCTGGGAGTTGTCGTTTACGCTGATGTGCTGATGCAAATTGGTCGCAACTTTTCGTGGCCGCGACACACTCGATCGTTGCCGATTCTGCTGGGGCTGCTGCTTACGGTAACTTGGGCACACAGCGGTGATGTCATGGCGGCAGATGCTCCGACCGGTCCGAACATCATTCTGGTGATTACCGATGATCAGGGTTACGGTGATTTGGCGTGCCACGGCAATCCGGTCCTGAGCACGCCGAATCTCGATCGCTTTCATGCCCAAGCTGTACGATTTCGGCAATTCATGGTGTCGCCGACCTGTGCTCCGACACGATGCGCGTTGATGACCGGCCGTCATGAGTTTCGCTCTGGCGTGACTCACACCATCCAAGAGCGAGAACGGATGGCACTTTCGGCCAAGACATTGCCAGAATCACTTCGTCAAGCCGGCTACACCACGGGGATTTTCGGTAAGTGGCACCTGGGTGATGAGGACCGCTATCAACCCGAAAAACGGGGATTTGACGAAGTCTTTATCCACGGTGCGGGCGGGATCGGTCAGACATATCCGGGCAGTTGCGGTGATGCACCAAACAACAGTTACTTCAACCCGGCAATTCTTCACAACGGCCGCTTTGTGAAAACAAAAGGTTACTGTACCGATCTGTTTTTTGAGCAAGCGATGAACTGGATAAGCCGTCAGGCGAAGAAAAAGCCGTTTTTCTGCTACCTCAGTACAAACACGCCGCATGCTCCACTGATTTGCCCACCGGAATATGAGAATAAGTACACCGGGAAAGTTCCCGCGAATACCGCCAAATTCTACGGAATGATCGAAAATATCGACGATAATTTCGGACGGTTGCTGAAAAAGGTTGCGGAGCTCGGCATCGAAAAAGACACCCTGATCGTTTTTATGACCGACAACGGCGGCACGGCCGGCTGCGAAGTCTTCAATGCGGGAATGCGTGGCAGAAAAGGGACGCCTTATCTCGGCGGGATTCGCGTTCCTTGCTTCTTTCGTTGGCCAGGTACGTTGAAACCGGGAGATGTCGATGCCCTCGCCGGACATATCGATTTGTTTCCGACCTTGGCGGAGATAGCGGCAGCACCGCTGCCGGCCGGGGTTCAACTCGATGGCCGCAGCTTGGTCCCCTTGCTGAAAAATCCGCAGTCTGACTGGCCCGAGCGGATCCTGTTTACCCACCTCGGCCGCTGGCCTACCGGAAAAGCCGGCGAATCAAAATATCGCCATTGCAGCCTGCGAAATCGTCGATTTCAGATGGTGAGTAATCAACCTTCGGGGGAAAAATCTTGGGAGCTTTATGATTTGCTGGCCGATCCGGGGCAAACCCGCAACGTGATTGACAAGTTCCCTGAAGTGGTTCGAGAATTCGAAGCGGCCTACGATGCCTGGTGGGAATCAGTACAACCCGGACTCGTCAATGAGAACGAGGTCGGGCCTGCCGTCAACCCCTTCAAAGCACGTTACTGGCGGCAATTCCCGGAGGAACGGCCGAAAGAGATGAAGTAACTCAGCCCGCCGAAGTAACCCGCCGAGTGACCATTGCGTCGCACATCTGACTACCGACGCAACGAATTGTGACGCAGCGGTCAATGCTTAATCTCGAAGCAATCACTGCATCCAAGTTAAACATCGCCTGCTTTTCCGACATTGGCTGAATTCATTTCAATAATCTTAACTTTCTAGACAGCATAGACTTAAGGAATTGTTTCTTTCTCCGAAGATTGGTACACCCTCTGCTTTGATGTCCGAGGAGTCTCGTGCAGATTCACGCCATCTTGTCGCCTTTGCCTCGATTTGGCTTGATGGCTGAGTTGACTGCCTTTGCCTTGGGGGATTCATGACACAACCTCGCCGCTGGCTTGCCTTTCCACTGGTGGCCGTTTGCTTGCTCTGGCTCGGCATGTCGAGCTTATCGCAAGAACCTCCGGGAACAACGCCACCCACCAAGCCAGATAGTCAGGGCTACATTCAGTTGAAATCAGAACTCGAATCGACGCGAGCGAAACTGAAAGCCGCGGAGGAAGCCGCTCTGCAAGCGAAGCAAGCTGCTGCCGATGCACGTAAAGCCGCTGCAGACGCGGCCCAAGAAATCGCTGCTCTCAAAGCCACGGGCGTCAAAGTCGAAGCGACTCTTGCTGAGGTGAAAGAAACCGCAACGCGGGCATTAAAGTCGGCAGAAACTGTCGGCAAATCCACCGAGAAATTGCCCGTCGATGCCGCACCGGGGTTGCCAACAAATGATGCAAACACCAGCAAAGAAGCCACAGCCACCGCGACGACCGTTCAATCCGCCGGTGATATTGCCTGGATGCTTGCCGCGACTGCCCTGGTCATGTTCATGATTCCCGGCCTGGCCTTGTTTTACGGAGGGATGGCCCGGCGAAAAAATGTGCTGGCGACCATGATGCAAAGTATGGCGGCCCTAGCCGTGGTTGGAGTTTATTGGGCGGCCATCGGTTATGCCCTGGCGTTCGGTCCTTCCAAGATTACCATCAGCGTATTGGGCGTGGAAAACGGCGGTATCATCGGCTTCAGCCCGGATCTGATTTTTCTGAAGGGGATTCCGAATGATATGACAATGCCGGGACTGACGATCCCGGTCTACTTGCATATGGCCTTTCAAGGGATGTTCGCGATTCTCACCCCAGCGCTGATTTCCGGTGCGATTGCGGAGCGAATTCGCTTCTGGCCGTACTGTTTGTTTATGATCCTGTGGATCACTGTGGTCTATTGTCCGCTGGCCCATATGGTCTGGGCTTTCGATAATTTTGATCCCGCGGTCCCGACGAGTGAGCGAGGCAGTTCAGCGATTGGCTTGTTTGGGAAATTGGGGGCACTCGATTTTGCCGGCGGCACGGTCGTGCATATCGCCGCAGGGTTGGCGGGCTTGGCGTGCTGTCTGGTTCTGGGTAAACGGGATGGCTACCCGAAAACGATCGCACATCCGAACAGCATGGTGCTGACCCTGCTGGGAGCCGGCCTGCTCTGGTTCGGTTGGTTCGGTTTCAACGGCGGCTCGGCATTAGCCAGTAATTCGCTGGCGGCGTCGGCACTCACCGTCACCCAGTTTGCCGCGGCCGCGGCCGGGCTCGGCTGGATGTTGATGGAATGGTTGCACCGTGGGAAGCCAACTGCACTCGGGCTGGCCTCGGGTTTTGTGGCGGGATTGGTCGCCATTACCCCTGCAGCAGGAGCAGTCGCGGTCTGGGGCGCGGTTCCGATCGGCTTGATCGCCGCTGCGGTCTGCTATGCTGCCGTCATGCTCAAAGGCTCCCTTGGCTACGATGATACACTCGATGCCTTTGGTGTCCATGGCGTTGGAGGGTTCGTCGGTGCCGTACTGACTGGAGTTTTTTGGACGCAAGCATTGGATCCTGAAAACGCCGTGACCCGTGGCGGACTCATTGTCTCTGGAAGTTTCGAGCAAACGAAAATCCAGTTCATCGCGGCGATCTTCGCGGTGTGCTTCGCCTTTGTAGCAAGTCTGATCCTTTGTCAGGCTGTACAATGGATGACACGCGGGAACTTCCGCACAAGCGTTAAGGATGAAACGACAGGGCTAGATCAAACCGAACATGGCGAATCCGGATTCGACTTTGGCTATGCGACGGAGTCGTTTGCCGTAACCGCTCGAGAGCCGAAATCTGCGATTGCTCCGAAAGGTAATGGCAAGTTTGTCCTGACGGTGGAGGGAGTTGCCCCTCAGGAACTGATGAAAGCCTGGTCTGGTTTGTGCCAGCCGAGTGACGCCCCGATTGATGGCGATTTTCTCGCGGTCTATCCTTTTGTGACAACGGTAGCTGGTACAAACTTCAGTTTCCGCGGGGGTGATCCGGCAACCATCGCTCAGCATCTGACCGCACTCTTTCGAAAGCAATTTCCCGGTAAACCAGTGGTCACACGCTCGACATAAGCGGCCACCAGGTTGCCCCGTCTGTTCGTGCTGCCGGTTTTTCCCTGGGGTTAAGATTTCCCCAGCCGACAACGGTGCTGGCAATCCTGACCCAGACTGATATTCTATGGTTTCTGATCAGTCTGTCGATATCCTACGATCGCTTGCATATCTTCATTTTTGACACCGTCACCCGAGGTTATCGTGAAACTCATTGTTGCGATCATCCGGCCTGAAAAACTTGAGGATGTTCAACAGGCTCTTAATGAACGCGATGTGTATTTGATGACCGTGTCCGACGTTCGTGGCTGTGGTCGGCAACGCGGCTTCACGGAACTGTACCGCGGTACTGAAGTGCAAATTCGGCTTTTACCGAAGGTGAAGTTGGAAATTGCCGTCAACGAGGCTTTTGTCGAGGCGACTGTCGAAGCCATCGTTCATGCGGCGCGGTCCGGGGACACGGGAAACATCGGCGACGGCAAGATTTTCGTGCTGAGTTTAGAGGATGCCATCCGGATTCGGACGGGGGAACGCGGCAGCGAGGCAATCGGCCCGTGACATGAGTCTGATTTGCCAAAAAACATCTGGCAATTCGACGATCCTCTTAAGGCTCTTACCGATTGTCAGATGACTTCAAGCATCCTCGGTGCGGTGGACAGCCGAGCCGGAACGCGACATTTCACGGAGGGTTAATTCCGAGCCGATCGCTCGTTGCCACTCGGCGAGTTGCCGATCATTGGGACGCAATCGACAGGCGAGTGTGATGTATTTGTAAGCACGTTTGATATCTGTAAGGCGATTTTCTTCCGAACGTTGCGGATCACAGGATTGATCCCAGGCCACCATCGCCAAGCTTTCGGAGACGACTGGATCGTTCGGGTTTTGTCGGTATAACTCTTTGAGAAGCCAACGCGCACTGTCCGAGAGCCCGAGTCGGCGGAGATAATCGGCAAGGGCAAATAAGGTTTCGGCATCCCAGCAATTGACCCGCAATTTCTCGGCAAAACGCTCGATTTCTTCCGGGTTGCCTTGAATCGCCGGCACAGAGCGGGTGAATGCCTTGGCCCGGATTCGCGGGGCTTGGCTTTGCGGAGGTTGCCGTAGGTGTTCTTGTTGGAGCCACTGGCACAGGCCAAGACCCCGTAAATGCATTGTGTTATCACGTTTCGCCGAGATGGAAGTTCGTCGCCAGTGGCTCTGTGAATGACTGCTGGGCAATGAGCTTACCGAACTCGCTTCTGCCTCGGTTTCCAGCGCCACTTCCTCCGTATCTGGAGTATGTGTGGGAGCGGTAGGAGCCGGGGTCATGCCGGGATAGACGATGTCCAGCGGATCAAGCTCTTCGTAGAGGATGGTTAACTCGACATCTCCCAGCCAAACCGATTCCTCTCGCATGAGCGGTAAATGATACACCGGTTTGTCATCACCGACGCGGGTCACGCCGCTGTCACCGAAGGCGAAAAGATGCCAGCAATAATTAAAAACCAGCATCACGGCGTGAAAGGGGTTCAAACCTGTTTCTGCCGGCAGGCAGACGCTGCATGATGCATCCGTACCGATAACTACGGGGCTCTTGACTTTCTTTTTCGTCAGCTCATGCCCATGCAGTCGGAGAATGAGGTCGCATTCCTCCGGAGCCAGGCATGATTCGCTGATGGCATCGCCCGAGGTGGCTTCTAGAACCCGGAATTGTTTGTGTCCGAGTTGCAATTCGTCGTTCGCTGAAATCAGGACCGGAAGCGTTGCCCGGTTGCCATTGACGGAACAAACGGCACTTGGACACAAGGGAATAACAACCCAGTTCGGAGGAAGCGGTGCGAGCAGGGTCACCAGGACTCGACGACCTTGTTCATCGCGTTCAAATCCAGGAGTCGGCCGGTTCAGCGGTTTAAGGGGCTTTTCTGAAGCCAAATCCTGCAAGCTGAGTGGCATCGCCTTGCCCCCTTGGCGTAGCGTGACACGCCCATGGATCGATCAACTCATAATTCCACTGTGTAAGCATAGTTTACGATGTCGAAAAATTCTATTTTCTCCCCGATACACCGACGATTGAGGGAAAATCTAATAAATATCGGATAAATTTCCCAGAAATCGCCGTGGTGCTGAGCTGATCAATTTGCCCAATCTGTCGGAATCTCCGAGAGATTAAACAACCTCGCCTTCTCTTTTCAGACCAGTGTTTGGGAGAATGTGCATCTTCGAGAATTCGACTCTGGCTCGGCTGGCAGCTTGTCTGAACTGAACACTCGACGACGTTGAAGCACAACATCGGCGGCACGGTAACCACTGCGAACCGCTCCTTCCATGGTGGCAGGCCAACCGGTGGCGGTCCAATCACCTGCCAGGGTAAGATTAGCCAACGAAGTTGCCGCCGAGGGACGGTAACGATCCACGCCGGGAACCGGGCTGAACGTTGCCGCATGCTCGGTTACGGCTCGGAATCGCAGAAGCTTGGCTCCGATGGCTGCGGGCAAAAGGGATTGCAACTCAGCATGAATGGCCCGGACCACTACCTCATGTCCGGCTCGTTTCCATTTATGAGCGGCGCTAATTACGACTTGATAATAATGCTCTCCCGAACGGGTCGGCCCGCGATTGAACAGCCATTGGCCTTGACAATCGACGAGAACCAGGTGAGGCCGCCGAGTGATCGGGCGGTCGTACCAGAGATGCACGCTTGTGATAGGGGAGGTTTGGAGTTGTTCCAGTTGAAGGCCGTCAGGTTTTTCCCGCAGAGAAGCCGGCAACAACTCCAAGCAGCGGTCGACCGGCACCGCCAGGATGACCTCATCCGCCGGGAGCATCGAACCATCTTGCAACCGCAAATGCGTGACCTGTTCGGGAACCCCGGCTCGGCGTGGTGCGACCACCAGTTCCCGAACCCGGGCATTTTCTCGAACCGTGACATGATGCTGCCCGAGCCAGGAACGGAGTTCTTCGCCGTACAGCCGACCGAGCGGCACCGTCGGAATTTGGATTTGCCAACCATGGCGGTTGCTCAGGAAGGCATCGACAAACACTTTCCGAGCGTATTTGAACCCTAGGCGATCGACGGACTCGTTCAGCGCGCTGACGAGCACCACGGCCCAGAATCGACGGATCGTCTGACATGTTTGTCGATGCTGGAGCAGCCATTCGAACAGCGGCGGATCGGCTTCCGGCGATTCCGCCAGCATCGCAACAAGTCCGGCAGCGATTCGTAGTTTCTCGGTTGCGGTCAAATAATGAAGGCCCGCCAGGGCTCGGCCAAGATGGAACGGGGCAGGCCACGGATCGGCGGCGAAGCGACTAACTCGCCGATCCGGTGTCAGAAACCAGAGACAGGGCTGTGTTGCCAAAAAATGCCTGACGCCAATCGTGGAATAAAAATCGGCCAGATAGTTGCAACATCCCATGCTGACATGCTGGCAGGTATCAATCATCTGTCCGGTGGCCGGATCGATAAAGGAACTGGCCCGCCCACCGAGCCGTTGCCGAGATTCCAGGATTGTCACTGGTACACCCCGACGAGCGAGGCGGACGGCTGCCGCCAAGCCGGCCAACCCGCCGCCAACCACGGTCACCTGCCTCGAGGAATGCGGAGTCGCTTCGGACATTCGGGAATCTCGTTTCTTTCGAAATGTACTCCATCGCCAGCGGAATCAGGTCAGCCCCCAGCGGACCGGCCAAGCTTTCAGAAAGATCCAGCTTTTTGTCATTCGATCGACGCGAATTCGAGTGGAGGGTAACTGGGCCTGTTGGCGATCGATTTCCTCGAGTAACCGGCGATACAATTGATACATCACTGTAAATACAGCGCGGCCGTCGTTCGGTAACAGCCCAGCGAGCGGCATTGCCTCTTCATAATAATTACGGGCTCGGTCAATCTGAAATCGGAGGAATGCGGGGAAGTTCGGCGAGTGCCAGTCTCCGGGTTGGCAGCCAAATTGCTGATACTCCGCAATCGGTAGGTAACTCCGCCCGCGGTGAAAATCCTCGGCCAAATCGCGGAGAATGTTTGTCAACTGGAAGGCGATCCCGGCTTGGATCGCGAGCTGTTTGGCCCAGGCTTCATCCCGGGTTCGTCGCAGACCCCAGATTCCCAGACAGGCCAGACCGACGGCCGAGGCCACCCGCCAGCAATAGGGATAAAGCTCGTCGGCGAAGCTTTGAAACGCCCGAGGTGTCAAGTCGGATTCGACGCCGTCAAGCACCGCCTCAAAGTAACTCCACGGAACCGGATAAGAACGAAGAAGATGACAAAAGGCAGGGTGGACCGGATGCTGAAACTGTCCCCGAGTGGCACGGAGCAGTCCATGTCGCCAGTTTCGCAGGGCAGCGGCTTTCTCGGCACAATTCCCCGAGCCATCTGCGAGATCGTCGGTTAGTCGCAGGACGGCGTATAACGTGGTCATGGCCTGCCGCTTTGGCCGGGATAATAAAGCGAAGGCCAGCGGAAACGTGCTGTTTGCACGCGCGGTGATCGTCCGGCAATATTGGCGAGAAGCAGTCAGACTGATCACGGCCATTCCGCGACATCGAAAACACGCAGCCGAGCCAGTGAAGTCACGTTTGCCGGCTAATTTTGCTCATACCCCCAAAAATTACGGTTACGGAAAAGAGACCCGAACCGATTGCCCGATACGCAAAGGCGGCCGACCCGATGGAGCCGGATCAGCAATCTCGATCAGGCACTCTAGCACCCGCGGTGAAGCATTCACGGCCAGCACATCGCTCGCCGTCCGTTTCGGGAGAAAAGCGTTGCCAATCCGAGTTACTGTCCCCTCATAAGTGATCGCGACGTTGTTGTGGTCGCTGACGGTGACCTTGCGGCCGATCGTGCCCGAAACTCGGTGCGCAAACTCGGCTTCTACTTCGGCCCGGACAATGATCGGTCCGGATGGAATCAACCAAGCGAGAGGACTCCGAGTCGAGGGACCGTAGGTCATACCTGGACTGGCAATCAGCTGCTCGACCACGCCGGAAACGGGGGCTCGAACCAGGCATAATTCGACCGCGGTTTCTGCCTCGGCCACCGTGGCTTTGAGACGTTCAACCTTGGCCTGTGCTTGCATCCGATCGGCAGCGACCGGGGAAAGTCGAAGCAGTTGCAGTTTCTTCGTCTCTGCCGTCAGTTTGTGATGCAATTGCGTGACCAGATGTCGGGCTTTCTGCAACTCGGCATTTTCATCGCGGCGGCGTTGTTTCTCGGCTTCCGAAAGCGGTTGATTCGTGTTCAGATTCCGCTCCGCTGCCAGTACACGCTCCAAAGCGTCTGAGACGGCTTTGAATGCATCTTCGGCGGCTTTAAGATCGTCCTCGACGGCTTTGATGGCCAATTGTTGTAATTCCACCTGCCCGGCGTGAATTTGCAACGCCGCTTCAGCCTTCAATACATCTTGCTCGGCAGCCATCAACTCGGCACGGGCCTGCGCGAGCTTTTTCTGCAAAATCCGGTCATCGAATTGCACTAGAGGTGCCCCTGCATCGACTGCTTCGCCTTCTTTGACATGAACTTTCGTAACGGTCGCCAAGGCCGCGATGGAAGGAGGACCGATTGGAATCGGATCGGGGCCGACTACGCCCAGTACAATCACTCCGCCAGATGGCAACGAAGGCGTAGCTGCTGATGTCGGTCGCGAGGGTGGGCTGGCTGAAGTCGTTGGCTGGCTGTCGGCATCAAGCAGACGATTCGCCCCGGCCAGGGTTGCTGCCATCAGACAGATCCCGACACCGATCGCACCGGTGCGGATGCGACTTTTCCAGGTCATACGGCACCTCCTGTTCCATCGAGGGCGGGAACGATTCGGTCTGTTTCTTCGAGGCAGCCATCTTCAAGATGATATGCCACATCGACATACGGCAATATGCGATGATCATGGGAAACCACAAAGATGGTCGCCCCTTGAGCGTGCGCGGCGTCGCGGAGTAATTCCACGACCTGTTTGCCATTTTCCCAATCCAACGCACTGGTCGGCTCATCGGCGAAAATAAATGCCGGGTTTTTCACCAGCGCTCGGCCAATCGCGACCCGTTGTTTCTCACCGCCTGACAATTGCGCTGGTTTCTTCAGAGCTTGTTGACTTAACCCCAGGCGATCGAGCATTTCTAGGGAGCGACGGCGTGCTTCTCGATGCCCGACGCCGAGACCCCACTTCAAAACGATTTCGAGTTGCTGGGTCGCAGTTAATGCAGGGAACAAATTGTATCCTTGGAAAACGAACCCCGTATTCCGGAGCCGAAACTTTTCTCGACCTCTCTCGGAAAGCGACCAGATATCCACAATCCGATCGCCGTCCTGGGCCAGAACTTTGCCTTGATCCGGTGGCAGCAAGCCGGAGAGGATTGCCAAGAGTGTCGATTTCCCACTTCCGGATGGCCCCATTAACAACGCCAGTTGCCCAGCATAGAGTTGAACACTCACATTCCGCAAAGCTTGAAACCTTCGGGCACCGTCGCCAAAAGAGCGAACCAGCTTCACCGCCTCCAGCGATGGGGCTTCACTTCGCAACATCATCGGCACCATTCCGTGGCGGTCGACCATCAATCCGTATTCCAGATCTCACTGAGGATACTCGATCAATCGTTATATCTTGATCGTTCTGTTGGCCATCGGCAACAGGTCTCGTAGAAATTTTTTGCGTAATCATCCAGCCATATCAGGTCTGCTCATGCACGCCAGCTGCGTGAAGGTTGAGATTCCCGGACCCTTCAACCTGGCTTTTCGGGCTCAACGCAACAGCGACATCGGTTCAATCCGACGAACGGAACGCAAGGCCACAACCCCCGCCAGGATTGCTGTGGCTACCGTAATCCCTGCAGCTCCGGTCAAAAGTTCCCATCGTAGCTGAACTTTTGCTCCGGCGGCATCCGCACCCACGGCCAGCAGACGCACAATCGGATACGCCACGAGAACGCCGATCAATCCCACCCAGAATGATTGCGTCAGCACAAGAACATACATTCTGCGGCGGGGGATCCCGAGAGCCAACAGTGTGGCAAATTCCCGCGCAGAAGCCATCGTGGCGGAATATAACGTCTGCGCGGTGATTACCGCCCCGACCAGTAGCCCCAGCAAGGCGGCATAACCGATGGCGATGCCGGCTTTCGTGCGGGTTAACCAGTACCATCGAGAACGCCTAGAGAATTCGTCGGCTGTAAACACGCTCATCTCCGGATATTCCCGACGAAGTTCCTGAACAACTTCGCGGGCGCGTTCAGGAGAATCGGTCCGGGCAAGCAGGTAAGTGGTGTGATCCGCATACAGGGGATTCGTAATTTTGATCAGGTTGCGCGCGGTTGTTTGCGAACAGAAGACCCAGGGGGCCGCTAAACTCTTCAAACCCGTTACAATCCCGACGAGCGTCACTTCCTGACCGTTGATTTTGCCCTTATCGCCGATTTCTTTCATGCCTAGTCGCTCCAGATCCGAACGATCGACGACCACTGTGTTCGGTAGCGTGAGCGCTGTTCGCATCTCGGGTGTGAGCACTCGCGCGGCCCCAGCCGCATCCGGATTCAAACTGCTGCCAATCACCATGCACAGATTCGAACCACCTGAAGCTTTTGTCCAACTGGCAAAGGCCATGTAAAACAGTTCCGGCATGGCTACACCGGGCCGATCAAGCCGACCCATGTTCGACAACGGAATCGGGCGGCCGAGATCCACACTTTCGACATCGTTCGCTCCGACCCAGATATCCGCTGAGGTGTAATCAATCGGAATCGAGGTAATTTCGAACAAGCCGAGCAACAGTCCGACCTGAAGAACAATTAAGATGGCACTGAACGCCACCGCACCGACCCCGGCGGCGTATCGTGTCTTATCATGCCAAAGAGTTTGCAGGGCGTAACTCATCCGTTCAGTGCCCGAACTGGATCGTGTGTGGCTGGGGAATCACGCGGGTAATCGACTGGATATGAGTCCCGCGATCATTGTCCCTTGACCTCAGTTGACCTCAGTATTGACTTCAGTGTTGCGATGCATCACCATGTCGATCATATGACAATTCAAAGCACATTTCCGCGTCGCAGCGTCAATCGCCGCGGCAAGATGGATAGTCTGCGGCTTCCGTGCTTTTCACGCCATCAAGCCGAGACGGCCTTCCGCATCGACGCCAAACCTGTCTGGGAGAAATTTCGGATCATTTTGCTTGGCCTCAGGCCACCCGGGCTGCCGGCGTCACGCGGCTCGGGATGTCTGCCAGATCACCTTTAATATACAGGTGGTGCCATAATTGTGTAGCGACAACGGCGGTGAGTCCCATCTCGGTACTCGTTCGTGCCAGAGATTTTCGCATGTGAGCGAGTTGCTGTCGGGCTTGAATCACAGCATCGGCATCAAAAAAACCAGTTTTTGCCAGAGATTCCCGAGAAAGGACTTGATCAATCCAGCGCTGGCGAGTTCTCGTCTGAATCCAGCTGTCCATCGGGGCCCGGAACATGTGTTTGCGGCGGTGTGCGATCTCCGGTGGAAGCCAGCGTTCCGCCACTTTGCGTTCGATGAATTTATCCCGCAAGAGCCCGCGTAATTTCCACCGGGGGTGCAACCGTGCGGTGTATTCGAGCAGTGCCTCATCGAGAAAGGCGTAACGGGCTTCCACCGAGGAGTGCATGGCAACTCGGTCGCCCTTCGAGGACAGCAAATGTCCCGGAAGCATAATCCTTGCTCCGAGGTACAACTGGCGGTGAAAGGGATGCCAGCGGTGCAGTTGCTGAGTCAGCTCGAGTTCTTCGTACGGTGACAGGTCAAGGACGGCTTTTTTCACGTCCGGGCTGAAAAAACGCAGCTTATTCAGACTCATCAGCCCGTATAAATCTAGCCAGCCGTTGTGCCCGCCGACAATGGCTTGTACCTGGCGAATCGCCTCCCGGCTGAACATCGGTTGCCCACTGAGTTTCATTCCGAAGGCACGCAGCCAGTATCCCAGGGGCAATCCCGGAATATTGTTCAACCAGCCGGTCAGCTTATTAACTTTGAACCAGGAATAACCGGCCAGCCACTCGTCAGCCCCTTCTCCCGTCAAAGCAACTTTATATCCGTTGCGGTGAACGGCTTTTGCCAGGTGCATCAATCCCAGGCAGGAGGTGTCAATGACTGGGATTTCCGCGGCGGCAATTAACTCCGGATAATCGTTTCGCAGTTCGTCCGGACCGCAATGCACAACGATCGGTTCGCAACCGAGATAGTTTGCCACCCGCAACGCCTCGGCTTCTTCATTCAGACCTTCTTCTTGGACGGAAATGGTAAATGTCGGAATCGGCCGGCCCAGGACTTTGTTCGCCATCGCCACCACCAGCGAGGAATCGACCCCTCCGGAAAGGTACGAGACCACGGGAACATCCGCGCGGAGTCTGCGGGAAACCGCCGCCAGCAACCGCCGTTCGTATTCATCAACGACCTCACGTTCATTGTGGCCGTAATCCTCGTCTCCACGCGGGGGATATTGCACTTCCCAGTAAATCCGTTGTCGGAGTTGACTGGTCCGATCATCCTGACCTGGTTTCAGATGCAGATAACGACCCGGTGCCAGCATTGTAATCCCCTCAAATACCGTCACCGGCCCGGGCATGGCAAAGAACGTAAAGACATGATTCAGCCCACGCAGGTCTGCTTTCGGCGTAACCAAGCCCGACGCGAACAACGCTTTCATCTCTGAGGCAAACAACAACCAGTCGCCACCCTCATCGCGGACCGTGGTGTAAAACAGCGGGCAGATCCCAGCCCGGTCCCGTGCCAGCACGAATTCGTGAGTTCGGCGGTCCCAGACACAAAAGGCGAACTGACCACGGAGATGCTCCAGCAAGCCGGGGCCGTAATCTTCCCACAGGTGGGGGATCAACTCCGTGTCGGTGTGTGTGCGGAATCGATGCCCCTTGGCTTCCAAAGCGGCACGTGTTTCCGGATAATCAAAAAACTCGCCGTTGAAAACCGTCCAAACGGTCTGATCCTCATTCGATATTGGCTGGCGTCCATCGGCAAGGCCGACGATACTCAGTCGTCGGTTCATCAAGTGCAATCCAGGTTCTTCGAGGGAGCCATCTTCATCCGGACCGCGATGGTAGATGGCCTGGGCCATCGCCGCCACGACTCCCGAAGGAACCGGTCGCCGCTCGGAACTCAGGTCAATCATCCCCGCGATGCCGCACATCAGTAGCTCCTCGAAGAATCAACGGTGGTTGCTGCTGGTGTTTTCCCGTTCAATTCCGAGACAGGCGACTTGCTCGCCTCGCCCCCCGCCAGGCCTTCATGTGCATGCCCCAGCGGACGATTCGCGGGAACAGCCTTTTCCCCAGCCAGACCCAGAAACTCACGAACCCGACCGCCCGTTCCGGGGTGTTCCGCTCTAGGCTGCGGACCACGGCGGCGGCAACCTCTTCGGGCCGCTGGGCTCCTTCGAAGTTCAGGTAGATTTTGCCTTCGTTGCGCAACAAATGCCGGTTCAAATCGTCACTGCGAACGACGCCGGGAAGCACCAGCAAGACATCAATGTGGAAACGCTCGAACTCCGCGCGGAGGGCTTCCGTCAGGCCGACAAGCGCGTGCTTGCTCCCACAATGTTCCGACAAACTGGGAATGCCGACCCGGCCGCACAGGCTGGCCACATTCAAGATTGCTGGCCGCCAGCCTTCGGGGCCGCGGACAAAACTTTCCGACAGGTGCGGTTGGCAAAGCCGCATCATCTCCGCCGCCGCAAAGAAGTTGATCTCGGTCACTTTCCGTACGATGTCCGGCGAACTGCTGGCAAACTCTCCGAAACTGGAGACGCCGGCTGCGTTCACCAGCACGTCCAGGCCGCCAAAGTAAGCGACCACGTCGGCCACCAGTTTTGCCCGGCTCTCGGCGTCGGTCAGATCAGCAGGAAACGCTTGAACTTCGGCTCCTCCCGCCCGGAGGTTCGCAGCCAGTGCTTGCAGTTCATCCGTGGACCGGGAGGTCACAGCGACCCGGGCCCCGAGTGCCGCGACCCGCTCCGCGATCCGCCGGCCGATCCCCCGGCTTGCTCCGGTCACCAGAATCACCCGACTCTTGAGCTGTCTGCTCATTCTCGATCCTTTTGCCAGTCCCGCAACAATTTTCAGGTGATCGTAGCAGATTCGGCCAGCGATGCCGAGTCGGCTTCCGCTCGCCCAAGCTACCAATCCGAGTTATCATCTCGATTGCGTTGTGGTTTACTGTGATGAAATCAACGATGATAAATATCCGAGCGGACACAATGAGTCGCGGCAAGTGTGATCCGGTGGATCAGCCTGATTAGCTCATCGCCGGGGAGCAATTACGCTCAATAAGCCAATCTGGGGGCTGGTATGAATTTCGCAGGGATTCAGGATGTCTCGGAAACAGCAGTCTGACAATGTCTCAAACGGTCAACTTGATCCGCGGAACTCCCACGGAGTGTGGCAGAGGAGTCTGGGCGATGTCATGGCGTACCGATGCTTGAATTCTGCTCGGTTAGGCGACGCTGAGCGCTGCCGGGTTCTGATTCGCAGCTCAATTACTGGCTGCAGCCGCATCCGCAACATGGCGAGGCCGTCGAGCGGATCATTCGCAAGCCATTTTTACCGGGCAGGAATCAAGTCAAACGAATCTGGCTCGGACCGGGGTCATCGCGAATCCGCTTGGTGATTCGAGGTTCCGCAACCATAACAATCCATCGTGTGCAAGATATTCACACGATGGGATCATAATCGCGGGAATTGATCGAATCATTCACGGCAAGGTCAGGATTTTTTCTCAACTCCGTTCCAAACTCACGGTTTTGATGCGGGTGTTTCGGACGTTGCGACTCGTTCTTGGGAAAACAGCCCTGGGAGGCCGCCCCGAATCAAGATCAAATCCCAGATGCCGATGGCCAGAATCACGGCACAGGCGATGGCAAGGGAAACGACTCGCCGACGCTGTTGTTGTGCGGGAATCGTGATCGATTCGGACCCGGACTCGGCTCGTTTCGTCTGACGGAAGGGATTGAGGAGGCCTTCTGTCGCGAGCGGAATGTTTGCGATGCCATGAGTTTGCGTCGCAGGAAGCGTCGGGGGTGTGAGATCGAGATCAGGCGTCGCCGATGCAGGAGCTGCACCTGCCGGTTGCGGTATCGGGGGAACAGACGGAGCCGGCATCCCAGGCGGGGTCGCTGATTTTTCGATTTGCCAATCGGCGCGAATTACCGCTCGAGGCATCGGCGTGTTCGTCGGGCTAGTTCCGGGCAAAGCCGGCAATCGACCACTGCTAGCCCCGCTGGAACGCACTTTCGCAACCAAGCCGGAACCGGGCTCGGTCGTCAAACGGGCCGAAGAGCCTGAGCAAGCAGCGATCGCATGGAGAGAAACCGAGGATCCACTCCCTCGATCCGTTCGAACGGGGTGAGGCGTTAAGTGGATCGCTCCTGAAGAAGGCGCGGACACGCCGATCGCTGCGGGGGGCAACTCCTGTTCTGATGGCGGCGGAGGCGGGAGTTGAGCCCACGGTTCCAAGGCTGCCATCAATTCTTCCGGAGTGGCGTAACGATCCTCCGGTTTTTTCGCCATGAGCTTGATCAAGATATCCGCCAACACTTGTGGAACATCACTCCGGACTTCCCGAACCGAGGGAATCGGTTGCACTTGATGGGCGATCAGTTTTTGCGAGATTTTTTCGGTGGTGTAGGGCGTTTTGCCCGTGAGCAGAAAATACCCCGTCGCCCCCAGGGAATAAAGATCCGCGCGGATGTCAACCGACGAGCAGTCGATGGCTTGTTCCGGGGCGAGAAAATCTGCAGTTCCAAGAATTTTTACGCCCTGACCCCGGGTGAGTTCGTCGTCTTCGATCTGGGAACGGACCAAACCAAGATCGAGAATTTTCACGACTCCCAACCGATCGACAAGTAAGTTGGCAGGTTTGATGTCGCGATGCACTAAGCCGCACGAATTGATATAAGCCAGCCCGTTTGCGACCTGCCAAAGGTAATAAGCCGCTCGTTCTGATTGCAGTGGTCCGTGCTTGCTGACAAGATCATGCAAACTGATTCCATCGATATATTCGAGAACCAGAAACATCACCTCGCCTTCACTGTCGACATCGTAGGCACGCACGAGGTTGGGGTGATCAAGTTGGCCGGCGGCACGTGCTTCCCGGAGAAATCGCTGCCGACTGTACTCGTTGTTAGCGAGTTCCGGCGGCAGGACTTTGATGGCGGCGTGCCGGCCCATACTGGTATGCTGCGCCAGAAAAACCTGCCCCATCCCCCCCATGCCGATTCGTTCCAGCAATTTGTATTTGCCGAGAAAATACCCCCGATGTTTTCCCCGCAGCAATTGCTCGGACTGGAACTTCGTCAGTAATCCTTGCTCGACAAGTTGCCGTGCCACAATTCGTGGATCCGCTGTTTCCGGAACCTCGGCAATAGCAGGCGTGAGAAGATCATCCGCGAGCAATTTGCTTTTCCGGATCAGTTCGATGAACTGAAACGCCGTGGTGGGTACTGGCATAGGAATCACCGGCAGAAACACGAAGGATTTTGAACATATGCTACAAATATGTAGAACGAATTTTCCAAGTTCTGCCGACTTTTTTCGTACAGTCGGGAAATCCGACGAAATGAACTGTCGAATTTTCTGACGACCTGAGCCAATTTCAAGCCACTGATAAAAAAATGCCACGCTGGGTTTAAGCAGTGGCAAGAATGGTTTTGATATGTCGGAAATTTGTTCCGAAAGCAGAGTTGATCTAGGGCTTGGAGTTCGTTGTTACCGAGCTCACACGGTAACCCGGTGAGGCATTAAAAGCAAGGCGTTCCGAGCCATCATTCACATTCCAGATGCGAACTTCTCCATTATATGCGCCAGCAGCGACCATACTTCCATCGGGGCTGAATGTGACGGCGTAAACAAAATCACTCATCCCCGCCAAGGTTTTTGTCACTGACAGTTTTTGCAAGTCCCAGAGCCGGACGGTTTTGTCGGCGGACGAGGTGGCGAGAATCGGGGCAGTGGGGCTATGGACGACCTTAAAGACTTCGTCGCCATGGCCGCCGGCCGCCTTCAGTTGTTTGCCGTCACCACCGATCTTCCAGGTGCGGAGTTGTTTATCCGCGCCTACGGAAATGCCTGTCGACCCATCTTGACTGACTGTAACGCTGTAGACGATGTTTTGATGATCGGGGAATGTCATTACCGATTCTTTCGCGGTCAGATCCCAGACTTTGGCAGTTTTGTCGCGGGCGGCCGAGATGAGATATTTTCCATCTTGAGAAAACTGCACGCCCAGCACCCAGTCGGCGTGATTTTCGATCGTTTGTTCAAGTGCTGCTTTGGCCGGTCCGTCCGAAAGGTTCCAGATGCGGACGGCGCGATCGCAGCCGCCGGCCGCTAATTTTTTGCCATCCGCGGAAATCGCCAAGCAGAGGACCGAATCATCCGCATCCAACAGTTGTGCGACCATCACTTGAGGATTGCCCACACCATCAAGAATCTCGACGCCATTGTCGACGGCCATCGGCTTGGCGGTCAGATCGTAGATGCGAACATCACCCTCCTGACCAGGCCGGCCACCGGCAACCGCCAGCTTTCCATCCCGGAGAAAGGCCACGGCGTACGCACGCTCGGCGCGAGTGCGAAGCCGTTTGAGCAGTTTCCCGTCCGTGGCAGACCAGATCGTCAGTTCGTGGTGTCCGCCGACGACCAGTTGCTTGCTATCCGGGGTGAAAGCTAAGGCATTAATGATTACCGGAAACTTATATGTTTGCGGAGGAACAGGCGGTTTCCAACGTTTTCGCAGTTCCTTCACCAGATCGGCCTTTGGATCGATTCCCGAGTCCAGCTTCGCCCCTTGCAAAATCCAGCGACGTATGATTTCGGCTTTATCTGTGCTTACTGCTTCGCCTTTGTCTCGAGGGGGCATCCGACGCGGTTCGTCGGTGACAATCAGGGTATAAAACTCGCTTTCCTCGGGTTTACCGGGAATGATCATTTCTCCATTCGCGCCGCCTTCCATCAATTTTTCAAAAGTGGCCATGTCATATTTGCCACTCTTTTTCTTCGGCTCGTGACAGGCCAGACAATGTTCTTTGATGATCGGGGCGACATCCTCAATAAAGCTAATAGGTTTATCCGCCGCGTTGACAGGAGACGAGATTCGGAAAATCAGCATCGCCATCACTACGGCGGCAGTGGTACAGAACAGACAAGCACAGTAAGGATGGCGATTTCTCATCGTGAGTTTACTCCAAGGAGTTAAGGTGTGAATGTGCGGCAGGCACCACGATTCTGGGGCAATAAAATTATCTTAGCCGGGGCATGAGGAGTTGTGTTCATTCACGACCGCTTCCATCGAAGAGATACCTGAAGCCAAGTGGCTGTAAGGTTGGCAGCATCGCGGGTTGGGTCCGTTTTGCGTGGTGATGATGGCTTTCGCGACAATCGGAACGGCGTGTGTTGTCACCCCGTTACTCGAAGATTATTCAAACGTTGCCATTTTCCACAGCATCTGCTAGCCCGTGATGTCCGTCATGATCATCCGTCTGATGATGCCAACAAATCAGGCCGTGTTGCTGAACACCCGAGGACAGCACGACAGATCGTAACCGGATTACGAGATCAGTTCGTGGATCACTTGGGCTTTTTCCACGCCGGTCAGTCGTTGATCGAGACCTTGATACCGGAAGGTGAAGCGTTCATGGTCGATCCCGAGCAAGTGCAAGACGGTAGCGTGGAAATCGCGAATATGAACCGGTTTGTCGACGATGTTGTAACTGAAATCGTCGGTTTCGCCGTAAATCGTGCCGCCCTTGGTGCCACCGCCGGCCATCCACATGGTAAAGCACCGCGGGTGGTGATCGCGACCGTAGTTTGTTTTGCTGAGGCCGCCTTGACTGTAAATCGTTCGGCCAAACTCACCCCCCCAGATAATCAAGGTGTCGTTAAACATTCCGCGATTTTTCAAGTCCTGGATCAAGCCGTAGGTGGGCTGGTCAAGATCCTTGCACTGGTCGGCCATGCGGCCAGGCAGATTCCCGTGGTGGTCCCAGTTATTGTGGTAAATCTGAACAAAGCGGACCCCTTTTTCGACGAGTCGGCGAGCAAGCAGCATGGTGTTCGCCAGGGTACCGGGTTTCGTAACCGCATCGCCATACAACTCGAGGGTCTTTTGTGATTCGGACTTCAGATCGACGAGTTCTGGCACACTGGTTTGCATTCGGTACGCCATTTCGTACTGGCGAATCCGGGTGAGTGTCTCCGGGTCGCCGAATTGTGCGGCGGTGCGTTCGTTGAGTGCTTTCAAGCTATCCAGACTCAGCCGCCGAATTTCCGGTGACACTCCTGGGGGGTTATTGATGAAGAGAATCGGATCGCCGGTGGAGCGGAAGGAAACACCGGCATGCTCGCCGGGAAGATAACCCGATTGCCAGAGTCGGGCCGAAATCGCTTGGACTTGCTGCTGGTTCGTAGGTGTGGCCACCATCACGACGAAGGTAGGCAAATTTTCGTTCAAGCTGCCCAGACCGTAACTGGTCCAGGCTCCGAGGCAGGGGCGGCCGGTGACTTGATTTCCCGTCTGCATGTAGGTGATAGCCGGTTCATGATTGATCGCCTCGGTATGCATCGAGCGGATGTAGCAAAGGTCGTCGGCGACTTTGGCGGTCCAAGGCAGCAGTTCTGTCATCCACATGCCGCATTGGCCCTGACGGTAAAACTTGTATATCGACGGGGCGATCGGAAATCGGGCCTGGCCGCTGGTCATTGTAGTCAGTCGTTGACCCCGGCGAACGGAGTCAGGCAGATCCTTGTCATACCAGTCGTTCATTTGCGGTTTGTAGTCGAACAAATCCATTTGGCTGGGGCCGCCGACCATGTGAAGGTAGATGACGCTTTTTGCTCGTGGCGGAAAGTGTGTGGTCTTGAGGGCGGCATGGCGGCCGGTCGGTGCCCCGCTGCTTGGCGGGACCGGAGCGTTCGCCTGGGCTTCCTTTTGCAAAAGGCTGGCGAGAGCGGCAGCCCCGAGCGAAAGCCCGGTGCCGGCAAAAAAGTGTCGGCGGGTCAATTGCAGGGCATGTTCTTGAAGCGGCGTCATCGATTCATCTCGTGGGATGGAATGATCATGATCTAACATGATTCCTCAGGAATCATCCGGGCGTTTTCTTCAGCCTGAAGCTCATTTGTTTAAGACTTCGTCCATATTCAGGAGCTGGTTGGCTACCATCGTCCAGACGGCAAGATCGATCGGATCCACGGCCGGGTCAGGTTTTGATTCGCCGAAGCTAATCAGGCGTTTCGCCTCGGTCGGGGCGGCGAGATATTTCTCTCGGAGTTGGCTGACCAAGGTTTGGACAATTGCCAATTCTTCGGCGAAGAAGGGACGACAGAGGACTCGCTGCGCTAGGAATTGTGCCCGTTGTCCCGGCTCGGCACTCGCTTTTACTGCCTTTTCCGCCAGAACCCGTGCTGCCTCGACATATTGGACATCGTTCAGCGTCAGCAACGCTTGTAACGGCGTATTTGTTCGGTCACGACGGACCGTGCAGGTTTCCCGGTTCGGGGCGTTGAGCACATCTAGAAATGCTGGCGGCGCGGACCGTTTCCAGAAGGTGTACAGGCTGCGGCGATAGAGATTGTCCCCGGAGTCGCGTTGATAATGACGGGTATTGCTACCGATCATCGCCACGGCTTCCCAGACTCCGTCGGGCTGATAGGGTTTGACGCTCGGCCCACCAATTTTCGGCACGAGCAAGCCGCTGACTGCTAAGGCATAGTCACGGATCATCTCGGCATCCATCCGGAACCGCGGACCGCGGCTGAGCAAGCGATTGTGCGGGTCAAGTTCCAGTTTTTCCCGAGTGGCCACCGCTGACTGTCGGTAGGTCGCGGAGCTTACCAGCAACTTAAAGAAGCGCTTGACATCCCAGTCACTCCGAAATTCAACTGCCAACCAGTCGAGAAGTTCCGGATGAGATGGCAGTTCACCGGTAGTGCCGAAATCTTCGCTGGTGCGGACAAGTCCAACGCCGAACAGTTCTTGCCAGAACCGGTTGACGGTGACGCGAGCGGTGAGCGGGTGCTCGTCGCGGAGCAGCCAGCGGGCGAGACCGAGGCGGTTCCTGGGGAAGTCGCTGGGCAGCGGCGGTAACGCGGCAGGTGTGTCTGCCTTCACCGGATCACGACGTTTGTCATATTCGCCGCGATGCAGGATGAAGGCCATCGCTTCTCCAGGTTTTTCATTCCAGACGTGGGCAATCGTTCCTCGCGATTTGATGGCCGTTTCTTCTTGCTCGAGGGCACGATACGCGAGCAACAGTTCCTGATATTCGGCATCCTCGATCAGCAACCAGTTGTGGAACAATTCCTCGCGATCTTTTTGCGACCGTTTTTCGGGGGGCTGAGCAAGAAGTTGCTGAATTCGCTCGTGAGCGGTCATCTGTTCAATTTGCAGAGCCGAAACTGCGGATTGATGAATCCGGAGATCGCGGAGGAAAATCCCCTGGATGCGGTCGGTTGAATCGCGTTGGCCGATTTTGAATGGAACCTCGGTGCGGATGCTGCCCTGCAATTGATCGGCTTCGACTTCGACGGGCACGGCTTGGCCATCGATGCGGATTTGCACGCCAGCGGCTTTGCCGCTGCCATTGTAACTGACTGTCACCTGTTGCCATTTTCGCAGCGTCAGCGGAGATTTGCTGACCACTTTGAGGCCATTCCCTTGAGTCCAGTCGTGGATCAAATGCAGGCCGACTTTATCTTGCTGCAGCCAGATATCCCAGCCCCGGAAACCGTTTTTCGGATTCATTCGGGCAAGCAGCGCGCCGTTGACATTTCGCTGATTCGGATACAGCCAGACTGAGACGCTGAATGGCTGGTTGGCATCGAAATCGCCGAACTCGGGGAACTCAAGGGCCGCTGACCCGGGCTCAATCTGCAAACCGCTGGGGGCATTATTCACCTTCGCCCAGCTGTAATCGGCGGGGAGGGGCACTGTCCGTTCCTGGTTGGAGTGACGGACTCGCACGGTTTTTCCGCTGCCTTCATCGAGTGGCATGGCGAAGTCGGGTTCACGAACAGCCAGCCGATTCGCCAGGTGCGAGGCGGTGGCGGTGGTCAGCCACGACTCAAAGAGAGCTTGGGCGACCCTCTTGCGTGCATCGATTCGCCCTCGGGCTTGGTTCAATTCTTCCTGGAGCAGACTCCAGCGTTCCCGGTCTTCGAGCCGAGGGACCGGGATTACCGGTGGGGTATTCGGAATATTGCCATCCCGTGCAGGCTGGGTGCTGTTGTTGAAAAATGCCGACAGGGAGTAAAAATCTTTCATCGAGAATGGGTCATATTTATGATCGTGGCAAACCGCACACCCCATCGTCAGACCCATCCAGACCGTCGCCGTGGTTTCGGTTCGATCCCGGGCATACAAGACGACATATTCTTCATCGATGATGCCGCCTTCGTTGGTGGTGATGTTACAGCGGTTGAACCCCGTGGCGATCCGCTGATCCAGGGTTGGATTCGGAAGAAGGTCGCCTGCAAGTTGCTCGATTGTGAATTGATCGAAACGTTGATTGGCATTGAAGGCGCGGATCACCCAGTCGCGGTAGGACCACATTTCCCGGTAGTTGTCAAAATGGATTCCGTGGGTGTCGGCGTAGCGAGCCGCGTCGAGCCAATAGCGGGCCCGATGTTCGCCCCAGTGCGGCGAAGCCAGCAGTTCATCAACAAAACGCTCGTAATAATCCGGAGACTTGTCGTTTACGAAAGCTTCGACTCGTTCGGGTGCAGGGGGCAGGCCAGTTAAATCGAGGCTGAGCCGACGGGCTAGAGTGCGGCGATCGGCTTCTGGTGCCGGTTTCAACCCTCGCTTCTCCAACTCGAACAGGATAAAGGCATCGATCGGATTGCGGACCCAGTCAGCTTGCTTGGGCTGAGGAACGGCGGGACGCTGCGGAGGAATGAATGACCAGTGTGGCTGATAGTCCGCTCCTTCGGCGATCCAGCGTTGCAACTTCGCCTTTTGCTCGGCCGTGAGGGACTTGTGCGATTTTACCGGCGGCATGATTCCGGAATCGCTGGCCGGAAGAAGAATTCGCGTCACCAGTTCACTTGCGGCTGGCTGTCCCGGAACTATTGCCCCAGCGGCGATGGCATCGTCCCGGCGATCAAGCCGGAGATCGGCCTTGCGAGCGGCACTGTCGGCCCCGTGGCAGGCAAAGCAGTTTTCCGCCAGGATCGGGCGGATGTCTCGGTTATATTGCAGCCGTGGTTCCGCTGCATCTGCGACAGCAGTTACACGGATCAGCGATGCCAAAGTCAGCACCAGAGTCACGATCAATCGACGCGTCTGCATGGACTCAGCACCTCGAAGGTGGATCGCCGGCAATCATCAGAGACGCCACAACCAGGATCAAAGTCGTAGCGAATCAGGCAGGGATTCAATCAGGATAGTGAAATTATGACAGAAGGTTCAGCCCCCCACAAGGGGGTGGCCCAAAATAAGTTTCTGCAAAAAACGCAGACAACCGAGTCAAAATCTGGCGGATTGGGATTTCTGGAGTGTGGATTCATCTGGGACAATCGACCACGATCTTGGGGGTCACGGCAGGACCGCTTGAACACCTGTGGGAACAGGTAACGGCTATCCTGGTTCGCCAGAAAATCCCATGAGCAAGAGCAATGGCAGCTTTCAGGCGAGATTCACAAGAACTCCGGAAAATCGGCGATGATGGCGATAATGGGAGAAGATGGTACGTGAGTAAGGGCTGAGGGAGGATTGGCTCGACCCGGCACAGACAGCTGATTTCATCGAGGGAAAGCGCGACTTTTTGCGCGAGAATGCTTGTCGATCACGTCTCAAGCTGCTTACAATCCGACTCCATATTTACTGATTCTTCATCACCGACTTGGGCGGCGAACGATGCGGGACGAATATCAAATCATGTTGATAGCATGGGCGCTCGTGAGTGTTTGGGTGATTGTGGTATTTGTGGGCAACCGCAAGACGCATCCGCCCGGATTATTCCTGCTATTTCTGGTAGAACTCTGGGAACGGTTTAGTTATTACGGGATGCGTGCATTGCTTGTCCTGTATTTAACCTCGATGACATTAACCGGCGGATTTAATATTCCTGAAAAATTTGCGTATGGAATTTATGCCGCATATGGTGCGCTTGTTTATCTCACGCCGCTCGCCGGCGGTTATCTCGCCGACAAAGTTCTTGGCTTCCGTAATGCAATTATCTGGGGTGCTGTATTAATGGCGGCAGGTCAGTTCACACTGGCAGCAAGCAACAGCAATGCTTTGATGAGTCAGATCGAAGCCAAGAATCTTGGAATCGTCCTGAGTGCGGCGGGCGGTGGGACCGCTGGTTCGGTGTTGCCGGCCGTTGCGAATCCATCGGGGAGTCAACTTCTCCTGTACGCCGGACTAGCGTTATTGGTGATTGGGAACGGTTTCTTCAAACCGAATATCTCCAGCCTTGTTGGCAAATTTTATGGAGAAGGCGACCCTCGGCGTGATGGTGCATTCACCATCTTTTACATGGGAATCAATATTGGTGCATTTTTAACGCCACTCACTTGTGGAACGATTGGTGAAATTGAAGGGTGGAGTTACGGATTTCTCTGTGCGGGGTTGGGAATGACTCTGGGTTTGCTGATCTTTCTCGTGACGGTTTGGTCTGGGGTTCTTGAGCATCATGCGGATCCGCCGGTCCAGGCGAAAGAGTTCTGGCTTCCGGCACCCGCTGTGTACTTAGGCACCTTTGTCATGCTTCCGGTGGCCGCGGGTCTCATTTATCAAAATGATTTGATGGATTACCTGCTTGGGATCGTCGGCATCGGATCCGTGGGATATATTTTATATTTATCCTTTCAATATGATGTGATTGAGCGACAACGGATGTGGGTTATTACCGTACTCCTGATTTTTACGGCAGTGTTTTGGACATTTTTTGAACTAGCCGGCAGTGCCTTGAATTTGTTTACCGAGCGGAATGTTAACAAAAATGTTTTGGGACTTGTCACCTTAACAACAAGCAATTTTCAGGCGGTCAACGCCTTTTTCATCATGTTGTTCGCTCCAATGTTTTCGTATCTCTGGGTGATGCTGGCGAATCTTCGGCTGGAACCTGCGGCACCCGTAAAATTTGCCGCCGGTTTGTTTCTTTTAGGCGCTGGTTTTCTGGTCTTAAATCTTGGTCGAGGACTGGCGGATGATGGTATTATGCCCGCGATTTTTTTGATTTTGCTCTATTTATTACACACACTCGGCGAACTTGCCTTGTCACCGGTCGGATTATCCCTGGTGACAAAACTTGCACCGGCAAAGATCGTCGGATTCATGATGGGTTTTTGGTTCCTATCCTCGGCGATCGCTCATCAAGCTGGTAAATGGATCGCCAGTGAAACCGCAGCCGAGGAGAATGCAACAGCGACCGAGACACTCGAACTGGCCTTGGCGGTCTTTAATAATGTCGGGTTGTTTGCCATTGGTTCAGGGATGTTACTGTTGATACTCTCGCCGCTTCTTAAGAAATGGATGCATGGTATCAAGTAACTGAGTGGATTCATCCTGGTAACCAGTCGATGTTTTAGAATTTATGACACGTCATGCTGTGGATCAATACGGATATCATTCAGTTCGTAGCAACCGAGACGTGGCTGCTTTTTGGTGCATGAATAGCTTGTGTATCACATGTTTTTAAGTTGGCCCGCTCAGTTTTATCAGTAGGTACAGATAAAATCAGCCTGGTTGAGGATTGTTACCTCGACCAGGCTGATTCCCTGGAGCGTTTCTGAAAATCGTAAATTATTTCTTCGGCTCGTCCTTTTTCGGCTCGGCTCCGGGTGGCAGCATCTCCTTGACGATTTGCCCGTTGGCTCCGTTGTAAAGCCGAACGATGCCATCTTCACCGCCGGCAACGACGATACCACCGTCGTCACTGGCATGGACGGTGTAGACGAAATCGTTATTACCGCCAAATTGCCGCATGGCTCCGCCGTTGTCAGCATTCCAGAGTCGGACTGTGGCATCGCCCCCGGCAGTGAGGAAATGAGGGTTTTTGCCGAAAAAGCTAAGGCGTGTGACCTGCTTGGTGTGCCCGTTAATGTCGCGGACTTTCTCACCTTTCTCGAAGTCCCAGACTTTGATTTGATTGTCCGCCCCCGCGGTTACCAGAAATTTTCCGTTCGGCGTCCAACCGACATCCATGACATGGTGAGTGTGGCCCTCGAAGGATTTGAGTAGTTTACCGGACGGGACTTCAAAGACTTTCATGAATTTATCCGCGGCACTGGTCGCCAGCATTTTGCCTTCAGGATGGAAGCGGACACCGAAGACGGTGTCGGAATGACCGCCTTTGATGTCGACAACGAGTTGCCAGGTCGCTGTATCGAAAATTTTAATTTCGCCATCTTCCGTGGGGGCTCCCCCGCCAGTGGCGAGGTATTTGCCATCGGGGGAGAAATCCAAGGCGACGACACGGTCAGCAAAGCCGCCGATTCGCTTGAGGGGCGTGCCTTTGTCGCCATCCCAGAGCACCACTTCTTGGAAGCTGCCGGTGGCCAGAATCTTGCCATCAGGGGAGTAGGCCATCGCATCGACAAGGCTGATATGAGCAGCGTTCGCGGGTTGACCTTGCGCGGTTTTCAGTTCCGGATCGACGTAGGTGGTTTTGAACTCGCCGGTCTTGGCATCGAAGATGTGCACTTGATTGCCTCGGCTGGCGGCGATCACTGATTTATCCGGCCGAATCGCAACAGCACGCACCGGTTTCACCAGGATGGGCGGCAAGTTTAGCACGACTTTGGGTCGTTCTCGAACATCTTTTACGGGCCCTTTGGCTCCTTGGTCGATCCAGAGTTTGAGAATCGCGACTTCTTCCGGCGTCAGTGGGTTTTCCTCGGATTTTGGCGGCATGATTGGACCTTTGTTGTGGCTACTGAAGAGCCACAACAGGCTTTCTTGATGTTTTCCCGGGATCACTGCAGGACCACGTTTGCCGCCCTTCATGAGGCTTGCATAAGTTCCGAGGTCAAAGTCACCGTCGGTAATTTTCCCCGAATGGCAAACTTGGCATTTTGCTTTGAAAATCGGTGCCACATCGGTTTCGTAGACGATCGGGGTGGTTCGTTTCAGGTCGGCGGTCGGAATCGGGGTGAGTTTTTTGTCACCATCTTTATCAGCAGCCAGAATAACGGCGACGCTGATAGGGAAAAAAAGCAGGGAGGTCCAGAGTCGCATCATTAAGGTCTCCACATGGGTGGGAAGTGTGAATGCTCTTGAAGTTCGTCTGCCTGGGCCGGAGGCGTTTCGGGGATTACTTGGCATCGGGTTTTGCCACGTTTAGATTCACTTTGGTTTCTTGGCGAATCGAAACCTTGTCATAGAGCGTACCAACCGCAGCCACGACGACGCCATTCACTGGCCCGACTTTCGCTTCTGGGGTGGCCGTGATTGGAATTTTGACTTCCGATTGCCCGGCGGGGATGGTAACCGGGGGTGCGCTAAGTCCGGTCGTTCCTTGGGGGAACTCGAGGGTGATCTGGTAAGGGCCGGGGTAGCCGGCTTCGCGCTGGACTTTGACGAGCAGTTCGGCGGTGGTCCCGGGTTTGAGTGCATTCCCTGGGGGTGGCTGCGCGGTCACCTTAGCCAGGCTGCTTGGAATGACGGTAACGACAATCGCTTCGGGAACATAAGCCGGCAAGGTGAGATTCGACTTTTTCATCGGTTCTTCAGGATCACGTGCCAGATTGTGTTGGGTTTCACCGCGAAGCGCGATGACGTAGGTTCCGGGTGGGGTGTTCGGTTTGATTTCCACAACGATCGGAGCTTCATTTTTATCTTTGGCAATGGTCACATTAGCGACGGCGACCGGAGCTTGGTTCATATTGACGGTGTAAGGCTCGGGTTGGACGGTGATGGCGTTGGCACGGGCTTCAGAAATTTGCCAGTGAACTTTAATTGGAATGCTGAGTTTGTCCCCGGGCTTGACGTAGAACGGAGGTTTGACGGTTTCTTTTTTCGGATTGTTTTGGAGATCTTTTGTTTCCAGCTGAGTCGAGGCCGTGTCCGCGCTCAAACGGTAAGAGGCTTTCGTGGGTCGGACGGCGAGGATCAGTTGTTGATCGAGTCGGACAATGGCGGGGACATTATTTTGGCCTTGAGGAGTTGCCCAGGTGATACTGGCAGGCCGTGCAGTTCGCAGCAGGGTGGTAGTGCCATCAACGGTGGCAGAGGCTTGAATTGTGATGGGGCCGGTGAATGGTTTTGCATCCGCCGCGGCTGTCAAAATCAGCGTGCCCCACTTCGAGTTGTTCCCGACAAGTGTCGGCTTGGCGGTCACACCTGGGGGTAAATTCTCGGCAGTGACGGTGACGGGACCGGAAAATCCGGAGCGGCGATCCACAAAGATATCAAGAGCGGTGTCGCCCTCGGCGAGGACAATCGCGGCGGTCGGCAAATCTCGGCTGCGGGGCATCACGATCGCCCGGAAATCGGGAGTGGGTCGGCTTATCCGCAAACGGTAGAAGGCACGAGGGCCGTAAGTGACAGCGGATTCGTGGCTGCCCACGAGAATGTAGAATTTTCCGTCGGCGGGGGCCGTGAAGCGTTGCGGTGGGGGGTCGCCAGTGCGATTAAAGAAGCTCACCGGATGCAGTGGGTCGTTGTTGTCGTCTTGCTCCGGCCCGAGCGGTTGATTTTCAGCGTTCCTTAACTGGAAGTAAGTATCCATGCTGGAGCCGACACGATCGGCGAAAAGTTCAATTTCGAAGGTTTCACCTTTTTTTGCGGAGAATCCATAGAAATCACGATCGAGGCGTTTTTCGATTCGCCCGACGACTTCGCCTGGTGCTGGAATTTCCTGCGCTTTGTCCAGGAAATTGTTTTCTGAATCCTGTTCGATAACGACGGGCAGATCTGTGAGAAAGAGTGGGATGGGGGCTGATGGTCCGTTTGGGGTGGGTAAGCGATATTCAAATGCGTCGTTTAATGCCAGGGCCGGGGGAATCCGCAGGGAAAGCGCCAGCGGATTGGCGATGGCGGCTGTGCTGGGGGGAGTAATAGTCACTGTGACCTGATCGATCGGTCGGCCAGCGATCATGAAATTGCTTGGTTTTCCGCCGGGCAGATTTCTGCCGTAGAGTGTCACTGCAGTGCTTTGGCCAGACGGGATGACGGGCGGAATGACAGCGTCGATGGTGTAGGGGGCACCGACGGTCAGTCGATAGAAGTAATCGGGGCCGCCGGCAAGGTAAGCAAACTCGCTGACACGCAGGAAATAGTCCCCGTCACTGGGTAGCTGAACATCGAGCAACGCATCGTTGTCGGAATAATTGCGATTGCTGCCGAGGCGTTGGCCGTCGATGGAATAGAGTTCGAGCAGGGGTCGGGCTTTGCTTTCGATCGAGGATGTGGCAATGGTTGCGATGAATCGCTGCCCGGCTTTCCCGGTGAATCGCACGTAATCGACATCGGTCGGATTTGCGAACGTTCCGTTGATGACCGTGCCAAGTTCGACCGGCTGCGCTTCGGGTAAGTCGTTGTTGGGCTCCTTCTCGGTGATTTCAGGCAAGATTCCGATCGTGAAGAGCCTAGGGTTACTGACGCCGCGATCATCAACCACGCGGAGATCGTAAGACCCTGGGGGCACATCCGGCGCGATGGTGATTTTGAACTTGGCGGTGGTGATTTGCATGCCGCCGCCCCGTTTTTTCGCTGGAGGTTGCTTGGTTTTAGGATCGGGTGTCGGTTGCGGTTCCGCGATGAGTTCCGCTCGGATACCGGGATGGGCGATGAGGAGAGTTTTGGCATCTTCGAGGTCGGTGCCGCTGATCACAACCTCCACGGTTGTCCCGGCTTTGGCACCCGCGGGAAAAATCGAGCTAATCCGCGGTTGTGGCATCAGGTTTTGCGGAGGTTGCTGAGCGACTGCGATTGCACTCAGCGTAAGAATTGACAGACTGGCGAGCCGGGCAACAGATAGACGCATGGGGCTAGTCCCCGAAAGCCGTGAATGACAGCGGAATTTCTCAGAGACAAGGCGTCAGAATTGCCTTCTCTCGGAGCCAGGCAGGTAATTTGATCGTAAATCGGCCGAGGACAGGCGTCAAGTACCGGGAGTCAAACAACCCGAGGTGCCCGCCTGCAGCGTGCTGATTCGCAAATTCCTCAAAAGCGGTGGATGTTCCGCACTAACTGTCTGACGCCAGGTTTCTCGTCGGATTTTCAATGAAAGCGCTGCTCAGACATCGTCCAGATAAAACAATATGTCAGCGAGTTCGTTGCTTGCATGTGTCAACTCGGCCCAGGCTTGATCGGTGAGAGCATCGCGGACTCTGGTGATTAAGTGGTCGAGATCTTGGCGGTCGTCTTCGGAGAGTCGCTCGCGTAAGCGGTCGGCTTTTTCCAGTAGGGCGAGAGCTTTCACTGTTTCGCGTTGGCCTTCGGGAGCGGCGGCAACGACTTCAGGGGTATCGCTGGCAGAAGGGGGATCGAAGTCGGTCAGATTGTCGCTTGAGAAATGATTACTGGAGTTTTCGAGAGAGATATTCCCCCAAAGTCGTTGCAAGCGTCGTTGTGCCGCGGAATGCTCTTCCAGAGCAAAGCGGGCGACGGCATTGTCCACGGTAATCTGCTTCATCAACCCGGTCGCTTTTTCTCGTGCGGACACTTTCAAGGTTCCATCCAGTGTGAGATCGAGTTGGACAATGATTTCGTTGCCAGCGGGAACGCGAGCTAGCCCTTCGACTAGGAATTTGCCGACCCGGTGATTGCGGCGGATATCCGGACTTTCACCTTGATAAACGTCGATTTCGACGGCGGCTTGATTGTCTTGAATCGTGCAAAACAGTTCACTGCGGCTGGCGGGCAACGGGGTATTGCGATTGATAATCGGAACAAACTTGAATTCCTTGTGCATGGGGAAAAAGCTGTTCTGCGTATCCAAGGCTTTGATTCCGAGGGAATGTGGAGTGATATCGACAAGTACGGCCCCGACATTTTGTCCGGCAATAATCCCTGCCTGAATGGCTGCCCCCATCGCCACGCAGAGATCGGGATGAACCTCCTTGTGTGCGGGCTGGCCCAATCGCGCTTCCAGCAATTCACTGATCAGCGGGGTCCGAGTACTGCCGCCAACGAGAATCACCTTGTGAATGTCAGCTGCCGTCAGACGGGCATCATCCAAGGCGTTCTGGACACAATCCATGGTGCGATCGATCAGCGGCCGAATCAATTCTTCGTACTCAAACCGAGAAATTTCCTGAGAAAGGTGTAAGGGAACTCCGTCTTTGTCGGCGATAAATTCTTCTTCAAGACGAGCATAGGGGTGATCGGAGAGATGTCGCTTTGCAGCTTCCGCAGCACGCAGTAGCCGGGCTTTGCTGCTAAGGTTGTCACGCAAATCGATCCCGTAGCGTTCCAGAAAGTCGATTGCGATTTTGCCGGCAAGGAGTTCATCAAAATCGTCTCCGCCGAGTTGTGTGTCGCCGTGGCTGGCGAGGACTTCAAAAACGCCACGCTCGGACTGCACGATCGAAACATCAAACGTTCCCCCACCAAGATCGTAGACCAGGAAACGCTCGGTTTCTTGCTGCTGCGGATTGTAGGTGAGGGCCGCGGCTGTCGGTTCATTCAGAATGCGAACCACATCGAGCCCGGCGAGGCTCCCGGCTTCTCGGGTGGCTTGCCGCTGGGAATCGTTGAAATAAGCCGGGACAGTGATCACCGCTTTCGTGATCGGCCGCTGGAGATCAGCTTCGGCCGCTTCCTTCAGCTTTCGCAGGATTAAGGCGGAAATTTCCTGTGGGCTGTATGTCTGATCGCCCAGGGTGACCACTTCTCCATCGCGGCCCATCTTGCGTTTGACCGATTTGATGGTGCGTTCCGGAGCCACCACCCACTGATTGCGGGCGGCTTGACCCACCAGCAGCCGGCCGTCCTCGGATATACCGACCACCGAGGGAAGAATCGGGCTGCCATCGACCGGAATAACTCGGGGTCGACCGTTTTCGATCACAGCCACTTCGCTGTTCGTGGTACCGAGGTCGATGCCGATGATTGTTTGCGTCATCGCTGAGGCTCCTGCTTGAATCGAATGAGCCACTCTGTCGGCATGATTTTTCTCATTTGAACCGAATGTGGGCGATGGTAAATGAAATTGCTTTGAATCAAGGATCAGCGAGCCACTTTGACGAGGGCACAACGAAAAAGTTGGCCGCGCCAGCGGTAGCCCGGGCGGATTTCTTCGGTGACGATACCGCTGCTGGTGTGGTCATCGGCTGCCACGACTTCAATTGCTTCCATGGTTTCGGGGTCAAACGGTATGCCGACACAACTCAGCCGTTCCAGCCCGGTCGAGGACAAGGCACGCTCGATACGACGAAGACTGAGGGTATAACCGTCGGCAAGACCGGCGATGACGGGCCGGATGGTACCCAGAATTTGCTGGATTCTTCGGTTGCTATCCGGAGTATGACTGGAAGTTCCGGTTTCAGAAGGTTGCGGAAGAACGGGTGGTGGTAATGTGGCACCCCGCCAGAATCGCCTCCACCAGTTCCGGGGTCGTTCCGAATCTTGCCGCGTCTGGGGGGATGCTGGCACGGTTTCCGGGTCGCGTGCTGATGACAGCGAGAGATTCCGCGGATTTGCTTCGACCTCGTCGAGGAATTCGCCGAGGGTTTGCTGAGCTTTTTCCACCTGACGTAAGGCGATGCCGAGGTTGTCGGCAATGTCGATCAACACTTTCAGATACGAGCGGACGGCGGCATCACTCCCTTGCGATTCCGCGGGTTGAACACCCGTTTTGAGCAACTCGGCAATGCGTTCAGTAGCCGCCCGGCTGACTTTTGTTTGTAACTGTACATCATGCCGCAAAGCGGTAAATTGAGCCAGCAACGTATGTAAGTCGATCGCTTCCTCGGGCTCGGCGGCACAGAAGTGGTTTCCCTGCCGTTGTTGCTGACTGAGTTGATTCCACCATGCACGAAGATCTGCTTGCAATTCGTCAATTAATGCTTGTGCGAAGCCGGACGATAACGGCTGACTTCGATCAGTTTGTTCAGGCTGGGCCGGGCAGTTTTCTTCCGACATGAAATCTCCCTGAGGATATCCTCAATTGTCTCGTCATTGTGCGATTCAAACAAGCGGTGGTAGGCACGATCTTCGGCGGTGGCAATCGACTCATACGCCTTGCGGATGCAGGCAAACCGCTCGGGATACTGCTCCGGCGGGTATTCCCGGACGCATTCCAGGTAACGTGCGCGAATCAGGGAATCATCCGCATCGTGGGGAACACCAAGAATTGTGTAAGGGCTAGCCATCGTTGACAAACCGCCGTTAATTAATCGTCAAAGAAAAACTCTCGATCCGATGGAACCCGATTCACGGGTACTGAAATTTTATCAATCCGTGGCCGTAAACGCTCGTAACGAGCTTCTTGAGTGAATTCCATGCAGACACAAGCAAAATCAAGATACCAGTCCCAGCGTTTTTCAAGAATGCGGGAGGATGGAAATTCCAGCAAAAATTCCGCAGCCAGAAGCAAAAACAGCGGGTTTCTGGGGTAGTACCGGACGAGTCGGGTAAGCACACGTTTGCGGACCGTTGTCGGTGCCAAGGGCAGACACTGTTCGATAACCGATTCCAGGGCTTCGTATGGCCAGGGGTAGGTAATCACTTGGTCCAAGGCATCGTGGGCTATTTTCAGGTGGCAGGATTGGCCTCGATAGCAAATGTTTTGCTGAGATAGTTGCGATACCGCTCGATAATACTGCAAAAACGAAGATGGGGTAAATTCAGGCAGATGAAGAACAGTCGCCAGGTCTTTTTCTAGGGGCTTCCGGAGGGCGGGTTTCAGTTTGGCCAAGATGGCATCGATGGCGAGAAAGTATCGGCCAGAATAGAAGTGATCTGGGTGCGCAATTGCCATGCCGCGGAAGCGTTCCGCTTCGTCTTGCCGTCCTTGCAGCCGGGCAATCACGCTGCGCAGGGAGTAGTAAGAGTCGGCAACATTTTCTTGACAGATGACTTCGTAAGGCAGCAGACATTGCTCGACCTCGCTTAAACGTTGCTGGAGGAGAAGTTGCCGAGCCACCGTGACGAGATTCCGTGCAAAATTCTGTCGGAGTTCACGATCGAGCGGGTTCTTGGCCAGAAGTTGCTTTTGAACGTCGAGAGCCTCGGAATAATTTCCTTGCATGACGTGAAGTGCCGCAAGCCGTTCCAAGATCATCAAGGAACCGGGGAGGTGTTTTCGGGCTTTTTGAGCGACATCGATGGCTTCCTGCCAGCGCTGGCTTTGAATTAACCGTGTCAGGGCAAGCAGTGGCGGCAACTCCCATTCAGGCACGAGTTCAGCGGCTTGCTGATAAATTTCGATCGCATACTTCCCCTCATTCTTGATTGACTTTTTCTTACGATGGTGATGATCGCGGCTTGGACGAAGTGTCTCCGGAATGTATTCATCAATCGACAGTCTGGCAGTTCTGTCACAGACAAATTTTCTGATGTCCTCACGATCTTCGTGAATCGCGGCAATTTTCAGCAAAATGATGGCTCGACACCAACGGATAAGTTCCGGCGTCCAGCCAGGTGGATTCTTCGCCAGCCACTGCTCGTAGCTTCGCCAGTGCACGGCCGCATCATTCGCGTTGCCGACTTCTTGCTGAATCAGAGCTAGTAACTTGTGAAATTCGGGATCGTCGGGTGCTGCGGGAAACACCCGGCGATAGTGAATCAGGTCTTGCGGTTCTCCGCGTTGCAGAATCGCGGCATAGAAACACCGGGCAAGTTTATCAACCAGGGTCGGCGAGATACTCTGAAGATCCGGCAGGAGATTGGCCGCGAGTCGGAATGACCGCCTCAATTTCTTGTCATTGTTATAAACTGCAACTAGTTCACTCAATGGGATGGTTATCGGCTCATCCCATAAAGCCTGATATTGTGATTTTAATGTTTCTCCGTCTGTGCGGCTTTCAGCAAACGCAGAGTCAATCGAATATCGCATCGGACTGGCCAGTTGCCACGCCAGGCGATCAGGGTTCAGCCGCTTCCAATTTTCAATGGCTCTGGTGTGGTCGTTTTGACTGAAAGCGATCAAACCCCGGAGAAACACTTTCCAGTCCAGGAAAGGTGAGCGAAGGCCGATGGCATCGAGTGCCGCCCGGGCTTGATCGTCGCGGCTGGCTTCATAATGGCGAAACGAGGTTATGACCGCTTCATACTCCGATTGAAGTTCTGAAGGCAGCGATTGTGCTGATTGTTTCTGAATTGCCGTATCTACAGCCTCTTCGAGTACCACCCGGACCGCGTTCGGATCGTTCAGCGGTTGCACCCAGGCCAACCCGCGAGCCAGATTGGCACCGGCGGCATGAAGCCGGCCGACAGTAACTCGCCAGGCAGGATTCTCGGGTGCTAAGGCCTCGGCTTGTTGGATTCGTCGATTGAAGTCAGCGACGTTGTTCTCTGAAGCCGCCGCGCGAATCCCGTCAATCAATGCTTTTTGCAAAAGCTCCAAGTGATTTGTCGACGACCGCTCGGCATAAATGGCTTGCGCGACTTGGATTGCGGTATCATACTTCTGTTCGAACAGTGCCCGTTCGACTGCCTGAATCTGATAAGCAATCGACGCTGAGCGGACCGAATCCGTTACAACTGTCTTCATTGTCTCGCCACCACGTTCCTGAACGATCTGTAGGATACTAAAAAAGTCCACGGGCCTGCCGGACAGGTTCATGAAAACCGTCCGTGCAGAACAGAGATTTTCCCTGATTTTCTTTCCAATATGTTCGAACGAAAACAGATTTCATGGTAATCAAGAAGGGGATGAGTGTTGTGAAAATCTTGTGGAGTGGTCAATATCATGTCGGTTCCGGCGAAGTTTGAGTATTCCATGGAGATTCTTCCCCCGGGGAATTTGCTTCTGTATCGGCTGAGCGGAACCATGGACCCGTTAGCCGCGGAGGAATTCCAGCGGGTTTTAAACAAAGCGATCGACAGTGGAACACAACGCATTATCCTCGATCTCGAACAGCTTCGCTACGTCGGCAGTGTCGGGCTGCAAATTTTTGTCGCCGTCAACAATCGCTTGAAAGCAAATGGCTGGTTTGGATTGGTCCGGCCCTCGCCCGATGTTCGTCAACTGCTTGATCTGACTCGGATCAGCCAACGGATTCCGATCTACGCCACTCCGGAGGATGCGATCGATGCTGCTCGTACCCGATGAGTGCTCGGCGGCACCGTGGTCTGGCTTGGATATGGTCAAACTTACCTTGGCCGGGCAGCTTCAAGCGGCAACCAGGTCAATCATTGCTTATGACTCAGTATGCCGGGGATAAGTCGGAGTTGAGGAACAGTCGTCACGGGTTCGGCGAATGCTCCAGTATATCGGTCACAAATCGCCTGTGATAGCGCTTGCCTTTTCTCCAGATTCGGCACGACTTGGTAGTCTGGCGCGGGATGGAACATTCATCGAGTTCGATGCCTTCGGCGGGATTCACTATCGCTCGTCTCAGCATACTCAAGGAGCAGCGGTGGCGTATTCAATTGATGGCAACTGGATTATCGGCCGCGGCGGTGGCATGGATCGTGCCAACGCTGCCCCGATTTCCGCGAATTTTGGCCCCGCGGTTACTGCCCTGGCAGTTCTCGATCGCAACATTCTGGTTACCGGCTGGGGCGACCGAGTTCGTGCAGCGACTGGCCATCTGGTGCTCTTCGATTTGAATGTTGGCGATTTTCGCACACCACGGTTTCCCGAACCGTCTGGGGTTCGCGCGATCACCGTTCATCCAGCCAGTCGGACAGTGGCCTGGGCGAACGCTTCTCGGCGTGTCTCGCTGTGGACAATCACACGACCCGACCAGAACTCCCTGAATTTGAGCCACAGCAGTCCCTCGATCGCTTTTCACCCCGACGGTGGCAGTCTCGCGGTGGCGATGGAATACAGTATCCGTGTTTTTGATCTTTCGGGACGGCGCGAACCGAGGGTCTTCAAGGGCCATCGTGGGCCAGTGGTGGCCGTGGCGATCACTCCCGATGGCAGCAGTCTGGTCAGCGGCAGTTGGGATGAAACGGTCCGAGTCTGGGACTACTCTCGGGGTGAACTCCGAGAAGAATTCCGCTGGCCGACCGGAAAACTCGCGGCCTTAGCAATCAGTCCGGATGGGTCACGAATTGCCGCCGCTGGGCAAAGCGGCATTGTGGTCGTCTGGGATCGAGAATAATCACGGGATTAAGTCCTGGAGCATTCACGATACCGCTGTGGAAAACGTTCGATCAACTCATCGGGTTTCAGATTGAAGATCGCCCGGCCATCGCATTCCCAGCGTCCGTTATTCCAGACGTAGATGATGGTAATTTGTCGTGGTTCTCTCGCCTGGGGAATCTCTTCCATGTCGCTGCCCGGGATCGGGGCAAACTCGGCAATCATCGGCACCAGCGCCACGATACCCCGAGCGGCATCGACACCGAACCACGGCTTGCCGTCCTCCTCGATTGCCTGCCAGATCAGACCTCGGGGCATTCCGCGCTGACGTGCCCGCTCGAGAAACTGCGATCGCAGTGCCGGACATTCTGCATGATAAGTACGCATGGCAAGCTCGATGCTGGCTGCGATTGGTTGCGAGAAAAGCGCTGCGGAACAAGTACGCCACTCGTCCACGAGAAACGCTGCGGCCACTGCGAACCAGACCAGGCCGCGGATATACGTCATCACTTCGATCGCCAACAACAGGTCCGGCAGCGGCAGAGCCAACAGGTTCCAGAACAAGACGGGAAATGACAAATAATTGGTGACATCGAGCGTCGCGGCGGCGACGATGGGCCACCATCGTCGCCGCCCCAGCGGAATGAAGATCGGCAAAAACCAGATAATCCACTGGGGTGACCAGAATACCGCCATCACGACAAAACCCACGAGAATCACCCCACACCGGCGGAGCACGCTTTCCAGGTTCGGCGGCCGCGTCACGATCATCGCCAGGATTGTCAGCATCAGAAGGGCGAGCCGGAACTCTCGCGCATGTCCAAGCGATTCTGGGAGCAACCGTCCATAAAGTGCCCAGTGATTCGGAAGCAAACCCCGAGCCAGTTGCACCTGGATTGGGGCGAGCGTCGGTTCGACCCCCAGCCAGGCCATGGACACGCCGAAGCCCGCGCTGATTGTCAGCAACAATCCCAGCACGAAGCGGAAACCGCTCCTGAAGCCGAGAAAACGCATAATCACCGGGGCAAATAGAATCGGATACAACTTCCACAGGACACCGATTCCCAGGAACACTCCGGCGGGCCACAGCCGACCGCGGCCGAGACAGGCAAACGCTACCGCAGTCATCAATGTCGGAAGGATGTCGAAGCGATTCAGCGTGAAAAACAGTGCGCCGGGAAGTACGGCCAGCCAGATCGGTCCCCCCCAGGTGCTTCCCGGCTCGTAACCGCGGGCGAGAACGACGATCAGCAAGATCAGCCCAATCGTCATCATCCCGATGTAGATTTGGCAGGCGATGCGAAATCGTGTCCAAAGCTCCCGTTCCGAGTCGGTTCGTGGCTCAAAGTAAGCCACGGAGAATTGCTGGGCGTCGGCGACGACGCTCGGAAGTTTGAGATTACCGGCATCGGACTGTAAGGCAAAGCCCAGCCAGAAGAGCGGCAAGGTCGGGGTCGGATACTCCAGATAATATCGTGGCTGGAAGGGTGGTTGCGGCCCGTCGAGCAAAAGCGGTAAGGTTTTCGGCGGGATTGTCCAGTCTGGCTCCTCGGGTTCATCGCGACGGCCAGGAATCCGACCCAGGTACGCATTCGCTCCCCGTAAGACCAGTGCCGTGAGATCACTTTCATCGTAAAGTAACCATTTCAGACCCATCGGCACCGAATCTCGCGTTCGCAGACAATCCGGCCGCATCATTGCGAATATCATCAGGCAGGCGATTGCAGGGAGCAACAACGGCCCGTAGCGTACAATCCTGTGCATTCAGCCACTCAAACAGTCGGTTTTGATGCCGGTCGGCTTGTCGGCGGTGAGAGGGACCGCTATCGTTGATTTATTGTTCTCGATACAGAATTCCCAGGGGGTATCCTTACATCATGGTGGAACGGCGAATTGAACTCGATCGGCGCTATCATCGCAAAAAGAAAATGCGGTTGTTGAAGGCCAAATTATTAACGGCTAGCGGGGAAGATCGGGAAAAACTCCTTTATAAAATCAAGCGGTTAAGCCCGTTCTGGACCGAAGAGGCTTTGAAACAAAGCCAGACGCCCGCAAAAGCAGCCGCAGAAGAAACCCCGAAACGCAAAACAACCGCGAAGAAAAAGACGTAAAACCGGGGCAAGCCAGCGAATCAATTACACATCGACTTGCTGGGATTGTTGCCGCAAGCGCTCCAGATCTTGCCAGAATCCGGGGTATGTTTTCGCCACGCACCCCGGGTTGTTGATGGTGACTCCAGGCACTCGTAACCCTACGAGTGCAAAGCTCATGGCCATCCGGTGATCGTTGTAAGTGTCAATCACCGCCGCTTTCGCTGTTCCGGGTGAGATGCGTAAGCCGTCGGGATATTCATCGACACTGGCACCAAGCTTGCGCAATTCCGTGGCCAGGGCGCGGATCCTGTCGGTTTCCTTGTGGCGGATGTGTGCAACATTCCGGATGGTCGTCGGTCCCTCGGCAAATAAAGCCACGGCAGCTAATGTCATGACCGTGTCACTGATGGCATTCATGTCGATATCGACGCCACGCAGCGATCCACCGTAAACCGTAATGCCGTCTTCACTTTCGACCACCCGACATCCCATCCGCCAGAGGACATCGGTGAAGGCTACATCACCTTGCATCGATCGCCGCGTCAAGCCTCGTACTCGGATGGCACCTCGGCCGAGCACGGCGGGGATCGCCCAGAAATACGATGCCGCCGATGCATCCGGTTCAATATGATAATCGGAAAGTCGTTGCACTCCACTGCCGACTTCATATCCCTCCGCGGTGGCCGTCACGGAGGCTCCCCAGTGCCGAAGCATTTGTACGGTCATCTCAATGTAAGGCTCAGATACACGCGGGCCATCCAGGCGAATCGTTAAACCCCTCGGTCGGAACGGGGCAATCATCAATAATGCACTGAGAAACTGACTGCTGAGGGACGCCCGAATGCTGACCACTCGTGAACTGCTTGTTGTCGTGTCGTGGTTTGTCTGAACGACCACCGGGGGGCAGCCGTTGCCATACTCGCTTTGAGCATCCACGCCCAGTTGTGTCAAAGCATCGAGAAGATCCTGAATCGGCCGTTCCCGCATGCGGGGGATGCCATCCAGCCGGTAACGGCCATGCCCGAGAGACACAAGCGCCGTTAAAAATCGCATGGTTGTGCCCGAGTTGGCCACATACAAATCCGCGGTCCCAGCGGGAATCCGCTCCGCTTGCATATTTCGCACCTTGGCCACACAGGCGGACCAGTCCACATTGACCTCAAAACCGAGTTGACGAAGCCCGTGGATCATTACCTCGGTATCTTCGCTGCGGAGTATGCCCGTCAGCCGGGTGCCTTCACGGGCCGACAACGCCGCCAGGATCAATGCCCGGTTCGTGATGCTTTTACTGCCAGGAACCACAACTGTGGCGGTCGGCACTGTGGTCAACGGTCGGATCGGCTGCTGATCCGGATACGACAAAATCACTCGAAAAATCCTCGGGGGTCGTCGGGCGGTAACTTCAATGAATCAGGATAAGTCACACGAAGCAAAAACAGGCCCGCTGCAGGGGCAGTCGGTCCTGCACGGCGACGGTCGCCGGCGGCCAAAATATCAGCCACGCGGGATTCCGGCCAGTCACCGCGGCCCACTTGCATCAGCGTTCCGGCAATTGCTCGCACCATGTTGTACAAAAAGCCATCCGCTTCCACATCGATCCAGAGCAATTCGCCAACGCGAACCACAGCCAGCCGGGTAATCGTGCGAATACTGCTGAGCCGGTTCGGCCAGTCGGTTTCAAAACAGCGAAAATCGTGCCGGCCAATCAAACAAGCCGCCGCTCGCTGCATCGCTTCCGCATTCAACGGCCGTCGGCTGTGGCAGGCATACCGCCGATGAAACGGATCATGCATCCGGCCGTCGTAGATCACGTACCGGTAGGTTTTCCGCAAGGCGTCTTTATTGGCGCAAAACGATTCTGGCACTTCATCGCAAGTCCGGATGCAAACATCGACCGGCAGATTGGCATTCACGGCCTTCAGTAACGTGCCGCAACTGTGCCGCGTCGCCGAGAAAAAATTCGCCACTTGGCCGATCGCGTGGACTCCGGCATCGGTGCGGCCACTTGCGTTCAAGCGAATTCGCGGCTCCCCTGTCACTCGGGCGATCGCCTTTTCCACCGTCTCTTGCACTGTGCGGAACCCCGGCTGTGTTTGCCAGCCGGCAAACTCGGAACCATCGTACCGGAGAACCAGACGGAAATTTCTCATGCTCTGGAATCTGGGGCACTGACTGATCCGTCACCACCGAGATGTCGAACCGAAACAGTCTTCCGAGAGACGGGGTGGAGGTTAATGAACGATCCCACGCCGGATCAGTTCCTCCGCACATTGAACTGCGTTTGTTGCCGCACCTTTGCGTAAATTGTCGGCGACGATCCAGAGATTTAAGGCGTTCGCACGCCCGGGATCCTGCCGAACTCGGCCAACAAATGTCGCATCGTGGCCGGCGGCGTGAATCGGTTGTGGAACTTCCCCGCGGGTTTCATCCATCAAAATCACTCCCGGAGCCTCAGCCAGCGCTTGGCGAGCTTTTGCCACTGAAATCGGCTGCTCAAACTCCACATTGACCGCCTCGCAGTGAGCAATACGAACCGGAACCCGCACGCACGTCGGGGATACGGCGAGATCGGGAATTCCGAGAATTTTCCGGGTCTCGTTAATCACCTTATTTTCTTCTTCTGTGTAGCCGTTCTCGTCCAGGCTCCAGTCTAACGTGAGGACGTTCCCGGCCAACTGCCCACGATGAGCCGTCGCCGCCGGTACCGGCAAGCCCGCCGCAAATGCTTTCAATTGCTGATCAAAATCCGCAAGCCCTTTTGCTCCCTTTCCGGACGACGATTGATAAGTGCAGACAACCACCCGTTTGATTCGGGCAAGATCATGCAGCGGCTTGAGAGCCACGGTCAACGGAATGGCCACGCAATTCGGATTCGCAACAATCCCCTTGCGAGTATGATGAAGTTGCTCGCCGTTGACTTCTGGAACCACCAGCGGACAATCCGGATCCATCCGCCAAGCCGATGAATTATCAATGACGATCGCCCCGGCTTTTGCCGCGATCGGGGAAAACTCTTTGCTCACCGACGACGGAGTACTGCTTAAAACGATTTTCACCCCGGCAAAGGCTTCCGCACGAATCGGTTCAACGACATACTCCCGATCCAAAAACCGGACGGTTTTTCCAGCCGACTTCTCTGAGGCAAGAAATTTAATCAGCCGCGGGCGAAATCCGCGCTCCGCAAGCACCTGTCGCATCAGTTCACCAACTGCCCCGGTTGCCCCGACGACCGCCAAACTCACATCCACGAAAGCACCTATCAGCAAGTGGGTTACAAAGAATTTTTCTTCATTTAATTCAGCCCCGATGTTTCTGCCAAGGGGAACAACGGCGAACGCTTCTCCGCCGCAACAGAAGCTAAGCCAAAAAAGACTGACTACCGACTTATCCGTCGACTTTTACAGTCGGAAGTCCATCGCTAGTCGATCGATCGGTTGCCGCGTCATCGTGACAGACCTTGAGGAATAACAGCCACTCAACATCGAGAACACCGGTGTGGCTCCACTGCCTCGGGGAAAAGCGAAAACCATGATCCTGGTCAAAATGTGCCACTCAGATTTCACGTCACTCCGTAACACCTGGCGGCGACCACCCCGGCAGCGACGATCGCGGCGGTTTCGATCCGCAGCGGCCGTGGACCCAGGCTTAAGACCTGCCAGCCTGCCGCTTCCGCCGCCCGCACTTCCCCTTCAGTAAAACCTCCTTCAGGTCCGATCGCAAGCATCACTCCCTCTTCAAGTGAACAGATCTCGGCGGTCAATCCTCGCTCCGCCGCAGTGTGGAACAGCAGTCGTTGCCGTGGGGCGGCCGCCCGACGCAGCAAATCCAGCAACGATGTTACCGGTTGAATGCACATCAGCCGATTCCGGCCGCATTGCTTGCTCGCCTCGATGACAATTCGTGAAAACTTGTCGAGCCGACCTTCTCGGGGTGTCACGACGCTCCGTTCTGTATGCAGCGGGATAAACTCGGTGGTGCCGATTTCCGTCAATTTCTCAATCATCCATTCTGCCCGATCACCCTTCGGCAATGCCGCCGCCACCTGCAAAGGGCAGGGCAATTCCCGGTCCGTCGGAACTCCAGCAACAATGTGGACTACGGCAGTTTTCTTGCCGACAGAGACGACTTCTGCCGGGTAATCATGACCATCGCCGTTGAAAAGAACAATCCGATCCCCAGGTTCAAACCGCCGTACCGTGGCAAGATGATGTGCTTCCGCACCTTCAAGTACAAAATCTCCTGGTTCCAGTGGCAGTGGTGTGTAAAAGCGATCCGACATCTCCGTCTCCGGGCACGTTGCGGAATCGATGTCAAGTGATTCCCGTATTCGATCGATCTGATTGTCGAGGACGCTGGAAGTTGCTGAATCACAAACAGGGCGGTCGGAAGCATCGACCGCACGCTTCAGCGTCCAATCGGACTGCCTCAATCGCAGAACTGCGGAAACTGTAATAACGCCAGTTTTGCCACGGGATCATGCTCCCGGGTAAACAGCAATTCCACGGCAGCAATATTGCTGACCCGGACGCTCATCTCGATCACCAGGCCTTGTGAAACCCCATCGAGATAGCCATGCAACGGACGTTTCTTTGGGTCCAGGTTCCGGAAACGGACAACCGAATCCGTCGTCAGAATTGCCGGATGCCAGAACTCTGGCTTCAAAACATTTGAGCCTGCCAATGTTAACAATGCTGCATTAAAAGGCACCGGCGTGGCACCCATCGCTCGAGCGTAACTCGTGCTCCCCGCCGCCGTGGACACCAGCATTCCATCCGCGACCACTTTTGGCATCCGGACTTTTCCATTCACCGAGACTTCCACCCACGCCGTTTGGCCCGTCTCCCGTTCTAGCCAGCAATCGTTGAAACAAAGATCACCCCATTGTCGTCCATCTGGCCCGATCATTTCCACCCACAACAGCGGTAGCTGATATAACCGTAAGTCGTGCTGGCAGATATCAGTCCGTGATTTGTCATTCAACAGGAAACCGTGATGACCGGTGTTCAGGCCATAAAACGGAATACGATCGCGCCAATGCTGACGAATCGCTCGGAGCATCGTGCCATCGCCACCCACCACCACGATCATATTCGGGTCAGGATGCTCGTACCTAGATAATTGTTCAATGAGTTGCAACGACTCGGCGTTTTGCGGATCGTAGTAGAATCGAACCCGTGGCTCAGGAATCTGAATTACGCACTCTCGTGCGGGAGGCGTGGGCCGGAATAAACCGTGACGGCGAATATAACTGGCAACCTCTGGATACAGCAGCCCACCCGCGGCTTCGTGGTTATCGTCAAATAAACAACTTCGGATCGTGTAAGAGTCGACGAGCAGAGGTACTTCCAAAAGCTCCGCTTTTCGAGGCAAATCCTTCAAATCAACTGGTTGCCGCCGTTCGTGGACGACGATAAAGTGTCCCTCGTTCCACAATTGCTGTCCCTGATGCCATTGAAGGTGAATCCTCGACTGGCCCGTCTGCCCTCCACGAATGTCATTTACCGTAACGACGTGAATAATTTCCGAATCCGAGCAGCCAAGAAGCCGCCGATAATCACAATGGGGGGTGTAATTCCCCTGTTCCAAATCACGTAATTCTACACGCACCTTGGGCAGATGTCGAAAATTCAAATCCGCCATCACAGCCCGGTGAATCGGTAAACTTTCTTGAGCCAGTTGGCCTTCACGGGGTCCGTGGGGCAATATCACAACCTCGGAAAATCGCTCGGACAATAATTCCGCGATTTGCCGATGAAACAGGCCGGGAGGATCGAACGAACCGGCATAAACGGCAATTCGACCCGAATTCTCCGCCATCGAGTGACTACTCCTCAGTCCTCGACACCGATCAACTTTGGTCCATGCAAAATGATCGTCTCTCGAACCAGCCGCTGCGAGCAAAAAATCCGCTGGAATCAGAAATTCCAGCGGACAGCGATTGACTCAAGAAGCAGCTCTGAATCCGATGCGTTATTCCCCACCGACAGCGAACGCAACCCCGCCTACCATGCTTGCGACCGGCTCACTGGCTGGCACAAACGCACATTCGCCATGACCAGACATCGTCACATTCAAGCAGCACGACCGTTTCGCGACCGCACAGCAGGGATAATCAGCAGTTGTGGAGGGAGACCGACCGAAAATCGGACAATCCCCCGGGGAAGACGCCAAGTAAACACCAACCGCTAAGATCGAAACAGCTGCGGCACCCGCAGCGATAAGTTTGGTCAACATGCAGTATCCCTCAATTCCGGGTCCAGGTACACAAATGATTTTAACTCGATCATCAACTTTGTGTCGAAGATTTTTAAACAGTGTTTACGACTGTTCACCCACGTCGGGGATCAATGAACACATGCCCCCGTGAATAATGTTCGGATTGAACAGGCTCACGGGAGCATTGGTTCATGCCCTCCCCTTAAATCGCTGGGGGCAGCACGGGGGCGGGGCCGCCGAAGGGGGTGGCCTCAAAGTCCACGCCGTTCAGCACCCAGGTGTGGCTCGTC